>SWCA01000091.1_pt1 | contig 83082 bp, 83 predicted proteins | sample 4692961 | NCBI WGS metagenome assembly SWCA01 (sample SAMN10267275, study PRJNA491770) | bioreactor metagenome | isolation source: DHS bioreactor inoculated with | place: Japan: off Shimokita Peninsula | reverse complement strand
GGTCGGAGTGTGGGAGGGGCTTGACTATGGTCATGTAACATAGGAGGACTCTGAGGGCACCCGAAATAAACCTCAGAGGACTCAGAGGCCGCCGAGAAAAAATATGCTTGCTTCATGAAGCTGATCGCCGACGGTCAGATTCATGTTTTTGCGAACTGGACTTCTTTGCCTCCTTGCATTTTTCCCTTTATTAGCATGCGCGAATAACGATCCGCAGGCCACTGATAAGCCCGTCGTTCTCTCTCCAGGGCTTCCCTTTCAGGAGCCGCCGGCTCGTTTCCCTGGCACCGAGTGGCCGAGATCGACGCCTGAGGCCGAAGGCCTGGATCCGGTCGCCGTCGAGCGCCTGCGCACGTATTTGCTTTCGCGTCAGGGTGACGACGAGAACAGACAGGGCATGCGCACGAACGCCTTTGTTATGATCCGTCACGGCAAGATCGTCATGGAAGAGTATGCCCGGGGTTATACAGCGGAGTCGGCCATGCTGACATGGTCGGTGAGCAAGAGCGTCACAAACGCCCTTGTCGGTCGGGCCGTCATGACGAAAGGTCTTGATATCAATGCTCCAGCATCGAGCTGCATTCCCGAACTGGAACGCAAATCACATCAGTCGATCTTACTGCGCCACATCCACCAGATGAGCTCCGGGCTTGGCTTCGACGAAAGCTACGAGGCTTCACCCGTTTTTTCAAGCGTTATCGCCATGCTTTATACGCGCGGCCGATCCGACATGGCGGCGTTTACGGCCTCGTTTGATCTCATTCATCCGGCGGGTTCTTACTGGAACTATTCGAGCGGCGATACGAATCTGATGATGCGATGTCTGAAGGCCTTTTATACCGAAGAAGAATATGCCTCCATGCCGTGGACGGAACTCTTTGATCCGTTGCAGATTCGCGGCGCCGTATGGGAACGCGACGCCGCCGGGACCTTTGTCGGCTCTTCGTATCTGTACATGCGGCCCGTCGATCTCGCCCGCATCGGCTATCTGTATATGCATGACGGCGTCTGGAACGGAAGACGCCTGCTTCCCGAGGGATGGGTGCAATACTCGCTCAGCGTCGTGCCCGCTTATTATAATCGCAAAACGATATCGGTGTCAGAAAGATCGGATAACCCAACAGCCTACTGGTATCGCAACGTCGGCAATCCCGGCCTGGGTATTGAAAAACCCTGGCCCGACGCCCCCGATGACGCCTTCGCCGCTCTCGGCCACTGGGGAAAAGGCATGTGGGTCATTCCCTCGCTTGACATGGTCGTCGTGCGTCTTGGCGACGACCGTCGTTATGCATGTCGGTGGGCCGAGGAAAAGAACTGCGAACCCGATGTAGAGAAAGCCTACAGCAAACACCATCTGATGAAACTCGTTACCGGGACGGTGAAAAAATGAAACGATCAAGACTCATTCGCAATATTCTGCTCGTAGCTGTACTCTTTGCAGGAGGCTGGGTTGCGAAGAATCACAGGGAGCTTTTCAGCTTTCCCGGCATTATCTCTGCATATTACGCGAAAGAATTCTGCTCCTGCCACTTTGTCGAGAAAAGAGACGAAGCCTTCTGCCATGCCTACGCGCGGCAGTACATTCCCATTCAGGATTTCAAACTCGACGCTACGAAGGTAACGGTCCGCGGCCTCTTTATCACCAATTCCGCCACATATCTCTCTGAGCGGGAGGGCTGTCGCATCGACTGACCGACAGATGTCGAGTTATCTCGGGCGGATTAAGAACCCGCTCCGGGACCAGTTCTAAATCCAGAAATAAAAGTTGAACCCTCAGAGGCCATCCGGAACTCTAATCCAGAAACGTGACCAAAAGGAGTTCTATATGCTTCGTTCTATTGCCATAGTGGCAGGGGTTCTGCTCTGCCTGCCTTTGCTCTCGCTGCATGCCCAGGAGAAAAACGAACAGGATCGCTACCCCACTATCGAGTATCCTCCGGGTTATTATAAAGGCGCCTTTTTCTTCAGCTTTATAGGGGGGCGTTCTATAGCGCCGAGCGGAAGCTTCATCAGGCATGAAAAGGAATACGATAAAACGCTCGCCTTGCAGATCAGAAACGGAGACTACATAAACCCGCTCAGCGCCGCCACATCGAACACCAACCTTCCCTCTTCGTTCGACGCCGAATACACCCCCGGTTACTCCTGGCAGATCGAGCTTGAATATGGCACATTTTCCTACTTCGGATTCGGCTTCACCGTAAGCCAGTTCTCTATTGAGGCCAAACGACAGGACGTTTTCCTGAGCGGCGCAAGTCCTGCCCTTGTCACGCCTGTACCTTTGAGCACGACGCTTTACAACGGCACGTCTGCAATGGGTATGGCGGCCTTCCATCCCATTCAAAAATCCGTCTTTGACCCTTATGTTGTCGTGCGCGCAGGTATGGTCGGCTATAACGGGCAGGCTCATTCCTCAAGCATTCCTGATCCGAACCGCCTCAGCAACCGCATCCAGAACGGACTCGGCATGGCGACCGGCGCCGGACTTGGCGTGAATATTCACTTCACGCGCGTAGTCGGCATCAAGGCCGAGGCCTTTTATCACAAGCAGTTCTTGAAATCCGACAACTTCCCGACAAGAACGCTCGATACCTACACGGCGCAGATCGGTGTCGTCGTGAATACGACGAGGCTGTTTCCGAACTGATCGAGCTTCTAACCGTCAGCTTTTTCAGCAGCCTGCTAAGAACAGGCCAGAAAAACCTTTCATGGTCTTTCTGGCGGAACCTGACCTTGCTGAGCCGGTTTCCAGACCGGCTCAGAACTCAAGATAGATCGAGCTCAGCCGAGATCAGACCATCAAGCGTTTCGCGGCGGCGAATCAATACAGGTTTGCCGCCTGCAATCATCACCTCGGCCGGCCGAGGTCGGCTGTTATAATTCGACGCCATGACGAATCCATAAGCGCCGGTTGTGGCTAACGCGGCGATATCGGATTGCTCAAAATGCGGAAGGTCGCGATCGCGTGCGAGGAAATCCCCCGTCTCGCAAACGGGGCCAACAAGGTCGCCGCGCCGCAGCGGATTTCGATCACTCACGCGATCTTCTCGGGCAGGCAGGATCTCATGATACGCAGAATAGAGCGCAGGGCGGATCAGATCGTTCATCGCCGCATCGCATATATAAAACGTTTTCTCTTCGTTCTCTTTTCGAAAGAGGATGGTCGTCAGAAGCGCGCCCGCCGATCCGACGATGCTGCGCCCCGGTTCGAATAGAATCGTCGTTTCGGGAAAATCGAGAATAGAAAGGATGCGTCGCACGTACTGCTCGGGCTCGGGCGGCGCCTCGCCTTTATAGCGAATCCCGAGTCCGCCGCCGGCATCAAGGAAGGGCAGCTTGCCCATCTTTTCAAGAAAGCGTCGCCCAAGTTCCTTGCCGCGCAGGGCAGCCTCTTCAAAGCCCGTTACGTCGGTAAGCTGAGAACCGATATGATAACCGAAGCCCGATAGCTCGATGCCCGGCAACGTTTGCGCATGGTCGATCATTGCGTCAAATTCCGTATACGGGATACCGAACTTGTTGGCCTTGAGGCCGGTGGAGATATACGGATGCGTTTTCGCATCGACGTCGGGATTCATACGAAGACTGACCGGAGCCCGCTGCCCCGAACGAGCGGCAAGGGCCGAAAGACGGTTGAGCTCCTCGGCCGACTCCACTGAGAAAAGCATGATCTGTGCCTGAAGAGCTGCCTCGATCTCATCATCCGTTTTTCCCACGCCCGAAAAGACGATCTTTGACGACGGCATGCCGGCCTTCTGGCATCGATAAAGCTCGCCGCCGCTGACGATATCGGCGCCGGCGCCAAGGCCAGCGAGCAGGCGAAGCACCGACACGTTGGAGTTCGCCTTTACGGCAAAGCAGATCTGAACTCGACGTCCTGCCGCTCCTCTGACGTAGGATTCATATCGCTCCTGAATCAGGCGCTCGGAATATACGTAAAGAGGCGTTTTGAACTGCGCTGCAAGCTTCGATACGCTCTGTCCATCGAAGTGAAGATCGCCGTTCAGGTACTCAAAACCGGGAAGCATGGCGGAAGCATTTTTCGAGTCACGACGCCGGGGAAGCCTTTTACGGCTCAAGAGAGCGAAAAATCCGTCGATCTTCAAATGATATGAGACGGATTGCGATCAGCCTGATTCTGCTTTCAGGATCCCTCCAGGCACAGAACGGACATAACTTCTTCTTCTCAAAAGAGGCGAAAGAAGACGAGAAACAGGTGCTTGAAGCTACCTTTCCCGAAAGCTCTTCTGTCAGTGAAGAGGAGGCCACCTGGCCTGAAAGCGATATCTCGCCCGACTTTCCCGAGCTTCAGATCTTCGACCGGCTTGATCCTGAAAAATCCATGGAAGGCGTAAAAAAGGCCCGCCTGCTTTATCTCGAATCGGTAAAGGCGATCAAAGAAGGCGAGCATGAAGCGAAGGCCCTTGAAGAGAAGATCAACGCCCTTCCCGTCCAGCATGAGTGGCAGCGGCGCGAACGCGAGCAGAGCCTGGCCCGACAGCAATCCCTTGCACGGTTGCGAGCCCGCCGCAAGGCCATCGGATTCACGGTAAAGGCCCTCGAAGCGCTCGATAAAGTGAAGAACCCCGGCATCATGGCCTCTTCTTTTTATAAAGATCTCAAGGCGAAGACGATCCGCCAGTATGTGCGCTTGCAGCTCTCAACGGGTAACATCTCAGGCGTCATCGAGATGATCCATGCCTACTTCGAGCTTAAAGAAAGCCATAAACAGGAATCCGAGCCTTACAGAGTTCTGGCCATCGTCTATCGCAAGCTCGAACTGATGGCACAGCAGATGAAGGCCGAAAAGGAATTCAACGAATACAAACGCCTCAAGAACGAGAATCTTCTTAAATTCACCGAGATGGCCTACGGCAAAGACTCGAACGAGTACGACTATATTCGCGAGCAGATCCGGCGCGACATCATGGAGCGTCTGCCCTGATCAGGCCGCTCCCGCTCTGAAGAACGATATCTTGCGATTGAGCTGCTCGGCCATCGCGGCGATCTCTTTCGCACTGAGAGCGATCTCGCCCGCCCCGCTTGAAATAAGTCCGGAGGTCGAGGCGATCGAACTCACCGTTCGCGCGATCTCGTTCACGGCCATACGCTGTTGCTGCATCGACTCCGTGATCTCTTCGGCCTGACGGCGCACAAGGCCGGCCTCCTGACCGAATAGCTGCACGGATTGTTTCTGCTGCGACGAAGAATGACGCAGCTCGTCCATCATTTCAACGATTGCATTCATGTTCGAAACGATACGGCGCACAACATCCGAGGTCTGCTCGACGTTCTTCAATCCTGAATCGATTTCCGCCTGGTTACCCGAGATCAGGCCGTCGATGTTTTTGATGCTTACCGCCGTCTGCTCGGCAAGCCTCGATATCTGATCGGCGACGACGGCAAAGCCGCGGCCGGCATCGCCGGCTCGCGCCGCTTCGATCGCGGCGTTCAGCGAAAGCAGGTTGATCTGATCAGAGATGCCGTTGATGATCTCGACGATTTCAAGCATCTGACCCGAGCTGCTTCCTATACGGCGCATACCGTCCGTCATACTTGCAAGGGACTGTTCGCCGAGCGACGTATGCGATTGAATCTCGTCGACGGCCGACTGATTCTTTTCCACACGCCCCGCTGCCTCTTGAAGAATATGCAACAGCGCCGACGTGCCTTTATCGAGCCTCTGAATGCGCTCCGTCTGCTCCGCCGCCGACGATACGACCATATCCATACCGGCCGAGATCTCTTCGGTCGTCGCCGATATCTCTTCCGTCGAGCCGGCCTGTGACTGCGCCTGGTCGCTGAAGTTTTCAGACGCTGCGGTTAACTGTTCCGATGACGCGGCCAACCGAGACGCGATCATCTGAGCGTCCGAGATGACGGCGCGCACGTTTTCGATCAGCCCGCTCAACGCCTGAAACATCTGAGCAAATTCGTCTTTGCGATTCAGCGGAATCTGAACAAGCAGGTTCCCCCCCGCCAGCTCATCGGTAATGCGGGCGGCGTCGCGAATCGGATCTCTGATAGCGCGAATCAAATAGAGCGAGAGCCCGGCCATAAAAAGAAAGATCAGGAATGCAAATCCCGCGGCCGACCACCAGATCACTTCGATGCCGTGCATGGCGCGACTGTATTCTTCTTCAGAAGAAGTGAGATTCGCCTCGGTGAGCTGATCCATCGAGCCGCGCATCGCTGCGAATTCTCTTGCGTAGGCTCCGTGATAGAGGGAGCGAGCCTCGTCGAAATCATCCCGCTTCATCAGGGCCAGCAGACGGTCCGTGGACTGTGACCATGCCGGATAGGTTTCGGCGAAGACCTGAAACGGCGGGATGTCGGGCTGACCGGCCTCATGCCAGAGGGCGGCGAATTTGTCGAAGCGTTCTTTAACCTGAAGGCGGTTCTCATGGATCTCTTTTTCGAATCCCGAAAGATTGCGAGCATCCAGCGCCTGACTGACGGCCAGCGAGGACTGGTAGGCGTCCCGGTCTGCCTCGATCAGATAATCAACGCTCCAGAGGCGCAGGCGATAAATATTATCGAGATCCCCTCGAATCAGGAACAGGGCGACAAAGAAGAGCGAGAAGCCGACTACGATGGCAATGGCCACCGAAACGACTGAGAGGATGAGGCGAGTTCCGATCTTCATTTTTATCTCCGCTGGACTTTCTGTTTATACGGCGATCACTGGATCGGCCGCTTTTCAGAAGACGCAGGCGGGCAGGAGAATCAAGAGTTTTTCTTTCGGAATTCGCGCACCATCATCTGCGTGATGCCGGGCAGATCCTTGATCTGGTCTCTGTATTCCTGCTTTTCCTGCGACACGCTGAACGAAAGACAGCTGTTGCGCACGTTTCGATCCTTCATCCACCAGTGCCGGCCGAGCTCGATACGATCGTTCAGAGAACGCTCCCCCACATGCATGCGGTATTCGTCCATGTCGGCCGGAAAATTTCTGTCTTTTAAATAGAAGCCATAGGCGGAGTTGAAGTTACGCACCGCATGTTCGAGCATCTCATTCAGATGCAGACATCCTTCGGGTCTGGCAAACGGGTATTTACCGATCAGGCCTCGTTCGCTCATATCCTCACCGATCAGGTAGCGATAGGTAGCGACGGCAAGAGGACAGCTGCTGTAGGGGACTCTATTCTCTTCTACGTCAACATCCTCGATTTTACGGGTTTGCAGATTCACCCTGAGAAAAAGGGCCATATCGTGATACGTATCAAGCAGCCGGGACTCAACGATGGCGTACGAAGGGCTTTGATCGGGGAACCAGAAAACGCGAGTCTCGTAGCGGCGCTCAAATCCGGCCAGCCGATGCCGGATCGCCTCTTTCATATCAGATAGGGCCATGACAGTTTTTTTCTCAGACGCTTATTCAGGAAAGCAAAATTGACAGAGGAGTCAATAAGCCCCGAAATCAGTTCACTGTTACAACATGGTTCCTTTGATGCTTACCTTGCATTTCTGTTTCCATGTCCGCAAAATGAGAAAAAAATACGTCAAAACAGACATTCGGGCAGAAAAAGAGTTGATTAATCCGCCCTATTCCTATATGTTTACTATGAAATCGGGAGGACACCATGCAGGTTTACCAGGATAATTCATACACGATCGGAAAAACACCACTGGTCCGTATTAACAGGATCACCGACGGAGCGTATGCTACCGTCTACGCAAAGATTGAAGGACGCAATCCGGCCTACTCTGTAAAATGCCGCATCGGCGCTGCCATGATCTGGGATGCCGAAAAGAGCGGCAAACTGAAAAAGGGAATGGAAATCGTCGAGCCGACATCGGGCAACACAGGCATCGCCCTCGCCTTTGTCGCCGCCGCTCGCGGATACCGCCTGACTCTGACCATGCCCGAAAGCATGTCGCTCGAGCGTCGTAAGATTCTCAAGGCGCTGGGTGCAAATCTCGTACTGACCGAAGCGGCAAAAGGCATGAAAGGCGCCATCGAGAAGGCGCGTGAGATCGCCGAATCCGATACGTCGAAGTACTTCATGCCGCAGCAGTTTGAAAATCCGGCCAACCCGGCCATCCACGAAGAGACGACCGGCCCTGAGATCTGGAACGATACGGATGGCTCGATCGACATCTTCATCAGCGGCGTCGGAACAGGCGGAACGCTGACCGGAGTTTCGCGCTACATCAAGAATCAGAAAGGCAAGAAGATCACGACCGTTGCCGTTGAGCCGGTTCACTCGCCTGTCATCAGCCAGACTCGCGCTGGCGAGGCCGTCGCTCCGGGACCGCATAAAATCCAGGGTATCGGCGCAGGCTTTGTTCCCAAAAACCTCGATATCAGCCTTGTCGATGAAGTGGAGCAGGTAACGAACGACGAAGCGATTGAGATGGCACGACGTCTGGGCCGCGAAGAGGGCATCCTCGGCGGTATCTCCTGCGGTGCGGCTATGGTCGGCGCCCTGCGTCAGGCACAGAAGCCCGAGAACGACGGGAAGGTCATCGTCGTCGTGTTCCCCGACGCTGCGGAGCGTTATCTGTCCACGGCGCTGTTCGATGGCATGTTCAACGAGGTTGAGGCGGCGAAGGCCGGCGACTCCGTCCTCTGAAGAATTGATCGAACACCGAAAAACGAAAGAGCCGGATGACCCGGCTCTTTCTGCTTTACAGCATTGCGCAATGACCGATCATCGAGTCCATGTCTGCAGTCGTTTTTTCACCGATTGAGGTATCGGAACGCCTGCGCGAATACCGCCCCCGGCTCGAAGCAAACTGGAATGAGCTTCTTTCGGGGCTTCCCGAGATGACCCGTCAGCAGTACAGGGCCGCCTTGAAGCAGGAGCGCGATCCGGCGCGACAGCTGCTCTTTCTCTATTTTCTTTATTGCGGTGCCATAGAGGCCGAAATCCAGTCCCGCGGCAATACCTACTTTCACATGGGACTGCCTCTTGATGCCGATCGAGTTCCGCTGCTTGAGACCATCGATTCGGGGCCCGGCGATTTTCAGTGCCTGATGCGTCTGCACCGCGGTAGCGTCGATGCGGTCCGGCCGATCTTCCAGAATGAGATCCTGCCGCTTGCACGGCGCATCCTGCTCTATGACACAAGCATTCCCGGGCGGAACTGGATCGACTATCTGCACATTCTCGAATCGTTTGTAGCACGACGCACTCGCAAGCTGCTTGCGGAGGGTCAGCCCGTAACCTTCACGCATTTTCGCTTTCAGAATCTGAACCACTACTTCGGGCTTCTCGGCGAGGCCGGAGCCAGCGAGATGATCCATAACATCGAACTGACGATTCGCTCGAGGCTTCCTGAGGGCGATCTTTCCATTGTGCTCTCACCCCACTCTTATATCGTTCTTTCGCCAGGACGTGAGCATGAAGAGGTCTATCAGCGCTTTCAAGCCATCTACTTCGAGATTAAGTCTCTGATTCTCGATTATGCCATCCTCATCCATACGGTCCATGATCCGGACTTCTCGCTTTTCGACGTTTTTCGCGAACTGAAAATATGATTCTCCGGCTGAGTGCTCTGCATAACGTGGAGCTGTGAGCGGACAACTCTGGCAGGGCAGATCCACAGGCCATGTGGAAGATATTATGATTCGCATGGGCGAATCGATCAGCCTCGATATCGAACTCTACGGCGAAGATCTAAAAGGATCGGCGGAGCATGCGCGCATGCTTGCTCGATGCGGCATCATCAGCGAAGCCGACCTGACGGCCATCATAGACGGACTGCGCACGATACGAAAAGAGATCGAAGCAGGTCAGATGCCGCTGCGGCCCGAGCTTGAAGACATTCATACTCATATTGAAACACGGTTAAAAGAACTGATCGGCGAGCCCGCCGGCAGGCTTCATACAGCCCGTTCGCGAAACGATCAGGTGGCCGTCGACACGCATCTTTTCGTCAAGAGACGAAGCGCCGAACTGCGCTCCGCTCTGATCGATCTCTGTGATGCCCTGCTTGATCAGGCCCGCAAGAACGTCGACGTCATCATCCCCTCTTACACCCATATGCAGGTGGCGCAGCCCGTTCGCTTCGCGCATCATCTGCTCGCCTATTTCTGGATGTTCCTGCGCGATGCGGATCGTTACGCACAGGCACATCATGGAGCCGATAGCATGCCCCTGGGCAGCGGCGCGGCAACGGGCGTGAATTACGCTACCGATCGCGAGTTTTTACAGGAGGCGCTCGGCTTCGAACGTATGTATGAAAACTCGATGGATGCCGTATCAAGTCGGGATCATATTCTCGATTATCTGTATGCCGGCTCGGTCTTCTCGGTGCATGCCTCGCGTCTTGCCGAAGAAATCATTCTTTTTACAGGCGTGGAGTTCGGCTTTCTCGAACTGCCCGACGCCCTCACAACGGGATCGAGCATCATGCCACAGAAAAAAAATCCCGATCTTGCCGAGCTGACTCGCGGTAAAGCCGGTCGCGTCTCTTCTCTCCTGATGCAGCTTCTGATGACGGTAAAAGGCCTGCCTCTTACGTATAACCGTGATTTGCAGGAGGATCGATTCTCACTTCTCGATTCTGCCCGTCAGTGCAGTATGATCGTCGACGCTCTAACGGCGATGGTCTCACAGTTCGTCGTGCGTCCCGAACGCATTCGCAGATCGCTGGCACAGGGTTATGCGACGGCCACTGACCTCGCGGACGCTCTCGTTTCAAACAAGGGCATACCTTTCAGGGAGGCGCATCACATTGCCGGGCGCCTTGTCGCCGTATGCGCCGAAAAGGGAGTCTCGCTTGAAGAGGCATCGATCGATCTACGTTCCTCCGTTCATAAAGCGCTTGCAGATGACAATTTCTACACAGAGGCCGTCCGCGAAGAGACAAGCGTTGAGCGGAAAGTCAGTCGAGGCGGCACGGCCCGTCATCGAGTGATCGAGCAACTTGATCGCGCCGCCGCCGAACTGGAGAAGCGAAAGGCGATCACGGTGTCGGCACCGTCGCTTGATTTCTGATCAGGAACCGACGATGCAAAAAGAAATCGTTCAGGCCTACGTCGAGCTTTTGCATCAGATCATCCTGGCCGGCGATACGGCCGATCTTCCCGCTATTCTGAATCAGCTTGATGGCCTGAAAGACGGAACCGATGCCATGCTCGGTTCCTTTCAGAAAAAAGGCACCGAGATGCCCGCTTACTGGATATCGTACCTGCGCGTAGTGAAGTTCGCTCAGAACTACAGAGCTTCTTATATGCGGAACTACGACTTCTACATTCGGCTGTACGACTACCTGCGCGGTATGCCTTCGCGAAACACCGATCAGGAACGTATGGTTCAGGAAATCGGCGAAACGCTGTATGCCATGGATGATCTATCGGGCAGGTTGGATCGGGCCGTTGCAGGGCTTGTCGAGGCTCTGCGCAGCGGGATTCTTGAGAACCATAACATCGTCACTGAATCGAGAGATCGCATTCTGGCCTCGAAAGTGGCGCAGAAGGCGATTCGATGGCTGGATGATCCCTATCACGAACTGACGGCCGTGACGACCGAGATCATCGCCTCTCTTGAACATGAGCACTCTCTCTACAGATTGAGCCGCCTCATGGCTCCGCCTGAGATTTTGGACGCTGACAGTTAACCCTCTTCGGACTCTGGCTGCTCGGGCTGAGCGCCGGCAGGCTTCCTGCGTCCTCTGCCGCGACGGCGCCTGCTTCGACCTTTTGCAGCGCCTTCTTTTGCAGCTCCTTCTTTAGGAGAGCCCTCTTTTGTCCCCTCGTTAGCCACCGCCCCCGTTTCAGGCGTACTGACATCGGTCGCCGCCTGATCGGAGGCCGCTTTCACGGAGCTCTCGCGCCTGGCGTTTTCTTTCCGCGAAGTCGGTCGTCCCGTCGGCTGCGCTTCGATGCTTTCATCCTCTGAAAAATCTTCATCGGTTCGCCGCGAGGACCGTCCCTGAGACGATCGCTCAGCAGAAGATCGTCCCGAAGAATCGCCGCGCTGTCGCCCCCGGCCGCCGCTTCGACCCGATTCACGCCCGTTCGCTCCGTGTTCGCGCTCTTCGCGGAACTCTTCGCGATCCATACGGCGATGTCGTGCCGGATTATAGAAAAGCGAGATCATGCGGTGCGATTCGGGCGGGCGGCTACGAGGGCCGATCTCCCAGAACATGGCGCGCTGCACGGCTTCATCGTCGGCTTCGGCCAGTGAGTGAATCTTGAATACCATGAAGGCTTCGAAGAAATATACCTTCTCGCGAAAGGCGTCGGTGCGTCGGTTCTTGCGGCGTCCGTCGGTCTCGGATCGAAAGCGTATCTGACTGATGAAAATCTGGAGCAGCCGGCTACGATCTCTCCCCGGAAGCTTCATCTCGCTGCAGGCTTCGTCAAGCCGCGACTTCACGTATTCGGCGATATGCTCTTCACGCTTCCAGCGATCGACGGCAAAAACGTCCTCGACGAGATCACAGAACAGGAGCGCCAGATAGATGTCGACGGTAAGGTCTTCACGTTCCGCCAGCATGCGATCGGCGATGGACAGTCGCCTTCCGAGCGGCGTGTCTTCAAACGGCACGCCCGGCTCGGCTCGCTCAACGGATGCGGCGATGGCCGAGGGCATGAGCGTTTCGAGAAGACCGGTTTCGTACATCGAGCCGAAGATCTTTGCCGATTTTCCCGTTCTAAAAATCTTGAAGTACTCTTCAAGCAATCGGTTGGAGTTAGCCTTCGCTATCTCGAATCGGTTCTTTCGAATGCCTTTTGCACAGGCCGAATGCATGGAAAAACCGAGAAGAGGAGCGAACTTAGCGGCACGCAGCATACGGACCGGATCTTCTTTGAACGATATATCAGGATCGCCGATGACGTTGATGCGCTGATTCTTCATGTCTTCGAAGCCGCCGGTGTAGTCGATAATGCTCTCGTTCCGGGGATCGAAGTACAGCGAGTTGATGGTGAAGTCGCGCCGTGCCACATCTTCTTTTGGCGTGCCGAAGATGTTGTCGCGCTTCAAATACATATCGTCGGACTCCAGCGAGCTGTCGAGTCGATGCTCGGGCAGAGAACGAAAGGTCGACACTTCGATGACCTTTCCGCCTCTGAAGACGACGTGAACGAGCTTGAAACGCCGGCCGATCACACGACTGTTAGAAAACAGTTTGCGAAGCTGCGTGGGCGTGGCGTTGGTTACGATATCAAAGTCCTTCGGTTTCTTTCCGAGAAGTAAATCTCTGATGCACCCGCCGACGAAGTAGGATTTGTAGCCGTATCGGTTCAGACGGTTGATGACTTTCAGGCCGTCTTGATCCATTTGAGTATTTCGGATGGAATGGAACTCTCGATAAATCCGCTTTCCTTCCGGGTATTTGAGAAAGCGGTCCGGCCCACGGCGGAAGGAGAACCATCCCCTGATCATTTTGAACATTTTGCGATCAAATAGTATGGTACGGCCGGAAATCAAGTAATTTCCGTGGCACCAACGAAAAAGCCCCGAGCTTTTCAATGGACAGACGAGGGGAAAGCGGCGAAGTGTTCCCGTGAATGGCCCCGCAAATCGCCCGGTAAATCGCAAAGAACGATGGCAGTACAGGCTCCAGGAATGGAGAAAAAAACTGCTGCGCCGCCATGAACATGGCTGGAAGGGCGTTTCGGTCCTGATCTACCCTCACCATGCCGGATCGCCCTACCGCATTCGCATCAACTACTACGCTTTGCTTTTTCCGGTCTCCCTTATCGCTATCGTGATCGGGCTCGCCGGTTTTTATGAAGTAAAACGCGTCACAATCGACCGGGATCGGTACGAAAAGCTCCAGACATCCGAAATCCTGCTCTCCAACCACCATATTGTACTCTCGCAAAAGACCGAGCTGCTGCACCGCCTCGAAGAGCAGCGAGACCGACTCTACCGCCTATCGTGGAACCAGAAGCCCGATCCCGATCTGAACGAACATCTACAACTGAGGCAGGTGGAGGAGAAGATCCTGAATACGGGATCTCGCTTTGATCTCGATCTTGAAAGATACCGCCAGTACCGCCAGCATGCCGATCTGCTGCTGCTTGGAGCCGGACAGGCCGCCCTGAAATCGCTGTGGCACAGGGTACACATCTACTGGATCACGCCGAAGGGCTGGCCGGTGTATCCCGGAACGGCCTCCATTTCTTCGGGGTATGGCTCGCGTATGGACCCGTTCTTGAAAACCGTCCCGGGAGACTTTCATGGAGGGGTGGACTTTGCCGCTGCCCCGAATACGCCCATCATCGCCACAGCACCAGGGACGGTAGTCCGCTCCGTCGATAAGGATCGCCCGGGATTCGGCCTGCATGTCGTCATCCATCACGGCCTGGGATACCAGACGCTCTACGCACACTGCAACAAGGTGCTCGTAAAGGCCGGCGACAGGGTACAGAAGGGTCAGGTGATCGCTCTGATCGGCCGCACGGGCCGGGCGACGGGAAACCACCTGCATTACGAAGTGCGCTTCGGCCTTGAACGGCCCGTTGATCCAGTCCCTTATATCTCGTTCAAATAAGGGCCGGTCCCAGAACCAGGGGTTTTGAGACGCTAAGAGCCCGCTTAAAACGGGCATTACAGGAGATCAGCGGCACAGGCCTCCGTTTGCCTGTGCCGAAAACATTATGCCGTTCGGTCTGCGCTCTCTTCGAACGAGCATGAGGAACAACCCAGATAACGTCCTTTCTCTCGCGATGACTTTTCGAGTAACATCTTACCGCAATCGGGGCAGTTCTTCTCGGCATGCGGCTTATCCCACGTGCTGAAATTACAGTCCGGGTAACGCGAGCATCCATAGAACGGACGGCCTCTCTTCGCCGAACGTTGCACGACGTCGCCTTCTTCACATACGGGACAACGACCGAGCGGAATCGAGCGCGCATTGCGACACTCGGGAAAGCCCGTGCAGGCGAGGAAATAGCCGTTGCGTCCGATACGCTTCACCATCGGTCGACCGCACTTCTCGCAAACATAGTCGGTCGCCTCGTCAAGAGCGTTTTTCATCTCGCCGATATGCTCCATCGCATGCTGCACGGTATGATGAAATGGGTCATAGAAAGTACGCAGCATCTCCACCCAGTTTAGATCGCTGCGGGCGACACGATCAAGGTTATCCTCCATGCGGGCGGTAAAACTCAGGTCGACCATGTCTGGAAAGTTCTTTACGAGCATATCGTTTACAAGTCGACCGAGGTCGGTCGGCTTGAAGGCCCGCTGCAATCTCGTAACATAATAGCGCTTGAGCAGCGTCTGGATGGTCGGCGCATACGTAGACGGGCGCCCCACTCCGCTCTCCTCAAGCACCTTCACCATAGAAGCGTCCGTAAAGCGAGGCGGAGGTTGGGTAAAATGCTGTTCGGGCTTCAGATCGGTGAGTTTCACCACGTCGCCTTCGGCGAGCTCGGGCAGCTTCTTCTCGTCTTTCTCGTCGGAATCAAAAACCGTGGTGAAGCCTTTAAACTTCACGATCTTACCGCCGGCACGAAAGATGAAGCGACCGCTCTGAATATCGACTCGAATCTGATCGGCCACCTCATCAGCCATCTGTGAAGAAACGAACTTCTGCCAGATCAATCGATAGAGCCGCATCTGGTCTCTGTTCAAATACGCGCTCAGACTATCGGGCGTGCGCGCCGGATCACTGGGACGGATGGCCTCGTGAGCATCCTGTGCAGACTTTGAGCTCGCATACTGCCGCGGTTCCTTTGAAAGATGATCGCCGCCATACTCTTTTGAAATGAACTCGCGAACGTTTTTCAGGGCGTCGGGGCTTATGCGCGTACTGTCCGTTCTCATATAGGTGATGAGTCCGATGGGTGTGCCGGCTACGTCGATGCCCTCGTATAACTGCTGTGCGACCATCATCGTCTTCTGTGACGTGAAACCCAGCTTATTCGATGCATCCTGCTGCAAACGCGACGTCGTATAAGGTCCTGTAGGCTGACGTCTTCTCTCACGAACCTGCACCGAAGCGACGCTGCAATCGGCCTTCGTCTTTTCGAGCTCGGCAAGTATTGCGTTCATCTGCGCTTCATTTTTGAGTTCGGGTTTCTTGCCGTCGACGAGAGCAAGCGGAGCGACAAAGCTCGCCTTATCCTTCTTGAATTTTGCGTCAAGAGTCCAGTACTCTTCGGGGACGAAGGCGTCGATTTCAGCCTCTCTTTCGCAGATCAGTCGTAACGCTACGGACTGAACCCTTCCCGCCGATAGGCCGCGTTTGATCTTCTTCCAGAGAATGGGAGAGACGTTATAACCGACAAGGCGATCGAGAATGCGCCGCGCCTGCTGGGCATTGACAAGGTTCTGATCGATCTCGCGCGGATGCTGTACCGCTTCAAGAACGGCGTTCTTCGTAATCTCGTTGAACTCAATGCGTTTGATATTCGGATTCTTCGGCGCAATGGCTCGCGCAAGATGATACGATATGGCTTCGCCTTCGCGATCGGGGTCAGCGGCCAGTAACACCTGACGCGCGCCTTCAGCGGCCTTCTTCAGACGATTCAAGATTGGAGCGCGACCGCGCACGGTAATATACTCAGGAGTAAAGTCGTTGGCCGTATCGACGGCGAGGCGCGACTTGGGCAGGTCGATGACGTGCCCCATAGAGGCTTCAATATGATAATCGCTGCCGAGGTATTTATTGATGGTCTTTGCCTTGGCAGGAGACTCGACAATAACGAGCGTCTTGTCTTTATAGAGAGCGGCCGAACGTCGGACGGGTTTCTTGCCCTCACCCTCCTGTGATGCCTTCTTTGAAGCCTTTTTCGACAACTTCTCGGGGCTTTTCGCATCTACAGTGGATTTTTTCTTCGCTGGCACTTTCTTTTCTGACATCAGATAACCTCACTGGCTCGTCACAGAACTCGAACAGGGGCGAATTCTCTGAACAGGGCCTTGCACTATAAGGAAGAAACATAAACCAGAAGCGACGGTTCCTGTATAGACTTTTTTAGCTTACAGGACACATCATGGCAGCCCGGGGGCTTCTCGGTGCTTACAGTCCGCGCAGGCGGGTTCAAAAGGGTTAGTTGCTTCTTTAATTCAGTTTCAATAGATTCAGGCTGCGAAAAGAGTCAGTCTGCTCGCTCCTTCGGCCAGCAGATGACGTGCCCCTTCGTTTTTTCCAACTCCGTAGAGATCCGGATGATCGAAAGCTGCGACATCACGGCCTTCTTCTATTGCAAAGCGAGCGGTGATCAAAGCTCCGCTGCGCGGCCCGGCCTGAAAGACGACGCAGAGAGGCGACATGCCGGCGATAATACGATTGCGGCGCGGATACGCAAACTTACGAGGCGGATCGGCGGGAAAGAACTCGCTTACAAAAGCCAGCTCGGCGTTTTGTTCTTCGGCTTCATCAAGCAAATACTGGTTCGAAACGGGCGTGATCATCTCAAGGCCCGAGCCCAGAACGGCAAGCGTTGGTACCCTTCTGTAAATGGATGCTCTGTGGATCCGTTCATCCACTCCCAGAGCAAAGCCCGATACGGTAACAAGATCCACGCCATCCGCTACTTCTCGCTCTTCGGGAAAAAGAGAAGGCTGCGGTACGCTCTCTTCAATACAGATACGGTACAGCGATGACACTGACGAGGCATCGATAAGGCAATCAGCAAAGCGATCGACGGCTTCGATCGTGATGCGATCGGGATACCGGGTTCCAACGACGGCGACATACGTGACACCGGGTCCGTGCAGCTCCGAACCTTTCCAGAACAACACAGGCGGCGGATCAAAGATTCGCTTCAGCAGGGGCGGGTATGCTTCATCGGAATTAAGCGTAAGTCGAAAGCGCATCGGACGAGAGCCCTGGCGTTCGATATACTGATCGGCTCGATCAAGCGCGGCAAGCAACTCCTGCTTTGAGAAGAAGCGGCGCAGAAAAGTCCCGTAGGCCTTCAGCGGCTCTTCTTCGGCGACGATAGAAGGCCATCCGCCTGAGCGATAGAGCTTCGTTCGAAAGGGAAGAGCGGCAAAGAAAAGCCCCGTACGAAACAGAGCGCTCATGTCATTTCACCGATTTAAGGGTGCACTCCGGCTTGCCTTCGATACAGAGCTGGAGTTGCTCCATATTATGCTCGGCGCTTCGGAACTGCGAGTTCTGACGGTAGTCGCCGCGTACTTTATTCGATTCAAAGAGCTGCTTTACCTTTTCGGTGATGCGAAGGTTTTCGTCAAAGGCGCCCTGTAATTCTCCCGTCTCTGCAAGAATATTCGCACGCGCAAAGCGAGCGGGAATATTCGCGTCTTCTCGCTTTAAAAGAGCGTCCAGAAGCTCAAGAGCCCGATCCGTATCGCGATAACGATTCTCGGTCTTTCCGTATAACAGAGCAAGTTGATATAAAAAGCGCCCATCGGAAGGCTTCAACGTCAGCCCGCGTTCGAGCAGAAACAATGCCGTTCTGAAGCGATCCTCTTCCCATCCCATCGTTCGCGATGCGTTTGCATAACACAGGCCCGCGTCAAACAGAAGCTCGGGATCGATTACGTGCAGCTTCAAGGCTCGCTTAAAGTGCGGAAGCGCCTCTTCAAAGATCGCCGATTCGGCCTTCGGTACCTGGCCTGAATGCGACTCGCCTTCAGGCAACTCACCGTTGACGGCTGCCTTATAGTAATCGGCCGCCGCCTCGAATCGGGATTCGGCCATCAATGCCTTGCCGATCTTCCAGGAGAGCTGGCCCTGCAGCTTCCGCTCAGAGACAAGGGCCTGCATGTTTTCATGCATTTCAAGTGCCTTCTCTTCGCTGAGTGCAAGATCGCGCTTCCACATTTCGAGCTCCGTCGCCGAGATCTGCTGTGTGCGTTTTTCGCGGTGCCGGCTGCCCCAGTTGCGCAATCCGTCTCCTATATCGCAGCTCGATAACAAGAAGAGGCCTGCCGAAAACAGAATGGACGATGTATAAAGGTTACTGGATGCTTTCATGTTCTACCTGCGCGGGTGCGGAAACGTACGATCTGTTACTTCTTTTATCGAGCAAAAACCTCGAAAAAACCGAAAAAAGAGCATGCAGGCCAGGCTTTCGATGCTCACAGCCCTTGAGCGGGATTGTTTTGCGCATCCTTACTCCACACAGCAGATCGAGAGCCTGCTCGGCGATCCGGCTTACCTCGTTCTCACCATCGAGCCGGACGGTGAAGTCGAGACAATTGTAACAGAGGCCTCTCATCCCGTCGGGTACCTCATTGCCTACGAGAATCTTGCTGAGGGTCTGTCAGAGCTGCATCGCATCGCCGTTCGGCCGGAGTTCCGACAGCGGGGCCTGGCGCACAGACTGATATCGGAATGGATCATGCGCTCTCACGGCCGGCGCCTTATTCTGGACGTCGCTGCGAAGAATACGGCGGCCATCGCCCTGTACCGACGCCACGGATTTGTGATGATAGCAAATAGGAAGCGCTATTATTCCGACGGCGACGATGCGCTGATCTTTGAGAGGGCGACGTAGCGGGATCAGCGGACCGCTTTTTTTGTGGACTTCTTTGCCGCGTTCTTTGCGGATTTCTTAATAGCTTTCTTGGAAGCTTTCTTTGCGGTTTTCCCGGCAGTTTTTGGGGCCGTTTTTTTAGCCGTAGCGCTCTTCCGGCTTTCGAAATAGAGGTCGAGCTCGGCCGGGGTCTTGAAAAGCTCGATGTAGTCCTTGCCCACCCTCGAACAGGCATCGGCCTTATAATCCCGGCAGATCTGCGGCCGCGTTTCATAGACGGCGCACATCCCGTTGTCGAGCAGCTTGGTGCAGGGCGTTTTAAAGAGGATCTGCCACTGGCGATCATGATCGATATAGATCTCCACGTTGCGGTGCAGCAGATACCATCGAAAGAGGTCTTTCTGGTCCTTTGAGCGCGGCGAGTCCAGCGGGACGGTCACATACATACAGCACCCGTGGCAGCGAACGCAGATTTCGGACTCCGTCATCTTATCTTCGTCGGGAAACTTCGGGAATATCAGCTCGATCTCGCCTTTCGTCATGATAACCGAATCGCCGCAGGGCAGAGCGCTTACAACTCCGAAAAAAAGGATTGTCCGCCGGCATTCTCGCCGATCTAATAAATGTAATGAAACGATTGGCCCTGCTTCTTTTTATCCTCTTTGCCGCCGCGCCTCTGTATGCCTTCGGCACCTACGGAGAAGGTAAGGCCTATGTGCTCTTGCGTGAGAGCGGGACCAAGGGCATTTTTATTAAGTCGTATGAAGGGCTTTTCGAGATCGCCACCTACGACGACGGCGAGAAATGCGCAGAAGAGGATCAGTGCTTCACTCCGCAGAAAGAAGAGCTGCGCTTCAGCGTACGGCTCGATAACAAAGACGTTATTCAATTCATGCAGAAGAACCTCGATCGTATGATGATCGTCGAGTACCGCATCCACCGCATCAAGCCGGTATCCCTTTCCACCGGCTTTGAGGTATTGAAGGCCTACCCCGTGCAGGCCAGTCATGGGCCCGATTTTCCCTGGAAATACGTCTCGAAGGTGACGGGCTCGTCAGAGACCTCGGTTTACGGAAAGATCCTGCGTCTTGAGTATCGCGGCACGGCCGTCGGAACCTACGAAGGCCTGCTCTATGATCGGCGTCTTGATAAAGTCCGGCCTTTCTCGGTTACCGACGAGGCCATGGCGCGACATATCTATCAATGCATGGATGCGCAGCAGGAATATAACATCGGCCTTTCACGATCGATCACGACGGCGCTGGAGTTCCGTGAGAGCAAATACGACGTTTTCGAGATCAACTACAGAGAGCGAGCAAGCAGCGTCGAATGATCAGCGGTCTCTGAATTCCTGCGCCTGAGCCGTCGCAAAACGCAGGAACTTTCCGCATGTGCGGATGTCAAAGGGCGGACTTGCCGGATCGTCGCAATCATGGCCGCTCAGCACCTTGCAGTGCGTATGGCCGAACTGCTGCTCGAACTCCCTGTAAAAAGTGGCTGCCTCGGCCATGACGGCCTTTTTATCAAGTCCCTTCTCGTAACCATACCGTCCGAGCATCATCAATCCCGCCGAGAGGGCGCCACAGGTAAACCCCTGCCCGGCAATGCCTTTGCCAAACGCCGTAGCATATCCGATCACATCGGCCGGATTCTCGCCATCAGCCTGAGCAAAGGCGGCCAGGATGGCCTCAGAGCAGTTGTAGGGGCGCTCCACAAAGTTCGCCTCGGCGAGTGCAGCCAGATTTTCCACTGTCAGATCAGATCCTTTCACAGATTCAGAGTAGGAAGAGGATCGCAGCCCGTCAAGCAATATACCCATTACCCGTATATGGTTTCTGAAAAATTCTGATGCAGCCCGTCAAAATGGTTAAAAAAATTGACAATCTGCTCCCTTCGCTGAAAAACCACTCACGGGCCTCCGCCTGTACTCGCGAGGACAGCATGAGCAAGAGCATAGACGATATCATTAAATCCATCAAACAGACGAAGCTGTTTGCCGATCGGCCGATCTACAGCGAAGAAAGATTACAGACGATCGAGAAATCGATAGGCTTCACCTTTCCCGAGGACTACCGGAGCTTTGTAACGCGAATCGAGCCCGAACTGGCGAACTTCTATTTCATTGATCCGCATCGCAGCAAGAAGAACGCCGACCTTGTCATATTCAGCCGGTGGAACGACGACCGTTTTGCCTTCCGCAAGAACGGTGAGGTAGCCACCATCCTGAACGATGAAGAAACAGGGCACACCTGGAAGAACTTCACCGACTGGCTTCTCTATGTCTGGGGGATGAGTAACCGTCCCGTCAATCCCGAATAAGAATACACCATTGGCCTGCCGTCAGGAGATCACTGCCTCCTGACGCTCGAATTCCGTGACCTTCAACCTTACCGAGTTCCTGTTCCAAAAGAACCTCGAAGAACATCCTGATGCTGCGGCCCTGTTTTTTCTGGATGAAACGAGGGTTATCCGGACGTTTACCTACGCAGAACTCTATAACGAGATCAGAGGCATGGCGTCGTTTCTACAGCGCCAAACGTCTGCCGGCGATCGCATCGTTCTGCGCCTCAAATCGGAGCCGCGCCTTGCCGCCCTCTTCTTCGGCTCAGTTTTATGCGGACGCATACCCGTGCCCGTATCGTCCATGCTTACAGCCGAAGAACTCGATTATCTCGTTACAGATTCAGGCGCTGCTTGCATGATCTATGACCCTGATCTGGCTACGGCGATAACATCTGCCGACAGCATCTCAGTCGACGGCATCCGATATGATACGCTTCTGCCCCTCCCTCATACGCAGGCCGATGATCCCGCCTATCTTATCTATACGTCGGGCACGACGGGATATCCGCGGGGCGTACTTCACGCGCATCGCTCCGTTCTCGGTCGCATACCGATGTGCGAAGGATGGACGGGGCTCGGCCCGGGCGATCGCCTGCTGCATGCCGGCGAGCTGAACTGGAGTTATACACTCGGCGTCGGTCTGATGGACGCGTTTGCCGCCGGAGCGACGGCGCTTCTATATACAGGCGACCGACACAATCCGGCGATCTGGCCCGATCTTATAGAACGTCACCAGATCACGATCTTTGCCGCCGTTCCAGGGCTGTATCGTCGCATGCTGAAATACGGACACGTCAGGCCGTGGCCGCACTTCCGGCATGGACTGACGGCGGGCGACGCTCTGCCTGCCTCGCTACTCGCCGAATGGCAGAAGAATACGGGCACCGCTCTTTACGAGGCCCTGGGCATGACCGAGATTTCAACCTATATCAGCACCGGCCCCGGCATGACGGTGAAGCCCGGAAGCCCCGGTCGTCCGCAAAAAGGTCGGCGCATCGCCCTGCTCGATCCTGAAACGGGAAGCCCCTTTTACGAATACGGGGACCTTCAAGACGAGAGGCACAAAGAGGACGCAACAATGACAGCGCCGGGCCTGCTTGCCATACATCGAAGCGATCCCGGGCTGATGCTGCGCTACTGGAACACAGAGCAGTCCCCCTCATTCGAGGTCATCGATCCGCCTTTCTATGGCGAATGGTTCTCGGGGGGAGATCTTGCGCGTTTCGACGCCGATGGCTATCTGATCTATGAAGGGCGTTCCAACGATCTCATGAACGCCGGAGGATATCGCGTCAGCCCGGCCGAGGTCGAGCGCGTGCTGCACCGGCATGCAGGGGTTGCCGACGTTGCCGTGGTCGAAATGCCGCTGGACGATGGTTTATCCATCATCACAGCATGCGTTGTACGAAACGACGATGTCGACGCAGAGACCCTCATCTCCTACTGTCACGAACACCTGGCCGATTACAAATGCCCGAAGCGAGTCGTCTTCGTCGACGCCCTTCCGAGAACGGCGGGCGGAAAGCTTCGCCGTCACGATCTGTTACGGCTGATCAGCGAAGCGTGATGCTGTTGATCTCGATCGTCTGATCGGCCGCCGATCCCGAAAGAGTGATCAGGCGTCCGTTATACAGATAGACGTCGTCCTGACGATTCAGACGCCAGGAAGGACCGAGCTCAAAACGCTCTGTGACCTTTCCGTCATCATCAAAGGCAAGCAGCTGCGTCGTACGATAGGCGTTACCCGACCAGATCTCGAATAGAACGATGTTCTGATCGGGGCCTGCGCGCAGGATCTTCGGACGACTGGCATTTTCTTCGACAGACGCAAAAGAAGTCAGCTTTTTCACGCCCGTATTTCGCTGCTCGTTCAGCCGACCTCCGAAGTCGTAAAAGCGCCCGGTAACGGCATCGGAACGAAAGAGCATCATTTCGTCTTCGACAAAATTCCCTTTCTGCGCCACCTTCTCGAAGTCACGCCGAACGTGAACGACGACGAGGTTTCGCGCGTCGATGAGATTTCCGCCGGTGCGAGCGTTATCCAGATCGGGCAGCTCCGTTGCAAAAAGCACGAGATAGCCCTTCTCGGTCGGAACAAGGCCTCCGATTTCGGTATAGGTCCGATTGTCGTTCGACCACTGATAGTAGGTCTTTGCCGATGTGCTGATTTCTTTATAGACCGGGTACTGTTTGCCGGCCGGGCTGGAGGCCGACGTTCCATGCTGTGTTTTGAACGTAAAGACGACACGGCTACGACGACCGGATCGGTCGAGGCGATGCAGATGCACTCCGCGCGGATAATTATCGCCGAGATCGACGGCGACAAAGCCGCCTTCTTCGGCATAAAGGAAGTTCCCGAAAGAGTGCCCGGACGTCTGCCCGGAGTTCTTGATGAGAGCCAGCGAGGCCGCATCGACCGTGAAGGCGATGGCTCCCTGGTGATTTAAGCCGTCGCCTGATTTATGCATCGTGCGCGAGAGGATAACGCCGAGCATTCCCTGCGACCAGGCCATCGAAGAAACCGAAGACGACTTCAGCATATCAGCGCTGTAGCTATAGAGGTTGAGCCCCGTCTTGCTTGAGTCGTACCGGTTCTCTTTCAGCGGACGCCCTTCACGTGAAAACTTCTGAATACGCACGATTCGTCCTTCACCGCTGCCCGTCTGGATGCGAAGAAGGTATACATTGCCCTCCTGATCGTCACAGGCGGCGGCCAGGATTTCGCCCGATGAGGCAGTCAGCGTTTTTTCGGACTGGAAGAGCAGCTCCTGATCGAGAGTCACAAGCTTAATGCCTCCCGACGCCTTATCCTGATAAACGATGCGCGGCCCGTCTGTACCATTCGCTCCACTCATACTGAGGAAGAAGAACTGTCTGCCCGTTCCGTAAATGTTCTCATGTGTGGCCGGGCCCGAGCTGTAATCCTTTACCGTGTCAAAGGGACGACCCGAGACGCGAATCCGTCGCTTCTCCACAGAGCCGACAGGCGTGTCGGTTAACAGCGCCCCTTCCGTGGCCACGTTTAACCGATGATAGGCGGTAATCGGCTTCGTCGCAAGCACATAGACGATGCTTCCCGCAAGCACGCTGAGATCGGCGTCGGGCAGGCGAACAAACTCGCCGGACGTCAACTCACCCTTTTTCAGCATACCGATCTGACGCAGCATGCCTCTGTCAAATGTGTAGATATAATAGTCGGATGGCTGCTCCACTTTATAGAAGAGATAATGATGGCTGGCCAGGAATTTCTGCGCCTTATCGGCCGGACCTTCGACCTGAACGGCTTCGAACGACACGCCATCCGTTCCGCTCAGCTTGCCGATCGTAAAGCGAAAGTTGCGATGATTGTAACGTCCGTCCGTATAACAGGCGTTCTGATAGAACACAGCGGCGGCGGTGAAGCTACCGATTACGTCCTCTGTCGGGAAGCTGCCTTTACAGGAAGAGGCCGTGCCCTTCTCAGTGCTTTTTCCCTCGATGATCCTGCTCTCACCTGATTCAAAGCGATACGATACGACGGGCGGCAATCCGGCGTCGACGGACGTGCGAGCTGAACCCGAAGTAAGCGGCAGAAAGAGGATGCTCAAGAAAGTAACGGTGATCGTTTGAAATGCCTTCATCACAAATCAGACGTTTCTTTGCTGCACAAGTTCACGCAAGCGTAAAAGGCGCACAAATTCAGGAAACAACCGGCCGTTCCCCGCTTTAGCAATCAGATCAGAATTCATAATTGCCCTGCGGCGCTTATTGAATAAACGGAAGGCCGAGGATCTCTTCAAGGACATAGAAGTAGTTGCGGTCCGTTCCGAACATGATACGTCCTCGCGAGATGATGGGCGAGTTGAGCACAGCGCCGTCCGTTTCCATCTGCCAGAGCACGTCGCCGTTTCGCGCAGAAAGACAGAGCAGCATGGGCTCTGATCCGAAAAGGCCCATGTCGGTGGCCGTCTTCACGCCCTGAAGGCCCACATAGATGCGATCGCCGGCGATGGTCGGAGCGCTGGAGAACGGATAATCGAACTGCTTCTCCCATTCTATGGCGCCTGTTTTGCGGTTGAAGGCGCGCAGTTTTGTATCGCCGCTTGCATAGATGACGTAGTCCTTCCACAGCGACGGAGCCATATAATCAAGAAGCTGCACGTGATCGAGAAAGACCGTGTATTCGTCGGGCTCGACGCGACTGCCGATATCAAAGATATCGCTCATGCGCCAGACCTCCTGACCGGTGCGCCGATCGAGCGCATAGTAGTTCAGCTCCACCTCATACCCTTTAAAGAAGCTTGATGCAAAATAAACGCGATCATCGTCAAGAGCAGGAAACGAATACCAGAGTGAATAGGGAGCGTCGATAGGAACGATCCAGAGGAAGTTACGGCCTTCTATATCATAGGCGCCGAAGCTGCGGGCGAGCGGAGCCCAGTAGATGATGCCGTCATAGACCTGAAACGTATGATGCGACCAGACGGGATTCGGAAGTTGATGCACGGGCTGGCCGTTCAGATCAAGGAAGTAGGTCGCCCCCGTATCGCTTGTAAAGATGATCAGATCCTTGTAACGCAGAACCAGGGATTGCACCGTCTGTCCCGTATAGAAGTTCCATTTCTCCTGCCCGTCCTCGCGCGATACCGCATACACGCGGCCGTCGTTCGAGCCGAAATAGACGTTTTCATCGTCGGCATAGGGAACGGAGTTCACGGCTCCTTTCGTCTTGAAGAACCACTTCATGTATCCGGTGTCGACGTCGAGGGCGTAGAAGTTGCCGTCGGGCGAGCCGAAATAGATGACGTTGTCGATGACAAGGGGCGGATTGAAGGCTCTCGTCTTTTTCATCTCGTCAACCTGAAGCTTCAGCTTCCACTTCAGGCCGAGCGGCGGATGAATATTCTCGGGCGTATAACCCGAGCCGAGCTCGCCCCTGTATTCGATCCAGTCAAACTGCTTCGAGCATGAAAAGAGAGCCGGCAAAAGCAGCAGGCAGAGAAACGGCAGATACGGTCTTCGAATCATGGTCGGTACAGTATTCCTCTGAGAGTAAAGACGCGTTTGAGCGAGTTCCACGCTCCGGGACGACGCATCGAACGTCCCGTATCGCTACCGAGACGACGCAGATCGGCATAGCTCTGTTTGCGCTGCTCGGCCGACCAGCTTTCGCGAAAACGAAGCTCCGTCAGCCGGTCGGCAAAGGCCTTCGTCTCGGGAATCTTCTTCGCGTAATCAAGCGGGGTTTCATAGAACTGCCGTATTGGATAACCATCCTCCGCCAGCCTTATATACAGCAACGTGGCGGCGGCATCAACGGAGCGGCGATCAACTCCGCGGCCGGCGATCAGCGAATAGATGGCCAGCCGTATAAACCGGTAAAGATAGAGTGAGAGAAGAATCGATCCAACCAGAATGCCGCTGAAGATGCCGAAAAGCATCCACGGAAAATCGAATTTTTTCTTCTCGGGGGGAAGCGGTTCTTCATCGATCAGCGGAATAACGACGTCCTGAGCGTTCGGATCAAACTCCGGCTTCGGAGGTATGGCATAGGCCGTCGACTCGAAGTCCACCCAGCCATAGTCAGGCAGATAGAACTGAACCCATGCATGCCGCTGTGCATTCGTCACAAGATACAGCTCTTCCATCGGAAACTTCTGTAATGCGGGTATCTTATCGCGCAGATGCTTGATTCCGCCTCTGTGGGCTGGAGTCTGCAAATCGCGCGAGGCCAGATATCCCGTGACGACCCGCGAGGGGATTCCGGACAGGCGACCGAGGATGGCCGCAGCCCGTGAGAATTCCGTACAGTCGCCCTCTTTCGTTTCAAAGAGGAATTTATCGACGCCTTCAAGGGAGGTGTCTTCTTCGAATCCCATTTTGTATTGATGGGCTGAAAAGCCTTCGAGTATGCCGGCCAGTCGATCAAAATAGCCGTGCTTGCCTTTCAGTCGACTGTTCAAAAAGGCCCTGTAACGTACCAGTCGCTTTTCATCGAGCGGCACTTCCAGATACTGTTTCATCGATTCATCGAAGTGAGGCTCACGAATGTTCTTCCAATCGTCGGGATTCGAGACACTGACGGCCGAGCTTGCCGTATAACTCAAATCAAAGGGATGGTACTTCTGATCGAGGATGGTCGGCTGGATCGCAAAAGGCCGGTAGGCGACGACGCGTTCCCGCAATGTCGAAAGGTAATAAACGTCATAGAGCACACGTTTAGTATCGCGCTCGACCGATTTATCTTTCCAGGTTTCCAGAAGTCGCAGGTCGCGAAGCTCGTTCAAAGGCTCGTCAACGGACTGCTCAAAGCCCGTCTTTGCATCGAGCCTTCCCAGATACTGTTCCGCTGCATAGACAGGCTGGATCTTGCTTGCGATGATCATCACGGCCATCTGTTTGCCGTTTGCACCCGATGAATTTTTGAAGTTATTCCACATTTCAGAGGGAACACCGTGCAGCTTGTTCTTCTGCTGGTTATCCTGCTGTTCTTTTTGCTCCTTCTGTTCGGATTGCCCTTCACCAGGTTTACCGGGACGACCACCCTGCCCCTCCCCTGGTTTCCCTTCACCGGGCCTGCCCTCGCCCGGTCGACCCGGCTGACCTTCCCGCCCCTGACCGTCGGCAGAGTTCCCTTCGCCCTGAAGCTCAGACGGATACTTCTCCTCCCGATCACCAAGAGGTTTTCCGTTACGGTTATGCCGCTCCTGCTCTCCCTCTCCTTCGCCGGGGCGACGGCGCCCCTGACCTTCTCCATCGCGACGTCCATCGCCATCGAGGCCTTTTAGAGGCGGCTCTTTTTCGAGCTCGTTCATGACGATCTTATTCTGAACAAAATCCGAAGGAACAAAATGCCCGAAGATGAGAGCAAGCGGCAAGCCGACGGCAAAGAAAAGGGCAAGTTCCGTTCGATTCCGTCTACCACCCGCTCCCGGGAAAGCGGAGAAGTACAGAACAAGTCCGTGCACGAGAAAGAGCAGAACGGCAAAGGCAATAAGAAAAGTGGATAACCCTGCGCTGCGGGCGGCGATTTCTTCAGAGGCCCGTCCGTATTCGAGAATGCGCAGATAAATGATGGCGAGGCCGAACATCTCAATGGCGGCAAAGGCGGGGAAGCGCCCCTGACCACGAAAGACAAGCACCGTCCAGATGTAGCCGAGAACGGTAACAAGCAATGGAAGAAGAGCGCTGCGATCCAGACCGGTAACAAAAAAGACAGTGCCGGCATACAGAACGGCCAGTGCGGCCAGGCCATGCCATACGCGAAAGCGAGGACCTCTTAGATAGAAGGCCGCAAACATCGAAGCCGGAAGCAGAACAAAGAACATTACTCTGTTCAACCAGTCGTAGGCGACGGCAACGGCGGGATGAAATACCGGAATCAAGAAGGCGGAAAGATAGAGGGCCAGGCGTGTATAGAAGAGTAATTGCATTCGATCCTCCACCGTTAAAAGAAACGCAACGAGAGTCTTTCTTCCACCAGTTTCCCGCGCTGCGGAGTGAGTGAGGCGCGCTCGGGCCTTTCCCGTCTGAAGATCCAGAGGCCAGGAAGAGCGCTGAGATCCGGGGATGGAAAGAGCCCGACACGACGATCCCGGCCCTTCATCGTTCTGAAAAGCTGCACCGATGACGGATGACGCCTCAGATAGTTGCCGAGGCCTTTATCAAAGGCCGTCGAAAACACAAATCTCTCCTGTACCGCCGTCGGATCGGCGAAATTCCCTGCCTCTGCCTGATACTCGCATACGGCCAGTCTTCTTGAAAAGGCAACAAGATCCTCTTCGCTTTCCAGAAGATGGCTTTCAAGGCCCATCGTTACCTGAAACCGATAGCCCGGATGCGCCGCATGAACGGCTCTGAGAAAAGAGAGGGCCCAGCTTTTCATAAAGTTTAACTGTAGAATGGCCTCCGGCCCGTCCTTTCGTTCAGAGTGGAAGGCGCGGATATCGACATGGATCAGATGCGACTCCTCGGGCGATTTAGGCGAAATACGCGTGATGAGCTCGTCGATGCGAATCGACGTCTTCCAGTTGATGTCTTTCAGACGGTCCCCCGGAATATACTCTCGCATATAGTACTTTTCCTCTTCGGTTACCTGCAACTTGCGCGTGCTCTCCTGACTCGAAGACGGATCAAACTTAACGGGAGCCCGGTCCGGGAAGAGCGGCGGAAGAAAGGTCAGCTGAATTTCTTCGGGATCGGTGAGCAGAGCTCGCGTTAACCCAAAGACGTCTCTAAGCATAAGACTTCCGCTTGCGCGAACAGGGCCGCAAAAAGGCAGACGAAGCGGAACGGTAATCACACCCGCCTCGCGAGAAGCTCCCTCCGCATAAAGCGAGAGATGACACTGTCGCCCGGCCATCAGTCGACCTTTGAGACGATAGTGGTATCTGAAAAAATAGAACGCCGGTCGACGCGCACCAAGTGATACGGGAATGGCCTGGCCTTCAAGCCGGGCAAAGAGCGGTCGCCCCGCTTCAACGATAGCCGGAATCTTTGCCGAACGCAACCGTTGAACCTGCCCCAGAATGAACAGCCAGAACAGAGACCAGAAAGATACAAGCGAAAAGGCAAGCGGGTAAAAGCTGCCCGTGCCGTAAAAGACTCCGAATAGAAGCAATGAGGCGACGAAAAGCAACGTTCCCGTCGCCGTCAGCGGATACATCCGGTCGAGCCAGAGAAGAACGGAGCGCATACTCAGCCGCCGGCCGGAGTCTCTTTCAGGATCTGGCGCAGAACCTCATGCGGATCCATCGCCGGATCTTCAAGCTCCAGTCTGTGCGATAGAACGGGGATAGCCAGTTCCTTGACCAGGTCGATCGTGACGTAGTCCAGTCCTCTTACGAGTGAAAGGGCGCGGGCCGCTCTCGAAAGCTTGATACCGGCTCGCGGGCTGCACCCGGTAACGATGCCCGGATAACCGCGCGTCTTTCGGATCAGCGAGACGATATAATCGATCACTTCCCGTTTGATGGAGATATGATCGACAAGCTTCTGCCAGGCGAGCAGTTCGCCTGCATCAACGACAGGGCCGAAATCCTTCCAGGAATCGTCTTTTCCGTGACGCTCGACGATATCGGCCTCATCCTTCTCTGCCGGATAACCCATCGACAGCTGCAGCATGAAGCGGTCCAGCTGCGGGGCGGGAAGCGGAAACAGGTGAGCGCCTTTCAGGTTCATCGTGGCGATGATAAAAAAAGGATCGGGCAGCTCGTAGGTCATGCCCTCAATGGAAACAGTCTGTTCTTCCATGACCTGAAAGAAGCTTCCCTGTGTTTTTGGGGTCAGCAGGTTGATCTCATCGGTCAGAACGAAGTGAGCGAAAATCGGTCCACGGTTGAACGTATACGCATTGGCCTTCATATCAAATCGATTAAAACCGAGGATGTCTTGCGGAAGCAGGTCGACGGTACACTGAATGCGCGAAAAACTTTCAATCGGAATGCCTTCGCGGTTGGCCTTCCTGTCGCCCCACTGAATGGACCCAGCAAGAGCGCGGGCCAGCGAGGTTTTCCCGACGCCATGACTGTCGGCCAGGATAACGTGCCCGCCGGCAATCTTTGATGCCAGCAGGTATTCAAGCTTTCTTGTGTCGATGGTGATGACGCCTTTGATATTGGCCATCAACCGGAGTATGCCCTGGCGGGCTACGGTAAGGTATTCAGAAGAGGGTACTGCACTGTCCATACGGATTCCAGACCGATGTAATGCCACCGGCCCAGAAAAGGAAGAGATTTTTTCAGTGAGCTACCGAACGGATGCGAATAATGCAAGGGGAGGGGAAATCTGTCGGATTTCCCTTATTTCATTTTGAATTTCTTCTTGAATCGCTCAACCCGACCGGCGGCATCCACGATTTTCTGCGTTCCGGTAAAGAACGGATGGCAGTTGGCGCAAATTTCTACGGTCATATCGCCTTTTGTCGTGCGAGTTTTATAAGTGGCCCCGCAAACGCAGGTGATTGTCGCTTCGTTATATTCAGGATGCAGTGCGGCTTTCATATATTACTCCAGAGTAGGGTACAAAAATCCAGAGGCCTTTCCCTGTCAACTCTTATAGTCTCCAACCGCAGCACTGAATTTCCGGGACGGAGCTCTTTTTTTTATACAGAATGCCCTGAGACTGACCTATTCAAGCATGCACTACGCACAAATTCCCTCGACCTCTATGTCCGTTCAGCTTCACTACCCGGCGCTCCGCTGGTCGCCGGCAGGCTCGCTGGACATCCTGTTGCCGGCCATGCATCTGCACAAATTGACCCTCCTCCGTGAAGATCCAATGTGCATGAATTCGCTCGTGCGGACGTGGATCGGCCGATACCGCAATCGGCTGCTGCGTGCTGCGTGTGAAACACCAGAATGTCCGCCGTATCATTCCTACGGTGTTCTACGATCCCGATATCAAAAACAGGGCTTGAATCTGCATCGAATTTCGATAAGAGTTGAGGAAGAGGTATGGCTGGAGCTGAAGATTCTCAGTCTGACAGCGCGGTGCTCGATGAGCCTGATCCTGGTATTGATGGTTCAGTGGGAGTACGCCCGGCGCTACAAATTCGGGCTGCGTGGCTGGGATGTCTGTGTCGAGGGTTATGTCGGAACTCCGACAAAAAGCCGGGTACGCCTGTCTTTCAATGAAAAGACCCGAATTTACAAAATTTTTGCCTATTTCTCGAAAGCCACCCCGCTCACACTACCTCACTGGTACCGTCCGCCCCCCTGACAGGCACTCAAAACCTGAACCCCACCTGAAAACTGCCCCAGCGATGCCAGGTAGGATACCCGTTCTCGGCCAGAAAATCCGACGGACCTGTGCTGAGCGCAATCTGGCAGTACAGCCCACCGGGCATGTTATACTGAAAACCGATCGTCGTCAGCGTCTGGACCGTTCGGGGGGCTCGTAATGGAAAACTGGCTCCATCGCTATCATCCGATGGGCGAATCGCTTTCACAAGATCCCAGAGTAGCGCGTCGGTGGCCATTGTTCCGCCGGTATTCGTCAGCAACCTGTAAGCCAGTGCCATTCCACCTGGATGCTGAATAAACTCCGGATGCAGATGGAGTTGCTGGATTAGATGATACCGCGCCAGCTGCGTCTCTCGCCTGTTTGAAGTCGGCACAAGCAGGTTCCAGATCAGTGAGTTCTCAAGCTGATTCCCTGTGCCGCCTAAAATTCGCAGCAAATTCTCATCATAAAGTCTATCGAGTCCTCCGTCGCCGCCCTCTCGCAAAGTGGCGTCCATGAACTGAAGAAAGGCCGTCGATTCGAGGAAGAGGTAGGACTCCGTCTTGTGAACCGGCGCAGGCGGAGCCGCCGGATGAGACATCCCCGTACCCGGAAACGATGAGTCCCTTTCAAAACGTCCGACTCGATACTGAATGCCCGCTCCGGCCGTTATATAAACGCTCCCCGCTCTGCCGAACAGCAACCACCCGGCGCTATCGGTCATTCGTCTGCGATACTCAAGGTGGGACTGTACGGCAAGCCTGGCCGGGGTCTGGTCATCCCATCCCTGTGGCGGAGGCGAGCCGATCAGCCGATGGATCAACGTCTGCGACTGCTCTCCCATTGCCGGAGGACCGAGCGCCCCTATTGTTAACTCAAGATAGATGTCGCGACCGGCGCAGGTTTCGTAGATCATTCCGCCAAGATAGAGATGTGCGGCATAGTTGCGGTCCGCTGATGATACGACAGGAGTCCTGATGTTTGAAGAAGTAAACATCGTCTGTCCGAAACTGAAGCCGACAAGGGAACGACACCCCGGTCGGTTTAATTTCCAGAATTCAAACCAGTGGTCTTTTTTCGGCATACTGCTTCCCGAAAGCCCGGAACCGAAAAGACTCATCGGTTTGGTTACGTTAACCTGGCCGGCAGGAAACCATAGTTCAAAACGCATGCCGTTCGTGTAGTATCGATCTGAATCCCCGAAGACCGCGTCATTCTCCCAGAAGAACCGCGTTCCCCCGTCTGCTGCGATCGAAGTCGTTGAGGACAGCAGAAACAGAAGTAACGCAGTACGAACTCGGGCAGGCATCAAGAACAGAACAGAAGATCGAGTCACAGATTCAATCAGATTTACGGTGCCGCTTCAGAGCGGCCTCCAGATCAATGCCGTTCTTTTCGAACAGACGATAACAGAGAAGATCGTACCGTGCCAGGGCCATATTAAAGGCGATCCTCGCCTGCGCCATACCGAGCCGCGCCTGGATAACGGCATCCAGAGCGCTCTTAACCGACTCCGCCTGCATGCGACCGGTGCGATAGTCGCCTACGATTCCCGCATACATTCTCTCTGAATGCATTAGCGCATCTTTCATACGCGAAAGCGAGCGATGCGCTGCAAGAAGCTGTTCATGCGCCACTCTTATTTCATCTCGCGCCTGTCGGATGGCATCGGCTTTCTGAATTTCCATCTGCTGAATCGAAAGGTTCGCATCACGGCGATCGGCCAGCGCTCCTTCGTCCCAGAGCGGAACCTCGAGTTGAAGTCGAATGGTCGACTCCGGATAAACTCCGCGATTCGCGTCGGGACCGAGGGCGGCATGGCGACCAAAGTTTCGCGAATCATAGGTGCCCTGCACTGCCAGGGAAGGCAGGAGTTGACTTTCGGCAAGTTTCAGCGCCGTCTTCGCCGATGCAAGCTGTAGCTCCAGGTTACGCAGATCGGGCCTGCGTTTCAAGGCCGATTCCGTATCTTTCTCAAGATTCAAATCAGCAGGCAACGTATCGCTCAGCAGCAGCGGTATGCCATTCTTACCGTCGAGAGATATGCTCGTTTCGGGCGGCATATCAAGAAGCCTGAGCAGAGCAAGACGCTGTTCTTCACGCTGCACGCCGGCATTCTCCACATCGATGCGCGCCGTCTGCTCAAGCGCCGACCATTGACTTACCTCGTAGTATTCGGCCAGCCCGAGGCCTGCCTTCTGGACGGTCAGATTGCGAATCTGTCCCGCATTCTGCAACAGTGCTTCGGCGGCCTTTTTCTGCTCTTCTGCAAGGGCGAACTGCCAGTATTGATTCATCGCTCCGACGAGAATCTGTGCAAGCTCATACTCCAGCTGGTTACGTTTACGCTCGCTCTCGTTCTTCGCTATCTGTTCGTTCAGCTTGCCCTGGAATCCGAAATAGTTGCGCAACAGCTCCTGTCCGAGCGTTACCTGAATCCCCGACGTATGAAGCGGCGGCGAGCCGAAGTTTTCAAGAAGCGTACCTTTATCCTCCGGACGTTCACCGAGATTGTTATCTACCCTTGCGTCGTATCCCTTTACCTCGAGAGTTGTGCCCGTGCGAAACTGCTTCGAGAAACTCAGGAAGTAAGTATCGCTGAAGGCGCGCGTTCCCTGAAGCATCGTCGCCGGGATATTCGGATTCCTCGTATCCTTTCCTTCATAACCGGCGGCAATCTTCGGCGTATAAGCTGAAGATTCCTTCTTCAAGGCCGTATCTGATTTCAGGATCTCAAGCTGTTGCATGCGCGCAACCGGTCCGCGTTCCGCTACTCTTTGCAAAAGGGCAGGCAACGTCAGTTCTTTCAAGAAGGCTCCGGCATCGTCGGCATAGAGAGCCGCTCCTCCGAAGAGTGAGAGCACCAGGCTCGTGGCGATCATTCTTTTCTGTTTGTTTCGAAACTTTTGAACATTAAACATACAACAATACCTCTCTATAAATCCTTTTGCCTCAGGCCTTTCGCAGCCGGGCCAGAAAATCTTCTTTCATCATGTAAAGCAGCGGGCAGAGAACGAGCGTGATCAACGTGGCAAACATCAATCCCCACGCGAAGCTCAAAGACAGCGGCTGCACGAAATGGTCAACGGTCGGGATTCCGTACGCGCTTGGCAGCAATCCGATCACAGTCGTAACGGTCGTAAGAAGCACCGGGCGCAGGCGAATCGCTCCTGCATTGATGATAGCCTCGTGCAAATCCTGCCCCTTTTTACGCAGCTCTTCGGTGAACGTCACAAGAACGAGAGTGTTGGCCACAATAGAACCGCTTAACGCTACGATGGCAAGCATGCTCATGAAACTGAGAGGCTTTCCGTGCAGCATCAATCCGAGCAGAACGCCTGCGATGCCGAACGGGATCGCTCCCATAACGACGCCCGTGGTCGTCACCGAATTGAAGTAGACAAGGAAGATCGCGAAAATCACCCCCATTGCGAAAGCGAATGAGATGACAAGATCGGTGAAGGAATCCTGAGCGTCTTCCTGTTCGCCTCCGAAGTTGACTGAATAATCCTGAAAGTCCTTCGAGATGTCGATCTTCTTCTGTAGCAGCCGATTCACATCGAGAGATGTCGTCAGATCTGTATCAACCGAAGCCTCGACGCGAACGACTCGCATCAGATCCTGTCGGTTAATCATCGAATAACTTCGCTCTCTCGTGAAATAAGCGACTCTCTCAAGAGGTACAAGGCGTCCCTGGTTGTTCTGTACCTTGACTTTCTTCAGACTTTCAATCTTATGGCGAGCCTCGTCGGGAAATCTTACGACAATATTGATGCGGTCTTCGCCCTTGCTGATAGACGAGGCCACCTCTCCGTTAAAGGCCGTGCGAATCGATTCTGCAACGTCATTCACGCTCAGTCCCGCCTTTGCGGCCACATCGTCTTTCACGTAAAACCGGAATTCTTCTTTGCCTTCTTCAAGGTCAAGGCTGACATCATAAACGCCAGGCATGCCTTCAAGCTCCTTTATATAAAGAGCGGCGATCTCTTTGAGCTGTGCAAACTCAGGTCCGCGAATCTGTAGCGAGACTGGCTTGCCAACGGGCGGACCATGCAGCGCCGCCTCTACATCATATCTGAACTCCGCCGGCAATTCGCCCGTTTGCTGAGCCTTTTTCAGCCGGTCACGTATCTTCTTCACATAAACGGCAGCCGAGGCCTCGTCATCGCGCTCCTGCACAGGTGTGAGCTTCACGATCACGGTCGATCGATGCGTCTCTTCGCCGGGCTTCGGATCATCAAACGGCGGCTCATGGATCCCCACTCTATCACGCAGGAAGACAAGCTGATCGCCGACAACTTCGGTAATCAGGCCTTCGGCTTTATCCATCACCTCAAGGTTACGCTGTAGCGTCGTGCCCTGAGGCATATACGTCTTGATATCGATCTGGTCCTCACCTCCGGCCGGGAACAGCACAAAGGGCAGAAACCGACCCGCCAGAAAGAGAAGTCCGAAAAAGAAAACGGTAAAACCTCCGATCACCGCATATCGGTATCGCAGAGCGATGGCCATCGTCTTACGATAGGCTCGCACAATCAGACCAAACCCGCCAGCCTCTTCGTCGTCGGCCCCATACGTCGCCTTCACACGCTCGGGCAGAAAGGTATTCAACCACGACGGTAGAAAGACAAGAGAGAATACAAGCGAGACGACGAGCACGATCAGGATCACGGCCGGAATACCGAAAACAAACTTCCCGATAATGCCGCCCATAAAAAGAAGCGGAGCGAACGCTGCTCCAATAGCAAGCATCGTCACAAGTAGAGGAGCGAATACCTCAGAAAGCGTATTGCGGATGGCATCGCCGCGAGCCTGCCCCTCCTGCATCAGCCGAAATGAGTTTTCAGCGACAACGATGGAGTTATCCACCATCATACCCAGCACCATGACCAGGGCGAAAATACTGATCGTATTGATCGTGATCCCTGCCGCATGAATGATCGTGAAGGCGATCAAGAAGATCGATGGAATGGCGAGCGAGATGATCATGCTCAGCCGGAATCCCAGGATGAAAAACAATGCGGCGACAACGAGAGTCAGGCCCGTCACAAAATTCATGATAAGATCGTTCAGCTGCCGCACGACGTCGGTGCTCTGATCGAGAAAGACCGTCACCTCGACTTCCGGATAGCGTTCTTTCATCTTTTCAACGGTCGCTTTAGCCGCTTCTGCGGCGTTGATGATATCGGCCGTTTCGGTCTTCCAAACGCGCAGCACAATCACATGCGATCCATCATACTTCTCATAGATGGTCGGATCTTCGAACGTATCGAAGACCTGCGCCACATCGGAAAGCACCGTCATAAAGCCGGTGGCGTTACCGACGATCGGAACCGAGCGCATCTCAAGGGCCTCGGAGAACTGGCCACGCGTTCGCAGAAGATACTCCGTACCGTTCAGTCGCATGACGCCTGAAGGCATATCGACGTTACGCATGCCAAGGACGTTCAAGATTTGATTGAGCCCTACACGTTTTGCATTCAGAGCCGCCGGATCGGCCTCGACAAGGAATTGACGATTTCGATACCCGAAGCGCTCCACCTCGGCGATCTCGGGAAGCTCATAAAGCTTATCCTCAAAGGCCTTCGCCGTATCGCGAAGCATTCGATACTCTTCCGTCGTCGGAACATGAGCGCCGTCCTGTTTCAGCGAAAAGGCCACATCGACGACCTGTTGTTTATCCGTCGTGATCTCTTCGACGGTCGGTGCAAGGGCTCCGGGCGGAAGCGCCGTGCGCTCGACGGCGTCTTTAATATCTTCGACGGCCGGTCTTGTATCGGGCATGCCCTCTTTTAAAAAGACCATGATCACGCTGACGTTTTCGAGGTTATAGCTGCGAACCTCGTCGATATTAGAAACGGAGCGAAGTTGTTTTTCCAGAGGAATGGAAACGAGTCGCTCGATCTCTTCAGGCGTGCCTCCAGGATACGGGGTCTGTATAACCACCTTGTCGAGAGTAACTTTCGGGAAGGCCTCTCTATTCATAGAAGATAGGGAAACGAACCCCAGGGCAAGAAGCATCGAGAGGAAGACGGTCGTCACCAGTCGATGCTCCATAAAAAATGATAGTGCCTTTGTCATGTTTTACTCCAATCTTTGATTCCAGAGAGGCCGTTTTGATCACAGCTCGTCGACAAGCTGCTGCATGCGTTTGAAAACCTCTTTGCGCTGCCAGTCCTCGATGACGCCGATACCCATCATATGTGTGAAATGCATGCCATCGAGAGCAAGGCGCAGAATGTACCCCAGAGCAGGATCCTTCAGCTCGTCGATCTTACGGTTCATCTCACAGATAAGATTCTCAACAGGTTCGAGAAGAGCCGGGTTTTCGAGAATGGCCGGAAGCAGAGCGGCACCGATTTCGTGATCCTCGTCATAGCCCGAACGACCTTCGAACGCCGTGTCGATCACGAAGCGCAGGATGGCCTTTGCATCGGGATCTTCGCCAAGGTTCTCCTGCATATGCCGCTCTTCCTGACGCACATGTTCTTCGACCATGCCGCGGATCAGATCGTCCTTCGAGCGAAAATGATAGAGCAGGCCGCCTTTGCTGACGCCTGCCTCCCATGCTACGTTTTCAAGCGTCAGATGCCCCGCCCCGTGCTGTTGCACGACGCGATAGGCCGCCTCAAGTATTTTTTCTCGTGCCGTTTCGCCGCCGGCAGGCCGCCCCTTCTTTGATGTGCGTGCCGGTGATCGTTTCGCCGTTTTCTTTATCGCCATACTGTCCCCCGATTAAACCGTCCAGTCGGTACAAATAACCGTCCGGACGGTACACTAAAGCAAATCGGCCCCTGCAGCGGCAACTGTTTTTTATGAGGTGGGTCGGCGACGATACTGCGCGGGAGTCGAGCCGACAAAGCGTGAAAAATCGTTAATAAAGTGAGCCTGATCAAAATAGCCGAGATCAAGGGCCAGAGCGGCCCAGTTTTCAGGCTCGCCGGCATCAATGCGCGCCAGGGCCTCATGCAATCGAAAACGACAGATCACCCATTTGGGCGAAACACCGACATGACGCAAAAAAAGCCGCTGCAACGTGCGCATCGGAATGCCCTCGTCATCGCAGAGCTGCTCGACGCGCTTCAGCTCCGCCTCGCTTTCCAGACGCTCCACCAGGCGTCGGGCAAGAAGAGCATCTGCGGGTAGCGGTCCGACCCGGGCCGAGAGATCTTCAAGCATTCGGATTAGCGGCGTAAGACACTCCGGCCAGGCCTGGCTTTCGACCTCCGTCAGGGTCTGTTCAATTTGCGGGCCCAGGGCATCGGAGGCTGGCAGTCGCCGGTCCGTCCAATCCGAGGCTGCTCCTGAACGCCGTCCTTTTTCGGACGGGCCCGCTGTGTCAGAATCGTTCAGGCCAGCTACCAGCGACGAAAAGGCCCCCGGATGAAAGCGCACTCCGACGACGCGGCCCTTTCCCGAGAGCTCCACCGTAAAACGAGATGTCGGAACTCCGACGATCTCAGCCCTGCCATTCTCGAAAACAAGATGGATCGCCGGATGCGGTAGGTTCTCCTTTACGACGGAAGTTTCGAGATTCCAGGAAACATACCAGAAGTGACGCACCAGGTGAGCGAGCGAAGGCGGCGGTAGGATGCGCTCATGCTCGATCGGACTCTGTTCGGTCGGATTCTGCTCGGTCGGATTCTGCTCAAGCGGACGGATCAGGCCGCGGGCCGGTCCTGCCTTCTGAATGGCGTCTTTTTCCAATGCAATGCCTCGTTTCGGTGATAGACTTTTCTTTATCCCATATTACCGCACTTCAAATAAAAAGCACAGAAGGAGAACGAGATGCTGATCGACCGTACATTACAGAAAACCACAGTCATTCACGCCACTACCGAGGCCATCTGGGATGCTCTGATCAATCCCGCAAAGATCAAAGAATATCTGTACGGCACGGATACGGAATGCGACTGGAAAAAAGGAAGCCCGCTTGTATTCCGGGGACAGTATGAAGGGCATACCTACGAAGACCGGGGAACGATTCTCGATATCGAACCGGGCCGGAGCCTCAGCTACAGCTACTGGAGCAGCATGTCACCCCTGCCCGATCTGCCCGAGAACTACGCGACGGTCAGCTTTCAGCTCTTACCCGCCAACGGCGCCGTCACCCTTCAGCTCACACAGAGAGGCTTTACATCCGAAGAGGGATTCTCTCATTCCGATACGGGATGGGATCAGGTTCTTCAGAAGTTGAAAGAGATCGCCGAACGTTAGTCGCTATTGCCGCTCCGGATTCCGGAGCGGTCGGCATCACATCGACGGGGCGTTCATGCTGTTAAGGAAGTCGGAGTTCGTCTTCGATCCGCGGATCTTATCAAGCAGGAATTCCATCGCCTCCGTCGTCGACATCGGCGACAGGGCCTTACGCAGAATGAATACCCGGGTCAGAACATCTTGCGGAAGCAGCAGCTCTTCTTTACGCGTGCCCGATTTGTTAAGATCAATGGCGGGGAAGATGCGCTTATCGGCCAGTCGGCGATCGAGGTGGATCTCCATATTGCCCGTTCCTTTGAATTCCTCGAAGATCACCTCGTCCATCTTCGAACCCGTATCGATCAGCGCCGTTGCGATAATCGTTAGCGAACCGCCATGCTCGATGTTACGGGCGGCGCCGAAGAAACGCTTCGGCTTATGCAGGGCGTTTGAATCCACACCGCCCGACAGAATCTTGCCGGAGGTCGGGATGACCTGGTTATACGCACGGGCAAGACGAGTGATCGAATCGAGAAGAATAACGACGTCACGGCCATGCTCGACCTGACGCTTCGCCTTCTCAATCACCATCTCGGCTACCTGTACGTGTCGCGTCGCCGGTTCATCGAATGTGGAGCTGACGACCTCGCCGCGCACGTGGCGGGCCATGTCGGTCACTTCTTCGGGACGTTCGTCGATCAGAAGCACGATTAAAACTACGTCCGGATGATTATGCGTGATGGCATTGGCGATGTTCTGCATCAGAATGGTTTTACCGACGCGAGGCGGAGCTACGATCAATCCGCGCTGGCCCATACCGATGGGCGTGAACATATCGATGATGCGAGTATCAAGCTGCCCCGGATTCCACTCCATGACGAGGCGATTGTTCGGGTAAATCGGGGTGAGGTTATCGAAAAGAATGCGCTTTAAAGAGGACTCGGGCTTATCTTCGTTAACCGTATCGACGCGCAGCATGGCGAAGAAACGCTCCCCTTCTTTTGGGGAGCGGATCTGTCCGGTGATGGTATCGCCGGTTCGCAGTTGCAGGTGGCGGATCTGGGATGGGCTGACGTAGATGTCGTCGGGGCCGGCCAGGTAGTTATAGTCGGGACTGCGCAGAAAGCCATAGCCTTCGTTCATGCGCTCCAGCGTTCCCGAGGCATAGACGACGCCGTTCTGTTCGGTCTGTCGCTGTAGAATGGCGAAGATAACGTTCTGACGCTTCATTCCCGAAACGCCCTCGATCTCCATGGCCTCGGCTTTCTGGTAGATGTCTTCGATGGGCAGTCGTTTGATTTCGGTCAGATCGATGGGCGGCGGAGTCGGGCCCTGATAGCGCTGTTTTTTATGGTGGTGGTAGCGTCCGTTTGATTCTTCACCCGTCGATGCTTCGCCTTCCTGTCTTTCGGGCTGTTCGGACGGTTCTTCGGAGTAGCGTTGCGAATACTCCTGATCAACGTCCTGCATGGGCGGCTTCTTTCGCATGCTTTTTTTGCCGCGGGGGGCCTTTTTCGATATAGACATAAAGTCTCCTGAATAGCTGGTATAAACGATTAAAGTTAAAAGGGCGGGGGAAATAAGAGATCAGGAAGGAAGGCTACGGGGAGCTGGTACATTTCACGCACCTCGCTCCCTTCGTCAAGCAGGAGAAAAAGTTCTCAGCGGAATTTTACGTACTTGAACGGCGGAACCGCTCTGCCTTTGTAAATCACCTCGAAATGAAGATGCGGGCCGGTTGAGAATCCCGTATTGCCCGATGTGGCAATTACAGATCCACGCTTGACCTGCTGTCCCGTTCTCACACTCACACGACTGAGGTGAGCATAGAGTGTTTTAAACTGACTGTCATGCTTGATAATAATGGCGTTCCCGTAAGATCCCATCGGGCCGGCGTAGATGACGACGCCATCACGAGCGGCACGAACGGGACCGTAATGCACGGCAATATCGATCCCACCATGGAACTGACGCCCCCTCGTTATGGGATGCACTCGATAACCGAAATTGGAGCTCAGACGGCCGACGGCCGGCATCGACCACATCGGCGGCGGATCAGGTATCTTTGCATTGGGCAGGAAGATGCTTGCGCCGACGGGCAAGAGATCAAGATTGTGAAGCGACGGGTTATCCTTCTCGACTTCTTCGACCTTGACGCTATAATAGCTCGCCACCTTTGCCAGGCGATCGCCGGCCTTGATGCGATAGTAGATACCGGGTCGGTTCGGAATGGTGAGTTTCTGGCCGACACGTAACGTAGAGTCCGGTCGGATTCCCGACGACTTGCTGATCAGATGCACGGGAACACGAAACCGGTTGGAAATGGTGCTCAGCGTATCGCCCGGCTTTACGGTGTATGCGATGCGGTCTTTGCCCGAAGAGGCCTCTTCGTCTTCGCTCAGAATCTTATTCTTAAAATCCTCGGATTTCTGATCAAGCTCTTCGGGGCTCAGATCTTTCTCGTTGAGCCCGGCCACAAGCTCCTGCTCATCGGAGGCCGTCGTGATCGCGCTGCCGGCGTTTGAAAAAACGGAAAAACCGAGAAAGAAGCCCGAGAAAAGGACAACGACCATCAGAGCCGTTTTACGCATCTGAACGACCGAAAGGTCCACGCGACCGATATACGGCCGAGCTTTGCCCGGAAAAGTATAGAGGAAGCTGCCGCGACCGAGATGGATCAACGAGACTCGACCACGAATCTCAAGCCTGCGCGGAGCGGGGTTATTCTGGAATCGCCTGTGATGCATCTCTGTCGTTCTCGGGTTGCCGCTTATCTGATTTCTGTGTTTTTCTTTTTTGAGCTGTCGTCATCCTGACGATGGGCGCCTCTTTTGAATATCGGCGCCCTTTATGTCATTTTGCCTGTTTTTTCTGGCCGTTTTTCTCAAGATCCTGCTTCTGGCTGCTTGATTCGCCGAAGGATTCCTCGATCAGCTTCTTAACGTCTTTCTTCTGACCGCCGGTGATATTGATCTGTCCCTGTGCAATCACACCGGGGTTCAGGTGCAGAACCGGAGCCTCGACGTCGCCAAGCAGCTTGCCGCCGCGATCAAGGCGCACCTCTTCATCGGCGACGATATTGCCGATCATGGTCCCCGAGATAGCAACGGAGCGGGCTTTAATATTCGTGCGAACCTTACCGGTTTCGCCAACAACAAGCTCGTCTTCGGTGCGGATCTCGCCTTCGAATTTACCATCGATGCGAAGCGAGCCCGAGATATAGAATTTACCTTCAAAAATGGAACCGGGTCCGATGACGCTGTTCAGAGAATCGCTGCGAGTAGCCATAAATCCTTCCCTTAATGGTCCTCAGATAGAATTTCGAACAGATGACTGAGAAAAACTACGAGGATGCTGAGCTCGCGAAGAGCCCGAAACCCTCATAAAAAATCCGATGGGTCTGTCTATTCGATTTCCGTCGAAGGAGGAAATTTCCAGCAGGGCACCGCCTGATTCACACAAATCCGACTCGAATCCCACTATAGGAATAACAATCAGAAGCCCGGTCATCGCTCGAAATCAGGGGGCAGCTTTAAACGGCGAAGGGCAGCCGGCCCCTCAGAAAGCAGCTCCAGATTCTGGCGGGCACGCGTTGCCTGGTCCCCGCGGCCCTTCTGGATCATCTCCAGATACAGGGGCCGGGCCGTATTCAGGTCTCTTGCCCGCACAGCAAGGTAGGCCTGACGTTCGAGGATCTGCGGCAGGTCAAGCGCTTGTACGGTACTCCTGTACGACGCCTCTTTCTCGGCGGCGATGGGCCGCTCGACGTAGCTCAGGCGGTAAAACCGCTGCGAAAGCTCCTGCTCTTCGGGGCCGATTTTAAGCTGTGCCGACACATCGGCCCGCTGACGATCGATACTCTGCAAGGCGGTCAGGGCGGCACCGCTCTCTTCTTCAAGGCGACGTCCGATCTGAAGCGCCTCGGCAAGCAGGCGGGATTCAGCCTCGCTCTGGCGGCCACGCCGCTCAATGGCGGCAAGACGCAGCAAAACCTCGTATTGCCGCCTCAGCACCGCCTGACGCAGCAGATACTCGGCCTCATCGGGCAGCGCAATCTGTCGGAGTTCCGACAGAGATTGTTCATACAAGCTTTTCGCCCGGTTCAAAGGCCCTGTTTTCTCAAACATCAGATCGGCCAGGTGCAGCCGGAACGTCGTTTGAATATCAAGCAGGTCGGCCAGCGAGCGTGTCGACGGCTGATCCCGCAGACGCTCTTTTACCCCCTGCCAGAGATCGGGCTCGGTCCGGGCAAAAAGACGCTCGTAGGTCTGCACCGATCGGATGTAGTTCTGGCGGTCGGCATACAATCCGGCAAGGCGGATGTAGCTCAGAGCCAGGCCCTGCGTGCTCTGTCCGCCGGGCTGCCCGACAAGGTCCACCACAAGCTCGTAGTACATGATCGCCCGCGGCAGGTCCCGTCCGGTGCGATATTCCTCGGCAAGCAGCTGCACGTATTCAGCACGCCGCGGATTCAGGCGATGCGCCAGCTCAAGCAGTGCCCTGTAACCGACAAAGTCGCGCAGAACGGTGCGCTCCTCGCCGAGCACGTTGCCCGTTCCTCTATAATAAGAAGAACGATTGAGCACACGCTCCTGAAGCCGCAACGATGTCTCGATCTCCTTTGAAAGAAGTGCCATCTTATGCAGGAGTTCCCCTCCCGCAGCAGACTCCCGCTCATAGTAGGTCTTGTAGATTCCCAGCCGCACCGCTTCGAGCCTCTGCTCGGTCTGCTCAAGCTCGCCTCGCAACCGCTCGTAGTTCGCCCGTGCCGTCGCCGGATCTCCGCCTCCGCGCAGCTGCTTTGCCTCTTCCACATAGATAAGCCGGCGCGCCTCCTCTACGTCAAGGCGCAGCTGCCTGAACCGGCGCAGCGTCTCCGGGAAGGCCTCTCCGGCCTGCTGGACCTGCGCATCGGGCTCCTGTGTCAGGCGATCCGCATCGCCCATACCGATGGCGATGGCATGGTAGATCTCTTCACGCAGTCGGGCCCGATCCTGCTCCCGTGCCCTTTCGGGGTCATCATGAGGACGCTCGAAGGCTCCGTAGCGGAGGGCCGTCGTATAGGCACTGAGGGCTCGCACAGGCTCTTTCTTCGCCTCGTAGGCCTGGCCCAGCAGCACATACAGACGCTGCATGTACGGAGATCGCTCGTAAAAAAACCCGGCGCCCGTCTCGCGGTTGCGCACGATCTGCATCAACCGCACAAGATCGGCGTTGAGATCGGCAAGGCGATCGGGAACGGGCAGCGCACGGCGATCGTTGCGGCGCTTCTCACGAAACTGCCCGGTGTACTGGCCAATCAGATCACCGGCAAAACGTATAGCGTCATCAGCAGGCACACTGCCGTCGGCAAACTGACGTTCAAGGCGCTCGATCTCCTGCACATTGATGGCCTCCTGCACCGGACGGGCAAGAGGGAAGTCCTCGGGCGCAGAGGCAAGGGACCCTGTGAGAAACAGGGCTATCAGGATCAGCGCCACGGCAGATGCTTTTCGAGCGGCCATCGTTTCAAAGATCGGCCGTTTTTGCAGATCGGTCAAGGCTGGAATTCACTAATGAGAGAAGAAAGGGCCGCCAGGATTCAGGATCTGAAAGTATAAAAACAATCGCCGCACGGTCGATTTCTGATTCTATGGAGCACAACCTATGGGAAACAACTTATGAAAAAGCAACTCCTCCATATCTTCACAGCGGCGCTTCTGGTATCGCTGGCGCTCAGCTGTTCTGAGCATTCCGATACGGAACATAGCCATGCGCCCGCAGACGACCACAAGCAAGAGCATATCGACCATGCGCTACAGGGCGGATCGACCGATCTGACGCTAATCCAGGTGATGCACGATCTTGCCAAGCAGACCGAGCGCACACAGTTCGGCATCCTCACCAACAACCGCTATATGATCGAAGCCGGAGCGGCTGCCATCACCGATCATCCGTCGCCAAAAGGCGGACTGAAGCCGTATCTGCGCAAGAACGCTGACAGGATTCAGAAGGAGATCCCCGCCCTTGACGAGGCCATCCATAAAAATGCCCTCGAAATGAAGAAAAAGGCCCATACGGCTTCGATGGCCGAGCTACAACTGATGCAGAATCAGATCGTCACCGCCTGTGTGGGCTGCCACAACCTTTTTCGAGATTAAAGCGTTAACCTGATCGGTGCTGCCTCAGAGCCCATCCTTTGAACCCGATGCCTGCATCTGTTCTCGGGCAGCATGCACGGCATCGGCGGCGACATTCTCAAAGAAGGAGGCGAAGTTATCGTGCAGGCCTTTGCTCCTGGAGTCCTCGCCGGCATAAAAGCGGGGATGCCAGCTCGATAGAAGAAGACTCCCGGGAAGACTGATCCATCCGACCACTTTCGTTGTGCTGTAATAATACGTTTTGCGTCGTATCTCCCGGCCTCTATAGCGAACGATCACATCGACAGGATAGGTATAGGAACGCCAGACCGGTATCACCAGAAGCGTGAAGCATCCGGCACGGTTCCATTGCTCGTCCGGTGCCATCGTCGTTTGCAGCGTTATACTCAGGGGCGATGTTTCATCGATAACGACGCCTTTCTGTGACCCTATCGCCTTTTGCAATCCTTCAAGCACAAGCCGACCGTAGTCTCTATCTTCGTTTGTCGGCCACTTGCGCCTATCAGTGGATAGAACAGGATCGTAGAGTTGGCGAACGGTAACGAACAGACGAATATCCTGATTCCGTTCATGTTCAGATGCAGGAAAGGTGGACGGCACATCAACGTAATGCACAACGCAGGCAGACAGGAAGAATGCAGTCAGTAATACGGTCCGCATCCGCCCATGCTTGCTCTGATGAAACGAAGTCAAACGTTTTCCTGGCCGGCTCAATAGCCGGGCCAGTTGATGGCCTTCAGAAAGGCCTCACGCTTCTTCATAACCGTAATAGGAAGAGGCTTCATCTCAATGCGACCGACGATCCGACAGCCGCCTTTTGATTTTGTATGTGCCGTCACATCGGGCGAGCGCAGAACAGGCAGGCTGCCGATAGCGACGGTGCTTTGGCCACGTCGCTGCAGAGCCCAGATTTTCACTTCTTTGTTCTTGAGCATATTCAACTGAACGACGTTACCCGAACGAATGCCGTAACTGATCCCCTGATAGCTCACACCGGCAGCCTGAACCTCAAATCCTTCGAGCGAAGCATCCACTTCAACGGCCACGCATGTGAAGTCTGGCTTCGGAATATCGAAGTTCCACCATTGTTCGCTATCGATGCGGTCATAGATCTGAAAGCCGCAACCCTCCCAACAATCACTCGGATTCGCTGGATTCACAACGGTATTGGGATCGGCCGGAGCCTGACCGAACGGATTCGCCTCCCCTTCTTGCAGCGAAGTCGGCGCCCGGGACGGCTGTGCGCTGCGAGCTACCTCCTGCCATGCTGATCCCGTATAACGATAGACGCGGGCCTGATCTGATCCTGAAACGGCCGGCATCGAAGCGCTGAGCGGCTGCAACGGGCGAACGGGTCGTCCGCTCTCGTCTGTGAACGAGAGGCGAAACATGCCCGTAGACTCAAGCAGCTCTCCTGTTTGTAAAACCATAGGAACGGGCGAGAAAACGAAATCCTCGGGTCGATCCAGCACGATCGCCGCTATGCGGATGCGCCGGCCCTTGCGAAACGCTCCTTCGGGCACCGAGAGCTGTAGCGATTCAAAAGTCAGCGTCTCTGCTCTACCCCCGATTACGGTTTGAACGATCGGCTCCAGCATCCCCTCTCGCATGGCTGTGAGCGAGATAGGCCTCTTATCCATATTCCAGAGATCCTCCTGCCTCTCAATCAGCTCCTCGCGTTGCTCTGGCGTCAGCGACGGATCATCGAGGTCAGGGCGTGATTCCAGTGCAAGCAGAGGTAGCAGCATGAGTATAAAGAGGAGCAGGCGTCGCATGCTGTATACCTCGGCCTATTTCATTTTGACTTTAGAGCGGGTCGGTTCACTTTTCATCCTACGCCGCTCACACATGTCGCTTTCAAACTGCTTGCCTGCCCTGCCCTTCTCGAAAACAGTGCAGTACCCGGAGCATCGAATCGTCGCGCCGCTCGCAAGAGAGTGAGGAAAGTCCGGACACCGCAGGACAGAAGACCGGGTAATTCCCGGGGTGCCGTCTGTAATGGACGGCGCACGGAAAGTGCCACAGAGAATATACCGCCTGCCTTCGGGCAGGTAAGGGTGAAAAGGCGGGGTAAGAGCCCACCGCTCCTTCAGCGATGAAGGAGGCACGGTAAACCCTCTTCGGTGCAATCCCACATAGGCAGCCGTTAAGGTCGGTCCGGCCGTGGCTGCGGGTAGGGAGCAAAGACCCGGCAGGGAACTGCACGGGCAAGATAAATGACGATTCTCGACAGAATCCGGCTTATAGATGCTCCGGGTGCTTTTTTGGGGTTAGACGTCGGGCGTTAATGCGATCGCCCTACTCTGACGGTAGCATACGTAATCTTCCAATCAAATCATCACAAGACCAGAAGATCCTTTGATCAACGCCTGTATTTAAGTCAAAACGATGGCAATCATTGGCCAGAAAATCAGGATTATCAAGAATGACACTCGACGTGATCGAATAGTACAGGTACGGATATTTAAAATGGACGTTGTGGATTCGCCCCGGGAAGCTTAATGGCGCTTGAGAATGCAGATAAGTCCAGTCTTCTGCTCCGCTTCGTTGTATTCTGATAAACCCGGGATCACCAGCTGCCAATTCATACTGAACTTCAACTACGGCAAAAATCCGCCCTGCTTGCATACATTGAAAGCGCATCAAATGTGTTACAGCGGGCAAGCTGCCTGCCTTCTCTGTAAATTTATCTTCTCTCTCCACGCTATCACAGTAAATAGCCTCGATACCAGGAATCTTTTGCACCGGCCAATAGACGTAAAGAAAAAGAAAGAGTAATATTCCAAGGAAAACAATGAAACTAATCGTCCGCCATCTCTTCATTGACATGAAATGTAAATCCCGCACCCTTGCTTCTTAACCGGAGACTGGCAGCTCATATTAACGTCGAATATTCTCGGCAGCTTATACCCGCCACTCATAGCCGTACCCTGATCGTGTTCTGCGACGCATTCGCCGAGCGCCGTTTCCTGTCGCCGACTTCCTCCGAAGAGAAGGCAGCCTGTCGGCCACCGGCAGGACGGGGCGGCGGGCGTCATTCAGGAATATCCTTGAGGCGATCTTTCCAGTAGTCGGGATGACGTTTGTGGTGCATTACAGCGACGATAAACAACCCGGCCTCTGTGTTCGCATAAAGAATCGAATATGGAAATTTCAAGAGCACGCAATTGCGGACTCTTCTATGAATGAGTGGAAAGCTTTCGGGGAAATCGGTGATCTCCTTCACGTTCGATTCAATCTGTTCAGTGAAACGGTCGGCAAGACCGGCAGAGATCAAACCATAATAGAGAGCCGCTTCTTTATATTCATTCAGGGCGAGAGGGTGATATCTTACGCTGCTCATTCAGAGCCTTCCTTACCTCGGCGAAGGCCTCTTCGGCAGGAATGCCCTTCACCGTTCCATTCAACAACTCCTCAAGCCTGCGGTCAGCCTCATCACCCCAGGACTTTTCGATTTCTGGGTCCACCGACTGCATATCACCAAACAACCTGTGTGCAAGGATTTCCCTCTCTTCATAGGGAAGCTCCATTACGTCCTTTACGACTTCTTCCAGAGTCCTTGCCATCTCCATTTACCTCGTTTCCTAAGCTCTCCCGTTTACGCCGCCCCGTCCACTCCTTTTCTACCGGCCCCTGACATCTTCACTACCCCATTTCTTTACTCCGCCTCTTATTCCCGAGATCATCAAGAAGCGGCCAGAACCCCAGCTCTCTAACAAGGAAAGAGCCCGCTCGGATAGTAGCCGTTAGCTCCATAACACGAAGCAGCTCTCTCCAGACAAAGTCACCGCTCTCTTCAGCCTTGAGACTCCGAATTTCTTCCATGCCATACGAAGTAGCGTTCCCCAGTATTCGATCAATCGATCGTGCTTCTAACACCGCTTCATCTATCCGATCGACACCGATCGTCCCTGAATCTCGAAGCGCCTTCAATACCAGCGGGAAGCGGGCCTCTCCGTCCAGGCGCGCAGAGAGGAATGTCACAAGATCCTCGACTATGCGCCTGTCGCCGATACCCGCCACCGTCCCTGTACTCGAATCCTGAAAAACGATCATGACAGTCCTCGTTAACCTCGGGATGGTTCATCGCCGTTCCTTCTTCTCGCCTCTTCTCAACCACTCTGCCACGTCAATTTCCATGACCTGCCCCTTACGCTCGATCAGTATGAAGCGCGCACGATCGCCCCAATCTTCAACAGGTAACGACAGAACAACATCCCATTTTGTAATGCGCCCCTGTTTCAACAGAGGGGAGTTGTTAAAACCTCCAGCGAAGCGGTACACCCGTATGTCTTTGCGCTCGCAACCATCGATGGATCGAATTGTATCAAATTGCTCTAATGGCCAGTCTTTCCAGCCCCAACCCTCGCCCCAGAGATACTCAAAATTTCCATCGTAAGTTCCTAACGTATAGGCAGATCGGTCCATACTCCTGTGCATTTTATAAACTGCCTCTATTTCATCTGGCCTGGCCGACACAAAGCAGTCAGGCCTCTCGCGTTCCGGTTGACGCCAGTACATGCAGGCCGATAGGGCCGTTAACAGGACGATAACCCATAAACAATGCGCGCAGTTCACAGGCGCTCTCCAGAGGCCAATCTCATATCTCCACCGGCATATAAAGAGCGAAGTCCATGCCTGTCAGACGATACTGATAACCCTGATAATAGAAGAATGGTCCTCCAAACGAGAATCGAAACTTAAAGGTCTGTGCGATGGGCAATTCGACAAACATAAGGAATGCAGCCGCTCCTTTTTTTCGCACCTCAACGCTCGATCGCTGCAGTGCAAGCAATCCGAACGTTTCAAGGTGGTTCAGAGAATACTCCTTTGCAAGAATACTCGCTGCCAGCATCTGCAAGAAGCTGTCGCCGTTAAGATCGACCCAGCCCTTTGCAAGCGCATAGGCTCCGTAGTTTTCAAGCATGCCCGGCTGATCGAGCGAGGCGAGCATGATCGTTCGAATCGGATCGGTGGACGGACCGACTAACCCTGTCATCAACTGATAGGCGCTCAGGCTGCGAAGGGTCTGCTCTTTGGTACCGTTATCAAGATTCATCGCAATAAAGAACGGGCCAAGATAGTCCTGCATGTCGACGGTGCCGCTCATCTGCACGTTGCCGACGCCGATACCCATGCCGACGCGAAAGGTCGTCCATTCATCGCCGCCAAAATAAAAGGCCGGCACCGCATACGTATAAAAGCCGTCCATGCGAGTGCCGATGTTCGCCGTTCGCGTCGTCGGCCCTGCCTGTTCGGTGGCGAGGGCCCGCAAGAAGCTGCTTGAGGAGCCTCCGGAGCTGCTCGAACTTCCCGAATCGCTCGAACCCGTATCGACCTCGATGGTCTGTTCTGTCAGCTTGATCGGCCCCGAATGTACAAGCAGATAGACGCCGAACTGGTATTTCTGCCCTCGATAAAAAACGAAGTCCGGCGATTTCATATCAAGAGACCAGCTCACATCGCCATAACCGCTCTGCCCCATCGTAGCGTTGAAGCCGTGTCCCGACATATAAAGCGAAGTAGAATGAACGCTGACGCCGGGGCTGATCTGTAGATAGTAAGGCTTTCGGCCAGCATCCGGCTCATTCGGCTCCTGTGAGAAAAGTCCCGACGGCAATAACAGCAGGCCGGTTGTGACGGAGACCAAACCCCTGCCGATGTTTTTGAGAACGTTTTTCAGGAATCGTTTCATAGCAGTACAGAGCATTACATAAAACAGACGATCGGAATTGCTTCGCGTGGCAAACATTTTCACGGATTCGCTTGACTCGCCCCCGCTGCATCGGCTATAACAGATACAATGGAAACGCGTCTTACCGTCGACGGCAATGAGGCCTGTGCCCGCATCGCCTACAGATTGAGCGAGCTGATCGCCATCTATCCCATTACGCCGGCCTCTCCGATGGGTGAGCTGGCCGATGCCTGGGCGGCGACGCAGCAACCGAACCTTTTCGGGCAGGTGCCTGCCGTCGTTGAGATGCAGAGCGAAGGCGGAGCGGCCGGCGCCGTACACGGAGCGCTGCAGGCAGGCACGCTTGCGACGACGTTTACGGCTTCGCAGGGCCTTCTGCTTATGATTCCGAACATGTACAAGATCGCCGGCGAACTGACGCCCTTTGTGCTGCATGTGGCTGCACGCTCCGTCGCCACGCACGCCCTGTCCATCTTCTGCGATCACTCCGACGTGATGGCGGCGCGACAGACGGGCTTCGCCATTCTCGGATCAACGAGCGTGCAGGAGGCGCACGATCTGTCGCTTATCGCCCATGCGGCGACGCTTGAAACGCGACTGCCCTTTCTGCATTTCTTCGACGGCTTTCGCACCTCGCACGAAGTATCGACGATCTTTCCTTTAAGCGACGAAACGATCGATACGATGATCGATCGTAATCTGATCCGACAGCACCGCCAGCGTGCGTTAACCCCCGATCATCCGGTGCTTCGCGGAACGGCGCAGAATCCCGACGTCTTTTTTCAATCCCGGGAGCGGGCGAATGCTCTTTACGACGCGGCGCCGGCCCTTGTGCAGAAGCAGATGGATCGCTTCGCGCAGCTGACCGGGCGCTCCTATCAGGTCTATCAGTACTATGGCGCTGCCGATGCCGAGCATGTCATCGTCATGATGGGATCAGGCGCCACAACGGCACGTCGTGCATCGCAGCTTCTGAACGGCGAAGGACGCAAAACGGGCGTGCTTGTCGTTCGCCTCTACCGCCCCTTTGATATGCAGATGTTTCGCGACGCCCTGCCGGCAACGGTTCGGTCCGTGGCCGTGCTCGATCGCACAAAGGAGCCCGGTGCCACAGGGGAGCCGCTTCTTCTTGACGTGATGGCCGCTCTTTTCGGGCAACGTTCCTGCTCGGTCATCGGAGGACGCTACGGCCTCTCGTCGAAAGAGTTCACGCCGGCGATGGCGGCATCGGTATTCGACGAATTGCGGCATCCCACAAAAGAACGCTTTACCGTCGGCATCGAAGACGACGTGAATCATACAAGCCTTGCGGTCACCGCCGAACACCGGAAGTATAACGTTGAAGACGAAGGCTTTCGCTCCGTCTTCTTCGGCCTCGGCGCGGATGGCACGGTCAGTGCGAATAAGAACTCGATCAAGATCATCGGCGAAGAAACGGATCAGTTCGGCCAGGGTCATTTCGTTTATGACTCGAAGAAATCCGGCTCGGTGACGGTATCCCATCTGCGCACCGGGCCTACGCAGGCATCGATCGACGCCCCGTATCTTGTGCAATCCGCCGATCTTGTGGCCGTGCATCAGTTCGGATTGCTCGAACGACTTGCCACCATCGATACTCTGCGCGAAGGCGGCATCCTGCTTCTTAATGCGCCGTATGCGCCCGACGAACTCTTTGCAAAGCTTCCCGTCGATCTGCAGAAGGCGGCCATCGCAAAACGTATTCGCATCTTCACGATCGACGCCCTCGATGTGGCGCGCTCCGTCGGCCTTGGCGGGCGCATCTCGACCGTCATGCAAGCCGCCTTTTTCGAGTTAGCCAATGCTATTCCCAGAGAGCAGGCGCTTGAGAAGATGCGCTACTTCATCGAGAAGAGCTACGGCAAACGCGGTGAGGCCATCGTGAAAAAGAACTTCGCCGCCATCGAAGAGGCTCATAAACGGCTCTATCAGGTGCCTCTGCCCGAGGCGCCCATCGGCTCCGTGCCCATGCGATCGCCCATCAGCGGAGCAGCTCCCGATTTCGTGCGAAACGTAACGGCTGAGATCATCGCCGGTCGCGGCGACGGCCTGCCCGTCAGCGCCTTTCCTCTGGACGGGAGTTATCCGACCGGGACGACGAAATACGAGAAGCGCGACATCGCCCTTGAGATTCCCATCTGGGAGCCCGATCTGTGTATCCAGTGCGGCAAGTGTTCGTTCGTATGTCCGCATGCCGTCATCCGCATCAAAACGCATGACGGCGCATCGGCTCCGGCCGGCTTTCGCATGATGCCGCTAAAAGGCGCCGAAGCCGGCAGCATGTACACGATTCAGGTATCGCCCGAAGACTGCACCGGATGCTCGCTCTGCGTCGAGGTCTGCCCGGCGCGCGACAAATCGCATACGGCGCGCAAGGCGCTCAACATGCATGCCGCCGCCGACACCATCGAAAAAGAGAAGGAGTTATACAGGCATTTTGACGCCCTTCCCTGGCCCGATCGCCTTTCTATCGATCGCATTCATACCGTAAAGGGATCACAGTTCCTCGAACCGCTCTTTGAGTTCTCGGGCGCCTGCGCCGGATGCGGGGAAACGCCCTATATCAAGCTTGTCACACAGCTTTTCGGCGATCGAATGCTCGTCGCCAATGCAACGGGCTGCTCTTCGATCTACGGTGGCAATCTGCCGACGACGCCCTGGGCCCATCGCGCCGACGGACGCGGTCCGGCCTGGTCGAATTCGCTTTTCGAGGATAACGCCGAGTTCGGCCTGGGCATGCGCCTGGCCGTCGATCAGCTGCGCGATAGGGCCATCCAGCTTTTGAAAAACGAAAGCTCTGCCGTTGGAGACGATCTCGTAACGGCTCTTCTGAATAATGCGCAACACGACGAGGCCGACATCTACGAACAGCGGCAACTCGTCGAAACGCTCAAAACGCGCATCGCTGCCGATAGCGAGCTCTATGATCTGGCCGATTATCTTGTACGCAAGTCTCTGTGGATCATCGGCGGCGACGGATGGGGCTACGACATCGGCTACGGCGGACTCGACCACGTCCTTGCATCAAACGCCAATGTGAATATACTGCTTCTTGATACCGAGGTGTATTCGAATACGGGAGGACAGCGCTCGAAGGCCACTCCGTTAGGCGCCGTGGCGAAGTTCGCGGCGGCTGGTAAAGAAACAGGCAAGAAGGATCTGGCCCTTCAGGCCCTCCAGTACGGACACGTCTATGTGGCCCGGGTCGCCTTCGGAGCAAACGACGCGCAGACGATCCGGGCCGTCATCGATGCGGAGCGTTATAACGGCCCGTCGCTGATCATCGCCTACTCGCACTGTATCGCACACGGTTACGACTTAAAAGACGGTCTGACGCAGCAACGGCTTGCCGTGCGCAGCGGGCACTGGCCGCTCTTTCGTTATCATCCCGATCTGCGCGAAACGGCAGAGCCGGCCCTTGTGCTTGACTCAAAGGACCCCGACGTGCCTCTTGAGGACTATATCTACAACGAGACGCGCTACAGCCTGCTGCGCATGATGGATCCGAAGCGGGCCGCAACACTCCTCACGTCGGCAAAGCATACGATACAGCGTAACTTTCTTCATTACAAAGAGATCGCCGATGAAAGTGCGAAAGAAGCGGCGGCACGTACACAGGGAGAGAAGGCATGAATCTGAAAACGACGTATCTGGGACTCGATCTTGCGCATCCGATCGTTCCTTCGGCCTCTCCGCTCTCTGAAAATCTCGATATGGCAAGGCGTCTTGAAGATGCCGGCGCCCCTGCCCTTGTGATGTATTCTCTTTTCGAAGAGCAGATCCTTGACGATCAGCATCGACTCGATCATTTTCTCGAACACGGCTCGCATACCTTTGCCGAGGCGCTCACCTACTTTCCCGAGCCAGACGCCTACGCCTCGGCTAACGGAGAGGCCTACCTTGAACAGATTCGCCGTCTGAAAGAACACCTGAAGATACCGGTCATCGCCAGTCTGAACGGCGTCTCATCGGGCGGCTGGATGAGCTGGGCTGAAAAGATCGAACAGGCCGGCGCCGATGCCCTGGAGCTCAATATCTTCTATATTCCGGCCGATTTCGATCATGATCCCCGCGAAATCGAAGAGATGTATGTGAACGACGTGCGTGCGGTACGCGAACGCACGGGACTCAAGATCGCCGTAAAAATCGCTCCTTTCTTCTCTTCTATGTCGTATATGGCCCGTCGCCTTGAAGAGGCCGGCGCCGACGCCCTTGTGATGTTTAACCGCTTCTACGAGCCCGACTTTGACATCGAGCAGCTTCAGGTAAAGCCGCGCCTGAAGCTCAGTCAGTCGGGCGACGGACTGCTTGCGCTGCACTGGATCGCCATCCTCAGAGATCATCTGAAGATCGACCTGGCCGCCACCGGAGGCATCCATGACGCTACCGATATCGTCAAAGCGCTGATGGCCGGCGCCGATATCACGATGACGGCATCGGCCCTTCTGCGCCGCGGCCCCGAGCACATTCAGAACCTGGTCATCGGCCTGCAACGCTGGATGGAAGAACATGAATACGTATCCGTAGAACAGATGAAGGGCTCGATGAGCTACGCAAAGGTAGCCAATCCATCGGCCTTCGAACGGGCAAACTATATGAAAACGCTGCAGAGCTACAGGCCGGAGCGACTCTGAAAGGCGGGCTCCGTTAAAACGCCGGTGCGGGCCCTCTCGCGTGTTTTCGTCTCGCCTGATCTCGAAAGCGTGAGTATTCTGTTCGGATGGCAACAACAAAATTCAAAGGCAACGACGTTCATACATCGGGGTCGCTTCCCGCCGTCGGCCAGAAAGCGCCGGACTTCAAGGTAGTCGGATCAGATCTTTCTGAGCTCAATCTTGCAAGCTTCGCAGGCAAAACCCTGATTCTGAACATCTTCCCCAGCATCGACACGGCCGTCTGCGCCAGCTCTGTGCGCAAGTTCAACGAGTCGGCCTCGTCCGTTCCGAACGCTACGGTGCTCTGCGTATCGATGGACCTTCCCTTCGCTCATAACCGCTTCTGCGGCGCCGAAGGACTGAAGAACGTAAAGACGTCGTCGGATTTTCGCTATCAGGATTTCGGCAAGGCCTACGGCGTCCGTATGGTGGATGGCCCTCTTGCCGGCCTGCACGCTCGCTCCGTTGTCGTCGTCGGCCCGGATGGTACGGTAAAGCATTCTGAGCTTGTTCCCGATATCGGGCAGGAGCCGAACTACGACGCAGCCCTCGCAGCCGCTCGTTGATCACAGTCGGTGGCCCGGCTCTCAGGCCGGGCTAAACCGTCGCCGGCCCAAACCGCCGAAGCCGGTGCTGCATTTGAGTGGCCAGAAAGCGCCCTTCAACAAGCGGCCTTCTGAAGTGGTCCGGCGCTTTGCTTTTTCTTGCGCAACTCTTCACACTTCTGCTGCCTGCGTTTGAAGGCCTTTTCCGCCTCTGCATGCACAACAGGCCCGTATGCCGAGAAGGCCTCAGGCGTTCGGCCGCAGAAGATACGTCCCTGCACCTCCACACACACCTCTTCGATCGGCGAGCACGGATCCTCTTCTGCCATGAGGGCCGGGGTCAGCGCCAGCAAAAGCAGGATCGATAATCTTCTCATCTTTGTAACACCTCAGCGGCTTAAGCCTACTATATATAAGACGAAGAGTCAAGAGCGATCCCGGAGCATTTCTGAAGCGGTCTCTGTACCGAAGCGCCGGCAGGGGCTCCAATTTAGCAATCCCCCCACCCGACTGCAAATTTTTTTGATTTTCTAATTGACCGGAGGCCATTCTCTGTGTTCTTTGCAATTCGATTAGCAGAGTCCATATTCGTTTGCTAATCTTTTTGGCACAGATTCAAAATTTACCCAACCATTCTTGGAGGAAGTGAGATGAATATCAAACCACTCGCAGACCGTGTGGTCATTTCTCCTCTCGATAGCGCAGAGGAGAAGGTCGGAAGTATCTACATCCCGGACTCGGCAAAAGAAAAGCCGCAGGAAGGCGAGATTGTCGCTGTCGGCCCCGGACGTACGGAAGACGGCAAGGTCGTTCCTATGTCCGTTAAAGTCGGCGACCGCGTTCTGTATGGCAAATACGCCGGAACGGAAATCAAAAAAGACGGCAAAGACTACCTGATCGTTCGCGAAAGCGACGTCCTGGCCGTCATCGGCTGATCATCATTCACAGGAGATAATCAATGGCAAAACAACTTGAATTTCATGAAGAAGGCCGCCGTAAGCTGCAGGCCGGCGTGAACAAACTGGCTAACGCCGTTCGCGCCACACTCGGTCCTCGCGGACGTAACGTCGTCATCGACAAGAAATACGGCGCTCCGACGATTACGAAGGACGGCGTTACCGTTGCAAAGGAAATCGAACTGGAAGACCCCTTTGAAAACATGGGCGCACAGATGGCCAAAGAAGTGGCCACGAAAACCAACGACGTTGCCGGCGACGGAACGACGACAGCTACCGTTCTTGCTCAGGCTATCGTAAACGAAGGTCTGAAAAACGTAACGGCCGGCGCAAACCCCATGCACCTGAAGCGCGGTATCGAGAAGGCCGTTGAGGCCGTTATCGGCGAGCTGAAGAAGCGCTCGAAGCCCGTCGGCTCCAACAAAGAAGACATCGCCGCCGTCGCTTCCATCTCGGCTAATAACGACCGCGAAATCGGACAGCTCATCGCCGATGCGATGGCTAAAGTCGGTAACGACGGCGTTATCACCGTAGAAGAAGCAAAAGGCATCGATACGACTCTTGACGTCGTTGAAGGTATGCAGTTCGACCGCGGCTATCAGTCTCCTTATTTCGTAACCGATCCGGAAGGCATGATCTGCACGTTCGAGCGTCCTTACATCCTGATCCACGAGAAGAAGATCTCGAATATGCGCGAACTGCTTCCCGTTCTCGAGAAGGTCGTTCAGCAGGGTCGCCCGCTGCTCATCATCTCTGAAGAAGTGGAAGGCGAAGCCCTGGCAACGCTTGTTGTGAACAACCTGCGTAAGACGATCAAGATCTGCGCCGTGAAGGCTCCCGGATTCGGCGATCGCCGCAAGGCCATGCTCGAAGACATCGCCATCATGACGGGCGGACAGGTTATCTCTGACGACCTCGGCATGAAGCTTGAGAGCGTTGAGCTGTCGCAGCTCGGTCAGTGCGATAAGATTCAAGTCGACAAAGAAAACACCACCATCATCAGCGGATCGGGCAATGAGTCCGACATCAAAGGCCGTATCGCTCAGATTCGCAAGCAGATCAGCGACACGACATCCGATTATGACCGCGAGAAGCTGCAGGAACGTCTGGCTAAACTCTCGGGCGGCGTCGCCGTTATCTACGTCGGTGCAGCTACTGAAGTCGAGATGAAAGAGAAGAAGGCTCGCGTTGAAGACGCTCTGTCGGCCACACGCGCTGCCGTTGAAGAAGGCATCGTGCCCGGCGGCGGTATCACCCTGCTTCGCAGCCGTGAAGCCATCAAAGGTCTGAGCCTTGAAGGCGACGAGAAGACCGGATCGATGATCATCTACCGCGCTCTTGAAGAGCCCGTGCGCATGATCGCCAACAACGCCGGCCTTGAAGGCAGCGTGATCGTTCAGCGTGCTCTGGCCGAGAAAGAAAACATCGGCTTCAACGCTGCAACGCTCGAATGGGAAGACCTGGCGAAAGCCGGCGTCCTTGATCCGGCTAAAGTGGTTCGCTCTGCGCTGCAGAATGCCGCTTCGATCGGTTCGATGATCCTGACGACGGAAGTTGCGATCACCGATATGCCCGAGAAGGATAAAGGAAACCCCATGGCCGGTATGGGTGGAATGGGAGGCATGGGCGGAATGGATATGTAATTCCACCTGTGGCTCGAAGCGGGATCAACCCGCAAAAAGCGTCGCCTCAAAAGGGCGGCGCTTTTTTATCTTCTGCTCAAGAAGCAAACCTGTACCAACAGCCTCTTCCCGAAGCCGCTGATGGTTTCTCGAACACCGCTTCCTGAGATACCACGCAATCCGATATTGCATGCAGTTAACGTGCAGGGCAATTACCCGACGTGAAGGCTTTCACTCGAGGATCTTTACAGGCAAAACAGGAATTGGCGAACGATTCGCGGCAATAGCCGTCATTGCAATCCGACGGCCGGACGGCAAACCATCCGCAAACAGGAGCGTAGACCTCGGCGCAGTAATCCACCCGACGCTGCACCTCGCTGCATCGGGTCACGCCGGCCATAATATCTCGCGCATCGATTCTGCATCCACAACCACATTCGTTACGAAAAGGCGTGCCAAACTCGCAAACGGGCATCACGGAGCAACGCACGGGATCGGTCGATGTGTATCTGTATTCCTTGCTCTGCGGACATCCAGACTTGTTTGTCACATGTACGGCCGGAGTGCAGAGGTTGAGAGATGAGAATCCGAGAAAAAGAAGAAACCAATAACTCTTCGTCATAACCACACTATGTGACGTAAAAAAACGAATGGAAACATTCGGGAAAGGCATATTCAAAGACGTTTATCGAGCATGACGAAAAAAAAAACGTGCGGTTAACGGAGAAGCAAGTGATATTGCGTTCATTTACGATAGAGAAAGTAGGGATAGCAAGATACCAATCTGCCTGAAGCAAGAGGAATCAGGCAAGAACGTCACTTCTCAGAACAGAATCGTTCGATTTCCTGGATGGATTCCTCAACGGCGATACGCTGAACTCCCTGTAGTTCCTGAATTGACAGGCGTGCCGCCGACAGTTGCTTGCATTCCTCTCTTTTCAGCTCTCCATTTCTTGCAGCATAAAGCCGCAACAGACTGCGGCGAGACGACGAAAGCCTCCATTCAGAATCCGTACCAATCAAACGCTGCAATGCCACACGAATCTGATCGACATTGTTCGCCGTAGCCACGGCTGCGCCATCAAGCGCAGAGCGTCCCGGAGCGGGAAGAGCGACATACTCTTTCCTATTTGCCTGTAAAGAACAGCAGGTCCAGGCATCGGCACGATCCTCTATGAGCGGATGCGAAAGGATCATCAGATCGTAGTGAACCTGCCCGCCTGAATAAAGCTGAAGGCCGCTTGCCAGAAAGACGGTACCATCTTCGTGCTTTATATAGTAAGGATTCGATTCATGAATACCTGAGAGGAACTTCATGATGCGTGACCGTTCATCCTCATCTGGCTGCAACTGCCCGCCTTCCAGCTTCGCATGCAGACTTTCAAGAACACTTTCCGGAGGAGGGCCGACGCGATACCTTCTGGACATACGCTCCATCACAAAGACGGCGTCGGAAGGCTGATCTACGATAATACGAAGAGACATTCCGTCATTGGCCCGACGGAACTGCTCTTCAAACAGAGTCATCGTGTTGCGTACGCTTTCAGCATCGGCATGATCGGTCGCAGTCTCAAAAAGGCCCGCATTCAGCGTAAGAAGCAGGTTGCTTTCAGAAGCACTGAGGCCCGTACCACGTAGCATTTGAGGGCCCGAATCGGAACATGCTGTAAAAAAAGATATGAGCGAAAAGAAAAATAGAGCGAGGAATCGCGCGCGAGTGAATCTCACGCACGATGCATGATTAGCGAGAGCCCGTTTTAACGGCCGATGTTTCAAAAATACGAGATCTTGTTTCATCGATAAAGCCGCGAATGCTTTTGAATTTCTCTGAAAGACACTCTCTGCAGAGATTATTCTGATAAAGCTGCGTTGTTTTTTTTCCGCAACCGGAACATTGACAAATTCCAGCCGCATTTTTTCTATGTCTGTCTTTTTCCGGGGGCACCATTCTATCCGTCCGATCAATTTCCTGTTTCGAAGGAATTAACAGTTTTTGAAAACGTGATAATCATGCAACCATTGAAGAACCTTCGGTTTCCATTTTTTTCGATTTAAGACTGACCGAAGCCACCCCGCCTCACAACTTATCCACGCTGCAGCAAAGGGCCGCAATAAAAGTATTCTGTCCCCTTGCGATCAATAAAAAACATATACAATCTATAACATTTACCATTTCACACTTTTTTTATTTGAAGTTTTTATTGTTGCACATACCATCTGCCGAGATCGCCGCCGTTTTCTCCGTTTTAAGCATTAAATTTTCAATGACTTTTTCCATGCAGAACGAAACCTGGAGCTATGTCATTGCAACGCACCGTCCTTTTTGATACACATAAACAGGCTGCAGGCCGCATGGTTCCCTTTGCCGGCTGGGAAATGCCGGTTCAGTACTCCTCCATCCTTGAAGAACATATGAAAGTCCGCAATGAATGCGGACTTTTCGACGTTTCCCATATGGGCGAAGTTAGAGTTTCTGGACCGAATGCGAAAGGCTTCCTCGAAAAAATCACTCCAAACTTACTTGAAGGACAGAAAGACGGGCAGATTCGCTATAACGCCATCCTGAACGATAACGGCGGCATTCGGGACGACGTGACGATCTTTCGCGAAAGCGACTCATCTTACTTCATCGTCGTGAACGCATCGAACGTCGATAAGATATGGGCCCATCTCAATGAGAAGAAAGAGCCCGGCGTCATACTTGAGAACCTGAGCGACCGATACTCCCTGCTCGCTCTTCAAGGACCTCTTGCCGAAGAGATACTGAAATCGCACAGTGCATTCCCTTCTGACCGCATCGACGCCCTTGCGTATTACCATTTCTTTGATACCGATACGATGCGCATCAGCCGCACCGGATATACGGGCGAAGACGGCTTTGAGATCATGTGCGAAAACGATCGAGCTCCCTCTCTATGGAAAGAACTGATCGATCTTGGAGGACCGAGAATCCTTCCGGCCGGTCTCGGAGCGCGTGACAGCCTCAGGCTTGAGGCCATGTATCCGCTGTACGGGCATGAGCTCACGGAAGATCGCACACCTGTAGAAAGCGGCATCGGCTGGATCGTAAAAGAGAAGCCGGCACCTTATCCACATATGGATCGCATTCTAAAGCAGAAGCAGGACCATCCGGATCATAAGATCTGCGGCTTCGTTCTCGAAGAGGGCGGCATAGCGCGAGAAGGCATGGATGTGCTGATAGACGGCAAGGTCGTCGGTCAGGTGCAATCCGGCGTCTACTCCCCCGTCTTGAAGAAAGGGATCGGATCGGCCTTTCTTCCATTTGATAGCATCACAGCAGAACGCCCTATCGAGATCCTGATCAGGGACCGTCGGGTGAAAGCGAAGCTTCATTCCGGCGCCTTCGTAAAGGGATCGGCAGGAAGAAAAAGGGCGAATTGACGTACCAATCCCGAGGAAAAAAGGTGCCCCTATGTCAGAAATCCGCAATGATTACAAATACACAAAAAACCACGAATGGCTGAAGGTGGAGGGCGACGTTGCCCTTGTCGGTATCTCAGATCACGCCCAGCATGCTCTCGGCGATATCGTATTCGTGAAAACGGGCGACGTCGGCGAGAAGGTAGAGGCCGGTAAATCGTTTGGATTCATTGAATCGGTAAAGGCCGCCGAAGATCTTTATGCTCCCGTCGGCGGTGAGATTGCCGAGGTCAATACGGCCATTTCGGGCAAACCCGAAGCGATCAATCAGGACCCCTACGGCTCCTGGATTATCAAGATTCGAAATTTCAATCAGGCTGATATCGACGGCCTTCTGGACGCTCAGGCTTACGATGCCTTCGTTCAGAGCCTCGATCATTGATATACATCGAAAAAAAAAACGGAGTCACGCGCCTTGAAATACCTACCCGTATCCGAAGCTGAGGTTAAAGAACAGCTTCAGCGCCTGGGCCTGAAAAATCTCAATGAACTTTTCAGAAGTCTACCCGCCGAGTTTTTAACCGAACCGGCATCCTCACTCGGTCCGGCTATGAGCGAGATCGAGATCCGAAGACACCTAAGTTCTCGCGAATCCGTCCCTCTTACTTTTCTCGGCGGCAACGGACATTATCACTATATTCCTTCGATCATCGATCCGCTTGTCTCGCGCGGCGAGTTTCTGACGGCCTATACGCCGTATCAGCCCGAGATCAGTCAGGGTACGCTTCAGGCGATGTTTGAGTATCAATCGATGATGGCCGGATTGATGGGCGTCGAGGTGTCTAACGCTTCCCTTTACGACGGCTCGACGGCTACCGTCGAAGCGGGCCTGATGGCCTGCCGGATTGCCCGCAAGTATAAACTCGTCGTCTCTTCGGCACTGCATCCCGAGTATCTCGAAACGCTGAAAACATACGCCGAAAACGGTCCGTTCTCTTTTGTGACGGTTCCCGTTGATGCGACCGGTCGCACCGATGCCGCCGCTCTTCAGTCGGCCATCGATAGCGATACGGCAGCCGTAATCGTGCAATCACCGAACGGCTTCGGCGTCATCGAAGATCTCGACGCGATTCGTTCCATCTGCAACGATAAGAAAACGCAGATGGTCGTCACCGTGACCGAAGCCCTTTCGCTTGCCCTTTTGAAATCACCGGGCGCATGCGGAGCCGATATCGTCTGCGGCGAGGCGCAATCGTTCGGCATCCCTCTCAGCCTGGGCGGCCCCTGGCTCGGTTTTATCGGAACGTCGATGAATCAGGTGCGCAACCTGCCCGGTCGTCTGATCGGACAGACGAAAGATCTCGAAGACAGACGGGCCTTCGTCGTTACCCTGGCTGCGCGGGAGCAACACATCCGTCGCGAAAAGGCGACGTCGAACATCTGCACGAACCAGGGACTGATGGCCCTTCGCGCCGCCATTCACCTGTGCGTGATGGGCAGAACCGGATTGAGAGCGGCCGCCGAACGTTCGGCGAAGCTCGCCCACCATGCGCGCAGACAGCTCAAGCTGCAATCCAATGTGCAGCTTGAATTCGCCGATTCGCCCGTCTTCAACGAGATCGTTATCCGCACGCCGGTGGCGGCGGCGAAGGTCTTTGAACGATGCATGGCGTCTAACGGAGTCGCTCCTGGAACGATCCTCGACGAGAATCGTCTGCTATGCGCCTTCGATGAAACGAAAAGCGTAGAAGACGTTAACCTGTGGCTGTCGGCCGTGACCGCAGCCAGCAAGTAAGGCCAATCGCGCAGACCGAATCAGGGAATAGATTTATATGGAAAACAACAGACCGCAACTTGCCGTCACAAGAAACGGACAGATCTTTGAAGAGCCGCTCATTTTCGAACGATCTCATCCCGGTCGGGTCGGATCGTCTCTGCCCGCAGACGACGCCGATCTCGCTCTTGATCTGCCGCCTGAAATGCTTCGCGACGCAGCGCTGGCCCTTCCCGAGGTATCGGAGCCCGACGTGATCCGGCACTTCACAAGACTGTCCACCTGGAACTACGGCATCGATCTGAACTTTTATCCTCTCGGCTCCTGCACGATGAAGTACAACCCGCGCATCAACGAAGAGATGGCGTCGCTTCCGCATCTTCGAGACGCCCATCCGTCGATGCCCGAGGCCTTTCTTCAGCCGCAGATCAAGCTGGTGTACGAATTGCAGCAGAAGCTCGCCGCCGTTACCGACATGGCCGGAATCACGCTGCAGCCGGCGGCTGGCGCACACGGAGAGTTAACCGGACTCTTCTTGATTCAGGCATATCACCGCGATCGCGGCGACACGCGAAAGGTCGTCGTCGTGCCCGATAGCGCTCACGGAACGAACCCCGCTACCTGTGCCCTTGCCGGTTACGAGGTTCGCGAGCTGAAGTCAGGCCCCGAAGGCATGCTCGACCTTGAGGCGCTGAAGGCCGCCCTTGATAGCAATGTGGCCGCTCTGATGATCACCAATCCCAATACGCTCGGCGTATTCGAATCGCAGATCAAAGAGGCCGCTGATCTTCTGCATGCAAACGGCTCGCTGCTTTATATGGACGGGGCGAATTTTAACGCCATCGTCGGCAAGGCCTCTCTCGGTAAGATGGGAGTGGACGTCTGTCATCTCAATCTGCATAAAACCTTCAGTACTCCGCATGGAGGCGGAGGCCCGGGCGCAGCTGCCGTCGTCGTTTCTGAAAAACTCGTCGACTTTCTGCCCGGTCCGCTTGCCGCAAAAGAGGGAGATCGCTTCGTCTGGTCGGCTCCGAAGAAAAGCATCGGACGCGTAAAATCAGGTCCCGGACACTTCGGCGTTCTTGTGCGCGCCCTCACCTACATCCTGACTTACGGAAGCGACCTGAAGCGTGTCGCCGAACATGCCACATTGAACGCGAATATCGTGCGCGAAGAACTGAAAGACGTTCTGCGCCTCGCCTCCTCCGGTGACTCGATGCACGAGGCCGTCTTCAGCGATGCCAGCTTCAAGAAAACGGGCTTTGATACGATGACCCTGGCCAAGGCGCTGATCGATTACGGATACCATCCTCCGACGGTGTACTTTCCTCTTATCGTTTCGGGCTCGATCATGATCGAACCGACAGAAACCGAAAGCCCCGAAAGCGTCGTTCACTTCGCCGCCGTCGTCAAAGATATCGTGCGCCGCATGAACGAAGGCGATGAGTCGTTGAAGTCCCTTCCGCGAAGGGCGCCCGTGACGCGCGTCGATGAGGTCGGAGCCGCCCGCAACCCGATATTAAATTACTTTACAAATGAGAAACAGCCCGGAGTATGAGGCCGATATGGAATGGGAGAAGATCCTCAGAGACTCCGTTAAAGAAGGCACGATTCGCGAGCTCTATCTGCGGCATGTGCCGACGCTGAAAACATGCGAGAACTGGAACGCCGTTGAAGAAATCGGCCTTGTCGACCATCACACAAAATATGCTCACTACAAGGGTATACTTGTGAAATACGGAGATCGGCTCTTTTACGTTCCCGAAAAACGGATGGAGGCCCTTGCTCCCTACCGGGCATGGAAGACGAAAAAGGCCATCAAGGTCACCGAAGTCGGTAAGTGAGTTACGGTCATCAAGACCGTTCAGTCTGCTTTCTCGATCAAGACCGCCCTGCGCAAACCCCTCACAGAATTCGCAAGAACGATGGCCGATGCACGCCTCACGTCATCGGCCGTTATACAGGCCTCAAGAATACGTCCCCTTGCTAACAGCCTCTCTCTCATCACCCCGCCCAGAACACCGGACCGGAGCGGCGGCGTTATCCATCGTCCGTCTATAAAACAGAAAACCGTATAAATACTCGTCTCGGTGATCTCGTCCCTTTCGTTAATAACGAGACAATCATCGGCCGTCCCGGCTTTGTGACGTTCATAAAAGGCCCGTCCCGTCGATGTCTTATGATTCAAGAAAGGCAGAACGGATAGCGCAGGCGCTCTGCAAAACTCAATCGTAACGTTGCGCTTCGAGTCTTTGAGCTCATGCAAAATGATCTTTATGCGTCCGCTTCGTAGCAAACGCAGATGCACGCGAATCGGTTTATTTCCTGAAGCGGCACGCTGCAGCAGATACTCAAGTCGCTTTAACTTTCTTCGGATGCGCACCATCGAACAGGGCATGCCAAAGTAACGAGCGGAGCGATGCAGACGCCGTAGATGACTTTCGAGCATCCAGTAGCCGTGCGACCCTGCCCGGAATAGAATCGTTTCGTAGAGATAGAAATCACCGGAGCGATCATCAATGAGATCAAGATCACTATCGACATCACTGCGGAGGCCCACGGCCCGGCGAAAGAAGGCAAGCTTGCCCAGGCATTCACGAAACTCAGCCATAGCATTCGAGTCATACGTTATGCCGCTGCCGATTGAAATCGAACCCTCTCCGTTGACGATCTGCACCGTACGAATGGCCACATTCCAGCAGCTGCTCGCCCCGTTCGTCCAGCCAAGCGTGCCGGTGTAAAAGCCGCGGCCCTTGCCTTCGAGCGCATGCAGCAGTTCGATCGCCGCTCGCTTCGGAGCGCCCGTAACCGATCCGCATGGAAAAAGAGAACGAAAGATATCGGAATGCGACAGACCATCTTTCAGGCGACCCTTCACGTCGGTCGTCATCTGAAAGACCGTCGGCAACTCATGTACGCGAAAAAGATCGTTCACCTCAACGGAGCCGAACTCGCAGATCTGCCCCAGATCGTTCCGGATCAGATCGACGATCATCGCATTCTCTGCTCTTTCCTTCTCGCTACTCTTTAAATAGGCGACGGCGTGACGATCGGTGGCGCTATTGCCCGTCCTCGGCGCCGTACCTTTCATGGGCCGGCATTGTATATCGCGGTCACCCACGCGAAAGAAAAGCTCCGGTGAAAGGGAAAGCAGGGCGAGATTCAGATTGCCGCGTCTGTAAAAAAGCGCCGAGGCAAAAGCAGCCGGCTGTTCTTTATAAAGGCATGCAAAAAGAGCTGCAGGATCTCCGTCATAAGAGAACAAAACCGGAAACGTATAGTTAGCCTGGTAAACCGAACCGGCACGAATCTTCTCGCGTATCGCTTCGATCGAGTCGTAGAGAGCGCGACGGGATCGCTCCAGTCTTATCGAGCGGACGGGCCACAGCGGACCTTCATAAACCGAAAGAAGCTCAGCCGATGATAGGCGCTGGGGTTCGTCAAACAGACCACCAATCAATACAGGCTCGGTAGCGGCAGCATTCAGCGAAGGATCTAACAGCTTGCAGGCATCATAGGCGACGGCGCCCGCGAAGTAGCGGCCCGATACAGCCCCTTTAAGAGACCGCTCGGAATCCGGCTCTTTCACGGAGTGCAGGGAATGCAAGACATCAAGGGCCTGAAGCAGCTCGCTTCGATCATCTGTGACATAGAAGATGCGTTGCGGATTTCGAAATACGAGAAAATCATCGCTCGCCTCGTCGCGCATCCAGAAAGACAGATTTTCCTCTTGACCGGGCATGGATTGTGATGCAGGAACGTGCATGCAGTTCCGCAATCCCACGCCGACCGTTGATGTCATCATCGAAACGCCGACCGGTATCGTTCTTATCGAGCGCGCCCATGAGCCCGTCGGATTCGCCCTTCCCGGAGGCTTTGTCGACGAGGGCGAGACGGTGGAGCATGCGGCCGTGCGCGAGGCGATGGAAGAGACCGGCCTTGCGATCGAGCTTGACGAGCTGCTGTATGTGTATTCTGATCCGGCTCGTGATCCGCGCAAACATACGATGAGCACGGTCTTCATCGCTCACTGCGACGGCATCCCCGAAGGCAGCGACGACGCAGCCGATGCCTTTACTGTATCGGCCGAGCAGCTGCTTGAGCGCACGTTTGTCTTCGACCATCGTCGCATCATCGAAGATTATCTGCATTTCAAGAAAACCGGCGAACGTCCGCACCCTGCCAGGCGCCTTCAGGGAAACGGCTGAGATCAAGGGCACGCCGGCAAAGCGGCCCCTGATGCGAACTGGCACTGATGCGAAGCAAAAGCGGCTTCAAGCAAAATCAATCAGGCTTCGTCAATCTCGAAGCGCCATCAAGGCTGCGAAAAAACAGGGCGAAGGTTTGAATGAGCGATACCATCTCACGGGCCATCGACAGCCCGACCTTCACGTTGCCATGATCGATGATCGAGGTGATGGTTAACGAAAGCGGCACCTGCTTTTCAAGCGTCTTTTTAAGAAGCAGCGACTCCTCAGGCGGGATGACGATATCGTGCGCTCCATGCAAGAGACAGAGAGCGGCCTTCAAGCCTTTTGCGACGCGCAATACGTCCATGCTCTCAAAGATATGCAGGGCCTCGGGAATACTGTTGATCTTCTGCCATTGCTGCAGCCTGAAGGCGCCGTCTTCGATATAGCGTCTGTAATGCTCGCGAATTGATTCGGGCTGCGATTGCAGATACGGCCCCAGCTCCCTTTCGGTACGCTGAAAGCCGTCGTCTCTGGCAGCCGTATCAAAGGCCTTGAGCAGCGCTTCGGGCTCATTCAAGAACGGCAGAAAGTTCTTCAGAATGATAAACAGACCGTAAGGATCCATCTTCTCCCGGTGCAGAAAGAAATCGAGAGTGGAATCGACGTGCGCATAGGACCCGACGACGAGCATCGCCGAAACACGGTCGGCAACGGAAGGTTTTGCGGCGGCAATGAGCGACAGGCCCCCCGAAAACGACGCCGTAAAAAGGCCGACCGGATAACCCGATTCGTCGGCCAGCCGACCGATATCGTCGGCGATGCGATCAGAGGAGGTGGGATCAATACGCAGATCCTGGATCTCAGGATAGGACGGAATGACCGACCTGTAGCCCATGGCGGCCAGGGCATGCCCGACGTTAATGATGCGCGGATCACGGTATCCGCGCACGCTCATGCCGTGAACGCATATGACGGTCCGTTTATGACGACCGTCGGTCGGCAGGATTTCAAGGGCAGGTCGACCGTTGATCGTCGCATCCTGGCAGACGGTGCCGGCATGCTTGCCTGCCGTTACGCGGTAAATGTATTCGAGGGCCTTCGCATTGCTGAGCATACGCAGGGCAGATCTTTCAGAATCGGGCGCAGCGATCCAGCGATTTTCTTGTTCAGCACGAGAATCGGAGGTTCGGCGATCTCATCATTTCCGTTCTCTCGGTGCCCTCTGCGCCCTCAGCGTGAAGCGAAAAATTCGTTTGCGAAAAGACTTGATCTTCTACTGAAAAATTCGATGCAGGGATATGCCTGAAAGCGCCGCCACCTCCGATGCCATGAAATCGCAGGAGCGTATCGGCAAGCTCTTCCTGCTCTTTTTGAATCATCCGCGCGGACTGAGCTTTGCCGAGGTGCGCTCGTATATGACCGAGGCCTATCGCGGCGAAGAAGAGGCCAATCGCAAGAAGTTCCAGCGTGATCGCGAAGCCCTGAAAAAGCTGGGCCTTCACCTTGAGCTTGATCTTTCCGGAGCGGCGGCCAACGACGAGGACCGGGTGTATGTGCCGGCGGCGACGGCCCGCACGCTCATGCGCGAACTGAAGCTCAGCGAGGCGCAGCGATCCTACCTGATGGGCCTGATCCTGCGTCACATGAATGCCACCGAGAGAGGAAGCGCCGAACATGCCCTCTGTCGCTCTCTCTATCTGAAGCTCTTCTATAATGAGACCGACAGCAGCGTCGAAGCCGTCGATCCTGGCGTGCAGACCGATCCGCTGTTTCGTGGTGACCGGCCCGTCCCCGATGCAGTGCTGCGCACGCTTCAGGATGCTATGATGGATCGCCGCAAGATCAAGATGGTCTATGAAAGCGCCGGCGGGAGCAAAGAGCGTCTTGTTCAGCCGCTTGCTCTGAACATCTATCGCCGCATGTGGTATCTGACGGCTTACTGCGAAACGGCCCGCGGATATCGCATGTTCCAGATCGATCGCATCACATCGCCCGAGATCCAGAGCAGCAGCATCGATTCGCATCCGCCCGAGATCATTCAGTATATGAAGCCACATCCGCTGAATTTGCGGCGTGAGTCGTTACAGGCCGTTCAGCTTCGCCTGCATGCCGATCATATCGACCGCTTCGATCATTTTATTAGAGAGCTTCCGCCCGGACAGAGAAAGCGCTCCGGTCAGAATCTGCGCGACATCGTCACGGCTAACCCCGACGCTTTGTTCTTCTGGATGTTCAAGCATCCGCATGCCGTCACGGCGATGGGACCGGCAGCAATGCGAGACCGCTTCCAGAAATTCTTAGAGGGAATCGAAGAGCGAGGCGTAATCGAGCGAGGAGTTATCAAACCATGAGCACCATTGAAGAACTGCAACAGATCTTTCGCATTCTGCCCGTGCTTGTGCAGCGGCGCTCCATGCCCATCGCCGAGTTGATGGAGCTTGGCGGTTATGCGAAGAAAAAGGATCTGATCGAAGATATCGAGGCGATGACGATGCTGGGCACTCCGCCCTACAGCCCCGCCGATCTTTTCGACGTAGAGATCAGGCATGATACGGTCTTTCTGCATTCCGACCCTGAAATCGACCGGCCTCTTTCGCTGACGCCGCAGGAATGGTCGCTTCTTCGCTCGCTGATAGACGCCGATCGGGCGATGACGGCAAACGGGGCGTTACCCGAAACGGAGCGCATTCGCCTGATGGAAAGCCTCGGCGCCGTGCCCGTGCATTTCATCGAGGCCGGCCCCGAAACGGAGTTCCGCTCCCGCATCGAAGAGGCGTTAGGCGGAGACCGGGCCGTCAGGCTGCTCTATAGCAATTCCGACGGGCCCGAAGAGGCGGAGCGTCTTGTTGATCCCTGGTTCTTGAACGAATACAATCGATCGAAATATCTTTTCGGATTCGACAGAGGCAAAGGCGAGTCGCGCATCTTTCGCCTGGATCGCATCGTCAAGCTTACCGTGCAGAAAGAAGCCCGGCAGAATCCGGCGCCCGACGACCTTGAAGCCGTACGCAAAGCCCGCGCTTCAGAGCCCGATCTGACGATTCGCTTTCGCTTCCCGCGATCGGTGCTGCCTGCTCTAAAACGGGAGTTCGCTTTCTATATCGAGGGAGAGGATAACGATACGATTACCGCTGCGGTAAAAACGTCGTCGCTTGAATTCTTTCGCTGGCATCTGCGCGCCTACGCACCTTTTCTCGAAGTGATCGAACCCGTCGAGTTGCGCGAATGGATCGTGAACGAAGCGCGGCGCTTCCCTGTTCCCGAGCTTCTGGCTTGAGAAGAAGAGGGTTAACCACGGAGGCACGGAGGAAGAGAGGGCGGAGTTTTTTGTCCACGAAATACGCGAAAGGCGCGAAAGAAAACCATGGGGTGCGTTTTGAGATTGCTGGAATTTCGCGAGTCACCCGTTACTCTCACGAATCTCCGTTGAGTTTCGTGAATATAGGTTCGCGTCTTTAACTGGCTGACGGATTTGCTCAGCGTGTGGAAAAAATAGCGGAAAAGAAGTTGATTAGTCGGAACGGCCTGTTTTGATCAGTCGAGGTTGCAATACGATATTCTATGGCCTATTTTCTCTTTCTCGACGAGTCAGGACAGGATCATCATGACTCACCGTACGAGGTTCTCGGCGGTATAGCGATCGAAGATGTTAACCTCTGGAACTTTATTCAGGATGCTCAGCGGCTTGAATATGATTGGTTCGGGATGCGCTATTCATCGGGCTCCAGAGAGTTAAAAGGTAAGAAGATCCTGAAACGGAAGAGTTACAGACAGGCGACTGGACATGAAGCGTTCCTGCCCGAACAACGCCAGCAGCTTGCACACCAGGCATTGTCTGATGGCGCCGGAGCCAATCCTCTCTCTCTGGCTGCGCTGGGCCAGGCGAAGATAGATTTTGTCGGACAGCTTCTGGATCTGTGTTTCAAATACCGCTGCAAAGTATTTGCAAGTATCGTTGATCCCGGGCGACCGCTTTCTGTAGATGAAAACCTTCTGCGCAAAGACTACGTTTATCTTCTGGAACGTTTTTTCTACTTCATCGAGGATCATCGATTTCCTCATCAAGGCATCGTCGTCTTTGACGAACTGGAGAAATCTCGCAGTCACATCCTGATCGGACAGATGGACCGATATTTCAAGAAAACAGAAAAAGGTAGGGAGCGTTCCTCTGTGATTATTCCTGAACCGTTTTTTGTCCACAGTGATTTAACGACAGGCATACAGGTTGCCGACATCGCCTGCTATATCATATCCTGGGGAATGCGATTTGGAACTATGAATGCTCCGGCACGCGAAGAACTTGCAGGCTTCGTCGAAAAGATCCGGAGACTTCGTTACAGAACGACGAGAGACTTTGGCGAGGAGCAGCCGACAGAGATATGGAGTGTTAAGTTCCTTGGGTAAAAACAGAAAAGGCAATGCGTCTCCGCAAAGCCTCCAGTCAAAAGATGCCTTTTCTCTGAGCTAAAGTCAAGCGAAAAATCTCTCTTCTCAGTTCTCTCTGCGCCGTCAGCGGTTCACTCGCTCTTTCCCCATCCTGCGCCCGGAATCTGTAGATTTCTGATGTGCCGCTTCCGATAATCAAGCATGATCCGTGAAGAGCTGAGTCCGCGTAAGGCTGCCTTGAAGAACTTTGGCCTCTCTCCGCAGAAGCTGCAATTGCTCGACGAGAGTCGGCTTGAGCCTCTGGAGCGCTTCTCGATGTATCTGCAGGTCGAGAAGGACGGATCGGCGCATACGTTGCGCTCCTATCTGAATGACCTGCTCGATTTCCTGCTCTTTCTTCAAGAAGAGGATCACGACGTTCTGAGCGTCGATACGATCCTGCTTCGCTCCTATTTCACGAAGATCAGCGGAGTGGACTTCTCGCGCAATAAAGCGACAGGCGCCGGAACGGGTCAGAGTCTGATGCGCACGCTCTCGCCGCGCAGTCAGGCGCGCAAGCTCTCGGCGCTGAAGACCTACTATCGACTTCTCGTTCGGCAGGGCCTTCTTGAAGAGAATCCGGTGACGATGCGAGCTCCGAAGTTTTACCGATCGCTGCCGTCGTTTATTCCGGCGCAGGAGATGGACTCGCTGCTGCAAACGACCGAAGGCGAGACCGAGAGCAGCCGCCCCGCCGAGCTTCAGCTGCGCGACAGGGCGATGATTGAGATGCTCTATTCAACGGGCATGCGCGTCTCTGAGCTGCTTTCCCTTTCGCCGAGCAGGGTGCTCGATCATAACGGCGAGATCGTTTCTGAGATGCGTATTACAGGTAAGGGCCGAAAGGACCGTGTCGTCTTTATCGGAGATCCGGCACGCCGGGCCGTCGCCGAATTTCTGGCAGTGCGCCCCCGACTGCGTCCGAAAAGCGACTCGCTCTTTGTCAATGCGCGGGGAGGCGCCCTCACCGACCGCGGGCTGCGCGAGATTCTCAATCACTACGAACGCAACGCCGGACTGCGCAAGCGGCTGTATCCGCATCGCTTCAGGCATACCTTTGCCACCGATCTTTTGAACGACGGCGCCGACATCCGACAGGTACAGGAGATGCTCGGCCACAGCTCCCTTTCGACGACGCAGATCTACACGTCGGTCTCACGGGAGCGGCTGAAAGAGGTCTACCGGAACAGCCATCCCCGGGCAAAAAGCCCGCGGGAAACGGCATAATCCTGGCGTTTTCTGGTTGCCTGTACGGGCTCGAACGAATATCTGGAATGCGTATGTCCGAGAATCAGGAACCCAAGCGGAAAAAAATCAACAAGATGACGGCCGCTGAGATCGACACCGCTCTGAAGAAAACCGAAGAGCATATGAAAGGTCTTACCAGCCGCTATGCACGCTCGCTGCTGGAACGCAAGGCCGAGCTTGCCGGCAAGTGATCCACTGAGCCTATCTTCAGTTCAATAAAAAAGTCCGGGGTTTCCCGGACTTTTTGCGCGTTCTACTGGGCCGCTCCATACGGGCTCTCGGCATGCTCTATTAGCAGCGATCCCGACACTGGCTCTATTAGCAACGACCACCGGGGGCTGAACAGTAGCTTCTAAGCCTGTCTGTTGAGTGATGTGCCCCGTTCGTCGCCGTTCAGCATCTGGCGGGCAAACGGGCTATACAGATACATCAGCCGTCGGATGTCGTCGGCGCTGATCATCTGCTTCAGACGATCTTCAAACGAAACAGGTTCTTTTTCGGGCAGCGTCGCCCTTTTCTGCTCTCGCTCTTCCTGCGCCTTTGCCTGCTCGGCCGAGCGGCGCTGCAGAATCAACGCCGGATCTTCGGGCACAGGCATGGCCTTCTGCCCTGGAGACAGAGAACTGTAGGCGTTCGGCGCAGGTGCTGTGATGCCTTTGAGTTCCATCTTACTATCTCTATCGCAATAAAGCCCGTTGACTTTAGGGTAAGCGATATTTTTTTCCCGTCAATCCGAATTTCTGTTCAATTCAGGCAGATAAAGGCCAAGATCCGTTCGGGAGCGCAGACGTTCGACGAGAGCGGCAAGACCGAAACGGTACCCCGTAATGCCCAGCCCGGCGATGACGCCAATAGCCGCATCGCTGAGATACGAATGATGACGGAACGGCTCCCTCGCATGCACGTTGCTGATGTGGATCTCGATAAAGGGAATCTTCACGCCAAGCAGGGCGTCCCGCAGCGCCACCGACGTATGGGTCAGGCCGCCCGGATTGATGAGGATGCCGTCGATCTTCTCTTCAAGAAAGGCCTTATGGATGCGGTCGATGATCTGCCCTTCATGATTGGACTGGAAGAACTCGACGCCCACCGCAAGGCGACGGGCATCCTCGCGCAGCCGCTCTTCAAGCTGTTCAAGCGTCGTCGAGCCATAGACCTCGGGCTCACGTCGCCCGAGCAGGTTCAGATTCGGACCATTGATAACGAGGATGGCAGCATCAGACATACTGCCTGTATCGGCAGCGTCATGCCGGAATCAAGCCCGAATCGAACAGGAAAGCGGCGTTCCACAGGTACAAGGCCGGCGAATGTCAGCCGAAACGAGATCGCTGCTCGGCCCAGGCACGATGAAAGGCCTCGGCAGGAAGAGGAACTCCCCATACGGGCTCGCCGCGTCTTTTCAAAAGAACAAAGCGGATGGTGCCTGCCTCGTTTTTCTTATCGAACTTCATGTGTTCGAGAAGATCGGTCGCTTCAAAGCCGGCCGTATCAAGCGGCAGCTCCAGGCCCTTCATGAGCTCGAACATGGCCTCGCACTCTTCAGCTGGCAGGCCTTCAAGATCACGCGATAGCAGAAGAGCGGTTACAAGGCCGCGGCTGACGGCCTCGCCATGCGTCATGCCTTTATACTGTAAGAGGGATTCGATGGCATGCGCCGTCGTATGGCCAAGATTGAGCGAGGCACGCAGTCCCATCTCGGTTTCATCGGTGGCGACGACGGCGGCCTTCACCGACACCGATTCTTTAATGCGATCTTTAAGGATCGAAAGAGGCAGCGATCGGAATCCGCCTTCATGCGTCATCGCCTGACGGGCCGTTTCAAGCAACCGGTCGAAGATCTCTGTGCGATCGGTCAGGAAGGCATGCTTCGCCATCTCAGCAAGTCCGCAGATCCATTCGCGAGCGGGCAGCGTACTCAGATAATGCAGGTTGCCATAGACGAACTCGGGCTGATAGAAGGCGCCGATCATGTTTTTGCCCGTATTCACGTTCACGGCGACCTTGCCGCCAACGCTGGAATCGACCATGGCAAGAAGTGTGGACGGCACCTGCACAAAGGCCACGCCGCGCAGAAGCGTGGAGGCCACAAATCCCGCAAGATCGCCGACGACGCCTCCGCCGGCAGCGATGACTAACGACGAACGATCGGCGCCGGCGCGGATCAGGTCATCGAACAGCGCCTCCAGATGCGAGATATGCTTGGACGATTCGCCCGACGGACGAAACACCGTATGGATGTGCGCATGCAGAGGCTTGAGCGCCGCATGCAGCGGCTCGTAGACGAGATCTCGCAGGGCCTCTTCTGTGATGATAAAGACCTTCGAGAAGCGGCGGTGCGAGAAGAAGTCGGCAAAGTTCTGATCAAAGCCCTCGCCGAAACGTATCTCATAACGCCTTTCAGGGCGCTCGGGCAGAACAATGGTCAGGGCCTCTTGATCGATCACGACATCCTCCCGCGGCAAAAGACAGAAACCCCGGCCACTCCGAGCTTATTCTCGAAGCAGATCCAGGGCTCTGATGGCGGCCTGCCGCTCGGCACGCTTGCGAGACGATCCCATACCGCGAGCGATCTCACGGCTATCGATGACGACGCGATATACGAATTCCCGCTTATGATCGGGTCCCTCCTGAGAGACCAGTTCATAGACGGGATGCGTGCGGAACTGCTTCTGAACGAGCTCCTGCAGCGCCGACTTCGGATCAAGGGCACGGCCCGACTGGCTGAGATTGCGCAGGCGGCTATCAAGCATGCCCACGACAAACTGCCTCGCCTGCTTCATACCGCGATCGATATAGATGGCGGCGACAAAGGCCTCAAAGGCATCGGCAAGATTGGAAGGTCGACGTGAACCGCCGCTTTTACGTTCGCCTTTGCTCATGCGCAGATAAGCGCCGAAGCGAAGGGCGCGTGCAGCGCTGGCTAACGACTTTTCTGAGACGGCCGCCGATTTAATGCGCGCCATCTGGCCTTCTGAAAGCTTGTAATCGAGGAAGAGATGCTCGTTAACGATGAAGCCGATGATGGAGTCGCCGAAATACTCCAGTCTCTGGTTATTCATCCGATGCGATCCCGGCTCGTTGGAATAACTGCTGTGAGTCAGAGCAAGATCATAGAGTCGGTAATCCCGGAACCTGAATTCAAGTCGTCGGGAAAGTTCTTTCAGCTGCTCCAACCTCGCCAGGTCCGGTTGTGGTAAACCGGCTGAAACGTTGGGAACTAACACGGTTTTCTTTTTTCCGTTCTACGGATTTTGGCAAAGGAAAGGCCGATTTTCTTTTACCTACCAACGGTAGAAGAAAGAAAATCGGCCAGAAAAAACAATCAACCTTTGTGCTGCTCGATGTACTTGATTACATCGCCAACAGTCTGGATTTTCTCAGCGTCTTCGTCAGAGATTTCAACGCCAAATTCTTCTTCCAGAGCCATTACCAGCTCAACAGTGTCCAGCGAGTCAGCGCCAAGATCGTCAATGAAATGAGCCTCAGGAGTTACCTCAGCCTCATCAACATTCAGTTGCTCAGCGATGATGCTTTTTACTTTTTCCAGCAGATCAGACATGTGTCCAGTCTCCGTATTAAAATTTACCGGGGTCACCGGTGGTGCTAAATTCATCAGCCCGATCATTTAAGCAAGTGCAAAACCTCGAAAAAAATCAGGCTCAGAAAAAATTAAACTCCCGATGCAGCAGAACTAATATTCACCGAATCCCATTGCATCGGGCTCAAATGAGAACGGATTTCACATACGAAACGCGAAACCCGCTCCGTAGAAGCCAGATAACATCGGCCTCTGCAACTACGTCATTAACCCGCCGGACGGAATCCGCCGCCGTTGATTTCGAGGATCTGTCCCGTGATGTAGGAAGACATATCTGAAACGAGGAAGGCGACGCCGTTGGCGATATCTTCCGGAGTTCCGGCCCGTGAAAGCGGGATGGATTTCAGCATTACTTCCTTAATCTTGTCGGGGATGGCAGCCGTCATGTCGGTGGCGATAAAGCCCGGAGCGATCGCATTGCAGCGCACTCCGCGCATAGCACCTTCCAGAGCTGCGGATTTCGTGAATCCGATTACGCCCGCCTTCGATGCGGAGTAGTTCGTCTGGCCGAGGTTACCGTTCACGCCGGCAATCGACGACAGATTCACGACGGCGCCGCTGCGAGCCGACATCATGTGCTTGAATGCCGCCTTCGTGCAGAGGAACGTTCCCGTCAGGTTGACGGCGATGACCTGATCCCACTGCTCTTTCTTCATACGAAGCATCAGCGTGTCTCTGGTAATACCTGCGTTATTTACAAGGATGTCTACTTTCCCGAATTTCTTCACACAGGCTTCAATCAGCGCTTCGGCCTGGTCTTCCTGGGAAATATCACAGGCATATGCCAGAGTTTCCACTCCGTACTTCGCAGCGATCTCTTCGGCGGACTTCTTCGCCGTTTCTTCGCTGATATCGTTGATCACGACGGCCGCGCCAAGAGACGCCAGCTTCTCGGCGATGGACTTGCCGATTCCACGGGCCGACCCTGTTACAACTGCCGCTTTGCCTTTCAGCTCGATCATACTGAACCTCTTTCAATTGGAGTAGGCCCAGTTTCTTCGCCCCCGGAGAGGGTCAAGCGAGTCCGCAGGGGTGAATTCGCGGGATTTTGAGCGGGGGTTCGGGAAAGGAGGGGGATGCTTATGGATTCATGAAAGCAGTTATCTGAGAGTATACAAGACCCAGAGAAGGAGAACGCCCGGAACGCATTGCCCAATCCACGCCCAGGAGTTTTTTAAACGAAGCGTTAATGCTGCCAGTGCGAAGGCAGCCGAACCAAGCCATAGCAGAAGAACGAGGAGCATAAGAAAAACGCCCCCATGCCGGTCCCCTTGCTGGATCGTCAGGAAAGCCCAGAGCGGCCAGACCGAAAAACCAGCGAGGGCAGCCGATATTGCCGCTTCGATCCGCATGATGATGCGTTTGTGCATATCTCTCGTTTCCGCTGGGAAATAAGTAGTTCAATATCCGCCGTCAAATACTCTTGTGCAAGCGAACAAACACGACAAACATTCTCATACCGTTCTACGAATCAGCCCCAGTATCTTCTTCTCAATGACAGCACTTTCACTTTCGGTCGCTCGAAACGTATCGCCGAAATATGCTTGAAATGCCTTGTGGACAGCATCCTTCTCACCTGCCATTAGCCGGGGAAGAAAGTCAGAGATTTCGATACCATATTCGTTCGGTGGAGCGCCACAGCCTATCAAGCCAATCGGATCCCATGCATTGACAACGGCTGTGATCTCTTTGAAGAGCATACCATACTTTTTCAGCAATCGATCATTCGATTTCCAGTCATCCGGTGTTTCTATCCAGAAGCCCGGCCATAATCTGCCAGATGCTGACCTGACCCCCAAAAACTGTAATGAAAAATCTCAGGGGGCAGGAGAATTGACATATGATTCAGCGAAACAATTTCGGCAAGGAATTTCGGGACAAAATCGTCCTCGAATTGCTCTCGGGGCAAAGCTCAGTAGCCCAGATTTCGCAGAGAGAGGGCATCAGCCCGCAGACGATTCGTAACTGGAAGAAATCTGTCGATTCAGGGAAATTCGAAAGTGAGCATGAGACAGAGCTGGCTCTTCGCAGGCGGATCGCCGAATTGGAAAGCGCTCTTGCAGATTCGGCGCTTAACGTTCACATTTTAAAAAAAACGGAACAATATCTCAAAGAAATGAATCGAAGAGAGAAATTATCCGGAAGTATCTCGCCCCAGAATTCGGGGTCTTCAGGAGCTGTAAAGCGCTCGAAATAAGCGTCTCAACTTACTATTACCATTCCGATGCCCGGACGAAAAAAGCCAAAGCCGATAAAGAAATCCTGCTGGCAATAGAAGAAATCATAGAAAAGCTTCCGCAATCCGGGTATCGACCAGTAACGATCATTCTGAACCGAACGAATGCCGTTGCGACGATAGGCAAGAAAAGGGTTGCTCGGATTATGCGTGAAAATGGCTTAAAATGCCGAAGAAAGGCAACTTTCCACACGGTCACGACCAACTCGAAGCACTCCCTGGAAAAGTATCAAAATCTGCGCCAGGACCCTGAAAAGAAAGAGATGCCGACAATCGTCGGCGACGTCACTTATTTCGATATCAAGGGAAAAAATCACTACTGCGCACATCTCCTTGATCTCACGAACCGTGAGCCAATAGGGTTAGCCATATCTGACCGCCTTAATGCCGAACTCGTCTGCAGCGCACTGACCATGGCAATAAAGAGTCGTGGATCGCTTCATGGTTACATACATCACACGGATTCCGATGTTCGATACTGCTCGTCGGATTACATTCGCATCCTGAAAAAATCGGGTGCCGAAATATCAATGTGCGTAGGTGATGCCTACGAGAACGCTCATTCTGAATCCTTCAACGGTGTCCTCAAGAGGCAGGAGATAAACCTCAACCAATACAGCTCAAAAGAGGAGGCAGCGAAGAGTATTTTCAGCTTTGTTGATAGATATATCAACTACCGTCCGCATTCATCGCTCGGCATGCTTACACCGGCTGAATTTCGAAAGAAAAACCTTGCCAGTTCTTGAAAAGTGCTTTCCAATTTTAAGGGGTCAGTGCATGCATAGGTGAGACTTTCACCCTCGTTGTTCCTGAATTCTCTTGCGGCTATTCTCGAATGAATATCATCAACAGTCTCTGATGCTTCAAATGGATCGATATTGCGGATCGGTATTTCAGCAAAGTCCCCTTCATAGAAATAGCTTGCAGGGCCGCCCATACCGAATCTTGCTTCTGAGATACCGTTTTCGCAGTATTCCCACCAGGATACGCCTTTGATAGAAAAACCTGCCCCCCTGACTTCATAAAGGAATAGGAGCACGTCATCAGGACAGACGATGACGTCGGTATAACCCTCGCCTGCGGGTTGGCCCTGTCGTTGACGCAGAATTCTCTCCAGTTGTTCTCTTTGCATTGTGTTTATCAAGTGCCCACGGGCAACAGGCTATCTCATTTCGCCTAACATCGATGCTGCCCAGGCTTCATGATCATCCAGGCTGACAAACTCTGCTACCATTAACAAATCCCTGGTATCAGTCCGATAAAGTGTTTCAGCAATACTCAAGCAATCTCTTACAACAGAAGCAGCATTCTGCAAGCTTAATTTAATTACAGCAAATCGGATCCTTTCGATTACAACTTCTGTGGTTGGTCCGAACAGAGCGGCCTCCTCTTTAAAAAGAGTCTCTATTCTATTGCGTGTCGTTTCATCGGCAATCAAGGCCAGCAATCTCTGTGTTCTTTCGGTAAGAGGTTCTGAATTGTACATCTTCGCTTTTTCTGCCTCAATCTCTGGCCTTATCCTTCATCATTTCGATGGCTTGCTGTTTACCCGTTTCGTCGCCATAATAGCCAATTCTGAAAATCTCCTCATCGAATAGGCTGCGGTGCTCAAGCTCGTATTTGATGACTTCTCTCTGAAAGGAATCCGGTAAGTAGATTTGATCTATCAGTTCCTTATCTGAGGAATTGATAATCTCTTCCGCTCGTTGTTGCTTTTCATGCGAATCAAAACGAAATCGCTCCGAACGAAACGCTTGAAAGACGAACCGCTGCAGTTCTTCGACAGTTTCAGCGATGGATCTTTCCCTGTTATTGCTATCTATTTTCTTTTCAAAACCGAGCTTTTTGCATTTCAAAACTTGAGAACACCCTCGACCAGGGCCATGATAGTAGGTGGCAATCTCTATGTCTTTATCTGAGAGAAACATAATTGCTTACAGAAAAATCATTTACTTTTAGTCTTCTCGGCTGGCAAGACGAATGTAAGAATCCCCCCCCC
>SWCA01001586.1_pt1 | contig 85812 bp, 77 predicted proteins | sample 4692961 | NCBI WGS metagenome assembly SWCA01 (sample SAMN10267275, study PRJNA491770) | bioreactor metagenome | isolation source: DHS bioreactor inoculated with | place: Japan: off Shimokita Peninsula | reverse complement strand
GTCACTATCCGTGCCGGGGGCGGGTCATTTTGAGTGCCGGTTGACACCGTGAAATCGGTTCCGAGATCCCATGCTTTCTTCCCGTGATAAAAGACGAAGGGAATGACGGGAACCGGCTTATCCTGTCGTTCGTAGATACGTGCGATGTAGGAAAGCAGCTGTGTGAAGATGCGCGGATCTCTTTGCGATTTATGCTCGAATAGCAGATAGATTTCTGCTGGCGATCCACTGGCGGTTTGAATACGGAAGAGGACGTCCGTACGGTATTCCTTCATGGATTCATCGATGAAGGTTCCCTGTTCTACTTCAAGAGTATCAAGATCAAGGGCAGCGAGCAGCCCGGACGGCAGAGTGGATCGGAAGAAAGGAATGGCTTCTTCTCTTTCAGAGAAGGTATCACGAATGATCCTGTCTGGTGTTGGATCCACGGAAGGAAGTTGGACTGAAAGCCGAAAATGTCAAGAGAAAATAACGACCGGACGGACGACTCCGGCGTCTCTGCGTTAGGCGGGCAGGCTGGATCGGGGAAACGGAACACTCGCGATACCCGTGCATCTCCCGTCTAACCCAATCCGGCTGCGTCAATCCGTGCCAGGAGTTTCGTTCCACCCGCACCGGCTCGAATTAGGCCCGTCTAACCAACTCCATCACGCCTGCATCCACCCGAATCCCCGCCTGGTATGGCCCGCCCGCACCCCCAGCGTGCGACGAGGTGACGCGCTCGTGCGTCAATCGTCGCCGCTCCGCACTCCTGCTCCGCTACGCCGGGGGAGCGGGCAGGCTGGATCGGGGAAACTGAAAACCGGCGACGCCAGCGCATCTCCCGTCTAACCAAGGCCGGCTGCATCGCTCCCTCCCGACAGCAGAGCAGGACGCGGAGCGCCCCGCCTGGCGTATGGAGTGCGCCATGCGGGGAAGAGGGAGGGAGCGATGCGGCCTTAGCAGCCCCCCTGGATCTTCTTCTGAACCTTTGGCTTGCGGTTGGCCTTTGCCTTGTATTCCGTCATCATGACGGGCAGCTGCGTGCCGGCCCTTTCGCGAAAGCGTTTGGTATCGGTGTTGGCTTTGTCGATGCCTTCGTGTTTCAGTATCACCGCTTCGAACCCTTTCATGCCGCCGTCAAGGACGCGAATGTTTTCGAATCCCAGTCGATCGGCGATGCGATAGGCGGCCTCGGCCTTTTCGATGTCGTCGGCAAGGAAGACCTTAACGACATGGCGCCGTGACAGAAGAGGCAAGAGCTCTTTCCCGAACAGGTCGCGCAGCGTCGCCGATACGGACCCCGGTAGCGGCGATTCTTTAAAGGCGTCAGAGGAGCGCAGGTCGATGATGGCCAGCTTCGGATCTTTATCAAGCAGTCTGAAGGCGAACTCATCGACGTCCATCGTCTGCACCGGATGCTTCGCTTTATATTCGGTTTTCTGCACCATCTCCATCGTGCCGGTCTTGCGATCGGGCAGGAAGAGAAGCAAGACGCCGGCTACAAGCAGAGCGGCCATCGCATAGCGATGCTCTTTAACCGGAAAACGGAACGCCGGAGCCTCTTGGCTGATGCGTTTCTCAAGATAGCTTGTTCCAATGAAGGCGCCGACGGCGACGACGATCAGAAGCAGGGCGAAGACGCCGGCAGGCATGCCAAGCGTTTCGTAGATTTTAAGCGGCCCGAGAGCGCTTGATTCATGAAACTCGCTGTATAACGAGAAGAACTCCCCATACAGAAGGATTCCAAGAAAGCCTCCACCCACGAACCACATGGCATCGATCTTACCGATGGCGACGGCGCAGACGCTTGTGCCCGGACAGTAGCCGCCGAGTACGAAGCCCAGGCCCATGATCAATCCGCCGACGACGGCAGGCCAGAGCCAGGTCGGGTTCACATAGATCAGATCGAGATCGAGCAATCCGGCCCAGCCAAGGATCAGGACGCCTGTCATGGCCGTAACGCCGGCCGTGAAGAAGACGCGAAGCACGGTGAAGTCGTAGCCGTAGAATTGTCCGGCAAGTCGACGCGAAGACGAGAAGCCGGCCTGTTCGAGCACGAATCCGAAGGCGATGCCGACGACGAAGGCGACGATCAGATTCAGTTCGTTTGATATGAATTCAGGAACAAAGGGACCCATACAATCCTCCTAAAGAGTCGGTTCTAAATCCACAGACGGCGGGCGAAGTAGGCGAATATATATCCGCCGCCGAAGATCGCCATCGTCGTTAGGAATCCCGCCGTCGAGAGCACGGCCATGCCTGTTAACGCGGCGCCGGACGTACAGCCGCGCGCGAGCTGGGCGCCGATGCCGAAGAGAGCGCCGCCGATCACGGCGAAGACCCATCGCTTACGGTCGCTGATGCCGGGCCCTTTTTCTGTCGTGAATTTCAGGCGATTCGAGATCAGGCCTGAGATGAAGCCGCCGGCGATGACGCCGAGCACCTCAAAGACAAGCCATGTCTTCATCGGATGACCGTCGCTTGATTCCACGGCATGCTGAAAGAACGGTCGGTTCTGTACATGCTCGGGCGATACGATATCGACGCTGGCGACGACGGCGCTTTTAATCGCGCCGCTGGCTCCGAGGCCGCGGCCGGTCAAGAAGACCGTCGCCAGAACGACCAGGCCGAGAAAGAATCCGGCCAGATACGGATTCATGTATTTCGATTGAGTTCCCATACGATTCTCCTGAATGTTCTCCTGTTAGCTGTTAGCTGTTAGCTGTTAGCTGCGGCCTTTCCTGTTTTTTTTAGGGCCCTCTTCTCGTTTCGAGTCGGATTCCGTTTCTTCTTCAAGCTCTTCGTATCCGGTGATCATCGCCTTGAGATTCGACGTAATCGTATCGCCCGTTGTGATCAGGTAGATATGGGCGATGATGAAGGCGATGAGGGCGAAGGCGCCGAGCGTATGCAGCACGGCGATCGTGCGCAGCCCGTCGACGTTCAGAAGCATCACCTCGTTCTTCTGCGGATAACGATAGAACATATACAGAAGTCCCGTCGTTACCATACCCGGGATAACGAGAAGCTTTAATCCGGCATAGACCATCTTCTGCAGCGGATTGAGCTTGGAAAGCACCGTCTTTTTCGTCGGATGCGGGGCCTCCCGGAAGATGCCGACGACGTAGTATTCGGCCTGCGCCTTCAGCATGCTCAGCGTCGGCACATACTGCTTCCATTCTCCGGTGCTGAAATGCCAGAATATGGCAAACGAAATGAGCACCAGGAACAGGATGGCGGCGACGCTGTGATAATTCACCGCGTTTTCGTAGCCGAAGAAGGTGAACGATCCGTGGATCTCGAATCCGGTCAGGGTAAGAAAGATGATGAGAGCGGCCTGTGTCCAGTGCCAGAATCTTTCAAACCGACCGTAGACGAGCACAAGTCTGGTTTTTATTTTGCCGCTCATGATCTGTCTCCTTTTTCCCGTTCATGCCTTTTTGCGACGACGATGCGCAGCGCTCCGTGCAGAAGCACGCCGGCTAACGTGAGGAATACCATCAGCTTACCAAGAAATTCGACGGGCGTGCTGCGATCCCGGCCCGGCAGATAAAAGTCGGTCAGATGTTGCAGCCGGCTGTTGTCGCGAGTATGACATTCGGTGCAGTTCACCGTCTTCTCTTTCGTCGAAACCATGTGGTTGATCGGCCAGTACATCTCGGTTTTGACGAAGCCGTACTGTCCGCTGTAGGGCAGGCCGATGTCTTTCATACCCAGCTCGGCGGCCCGATTCCAGTTAAACTCCTTCCAGAAACCGCCGTCACCGGAATGCCCGGAATAGGTCTTCGGCTGTATCAGATACAGATGCTCTTTATCGTAGATCTGATTCCCACGGTGGATCTTGACGGGAATGATTTTGGCGTCGGGATCATCGTAGCTGCCGTGCAGTTCGTTCACTTTAACGACGGAATCCGGGTCGATCTTATCGCCGACCAGATAATGCGACGCCGTACCGTTGAACCAGACGTATTCAGGTTCGATCTCTTTGCCCCAGGTGAACGATCCTTTAATCGACATATAAGAATCGGTGCCGTCTTCGGCATGCTCCGTGTAAGGCTTACCGTCTTTCAATTTGCCGGCCGTCGACCAGTCCCACGAAAGCTTCGTCGGGTTAACCTTCGCATACACGGGAATATGGCAGCTCTGGCAGGCCACCTTCAGTGTATGTTCGTTGATCACGTCGCTTTCATGCGGCGTCTCTGTGTGGCAGGATTCGCAGGTGGAGCGGTCTCTGTTCATAGAAGAAAGGGAGTACACCTTGCCTTTCATCTTATGATTTTCCGTTACATGGCAGTCGACGCATTGCAGATTCGCTCCCTCTGACGCCATGTGTACGTCGACGGCCCGGCTGGGATCAAAGAGCGAGGAGTCGAGGTCGCCGTGCTTCACGTTATTACCGCCCCCTCCAAAGAAGTGGCAGGTGCCGCAGTTTGCGCGTTCCGGTCTGCCGACGCTCTGAGCGACGACGTTCAGGTTTACGGAGGGATCGGGCATACCGGCTCCGCCCGAGGCCTTCACATAGGTATTGCTGTTGTCGTGGCAGGCCAGACAGTCGACGTTGCGCGGATCGTTGAAGTTGAACTTATCGTCGCGCCATCCGTAACCCGTATGGCATTTGTTACAGCTCTCTTCGTTCGTTTGAATGCCGATACAGAAGTTGTTCAGGATGTTCTTTTTACCGACAAATCGGATTCCTTTACCGGCGACGTATTCTTCACGCCCCCAGTTCCAGTGCGAGGAGGCCATCACCTCTTTATGGCGCTCGTTATGACAGCCGATGCAGGCAGCCGTAATCTCTTGCGGAGCGGCAAAGGCGCGCTGCAGCTGCGGGAACTTCGAATGGTCGACGGATTTTTTATGCGGTTCGGAGTATTTCGCTCTGAGCACCGCCAGTGCAGGAGTTTCGCGGCTCTTGCGCGTAATCGTCGAAGCAATGAGGATTGTTCCGAGGATCAGGGCAAAGGCCAGTAGAGCAAGCGAGGCACGTTTCATGGTAGTCTGCCTTCTTTAAATCATGTTTTTTTCGATTCTGATTCAAGCGAGCTTTCTGACCGGCTCTTCTCTTGTTGTGAGCTGAGTTCGGGCAGGGCCTGTTCGGCGATTCATGCTGGAATAACTGAACGTTGATCAGATACCCTATGCCCGTATCTTCGCGCTGAGGCAATAAGAATGCAAGGAGAAATTCGGCAAGCGGCGAAAAAGCGAAAAAAAGAAAGGCGGCTGCTCGGAATGGATCTGCTCGGAGCGGTATTGTCCGGCGCCGGTCTGAGAAGCCGTTTTGTTCGCAGCCGGTTATGGATTCAGCGCACGATCATCTTGCGCAGCAGATCAAGTTCTTCGGCGGAAAAATACTCTTCGCGCTCTTTGAGGATTCGCCTCGCCAGCTCGTCGCTGATGTAGTCGATGGTGCGCGTGTAGGGCCTTCCGTTGTAGGGCTCATACCACTGAAAGATGAACCCGCCTTCGAGCTCCCATATATCGGCGCCTCGTTTCGTCTCGGGCTTCACCGTCGAGCGCGTTCTCGGTCCGTAGGCGACTTCGAGTTTTTTTGAAATGGAGTCCGAGGCGATAAAGGGCTGGATGATCTTCACCTGATAGAGGACGGCTTCGGCCTCTTCCCACTGTTCTTTCTGCAGATCGTGGTTCGTGAGCTTCAGAACTTCATAGGGCGTTTTGTAGAAATTGTAGCGATACAGTACGTCGTTGCGTTTGATCAGGATGTATTGGTTGCGCACGGCCATCAGAATCTCGATACGATCGACTGAAGCGGCCGATTCTGAAAGCGCGCTGAAGCGATCCTTCACCTGCGTGTATTCGCTCATCCACGGCGTTTCGGCAAAGCCGGCAAGGCGGCGGCCACCGGGATCCTGCGCTGGCTGATTCATATCGGCCGGCTTCGTCTCCGGAGCTTGTGCTGCCAGATGAGAAACGACAATCAGGGCAGAGATCACGGTTAGCAGGCTCGCAGAGCGTACAGAGGAGAACACGTTCAATCGTTTCATTGCTTTTATCATCGGTCGGTTTTCCAGAAAGCCTGACCGGCAGAATTCGACCTCATCGTCAGAATTCTACCTCATCCTTCGAGGAGCGACTTGAAGGCGTGGAAAAGTCATCCTCTACTGAATCGTCGTCGTCAAAATCGCGGTACGGGCCGGATTCAGGCTCTCGCTCCCGGCTGAGGTTAAGGCGGTAGCCGGCATACACAAGCAAGAGCAGGCCGTTGATCAGAACAAAGAAAAAGCTGATGCGGTGCTCGACTCCCCATGCGGTCAGGTTGAAGGCGGCAAGAGCGACCGACATCCCCCAGAAAAAGGCGTCTTCCTGTTCGAGGAAGGTGCGCAGAAAGGAAGGCGCAAAAGAGTCCTCGGCGATGGTACGAAAGGACGGCCAGGCAAGATGAAAGATCAGAACGGAAAGCGCCGATTGAAAGAAGTAGTTCGGCATCTGAGAGGCCGTCCAGTCGGGTTCCGGGCCTGTGTCAGGGCTGAGCAGTCCGCCAAGCAAGGTCAGAAGCATGGCAAGGCCCACGCCGCCGGCCGCGGCAAGGAAGCCTGAGATGCCGTCGGGTGAGAGGGCATTCGCCTCGCGAAGCAGAATAGACGGGAAGTCAATGAGCTCATCTCTGTGGTATGAATCCTTTTCACGCATCAGGCTGATCCAGTAACGCACCACGAGAACGCAACCCGCCATCGTGAAGAAAAGAATGATCCAGACTATCCACTCTATCATTGAAATACTTCCTGTTTCAGAACGAGTCAGGGCGGCGAGACTGCCTCATCCGCAGACGCTATTTTGCAGCTGGCATTTATTTCGTCGTATTCTGTCGTTCTCTGAACTCATTCCAGACAAGGCAGAGGCCGTCGATGATATTCTGAACCGGGATGGTCTGAATACCCGACGGCGTCTGGATGTGAAGCTGCATCTTGCCGTCGACGGAGGCCTGGAGTTCGGGAATCTGATGCAGTGTATCTGCGAGCAACTCGACGGCCATTTTCTCAGTCAGCCTTTCGTCTTCGAGGGTGAGGGCGGCCAGGCGTCGCCTGAGTTCATGAAAGAGCAACAGCTGTAGCTTCTGTTCGTTTACCGCACGCATTTCACGTATTTTACGTCGGTCTTCTGCCTTCCGTATTCCTGCCCGAAAGAAAGGCCGGCAAAGGACATGGCGCGGGCAAGGTTCGCGTCGCCTTCATCCTGCGAGGAGGACCAGAACTCTTTGTCGTCGGGCGTTTGCGGAAAGATCCAGAGCATCGTCGGGCGGTCCATGCCCTGGCCGATATTGCCGAGCTCATATTTTGTCGGAAGGCGCCATCCCGTCAGACCGCCGACGGTGATCGTGTTACAGGCGTCGAAGGCCGGTCCGGAGTCGGCGAGAAGAGTGACGGCGTTGGTGCACAGGCCCTCTACTTCGCAGTATTTCACGCTTCGGGCTCCAAACGTCGTTCCACCGCCTGTACCCGTGCAGGCGTTCCACGCCGGATCCCAGACCTGACCGTAGGCGCATTTCATCCATAAGAGGCCGTCCGGAGCGGTGACCGTGCCGTTTCCGTTATCGTGATAGCTCATGATCACGAAGGCGGATGAGGCCGAATCCAGCTTTTTTTCTTTATCTTTGGGATTCAGACAGCTGAAAACAGAAAAGACCGCGACCAGGATTGTGAGGAGAGATATACTTCGAATCATGACGCACCTGCCTGATGATAAGACAACGGTTCTGCCCATTTTGCACTGCTTTTTTTAGCATGCAGCAAAAAAATGCCTATGTCTTTTCTGTAAGATCGGCAGGTTTTCCGTCGGCTTGCAGCAGGAAATCCAGGGCATCGCCGGCATGGTACGACGACCGAACAAGCGGACCGGCCTCCACATAGACAAATCCCTGTTTCAGGGCGAACGATTTAAGCTCTTCGAAGGTTTCCGGGTCGATGTAGGCCTTTAAAGGGGCATGGTCGGATGTCGGTTGCAGGTACTGACCGATGGTGAGCAGCTTTACTCCGGCCTTGCGCGCATCGGCGATCACCTCTTTTACCTCGTCGATCGTTTCACCGAGGCCGAGGATGAGCCCGGTCTTTGCCATAAAACCCGCCTCGGCCGAGCGCCGGAGCACTTCAAGCGAATGGGCGTAGTTCGATTGCGGGCAGATTTCTCTATAGAGGGAAGGGACGGTTTCGATGTTATGGTTGATGATATGCGGAGCGGCGTCAAAGATCCGCTGTAAGGATTCGGGCTTTGCCTTGAAATCGGGCATCAGGACCTCGACGGAGGTTTCAGGGTTCAGGCGCTTTGTTTCGGTGATGCAGGCGGCGAAGTGAGTCGAGCCGCAATCGGGCAGCTCGTCGCGATCGACTGAGGTGATGACGACATGACGTAGCTTCATACTGCGCACCGTTTCAGCAAGGCGCAGCGGTTCTGTCGGATCAAGCGGCAGGGGACGGGCCGTCGAAATATCACAGAATCCGCATCGTCTCGTGCATCGATCGCCCATGACGAGGAAGGTCGCCGTTCCGCGGCTCCAGCAGTGGCCGAGGTTGGGGCAGCTTGCCTCTTCGCATACCGTGTGCAGTCCCGAGCCGGTCACCTTTTCCCGAACGTCGGCCGCCGTTGTAGGCGCTTCGGTGGCGAATTTGAGGCGGACTTTCATCCATTCCGGAGGAGCGGGCGGCGTGCTCGAAGAATACTTCACATTTACATAGAATTATGGAAAGAGGCCGCTTCAAGCCTTTTTTACTTTACGGAGAGCGGCGATCCGACTTGTTAAACACCGACGTGTTTTAAGAGCAACTGAAGAGCGTTCATGAAAGAAGAAAGAAGAGAAGAAAAAAAGGTGAAAAAGATCGCATTGTATCCGGGATCATTCGATCCGTTTACGAATGGGCATCTTGACATCGTAGATCGCGCCTGTGAGATCTTTGACGAACTTGTTCTGGCCATCGCCCACAATTCAAAGAAGACGACGCTTTTCTCGCTTGAAGAGCGCAGAGAGATCCTTGAAGAGGTGATGTCGGATCGTCCTCGCGTACGCGTGGCCGAATTCGAAGGATTAACGACGACGTATGCGCGAACGGTCGGCGCCACGGCCATCGTGCGCGGCATCCGCGCCGTTACAGACTTCGACTATGAATATGCGATCTATCAGGTGAACCGCGATCTCGAACCCGAGATCGATACGGTCTTTCTTCTGGCCAGTCGGGATTACTCCTTTCTATCGAGCACGATTATCAAAGAGGTCGCCCGTTATGGAAAGACCTTTCCTGAATATGCGCCCGATGCCGTGAACAGAGCGCTGCTTCGCAAATTCGGCTATGGGAATCTCGATCTATGAAGAACGGTTCCATTGATACGGCTCTGCGATTACAGTTGCCATGGCCGAGTGATTTGCAGATCATCCCCGCCGGGCCGTTCCTGAGATTCTTTGCTTTGTTGATCGATCATGTCGTAATGTTCTTCGCTTTTATTGTTCTGTCGCTTGTCGCCGTTTTTGCAAGCATCCCGCTCGACGTTGAGACGGCAAAGGGCTTCATCGTGTTTCTTTATCTCGTTGCCATATTCATTATATACAACGGATATTTCTTTCTGTCAGAATGGTTGATGAAAGGACAGACTCCGGGCAAGATGGTCTGCGGCTTGCGCGTACTGCAGCTTGACGGTTCTGAAGCCGACATCTGGGCTCTACTCATTCGTAATCTATTGCGCCCTGGCGATATGTTTCCGTATCTGGCCGGAGCCTGGGTGTTCTATGTTCCCACGTATCTGCTTGCCGGCGTAACGTCGGTCGTTGTGCCGCACTTCAGACGGCTCGGCGATTTAGCTGCCGGCACGGTCGTCGTTTATGATCGCTCGCCTTTATTAAACCTTCGTCGTCGTACGGCCGCCATCGTTCCGGCCAGCGCGACGAAGATCTATTCGCTTCGCCGTGTGGACCCGACGTTATACGAAGCCGTTGCGCGGTTTATGGCCCGCCGTGATTCCATCTCGCAGGCCCGTCGCGAAGAGATTGCCGGTAGCTGTTACGATGATCTCAAACGGATTTTCGCGTGGACGGGCCCTGATCCGACTCCCGAAGAGCTGATAGAGCGGATTCATCATTTCCGCATGCAGGGCGGATAGGAGAGGAATGGGTTAACCGCAGAGGGCTCGGAAAGCGCAGGGAGAAGAAGAAATAACCACGCCGGTACGGAGTGGAAAGCCAGAAGAGGAAGAGGTTTTTTGACCGCGAAATACGCGAAAAGCGCGAAAGAAATCCCGGGCGGAGAGGAGTTGGGCCGTACCATTCTCAATGCCTTTATGAGCCATCCGGTTCGCGACGGGTTGGAGGTGGGGATTCGAATTTCGCGTCTTTCTCGGGCTCTAACGCTTTGCCTGTGCTGTAAACTCCCGTAAGAGAAAGGTCAGCTCGGTTCGCGCAAGAGTGAAACCCGGCTAACAATCCATAAATTTCTTCCTCCGTGTCCTCAGTGCTCTCCGTGGTTTATCCTTCTTCTCTCTGCGTCCTCCGTGTCCTCTGTGTTCTCTGTGGTAGCCATTCTTCTGCCTTCCCGGGCTTAAAAAAACGCTTGTCATTTCAGGGGCGATGTCGCACATTCACGCCATGCGTCTGATTACCGTATCTGTGTTAATGCTCAGTCTGTCTCTCAGCCAGTGTGTGGTTTTTGAGGCCCTGGGCTCCGTATCGAGTTCCGTCGACTCGGCATCCGATCTTCTCGAAAGCGTATCTGATTCGCTTAAATCTATCTCCAGTTCACTTGAATCTTCAAGCGGCGATGATGAGAAAGCGAGCGGAATCTATCATCGCGAAGTGCGTTCTCTGACCGTTCTTGCCGTGAAAGAGAAGATGGATTCGCCGACCTTTCTTCGCGAAGTGGGCCGCATCGCCCGCAGTCATGGCATCGTTGACTGGGCTGGAACGCCCGTTACCGTGCAGGCGATTGGCGAGGGCCTGAAAGAGGCCGGAGTTTCTTCTGGCGACTATGCAGCGATCCGACAGTCTCTTGTATCAGGCGGGAAGTCCCGCACTGTCGCCGCGCTGGACAGCGGCTATTCTGGAATGTGATTTCGTCCTTTCGATGGAGCTACCTGTGCCTGGCACCGGTAGCTCTCGCTATATTAACTGCCGGCAGGCTCTCGGCTTCCACTCCAGAACAGACGATAGAGAGCCGCATATATGTCGGGGCCCCTGATCGTAACGATGTCTCATACATCTATGTAGACGGAAATGAGGCCGGTGCGGCGGGCGGGCATACCGCTATCAGGGCAGGCGATTCCGTTTATCACTTTCAACGAGTTCCCGAGGGCTTTTTTATCGTCGAGCGGACGCCGTGGGACGGTTTTCTCTTTTCATACAGTCGCCTGCAAAACCGCAATATCTATGAGACGCCTCTAAATATAAGCGCAGAGCACAGACAGAAAATAGTATCCCGGTTAACGGATCTGCAAATCAGACATCGCTGGTTGCTACAGCGAAGATCTGCATTGCTCGATCGCATCAAGCGTTTGCAGGAGCTGCTCGAGCAGGGGCGAGTTGCCGTTTCGTATCCAGTGCTCGGTTATTTTCGTCCAGGCCGATCGAAGCTCTGGAGCATGCATCGCCATCTGCGTTTTCAGGCCTCTGGAATCGGGAACGTATCGACGATGCCGGGAGATGAAAGCGAGATTGAAAGCCGCCTTGAGAACGCTCTACAGCTCTTTCTGAAAGATGGTTTCGATTTTTACGAGCAGACGTTCATCGTCACCGATATTCCGTTACCCGCGGTTTCGCTGAATCCGCTGGAGAGTGTGCTTGCCGAAAGTCTGCGATCCGCTGTGCAATCCGAAACCGATGTCAGGCCCGATCGCGCGCGCACGGCTCTTGAGGTCCTCGTTCTCATGGAAGCTCTGCGACGTTCGCAGGAATCGGGCGTCTGGGTCGTGCCGCGTATGGCGCTGACGACCGAACCCGATATCGACGACGGACCGATCCTTTCCGTGGATAACCCCGAGGTGCAGATTTTTGCGGCGATGTTTCGCAGCCGTAGCGACGCTCTGATCGCCTCGCTACGGGCCGGCGACGCTCCTTCCCGATTGCTGACTTCCTTTAATCGAACGCTTCAATCGGCATCGATACTCGATCTTGCGCGACGCAGAGGAGCCTCGGTCGTTCTCTCAGCCGGGGCGGTGATGACGACTCCGTCGCTGTCTCTTATTGAAGAACGAACCTACGATGATCGCGACCGTCTTGCAAGCGAGCTGAGTCGAGCCGAAATGCTCTATGCGGCTCTGGAATCCGAGATGCGCGACGAACTGAGCTATGCGCTCTTTACGAAAAACTGCGTCACCGAGCTGCTTGCAGAGCTACAGCAAATCAGTGGAGCCGACCTGCCGGTTGAGAGTCCGACGCTGTCCGGACTCTTTATTCCTTTTGTATCGGAGCGTTATGTGGCCGATGCGCTCGGTAACGGCGAGCGAATTCTCTATCGTTCGTATCGAAACGAGCTGTTGCTCATCGAGCATGATCCTGTGGCGGAGACGTCGACGATCAGTTCACGATACTATGTATGGAATGAGCGCGATTCCTGGTTTCTTTTTTTTAGCGAAGATCGACCTCTTGCAAGGCCTCTTTTCGGTGTCGTGAATCTTTTTCTGGGAGGAGCGCAGACCGTTATCGGGCTGCCTTCAGCGCCTTTTGACCGGGGGCAGAGGCTATCACGTGGGATTCGAGGCATGGCCTTCAGCCTGTCAGAGGTTGCCTTTATTTCAGTAAGAAAAGGCACGTTCAGGGGAGGACATCCGATCTTTTACAGCTTTCCTTCTCCTGCCACAGAGAAAAAAAAGGTCACGAACCGATGAGCGACGAGAAACGAATCGAGCAGGCGCGGCAGCTGCAACTCCTGTTAAAGAAGCCGCCAGATCAAAGAACAGAGAACGACCTGCTTCAAGTCGCCTCTCTGTACCGAAACCTCAGCGCCGTTCTTCCTGACCTCCGGTCCGAGGCGTTGCGTAATGAGATAGAACGGCCGGTTCTTGAGGCCCATCGCTATCTCAGCGCACGCAACTCACAGACATCGCGTGCCGTCGACTATCTCTTTCGCGTGTTGCCCGTCTCTGTCTTTCGGTCTCCTTATGTGAGATTCTGCACGGCGCTTTTCTACATCTCCTTTTTCGCGGCATCGTTAGGCGGTTATTATTCGCGCCCCTATGCCGCTTCCGTCCTCGGCGAGGCCACTCTGTCTGAATACGAAGAGATGCACAGCAGCACCGAGAGGAACTTCACCACAGCGATGGGGTTTACGGGAACAGGCTATTATATCGTAAACAACGTCACGCTTGATCTTCTCGCTTATGGCACGGGGCTCCTTGCAGGCATAGGATCGGTATTTTTTACGATCTATAACGGAGTCTTTCTTGGAACGACGATCGGCTATCTGCTACAGAGCGGCGCACGGGACGGCATATTGAGCTGGATTTTCGGTCATGCTCCGTTTGAGCTTACGGCTATCGGCATGAGCGCCGGCGCCGGATTACAGACGGGCCTGGCCTTTCTGCGGCCGGGCAATCGAAGCCGCCTGCATGCGATGAGTCGAGAAGGGCGTCGCGCTCTGCCCGCTCTTCTTGCCGCTCTTATGCTGACCTTTCTCGCCGCGTTTATCGAAGGCTTTATCGCTCCGCTTGGAATTCCCGTCCTCTTCAAGATCGCAGTCGGAGCGCTCTGCGCGCTCTTTATGGTTCTTTACTTTATCGTGCCGTCCTTGCGCACAGGGGGAGAGCTTGAACTACGCTGAAATCCGCCTGTCTCTGCGTCCCCGGACCATATTCGAGATCCTGGATCTTGCGTTAGTCGTCTTTCGACGCGGTTTCGTGAATCTCTGGCCGGTTTATGTCTTGATCGGCCTTATCTGGGCCGCCGCCCTTGCTGGAGTTGCGCAGATCCCCGAAGATCCGGACCGATGGTTGATAGTTCTCGCGATCCTGGGACCGCTGGCCCTATTCCTCAGATTCTTTTTGCAGATGGTCATCGTTGTGTTCTGCGGGCGCTGGATCTTTTCGGAGCAGGTTACCCTCCGTTCGATCTTTGCCGATATCGGGCAGGTAGGTGTTGCGCGTATGCTCGGCCGCGGGCTGGTCCGTTTTATTAAATGGGCCAGCGGTTTCGCTCTGCTTGTGCCGCTCTGGCTTGTGCTCGTTCATCGATTCTTTGACTACGAGCACTGGCTGCTGGAACGTATCAGCGGACGCGATCTGCGCCGCCGCCTGCGCAACTTTCATTCGGGCCGTGTATTCGCCTTCCGTGTTCTGCATGCCTGCGTCCAGATCCTTTACGTCTATCTGGCGTCTTTCGGCGTAAGAATGCTTATCGAATCGGCGACGAGGATGCCGCGCGAGCAGGGTCTGTCGATTGAGCTTGTGATGACGCTGCTTCTTATGTATGAGCCGTTTTTCCTGATCAGCCGCTTCCTGCTATATATTCAAACCCGCATTGATACCGAGGCCTGGGATATCGGATTGATGCTTCGCGAAGGCATACGCAGAACGCTTTCTTCGCGAATCGCCTCTCTGCTACTGCTTGCACTGGTGGTATCCGTTCCACTGCGCGCCGATGAGCCCGATCCGTATATTACGGCGCCGGCAGATCGCCCCTGTTCCGATGCGATGGAAGATCAGCCCTACGTGAAATGCGATCCGGCGCAGTATAGAGTTTATACCGCAGAAGAGATCGAAAAAACGATTCCGAAAGAGCGCGAGAAGCGAGACAGGAACTCAGGGTTGATCAGTCCGGCATTGCTTGAGATGATCGCCTACGGCGTCGTCATCGTCGCACTCGCAGCTCTGCTTTTTTTCCTGTGGAATCGATACAGAAGCAGGTTACCCGATGCTCCGCCTGAAACCCCTGAGCGAAAGGCCGATGTGCGGGAGTTTGAAGTTCTGAAGAAAGAGGACCGACTGGCTCTGATACGGGATGCCCTTCAACGTGAGGCATATAAGACCGCGTTAGGCCACTGCTACCTTCTCATCATGGAGAAGAACGAAACTGCCGGCTCGAAAATGGTAGCGCTCACTCCCGAAGAACTGCTATTGAAACTGCGCTCCATGCGTACCGATCACGACGGGGCCGGCGTGGATGAATTACTGTTGAAGTATGAAGAGGTCTTCTATGCCGATTCTGATCCCGCTTCGGCTCGTGATACCATCATGCGATTCCTGGAGGCGGGAGTCAGAGAATGAACAAAGCGATCATCGGCGTCTTTATTCTACTGCTCGGGTGTCAGGAGCCGCTCGTAAACGAGAGCTATGGAAGCGTTAACTATGAAAGCATCAACGGCTTTGATCTGATGCGAGAGCATCTTGCATCTGAGTACGATGTTCAGAACTCATCCTTTCTTGATGCTAAGAAGATGTCGCAGTACGATCTGATTATCTACTTTCACACGGAGCTGGCTCCGTATGACTATATGATCGAGCTGGATCGGCAGATTGCCGAGATGGTGCGGCCCGAAGGCGTCCTTCCATTGGAACCGACATCTGATTCCTCTTCAGAAGAACCCGAAGAGGAGTCAGAAGAAGATTCCGAAGAAGAGGCAGAAGAACAAGAGACTGCGTCAGAAACGGCGGCGGACGATTCCGATGAAGGCATTCAGGAACTCGATACGCAGGGCGACGCGAGCGGATCCTTTAACAGCGGAGAACGTCCTGTTGCGCTTCTGATTCTTCAACGGGGCACGACGGCGTCGACTCCCTTCTGGTCGCTACAATGGACGGGCCTTTCTCCCGAGAAAGAACGGGCTCGCGATTTTGTCGCTGATCGCATTCGTGCGGACGGTATGCCGGAGTGGTTACCCGAATCGTCTTTTTTCTTCGAAAGACGATTGCTTGATAAAAAACCGTTTGAGAAGCGCATCTATTATAATGGAGCGGAGCAGGCTGCCTATCAGGGGAGGCCGCTACCGGCGCGCATCCCGGCGGGCCTGGCCATTTTGCCGGATGAACCCGAGCACATTCCAGTTGTTTACCGCCGCTCTCTTGCCGCCTTTTCCACAGGCTCATACTTTATCGAAGCCACAATACCGGGAGCGTATCTTTTTCTCGTCTCGGACTCCGCTCCTTTTCTGAATTATCATATGATGCGCGAAGGCAACGTTGCGCTCCTCGATTTTGTCGTCGCCCGATCGATGAAATATCGTCCACGCGACAGCGAGGGAAAGCCGAAGATCCTGATTCTGGATCGTCTGCTGACTCGCGAAGAACGCATGCAAGAGGAGCGATCTCTCTTTTCTGTTTTCCTGCAGCCGCCCTGGAGTCTTCCGGCGGCGCTTCTGCTTCTGCTTTTTACTCTGTTCGTCTGGTCGCGGCTGCTGCGGGATCGACCGGTGACCGAGATCGAGCCCGAAAGCAGGGAAGGAGATCTGATGAGGCATTTTGATGGCGTCGGCCGACGCATAGCCGCCGTCTCTTATCGAAATCGTAAGCGCGAGTTAAAGAAATGAGCGGAGCTTCTGGAGCGGCAGAGGCAAGTTATAGTGTGCTACACAGGGAGATAACAGGATGGAATCTATGAATCAGATGCTACAGGTACAGGAGATAGAATCTGCGCTTCAGAGGCTGCAGGATTTGCGATCCGAGACGGCGAAGCTGTTCATCGGGCAGCAGGAGCTTGTAACCGGAGTCATCTGCGGTATTCTTTCGGGCGGACACGTGCTTATCGAAGGCGTGCCGGGCCTTGGAAAAACGTTGCTTGCGAAAAGCCTCGCTACGGCCCTTGGCTGCCAGTTTAACCGAATTCAGTTCACACCCGACCTCATGCCCGCCGATATTACCGGAACGCATATCTATCATACCGAGAAGCAGAAGTTCCTCTTTTATAAAGGACCCGTTTTTACGAATATGCTCCTTGCCGACGAGATTAACCGCGCTCCGGCCAAGACGCATTCGGCGCTTCTGGAAATCATGCAGGAGCGTTCGGTCACGCTGGACGGCAAACAATACGGCGTCGACGAGCCGTTTTTCGTGATCGCCACGCAGAATCCTATAGAATCCGAAGGGACTTACGGGTTACCCGAAGCGCAGTTGGACCGCTTCATGCTCAAATTGAACGTCGAATATCCGCAGAAAGAAGAAGAGATCGGCGTCTATCGAATGCATCTGTCGGGAGGGGAACCCGATCCGCAGAAGCTGCAACCCGTTCTCGATGCAGCCGGTATTCTTGCGCTGCGCCATGTGGCCGATCGCGTACACGTCTCTGATAGCATACTGCACTATGTTCACCGTTTGATCGACGGAACGCGAAAGCGTCGAGACCTTGCCGTCGCCTGTTCTCCCCGGGCCGCCCTTGCCGTATTGCGAGCGGCTCGCGTACGTGCGTTGATGAAAGGCCGCGGATACGTTCTACCCGATGATATCAAGGAGATGGCTCCGGCTGCCTTCCGTCATCGTCTGCGCCTGCAACCCGAGGCCTATCTTGAAGGCATTCGCCCCGACGACATCATCGCCGACCTGCTTTCGGTGACGGAGGTTCCTGAGAAGGAATTTGACGCATGATCATTCCCTCAAAGCGCAGTATCTGGATCCAGGCATCTCTTGCTCTGTCAGGTCTTGTAGCCGCTCCGCTGACGTTTGGAACGCCGCTTTTTTCGATCGTCGTTCTGGCCGCATTGGTCGCTGAGGGAGCGTTTCTTGGTCTGATTTTGCTTGACGGCGTATTCCTGCCCGGACCGAAATCGCTTGTCGCGTCGCGCAGCATTCAGGGACGTTTTCAGGAAAACCGGACCGTTTCCATCGAGTTGAAGTTTGATCCGATTGATGCGCGCGGCAAACGCAGGTTGCAGTACAGCATCTATGACGATACGGGTCCGTATTTTCGCGTGGCGGACTTTCCGCTTCAATGTACGGGGCGCGCTCCGTATGCCGTTTCGTACAGGGCGACCGGGATGCGCCGCGGGGTTTTCAGTTTTTCAGAGGTATATGTTACGGTACAGTCCGTTCCTGGCCTTGCACTGCGTCGCTTTCGTCTTCCCTGTAAAGACGATGTTTCTGTTCATTCCGAGCTCCCGCCTGTGAACGGCGAATTCATCGCAGCGCAGAAGCGCATTCATTCGGTTTCCGGATGGCAGCGGCGTGCCGCTCCTGGCGGAGAGAGGGAATTCTATCGTATGCGCGATTATCAACCCGGTGATGAGCCGCGTCGTATAGACTGGAAGGCGTCGGCGCGATCGGGGAAGCTCATCACACGCGAATATGAAAAGGAACAGAAGCAAACGCTCTTTCTTGTAGTCGACATGAGTCGGTGGATGGCTCTGCGCAGCGGCCAGCGTTCGTTGCTTGACGAGGCCTTATCGGCGGCGCTGATGCTTGCGGGCGTCGCCTCATCGCGCGGGGATTCCGTGGGACTTCTCGCCTATGGCTCAGAGCCGCATCTTTTTTATCCGCCTGCGCGACGCGAAACGGCCGCACTTTCGGCGGCCGTATGCGCCCTTATGCCCGAGGACCGATCGCTGCATCTGGATGGCCTGGCATCCTTTCTCGGAGGAGCCCTGCGCAATGAAACCATCCTTGTGCTTTTCACATCGGTTCCGCACGAAGACGGAATAGAAGATTGGGTAAGGTTTTCAAAAAAGCTCTCTGGTTCGCACCGGCCGCTTCTCGTCCTTCTGGAAAACGATGAAACGATGGAGATTTTGAAAGAGAGTCCACTCGAAGAAGTAAGGCGCCTCAGCCGGCGTAACAATCTTTTTCCGCTGCCCGATATTCCCGATCTGACCGCCGACCGTGTCGGAGCGCAGCAACTGGCCACCTTTCATTATCTGAAAGAAAAGGAACGTCGGTTGCGCTTTATCGCCGGCCCGCGCGCCGGCATCGTCACGGCCACCCGTAAAGGATTGAACCTTTCCGTTCTGTCTGAGTATTTGAAGATACGTTTTGCATCGACGTTCTGAAAAGTACTGGCCAGCCTTACAGGAAAAGAGACTGTCACATTGAAACGGGCGGGTGTTCCGCGAAGACCATCCGTTTCTGAGTTTTTATATCGTAGCTCCGCCGTGTTGCTGCGTCGTATGAAAGACGTCGGGCAGGGGACTTGCCAGACTGATTCACTTTTATTTGTCTTAATATGGAAGCGTTTCTGATTACAGGTTTTCTCTCGTTTTCGGTCGGAGCCGCAGGCGCCCTGATTCTGTCGCGTCTGTTGAAGCACGACGATTCCTCTTTTAAAGAGAGAGAGCATGAGATTCGCAAAACCGAATCGGCCAATCTTGAGGATCGGCTCGAACATTCCGAGAAGGCCAGGGGTCAGTTACAGCGCTCTATCAGACGAACGATCGCCCTGAATCGTCTGCTTCGCAAATTCAACGAAGATCTCAATATTGAGCGCATCGCCGGCGAGATGGCGGAATTCCTTGTCGAACAATTCGGCATCAGGTATTACGTTCTCTTTCGTCGCGAGGTGGAAGGCGGTTTTACGTTTTTTCATTCAAACGCCGAAGAACCGTATCTCTCGGTGCTGAAGCAGACGTCTATTCCCGCCGGTGAAACAAGCCTGCACGAAGCCGTTTGCCGACGGCGAAAGCGTCTTTACTGGCGCGATGTGCCGCGAAAGTCCCTTTCGTCGGCCGAGCACGATGTTCAGCAAGCCATTCCTATTCGCACGTTGCTTGTCTTTCCTCTTGTGTCCGCCGACCAGGTCATGGGCACGCTCGATCTGTCGCACCCAAGCGAGACGATCGATCTGACGCCCGAAGACCTGACCGATCTCGAGGTCTTTGTCGAGCATCTGGCCGTGACGTTGCGAAACAGCCTTCTTGTGGGCGCTCTTGAAGATCAGGGATTGCAGCTTCTTGCCATCAATCAGCGGCTTGAAACCGAAGGCATGCAGATCGCCTCTTTGAATCAGCTTCTGCGAAATATGAATGAGGCGCTCGATCTCGATCTTGTGCTGAACCTCATGCTTGATTATGTGAAAAGCTCCTTCGATATTCACTATTATGTCGTCTATCTTATTGATCAGGCGAACGGAGTATTAACCTACCATCGCTCCAATATTGAAAGCTTTTTACCCGGTCAGGCCATGCAAGAGTTCACCGATCGCAGGCTGCCTCTCTTTCCTGTGAACGGAATGCACGCCCTTGCATGCGAACGAAAGCGCTACATCTATCTGCCGATGATTCGCGGCCGGTCGGATTCCGAATTCGAGAATGCCAACCTCGAACTGACCGGCATGAAGTCTCTTCTCATTTTTCCGCTTATTACGGGCAACAGGATTATCGGCGTTCTTGATTTTTCGATGATGCACGATCGCATGCGTCTTTCGCGCGCCGACCTTGCACGGCTTTCAATCTTCAGCGAGCAGTTTGCCGTCGTTCTGAATAACTCCCTGCTCATCGAGGAGCTGGAAAGGCAGCAGCTGGCCCTTGAAAAATCGGTGTATGAGATCGAGACGACGCGAAATCAGATCGAGCAACTGAACGAATTTACGCGAAAGATGAATGAGCAGACGGATTTCAAGTTTATCGCCAGCGAGATTTTTCGCTATCTTGAAGAGAATTTCGGGCTTGAATTTTCGTGGTTGATGCTTGTGAATCGAGAGAAACAGACGCTTTTCACCTCGATGTATTCGCGTCCTCTCGGGTTAACGCCGGCGATGCTTTCGTTTCTCGATTCCTTTGAGATTCCTCTGGAGAAGGCCTCAGGAACTCTATATCGAACCGCCTTTAAAAGGAAGCCTTACTATCTTCCGCGAATCCCCGAAGGCTTTCAGGGAAGTCCCGTCGACGAGGCGATCAAGAATTCGTTGAATCTCAAATGGTTCCTGCATGTGCCGCTTGTGATCCGCGGCGAGACGGCCGGAATTCTTGCCTTCACGAATCTGGATCGAATGCTTCACCTGAAAAGTAGAGACGTGCATCGTATTCAATCCTTTGCCGATCAAATCGCCGGGGCGCTGAACAACGCCTTTCTACATAATCAGGTGCAACAGGAGAAGACGCGCGCCGACGAACTTCTTCGAAACATCCTGCCCGTCTCTGTCGCCGACGAGTTACAGGATACGGGTCAGGTCATCACGCGTGTCCATGACGATACGACGATCGTCTTCGCCGACTTCGCGGGTTTCACGGCCGTCGCAAGAGGCATGTCGGCCGAGGATCTCATTCGCGAGCTGGACGGCTACTTCTATCAGTTTGACGAAATCATCCGACATAACCGGCTAACCAAACTGAAGACGATCGGCGATTCGTATATGTTTGCCGGCGGCCTGCCCGAGGCCCGTCGTTCGCATGCCATCGACGCCTGCCTGGCCGCTCTTGAGATCCAGGCCTTCATGCATCAACAGCGCAACGTAAAGGCAAGTCTCGGTATTCCATTCTGGGAATTGCGCATCGGCATCAACACCGGTCCCGTCGCCGCCGGTGTCATCGGCAAAGACCGTTTCACTTACGACGTCTGGGGCGACACCGTAAACGTCTCTTCGCGAATGGAGTCTGACGGCGAACCCGGCCGCATCAACATCTCGGCCGCTACATACAATCTGGTGAAATACTTCTTTGAATGCGAGTATCGCGGATTCCGCCCTGTTAAGAATCACGGCGAGATGGAGATGTACTTCCTGAACCGCATACATCCGAAACTGTCGGTGCAGGGCATGGGACATCTGCCCAACGATCGCTTTATGGATCTGTATCGCACGGTTCTAAGAGGTAAGCGCATCGCCTACCGCAGCGAAATCGAGAAGAAAACCGCCCCGGCTTGACGTTGCAGTCCATCTGCATTTCAATGGATGATCATGAAGAAGAATCGACTGGGCGCATCGCCGCTTGTTGTCACCGATATCTGCATGGGAACGATGACGTTCGGATCCTTTGCCGATGAAAACGAAAGCCTTCGCATACTCGACGCAGCCTTTGAGAGAGGCGTGAACTTCCTCGATACGGCTGAGATCTATCCCGTTCCGCCCGAAGAGAAGTGGGTGCACCGTACCGAAGAGATCGTCGGTCGCTGGTTGAAGCAGCGTCGCCGCGATAGCGTCATCGTCGCCTCTAAGGTGGCCGGGCCGGCACATGGATGGTTTGTACCGCCGCTTCGAAGCGGTATGACAGCCCTGGACGCTCATCAGATCCGTACCGCCATCGAAGGATCGCTGCGTCGCCTGCAAACGGATTATATCGATCTTTATCAAACTCACTGGCCCGATCCGGGAGCGAATGCCTCCACGCATCAGGAGGTCATGGAGGCGCTTGACGATCTGAAGCGCGAAGGCAAGATCAGAGTGGCCGGATGCTCGAATGAAACGCCCTGGGGATTGATGAAGGCGTTGCATCAGAGTGAGATGAACGGCCTGATCCGCTACGAAACGATTCAGAATAACTTTTCGATATTGAACCGCCGCTTTGAAGACAGCCTGGCCGAGGTGTGTCGCAAAGAGAACGTGAGTCTGCTTCCTTATTCTCCTCTGGCCGGAGGCGTGGCGACGGGAAAGTATAACGTCGAGCCGCCTCCGGAGAATGCCCGCTTCTCGCGTTATGCGAAAGAAGGCGTGCGACAGCAGAAGCAGCGCAATCGTTTTCTTAACGAGAAGACTCTTGATACGACCGCCGAATTGATGACGTTAGCCGCCGAACTGAATATGAGCGTGACCACGCTTGCGGTCGCCTGGTCGAAGCAGCATGATTTCGTAGCCTCGACGATCATAGGCGCCTCGTCAGCCGATCAGCTTGAAGACAGCCTGAAGGCCGCCGATGTGGTGCTTACAGACGAGACCCTGAAACGCATCGATGAGATTACGGGGCGGATCCTGTATCCGATGGGATGAGGCGCAGGCTTGCGGCGCGGCGCAAGCGGTCGTTAATCGCACGGCCGATGCCTTCGTCGGCGACGGAGAAAGTCAGGATCACCGACGCCGTGCGGCTCATCTCATCCAGCGTGCGATAGAGCCTCGCTGCAAAAGCGGCGAGATCTTCCTTCTGGAATTGATCCGAACTCCGTTCGGTTGTCTGGCCCCGCTCCTGATCCGGGTGCTGAGCCCGGTCCTCGCCGGAGTCAGCACCCGGGCGCAGCACAGCCGGATGGCTGCGATCGATACGCCCTATGTCGATGCGCTGCTCCGCTATGTGAAACAGACCTGATTCTCCGTTCAGATAGCGGTGCAGGCGATCGAGCAATTCGGGCGTATATCCTCGATCGACAAGGATTAACGGCACGGACGGCGCATAGTGCACGGGAAGGCGTCCGGGTGAGAGAAGTCCCCGGCCGTCGATCTCGGGCGCGCCATTTCGCGCAACTGTATAACCCAGAGCTTCGAACTGAGCCTCGGTGATCGCTCCCGGTCTGAGGATGCGCACGCTTCGGTCGCCCTCTCGTAAAACGACCGTCGATTCGATGCCGACGCTGCACGGACCGCCGTCGACGACGCCCGGGATGCGCCCTTCGAGAGATGTCTCGACCATCTCTGCCGTAACGGGGCTTGTTTCGCCGGAGCGATTGGCCGAAGGGGCGGCCAGCGGCACTCCGGTTTTCTGAATGGCATCAAGAAAGAGCGCATGCGCCGGCATACGAAAGGCGCAGAGATGCGACCCCGCCGTGACGATGTCGGGAACGTCACGCTTCGGCAGAAGAATCGTAAACGGACCGGGCCATAGAGAGAGCAGAGCACGATCGTCTTCTGCGACGACGGCGTAGCGCTCCAGCATCTCAATAGAACCGATGTGGCAGATAAGCGGATTCTCGGCAGGACGGCCCTTCGCCTCGAAGATCTTACGCACGCTTTCTTCGGAATCGGCCCGGCCTGCAAGGCCATAAACCGTTTCGGTCGGTAAGGCGACGATCTCGCCCGAGCGAAGAAGCGTCACCGCCTCGTCCATCGTCAGGCGTTTCATCAGTCTTCTTCTTCGTCGTCGGAATCGATCGCGTCGGGAAGAAGAACGGCGCGCAGGCGCGGCCCCGAAAAGGTGCGCTGCGCAGCTTCGCGAATGTCTTCGATCGTTACCTCTTCGAGTTCGCGAAGCGCCTTCTGTAGCGGATCTTCGGTCTCGCCGCGAAGCACGGGCAGGGCGATCATCGAGGCCATGCCCTTACTCGTTTCGCTGCGCGAAGCAAGTGCCGTGCGAATGGAGGCTCTGGCCCGCTTCAGGTGATGCTCTTCGATGCGTTCCTCGCAGATCTTCATGATGATGCGCTGAATCTCGGTTTCGAGGATGCCGATCTCAAGCGGATCGATACCGCAGCTGATATTCAGATTATTGAAAGGCTCGTTGCGCGAGATCATCGAATAGATGCCGTAGCACGACAGGCCCAGCTCTTCGCGAATGCGTTCAAAAAGAAGGGACGAATCAGATCCGCCGAGGATGAAGTTCATGAGATCTTCATGATGTCGCTTCGGATGCTCTTGCGGAAGCGCCGGATAATAAAGATTGAAGTATGCTTCCTGAATGCCGCTTCGCGTCAGCTCCATATCGGCGGACGTCGCCTGCAGCCGCTGAAACTCGGGGGCCAGCGCCTTCGGCAGGTCAGAGAAATGCTGCTGGACGGCCTTCATCATGCGGTCTTCTTCGACGCCGCCGACGATAACGATCAGCACATTGCCGGCTCCATAATAGCGCTTCTTGAACGCATGCATATCGACCGTAGTCGCGGCGAGAATGGACTGCTCTGTTCCGATGATGGGGTGATAGCCCGCTCCGTAGTAGCGTTCCATCGCCCGTTCGTTGATGAAATCGTCGGGATCATCGTCGCGCTCGCGAAACTCGCTGAGAATGGGATTGAGCTCTTTGCGAAACTCCTCCTCGGGAAAGAGAGGATTGCGAAACATATCACTGAGAATGTCGAAGCCTTCTTCAAACGAGTCGTTCAGAACCGTAATATAATAGGCCGTATGATCGTAGGTCGTGTAGGCGTTCATATTCGCGCCGATGTCGTTGGCAGCGCGGGGAATGCTTGTTCCGCCGGGGCGCTTGCTCGACCCCTTGAAGAACATGTGTTCGAGAATATGTGCGATGCCGTATTCGCCCGTCTTTTCCACCGACGAGCCCACACGTGTGAAGATCTGTGCCGTCGTCAGGTAGCTGTCATTTTTCAGATAGGCGAGTCGAACGAAACCGAGATCAAAGATCTGCAGGCGATGACGCAGAAGCGAGGAAACGTCAGACATTGCTGGCAAGAAAACCGGCCCTGTGAAATCGGGCGATCCTTTTCCTGGTCAGGATTTTCGAGATCGACTCGCCGTCTTCGCTCGTTTCGAGCTTTTTCGTGAACCGGCCCGGCCGTTCTGCTCTGCGGCGTCGACATTCGTCGCTGCTCCTGCCGCTATTTCATGAAATAGATCGAGGTAGGCCGGATGGAATCCCCGCGTCAGAAAGCCGTTATGCCCGCCGCGATCCGAAATGATGATCCGTAATAGAGGATGTGGATCAATTTTCAGAAAATCCTCTTCGGTGATGATCGGATCGTCGGCCGACGTATAAATCGTCGTCGGTACCTGAAGATTCTTGAAAAAAGGGCCCGTCGTTGTATAACGCGCGAAATAGTCCTTCACATGCCTGTAGGGTGTGAACAGCGGAATTCCGATCGATGTCAGCTCCATGACGCTTCGCGAAGACGTAGCGTAGCGGAAGTCATGCAGATAGGGAAAGAGCTGCTGCTTCTTCATCAGAGACTGCGACCATTTGTTCAGGAAGTAAGGGCCGAGAATACGATCCTCATCGATGCGGATGGTGGCCATCTCGGGATCGACGGCAGGCGATACGGCAAGTATATGACGCACGTTTTTCAGCTTCGCCTTTCGCGTCGAATGTGCCATAGCGGCGCGCAGAACGAAATTGCCGCCGAGCGAGAATCCCATCAGGAAAAGAGGCATGTTGTCGGCAAGCTCTGAGATCTGACACATAGCCTCGTAGACCTCGTCGATCATCGTTCCATTGAAAGCCTCTTCGTTCAGATGATGCGTATCTCCGTGGTCGCGAAGATTCAGTCTGAAGATGTTGTAGCCCTGTCTGAAAAGATGCTCGCCCGATCGCAGAATGTAGGTCGATTCGATGCCGCCTTCCCAGCCGTGCAAGAGTAGCACCAGTCCTTTCGCCCCGGCCTGTTCGGCATAAGAACCGAGAAGACGCGTGCCGGATGAGGTGGTGATAAGCTTGAAAGTGGATTTCTCTCTCAGATAGGCGCCGCTGACGCGAAACTTCAAAGAGGCAAAGGCCGTCTGTAAAAAGGGATGGCGCAGGTAAAAAGGGGCGTTCAGGGTTCGCCGCTCGATCATATCTCTGTTTTTTTGAACTGACATCTGTGTCAATCGGGAGCATCTACCTGTTCTTATCAAAATTTCTTGCCGCTGCGGCCCGGTGCAGATTTATTACTTCTAAGTATTTAATGGAGTCTGTATGCATCTGCTGAGCGATTTAAGCGTAAGTCCGTATCGCATGTTTTTTCCCGTCGGTATTGTGGGGTTATTATATGCTCTGACCCGCATGATTCTGCCTTTTTCGGGGGAAGGCGTTTACTGGCATAGAGAGGCGATGATTGGCCTGTTCTTGCTGCCTGTGGCCGTCGGCTTTCTTTTTACGGCAGGTCCAAAGTTCTTCGCTTCTTTTCTGCCACATGCCGTGGAGTTCGTAGGCGGCTTTGCTCTTTTCCTGAGCATGTTCGTTTTCAGTCTTCTGGATCTGCGCCTTCCTTTTCATATCGCAAAGATCACACTGCTGCTTCTTCTGCTTAACTTTCTGGCCATCCGTTTTATCAAACGCAGATCGGGGAATCCCGTATTCTCTTCGTTTGTATTTCTCGGCCCTCTGGCCGGCCTGCTCGGTAGCATCGCCGCCCTGATCTCGCTTTTCAGTTCGCAGAGCATCTTCTATGAATGGAGCCGCTCGCTTTACTTTCATGGCATGTTCTGGATTCTCTTTTTCGGAGTCGGCGTGAAGTTCTTTCCCATGATCACGCTGACAACGCGCGGGCTTCGCGATCTGACGCCTTATGAAAAGTTCGTTTCTTCTTCGCATGCGCTGTGGACGGCGATTGCCGTTATCCTTCTTGGTTCATTTATCATCGAAGGAGCTGGCTTTGTAAAGACGGCGATGTGGGTGCGAGCCTTAGCGCTCTTTTTTATGGCGAAAGAAGGATGGCTTCTTTTTATCAAAAGCCCGCGTAAAGGCGTGTTCACCTTCTTCTTGAAGGCGGGCCTCTGGACGACGCTTCTCGCTCACTTCGTTTTTCCCTTCTTTCCCGAGCAGCGCGTGCATCTGTATCATCTCGTGTTTACGGGCGGCTTCATGATGGGCACGCTGCTTGTGATGGGCCGCGTCAGCCTGGCGCATGAGCGACTTCCTCTTGATACCGAGGTGAAATCAAAGGTCGCCGCCGCAGCCTTCTTTCTGATCTATATGGCGACATGGGTCAGGGCTACGGCTCATCTTGTGCCGACATATCTGCCGCATCTGCAATATGCGGCCGCTATGGCCGCTCTCGGCGTCGTACTGCTGGCAGGGCTATACTTCTGGCTTTATAAAAAAGAGCACGGAAACGGCTGAGGTCCGTCATTCGGAGCCGGTTCCGGGACCGGTTCCGAATGTACAGGCGGTCGGCGTTTGGTTAACGAAAGTGACCGATCGGCTGACCGAGCCGTACCTTATCGCCTTCGCTACGATCGGCATCGAATTCCATCGTTCCCTTCTCGAAAAGAAGGATGACGGTGGAGCCCATCTCAAAGCGGCCGATCTCTTCGGCTCGTTGCATCTTCGGCGGATTTTCATAGAGATGAGCTCGACGTTTGCGAAACCACGTATTCGTTTTGATGCTGTCGTAGGTGACGCGAATACGACCGACGTTCGTCGCACCGACCTTGATCATGGCGATATGACCGTGTTTTGTACGCAGAATACTCGTCAGTCGTTCGTTTTTAGGGAACAGGCCTGTCAGTCCTTCGACGGCGATCTTATTTACTGGAAAGAGACGGCCAGGCGAATACGTGTAGCCGACAACATCGCATTCAAAGGGCGTATGCATGCGGTGGTAATCCTGTGGCGAGAGATACAGAACGCAGTAGTGGCCGTCTTCGAAATACGAAACGAACTGCGGATCTCCGAGCAGGTCTTTGAGAGTATAATAGATGCCTTTAGCCTGAATCAGGAGCCCTTCCTGGATCACTCCCATTCGGGAGAGCTTTGCGTCGACGGGTGATACGATGGTTTTCTTGCCTTTATCGATCGGACGCACGCCGGGCTTCAACGCTCGCGTGAAAAAGGCGTTCAGACTCGGGTACTGTTCGATCGGCTTCTCGGCTTCTTCAAGATTAATGTCGTAGGCGCGGGCGAAGGCCTTGAGCGCCATCGTCTGGATCGGTCGCGGAAGGCGTAACAGCGAGAGCGTTCCGAAAAAACGCGAGATGAGATTGGCGGGCAGAAGAGAGAGCAGCATTAAATAGAGATCTCTTGAAACGTCCTGCTTACCCTCTCGGGAGTTCTGATAACGCACAAGCTCCTGCCGCGAATGTTTCGCGAACAGGAAGGCGAGCAAGATACCGAAGACGGCGCTGAAAAGGGCGAATCCCACATATGATGTGAAAAAGACCGAGGCCTGAAACGATCCTGACTCGGTCGCATAACCCGTATAGAGAGCAAGAAGCACGCCAAGAGCGGGAAATACGTTCGGGATGCGGCTTCCGGTCAGATGCCTGAAGGTCATGCTGCCCGTATAAAGCCATGTAACAGTAGAAAGGATAACGAAGAGAGCAAAGACGGCGACGAGCAGATAGGTGAACGGAGCGAGAATGTCGTCGCTATGAATCAAAAGCACGGTGGAGAAGACCTGGTCAAGAGCGCCGGCCGCTCCGTCGACGACGGCACGCGCTCCATCGGGCTTCACGATCGACTGCACCGAGAACCGCTCGAAAAGAAGGGCGCCGACGACAAACGACAGAAGAATCTGCGCCGCCGGGAAAAGCTGCGCCACAAGGCCCTGTTTCGCCGGATGATCGGTGCGTACAAGTCCAGAGATGACGGCCAGTCGGCCGCCTGCGAATTCGGCTAACGCAAAGTAGACGGCGACGCTGAGCATCGTCATCGGAAGCTGCTCGGGCCTGTAAGGCAGAAGCGGATCGGCAAGCAGGGCTTCGGTAAATCGAGCCGTATGCGTGAGCGGGCTGAACGAAATCGAAAAAAGGGCGGCGACGATGAGCAGAATGCCGGCATAGGCCGTAAACTTCCCGAAGAGACCGATACGGCGAATGCCGCCGGCGATGATGAGGATCACGGCGAAGAGAAAGGCGACGGCAACGCCCATAGCGCCCGGAGAGAGTAGCGCCGAGCGCACACCGCGCGTCACCGTATGCAGCAGATAGACGTTAAGAATCGAACCGGCCAGAAGAGCGGCGCCGATAAAGAAGATCGCATGCAACAAACCGGCCCAGCGGACGCGTGTCAGCTTGGTGGCGGCGAGCAGAAGCGATGATTCCATAAAGCCTTTCCGCCCGCGGTTGCGCGTGCGAAGCGTCGCCGTCGAGAGAATATACTCGGTGGCCGCCTGAAAAAAATGGATGAGCCAGAGCAGCGGAAAGATCGCAGGGCCCGAGAAAAGAAGGGCAAAGGCCGTACCGGCAAAGGTTCCGGGAATGAGGCTGCCCAGAGAACCGGCGAAGTAGGCCTGTCCTGGAGTGATCTTGCCTCGTGAGCCTTTCCAGTCGAGGGCGCCGGCCAGGATTTTCAAACTGAGGAAGGGATAGCGCAGCTGAATCCATCCGGTGCGAACCGTAAGGAATAATCCGCCAAGCAGCAGGATGAGGAAGATGGGGTAAGAGGAGCTTGAAAGAACGATATCGGTTTTCATAGTTGCCGTCAGATGAGGGAACACAATATTGCACGCAACCTGCGATGAAAAGAACTTATTTGGTCTTAAAGCTGCTTCTTATTCTTGCCGCTCCTGTTACGGGAAGGCTACATGCCGATGAGTTTGAGTTCGGTTTTACATACGGATTGCTATCTCATAACGAAGACTCTTTCAGCGGCGGGGTCTATCGCTTTCGTCCGGGCCTGTACAACGCCTTCCAGCGCGGCATCGTCTATGATCCGTTCCCGGTCTATGGCACGGGAGAGGTCTTTTTTCGATTCAGCGGGCCCATCGGCGACAATCATAGCTTTGGAATCGCCTACGGGCAGGAAGAGGCCGGCGGAGCAAGCACGACCGAGATTCGTACAAGCTATTTTACAAACGTGAAACATACTTTTGATTTCCGTTATCTTCTATTCACATATCATTATGCCATCCCGATACGCAGCTACTTTCGCAATATCAGTCTTGAGGTCGGCGGCGGGCTCGGTCTGCTTCCTCTGACGCGCTGGCATATTAAGGGCTATCAGACCGATCTCGGCAGTTTCAATCGCAGCTATGAGGCCTTGCTGGAAAGTAATTCAGGCTTTCAATATCGCATGGAGCTTGTACTTGTAAAGAAGTGGAGGGCGGCCGTTTTCCGCTTCGGAGCTCGCATCGACTACAGGCTGGCCGGCGATTTCACAGGCCTTGCCGGCGGCTCTGAAGTCCGGCCGTTTACGCTCACCGATGGAACGCATGCGCTGACACCCGATCTGCTTGACCTTGTGGAGCTACAGCAGGCGGCGAAGAACCAGTATCTTGATCCGTCGCTTCGCTTCGAGGGACTTGTCAGAGGCGAGACCGAAATGACCTGGGGAACGACCGGGCTTTTTGCCTCCGTTGGTGTGCGCTTTTAAAGCAGATGATCCGTATCGAGGTTTCGCCGCCTGAAGCCCTGCGCCGCTCTGCGGAAATCCCCGCAGGGGAAAGAATTTTGTGGCTTTTTTGCAAGGTGGCGTCAGAATCGCCCGGGAGGAAAGATGAACTCAAGCGACACCCAACTCTCTAATGCTCCGGAGGAGAAGATCCTCTCCGTTAAGGTGCGCGATCTTCACCAGTTAAAACTGGTCCTTGCCACATGGTACAGCTATTTAAGAGAAAAGTCCGCTACGCTCGACGAAGAACAGTTCCGGAATGCCCTTCGCACACCGGTCGTCTACGATATCGAGAAGGACGAGATCGAGTTGCTTATTCCAGGGAGCGAGGGGCTGCTCAGCGATCTGAACGTCTTTCTGCGATCCATCTCAGGCTCCTGATGCCGATGCGATTTCTGTTACTGCTTTCCGCCTTTTTTGCCTTTCAGTGCACGACGCCCGGGGCGCCATATGCGCTACCGCCCTGGATTCCTGTTCAGGAGCGCGCTGCGGTTTCACAGGTCGTGCTTGTCGCCGACGTCGTTGCCAGCAGTAGCCGAAATCTCAATCAAACCATCGATTCAGCCGTCGTCGTTTTGAACGTTGTCAGCGTTTTAAAGAAGCCGACGGATGTCGACATCCCCGAACGCCTTGCCCTTCAGTTTGTGCTGTATCCGGGCTCTTTTGAATCGCGTATGCGCACGCCGCCTGAACCGGGGCGCTATTTTGTCTTTCTGAATACTGAAAAAACCGAGAAGAAGGACGGAGGAAATCTCATCCTTTTTCGTCTTTATGAACCGAACCCCTTTGCCTTCGATCTGTGGAGTGCGGAGGGAGAGGCAGAGCTTCGCCGGTCTCTGAATAATATATGAAAAGCGGCGTACGGGTGAACAGGAGGATTATCATGAAACAAATTAAACGAGAGCGATTCCGAAATCGGCTCTGGCACCTGCCTCTTCTGCTTCTGATCGTGGCCTCTCCGGCCTTTACAGAGCAGCCTTTTGATCCGAAGTCCGTGCAGTCGCGGGAATGCCAGGCAGGACAGTTCCAGTGCGGATTTGCGCCGCCGAGCGCCGAGCTTGATGAGTCCGTTCCTCTTGCCGATTCGGCGATGATCTCACATCGCGGCCTTCCGTCGCGCGTCGATCTCAGCGCCGATATGCCGCCTGTCGTCAATCAGGGGCAGCAGAATAGCTGCGTCGCCTTCTCGGTCGGCTATTATACGCGATCCTATCTTGAAAAGAAGGCTCGCGGTTGGAGCTATGATTCCCCTCCGTATGGGGGAGCCGGTGAGCGAGTTTTTTCGCCGGCCTTCATCTACAATCAGATCAACGGCGGACAGGACAGCGGGTCGTATTTTCATCATGCGCTTGATCTGGTTACACAGAAAGGGGCCGCTCCCTGGAAGGTGATGCCGTATAACGCAAACGATTATCGTACGCAGCCTTCACAGGCCATAAAGAATGCGGCCATGCAGTACAAGGCCGCCTCTTACAAACGACTTCCGTTTGATAACGTCGAGGCGGTGAAGGCAGAGCTCGCCGGCGGACGTCCGATCATCTTCGGCATCACGATCGACGATGCCTTTTACAAGCTTGGCACTCAGGTCTATGATCAAACCGGAGGCCGCACGTATGGCGGGCATGCGATGACGCTTGTCGGTTATGACGATTCGAAGACCTCTCCGAAAGGCGACCGCGGCGCCTTCAAGCTGATCAATTCCTGGGGAACGCAGTGGGGCGATAAAGGCTACGGCTGGATCTCTTACAAACAGTGGATCGCCATGCGCCCGTATGCGTATGTGCTGTATCCTGCTGCGGGTACGACTACGACGCCCGATGCCCAGGAAGAGGTAACTGAAGTCGTTCAGGGCGACATCCAGCCGCCGGCAAAGGTCGAGGCCTCACAGGGAACCTATTCCGATCGTATTGAAATCAGCTGGACTCCCGTTACAGGCGCTCTTGCGTATGGAGTTACCCGTGCCGAGCCCGGCCAGGATTCCTTTCGTTTCGTCGGCTATGCAAGCAAAACGATGCATGCCGATACAAAGATCCAGGTCGGAACAAACTACCGTTATCGTATCATCGCCATCGGCGAAGAGAAGACCTCTGATGCAGGAAGCTCACCCGTAGCGTCGGGTTATGCTTCGGCTTCGACGACAGAGCAGAGCCCCGCTACCGTTCCTGGAATCGAGATCGAACTGCAGGGCGGGAACGGCTCTTACCGGGTAAACGTTAGCTGGACTGCGGCTCCGGGCGCCTCTCACTATCAGATCCGTCGCTGGAATGCAGGCGGCAACCGGTGGCAGGTATGGAATCAGAAGATCACAACGACGCAGTTCACCGATGCGGGCCCCGTGAAAAACGCCGAGAACAGGTATTCGGTCCGGGCCGGCAATGCCTCGGGCTTCGGTCCGTGGAGCGATGTAGCCGCCGTCTCTGTGCCGGGTGAGGCCACGCCTCCAAATGCGCCGACCGGTCTTGTCGTTTCGAACGGTATCTATAAAGATCGCATCGCTTTGCGATGGAATGCCGCTCCTGGCGCCGAGAAGTATGCGATCTTCCGCTACAGCTATGCGACAAAGAAGTGGGAAGGGCCCATCGACGAAAGCGCCTCTGCCAGCTATGTGGATAACTCTGCCCGCGTTAAGGACGGCAGCTTCTATGCCTACACCGTCGCCGCCGTGAACGGATCGGGTGCGAGCAGCTATGCCGATCCGGCCGTCGGTCGTGCGAATCCGAACGTGCAGCGCGACGGCGAGAAGGTTGAAGCGCCGACCGATATCGTCGCCACGCTTGCACCTTCGGGGCAGGTAACGATTACCTGGAAGGGCGTAAAAGGCGCCGACGAGTACTATGTGCTGCGTAAAAAGAAGGATGCCTCGGATTATACGTTTGCCGGCAACACCGACGCGAAAACGCTTCGTTTCACTGAAAAGTTTCCCGGCAAGCCGGGCGAACTGTATCTCTATACTGTACGCAGCAAGCCCATGATGGGATCGGAATCGCCTGATGGCCGACCGGCCGCCGTATTCGTAAACGCAGAGATCGAGGTTGTCTCGCATCGTTTCATGCCCGGCCAGGGCCTCGAACGCATGACGGGCGAATGGAACGGCCGCTATTGGGACGGTAAATCCGCACCGCGCATCTTCAAGTTGAAGATCGAAGGCGACGGGAATCAGATCACTCTGCATATCTCAGATGACCGCGGAGCAAAGGCTACGGTAAAGGGTGTTTATCCGTCGATGGCCGACAGCGTACAGCTGAAGGGTGTGACGCTTGACTATCGTGAGAATCTGGACGTCTTGATCCTGCGCGGATCAGATGGACTGCCGATTCTTGCCGGGCAGACGGTCTCTTTTACGCGCTGATCTTTAAAATCCGGAACTCACGAAAATCTTGAGTTCCGGGTAATTCCGATCAAGAAGGCCTTTCGGGTGCACGTTTCGGTTTTCGTGACGACACTCTTGAGAGGCCTTCTTTTTTATGCGCGCCTGCCCGTCAGAGGCCGGATCGTTATTGCCAGCCTGTTTCGTTCGGCAAAATAAGCCTCAATGAATATCATTGATCAGTATAACTCGAAGAGGCTTTCTGCCGACGAGGCGATCGCTTTTGTGAAAAGCGGTCACCGCGTCTTTCTTGACGGTAACGCGGCGATGCCTATGGAACTGATTCGTTCCCTTGCGAAGCGCGGGCATGAGCTCGATAGCGTGGAGCTCAATCACCTGCTCACCTTCGGCGAAGACCACTTTCGCGAGATTCCCGGCATCCGTGATAATGCATGGTTTCTCGGCCCGTCCATAAGGCAGGCGGTGAACGAAAATCGTTCGGACTATATTCCCATCTTTCTTTCAGAAATCGCCACGCTTGTACGCTCGGGCGAATGGCCTATCGATGTGGCGCTGATCCATGTGTCGCCGCCCGATCGCTATGGTTATATGAGCTACGGCGTCGAAACGTCGATTACGAAGCCATGCTCCGAGATGGCGAAGCTTGTGATCGCGCAGGTGAATCCGCGTATGCCGCGGGCGCTCGGCGACTGCTTCATTCACGTATCTGATGTCGACTACATCGTCGAACACGAAGAAGATATCATCGAGATTCCGGCGAAAGAATGCTCCGAGCAGGAAAAACAGATCGGCGAGAACGTAGCAAAGCTCGTTCAGGACGATGCTACACTTCAGCTCGGCATCGGCGGTATTCCAAACGCCGTTCTGGCCTGTCTTGGTAACAGGCATAACCTCGGCATTCACACTGAGATGTTTGCCGACGGCATTCTTCCCCTTGTTGAGGCGGGCGTTATTAACAATCAGAAGAAGGGCCTGCATAGAGGCAAAGTCGTATCGGGATTCTGTATGGGTTCGAAAGAACTCTATCAGGCCATCGACAACAACCCGTTCTACGATTTTCATCCGAATCATTATACGAATGATCCGGCCATTATCGCGCAGAACTATCGTATGACGGCGATTAACTCGGCTATCGAGATCGACCTGACGGGACAGGTCTGCGCCGATTCAATGGGAGAGTACATCTTCAGCGGCATCGGCGGCCAGGTCGACTTTATTCGCGGGGCCTCGCGCTGTCCGACAGGCGTTCCTATCGTCGCATTGCCGTCAACGGCGAAGTCCGGTAAGCTTTCGCGTATCGTGCCGACGCTTACGAAAGGAGCGGGAGTCGTAACAAGCCGCGGAGACGTTCACTGGGTCGTCAGCGAATTCGGCGCCGTGAATCTCTTCGGTAAGAATTTGCGGCAGCGAGCCGATCTCCTGATCGGTATCTCGCATCCGGATTTCAGGGCGGAGCTGCGCAAAGAATCGAAGTGGGCTACGAAGGATCTGTAGTTCTGTTAAGCTAATCCGCGGTTTCGGGGACTGTTAATGATCTCCCGATCCGACGAGCGCCTTATCTACGCGTATGGCCCGCCGATCGCTCTTCGATGAGCCGGCGGGCTTTTTCGCGCAGAGAACGGATGTCGGAACGATCCGATCGGTTAAGCAGAGGAATGCGCGTATGCTTTGCGAACCAATCCTCTGTCGGTTGATGGCGAGAGGCACCCTGGCTTGAAGCGGTCAGTGCTTCGGTTATGTATCTCGCATATTGAACGGCAAACAGGAATCGTACGGCCGGCCTCGAGTTGTCTTTGCGACGACGCCCCGTTTTTTCGTCTCTGTTTTTTCGGATGCGGCCTTCAAAGACGTAGAAATCTTCGACGACCTCCCGGAACGTTCGCTCACCGGTTCGATAGTAGATCAGGGAGTCGGGCATACAATCGTGAACGAACTGACCGAGAGCGAAGAAGAAGGCCGGTACCGTATCGGTTCGTCCTGCCGTATAGATCAGACGCAAGAGAGCGGCGTTATCCGCACCGACAGGATAGTAGAGGGAATGCGTCTGTTTGCGGTACCAGGCGCCCGTAAGCACTCCGTTTTCTTCGTCGGTCTGTACGCCCAGCTCGTCAGGGCGTCGCCGATCGCCGATCACACGATTGCGATATTCCGGGAAATCTTCGCGGGCGATCTCGCGAATGGGAAAGCAGGAGCCCGGAATAAGAAAGAAGCGTAAACTTGAGAGGTCACGTCTGCCATATTTCTCTTTAAGAATGCGACCTCCGGTAAGCTCGCGTGATGGTATCTCAACGTCTACAAGGGCGGCGAGGTCGATGAGCAACTCGACGACGTCGGCGGTGTTGATCTGGCGCAAACAGAGCGAGGGCAGAGTGGGCGTCCGATCGGAGGGCCTGTCAGAGGATCGCTCGAAAAAAAAGGAGCTGCGTTCTTTCCAGAGACGCAGAACGGGATTCAAGGTGAGAATGCCGTGACGGTGTTCGGGCCGAAGCGAATAGTCGTTTGCCGTCTGACGCACAGGGCGTAATCGATCGACGAGAATCTCTCTTGCCGCCGTAAGTACGATAGCTTCATCGCGAATAGGATTCCATTGCGGCGGCAGCTCAGATGGCGGATAACGCTCGTCGGCTTCGAAGGGCAGAGGACTGACGTCGCCCGACCAGTGTCTGTAAAGATCGATCAATTCATCATTCAGAGCTACCAGCCTTTCGGGAATGGCATAGAGGCGGCGTAGAATCCTTGATGATTCTTCATCGGCACTGGCATCACCGCTTTCTCTGCTGAAGGCGTCAAGTCGGGGCAGGAGACGTCGCTCTTCTATCGATCGGACGTAACCGTCAAGTTCTCTTCTCGCCGCGTTGTATCGCTCGATCGCCGCCTTCAGACGCTCAGTCGAGCGGCTTTTCAAGCGCAGAAGACGAAGGGCTTCGTGTAATCGGCGGCTTTCATAGAAGCAGACTCTGCGCACGATGCGCTCCATACGAGAGGGCAGCTCGATGAGATCGAGAAGATCCAATAGCTCTATGTCGGCGGTTGGAGTCGTATTCATCGTAAGGGAGAGGATCTCCCGTCGCAGGCTCATGTTTAACTGAATTCCCGTTTGTAGCTGATGAATGGCCTGACGGATCGTCGGCGATTCGACCTGCCGAATGCGAGTTTTCATTTCTACCAGTAACGTTCTGCATCGGTCGTCGAGAGATTCTCTGAGGCGTAACATCGGTTCGCTCTGCAGCCTTTTTTCGATAAAAGAAGCGAGTCGATCGATTTGAGATAGAAGCTCTTCCCGTTCTTCTTCTTTCTGCCAGAATCCGTGCAGCGGAGAAAGCGCCTCGCGCAGATCGTCGGTCAGTCCTTCGAGATAAGAACTGAGCGTGAAGACCCGGTAAACGGCCGGGACGTTGCCTTCTTGGTAATCCGCCACTATGCGTTTATGCAGTTCCGTATCGACGGCGGATAACTCGACGTCTTCGGCGATGCCCGTGTCCATAAACATACTTCCGCGAAAGAAGGGAATGCGAAAGATGCGGCGGTCTCTGCCGAACAGACTTCGCGCTACAAGAACGTCGATACAGCGATACCAGAGTGCAAGAAACCGTCTTGAGGCCGCCTCGGCGTAGCGTCTCAGCTCGGCCGGGTCGGGCTCTTTGCCTGAACGTGGAGGAGGCTGGAGCGGATCAGGAAAGCGGTCCCAGCCGGAGCGCAAGAGGTCTGAGGCCGAAAACTCGATCGTCTCAAAGCGGACTCGCCTCTGGCGAAAGAAACGCCGCCCGTCTGCGTCCGTATGCAGTCCGGCCCGGCGATCGTCAAGAAGGCTCTGAAGAATAGAATCCATCGACCGAGACAGTACGCCGCAGCGCTACCTTGAAATCAAGCAGGAAGCGGAGCGGGAATCGGCTCAACGGACCCTGTAGCGGTTCTTTACAAGCTTCATCAGCTCGTTAAAAAGCTCTTCATCGTAGTTAGGATCGATAGCATACACGATATGCCGGCTATCATCCTGCGACAGTTCGAAATGAGCGAAACGCGGGTCGGGCTTGAGCGTTTTCAGGTCGAAGCGAGCGAAGCGAATCTTCGGGCTCGTCTCGATCACGGGATCGACGGTAGCAATGCGGTCGATACCCGGGCGACTCTGATAACGCGTGCTGTGTGTGATCTGACCGACCTCGAAGAAGGTTCGGCCGGTTTGCGATCTCGATGCCATGACGATGAAATCGCCTTCACGCAGAATCTTCTGGTTATCGCAGAGGCTGATGGCCACGTAATCAAGGAACTCCCGCACGATCCGATCGGGATACGTGAAGAAGGAGTTGTTGATGATCATCTGCACCGCGCGTCTCGGCGAAAAAGGCTTTCTCCAGGGAACCTGACTGGTTAACGAAGCAAATTCGCTCGCCAGGCAGAGGATAGCGGCGTCTTCGTCGTACGGAATATCCTGCTGCAATAGCTTGAGCTGCATACGGATGTCGTCGCAGACGGATTTTTTCTCGGGAAAGCGAGAATACTGTTCGAGGATTTCGGTGAGCTTCGTCCGTATAAACTGCAGATCGGGGTAATTGTTCGTTTTTCCGTTTCCGTCACGCATGGGGCGGTGATGAACGAGAATGTTTCGCTTGATGCGCGGGTCGATGGCGCCTTCATGTGCAAGAAGCAGATACGACATGATCGGATGATTCTTGATGTAGTTCATCTCTTTCGTCGCAAGGTTCGATTCAAGAGGCATCTTCATCTTCGCATAGCCGATATCGCACATAAGAGCGCTCATCATGAGAACGTTTACGGAGTCGGTATGACGGGCCTGTTCGCGAAAGTTCTGCGCCAGCATTCCTCTTGTTTTCATGGCCATTGCAACGACGGTGCGCTTCGTCGCCAGTTCGACTTCATAGGCGTTATCGCCTTCTTTCATGAGTTCGATGATGTTAACCAGGCCGGTCATGGAATCGGGCTGCGTTTCAAAATCCTGGAACACCTTTGAAAGGCGTTCGCTTGTGCGCCTTGCCTGTACGGAGGTGATCGCCGTGCGTTTCAGAGTCGAGAACAGATCCTTCGTTTCGTTGGCAAGATCGCGGGCCACTTCTTGAGTGAGCAGCTTCGTATCTGTCAGCCCTTCGGGAACGTCGCGGGCCGGTTCTTTAATGCCGAGCTTTTCGCCGTCATCCTGGTCGTAATAGATGCCGAGCTGAACGAAGCGTAACAGGCGGTCGATTTCCTGTTCGGTGGCGTCTACCTTTTTGTAGATGAGAATCTGACCTTCTCTGTTGTAGAAGTGAACCGGAATCTCGCGGCTCTCGACGATCTGCTGCATGATCTCAGGAGTGAAATCAAACGGGATGTACTTTTTATCGCTCATAGTTCAGTTCTGGATTGCACGCTGCCGGCGCTTACTGCGAGACTGCTTTGCGAAAAGGGCCGGTCAATCGTTTCTTTTTTGAGATGACTGCGGGAATTGACGGGTACCCTCCTCATCTCTGTCCTATTGGGACGGAAAAAGGGTGGAAATCAGGGAAAAAAAAACAAACGTGACCCTCATGTCAGACAGACCAGAAATTGTGCCTGTTGGCACACTACCACCGGTAGGCGTTGTGCCTCAGAAGATGTATGCACAGGTGATTCGTGCGGAACGATTCGGCGAACCCGAGAAGGCGTTCCAGATTGAACAGATTCCCGTTCCGGAGCTCGGGCCCAGAGACGTGCTTGTCGGCGTTATGGCTGCAGGAGTAAACTACAACAACGTATGGGCTGCTCTTGGCTATCCGGTCAACGTCATCGCTGCTCGTAACAAGAAGGGGGAACCCGAGGACTTTCACATCGGGGGATCCGATGCGTCCGGTATCGTCTATGCCGTCGGCGCCGATGTTAAAAATGTAAAGATCGGCGACGAGGTCGTCGTTCACTGCGGAATGTGGGATGCCGAAGATCCGCATGTAAAAGCCGGAAAAGACCCCATGTTCGCCCCTTCGCAGATCATCTGGGGCTACGAAAGCAACTGGGGATCGTTCGCCCAGTTTACAAAGGTGCAGGACCATCAGTGTCTGCCCAAGCCGAAGCATCTGAGCTGGGAGTCCGCAGCCTCTTACATGCTCGTGGGTGCGACGGCGTATCGAATGCTTCATCACTGGAAACCGAACGACGTGAAATCCGATGACGTCGTCCTTGTATGGGGCGGATCGGGCGGCCTTGGAAGCATGGCCATTCAGATCGCAAAAGCCGCCGGCGCGACCGTCGTTGCCGTCGTTTCTGAAACCGACAAGGCGGAATTCTGCAAGAAGCTCGGCGCTGACGGCGTCCTGAATCGAAAGGATTTCGATCACTGGGGTCCGCTCACAAGCGAGATCAACAAACCCGAAGTATTCGTCGATTGGACGAAGCGAGCTCGTAAATTCGGCTCGGCCATCTGGGAGATCACAGGCAAACGTAACCCGACGATCGTTTTCGAGCATCCGGGTGAGAGCACGCTGCCGACGTCCACCTTTGTCTGCGAGACGGGCGGTATGGTCGTCATCTGCGCCGGAACGACGGGCTTCAACGCCACGGTCGACCTGCGTTATCTGTGGATGCGCCAGAAGCGTTTGCAGGGTTCGCATTTTGCCAATGATGAGAACTCAAAAGGCCTGAACGACCTTGTGATTGCAAAGAAGGTCGATCCCTGCCTGTCGAGAACCTACAAATTCGAAGAGACGGGAACATGCCATCAGGTGATGATGAAGAACCAGCATCCGCCCGGCAATATGGCCATTCTCGTCGGCGCTCCGAAAGAAGGACTCGGCATCAGCTGAGGTCACATTGAAACACTTTTTTCGGCTACTTTCTTATTCGATGCAGTACCGGTCCCGTTTCTTTACGGGGCTCGGTATTGCATTCCTTGTCGCTCTTCTAAACGGCGTTTCTCTAACCGCCTTTTATCCTCTGTTTGACGCCCTTGGCGATCAGGGGGAGCGTTTTTATATTCAGCTTTCAAAACATGAGCGAAAGCTCTTGCAGAAGGCCGTTCTCATACATTTCTATAAGGTCGAGTTACCCGAACAACTTACGGGGCAACAGCTCTCAGACCGAGACTGGAAGCTGTATCTCATTCCCGAAGTTCCCGAGAAGATCCGCGAAGAGCAGTCGAAGGCCGTGCTTGATGCCCTTAAAGATCCGCCGGCCTCTCGTTTTTCGGCCATCGATCGTTTTCATCTGATCACCATCGTTAAGTGGAAGCTGAAGATCAACGAATCGGGCTACAGCCCGCGCATGGTGATCTTTACCGCTCTGACTATCGTCTTTCCTATCTATCTGCTGCGTCTTGTCTTTCATCTGGTGAGCGTTCGCCTGATTGCCGGAACGGGGTACATGGCCATACGTGACCTGCGTCGCGATCTTTACAGTCGGTTGCATGAGCTACCGCTGAACAATTTCTACAAAGAAAAAACCGGATACCTGATGAGCCGCATCATCCATGATGTGGAGCTTGTCGCCGCCGTCATATCGAGCAATATGCGCGATGCGATTACGAATATCTTTTTTATTCTCACGCATGTGCTTCTCCTTGTATATTTGAATTATAAGCTGCTTTTCATTTCGATGCTCACGGTACCGATCATCCTTTCGCCTGTTTCCCTCTTCTCGCGCAAGATCAATAAATCCACAAGACGCAGTCAGGATCTGCTCGCCGAGCTTTCCGGCGTGTTACAGGAAGACATCTCTGGAGTGCGTACGGTTCGTTCGTTCGCCGTCGAAGACTGGATGACGTCGAAGTTCCGCGCTAAGAACGAGCGTTATACGTGGAGATCGTTTAAAGAGCTCTTCTATATTCGCATGGGACCGAATCTTGTGGAGTTGATGTCGTCGCTTGTGACGATCGGCATCATCGCCCTCGGAGCTTACTTTATCGACGGCGTAAACTTTACGGGCGGCGAATTTTTCGCCTTCCTGTTAACCTTGCTTTTTATTATACGTCCGATCATCCAGCTTTCGGGCATGTTCGGTAAAATTGCGCAGGCCGAGGCGGCCGGAGAGCGCATCTTCGAGCTGCTCGATTCGAAGCCCGACGTCGTCGATCCGCCTGCACCCCGGCCTCTTCAAAAGATGACTCAGGGAATCGAGTTTCGCGACGTCGAATTTGCCTATCCCGGTACCGATAAAAAGGTATTAAACGGAGTTTCGTTTTCGGTAAAGGCCGGGCAAACGGTTGCTCTTGTCGGCGAAAGCGGCTCGGGTAAGTCAACGATGATGGACCTTATGGCGCGCTTCTTTGATCCGACGGCCGGGCAGATCCTGATCGACGGAGTTGATATTCGTGAGTCTCGCATACATGATCACCGCAGTCGCATCGGCATCGTGCAGCAGGAGGTCTTTCTCTTTCATGGGACCATCCGTGAAAATATCACCTACGGTCGACCCGGCTATACGGTAAAGGATGCGGAGCGTGCCGCACGCCTTGCCAGCGCTCACGACTTCATTGAGCGGTTTCCGGAAGGCTATGAAACCGTGGTCGGCGAGCGCGGCGTGATGCTTTCGGGCGGACAACGTCAGCGCATCTCTATTGCGCGGGCTCTGCTTTATAATCCCGAGATCCTCATTCTCGATGAGGCCACATCGGCCCTTGATACGGAAAGCGAGCAGCTTGTGCAGAAGGCACTTGACCGCCTTTTCAGGAATCGAACCACGTTTGTGATCGCTCACCGGCTCTCCACTATTGAAAAAGCCGATCTTATACTCGTCGTTTCGGGCGGTTCGATCGTCGATCGCGGAACACATGCCGATCTGATGCAGCGTGAGGGCCTGTATGCAAGGCTACAGCAGATCAGCCGTGAGGCCATGCAGGATCGCTGAAACCCGAGCACGGGATAAAAACCGGGCAGACAGATCTGCCACACCGAAAAAATAAGCCGAAAATTGATAGGACTGAGGGTATGAAACCGCTTCTTCTTGTAGATGATAATGATCGCTATGCGGCGATTCTTGATGAATATTTTCAAGGGCTGGGCTATACAAGCGAACGCGCCCGCGACGGAGCGGAGGGCTACAGACTGTTTCAGGAGCGCGGCAAAGGGCACTACGCCGTCATCGTTACCGACATTACGATGGAATCGCAGATGGCCGGCATCCACATGCTGAAAAAGATCCATAAAGATGGCTACCGGGGCACCGTTGTCGTTGCCAGCACCGGCTTTGACTTTCCCGGTGCGACGACTTTGAGTCGCATTATGCTTTCGGGAATCGGCATCGACTACCTGATTCCAAAAACCTCTGTATTGAAAAAAGACCCGCTCTTTCTGGGAATGAAACTTTTTGACAGCGCCGCACAAAAATTTATTGAAAAGGCGCACTGATCGGCAATACAAACATTTATCGTGAACTGAAGACCGAGAACGTCGTCTCTTAATGAGAGTTCACTTTTTCTTACGTAGTATAGCGTTTTTTTAGCTTTTGAGCCGTGTGCTTTCGAGCAGTATGAATGGAGGAATCAATGTCAGCGTATTTGATCAAGAGTTCTGGCCGACTGGCCACCACCCTCGCAGTTTCCGCATTATTTCTGACGGCGGCCTGCGGGCCGGGAATTCCGATCAAATTCCCGCAGTTCCCCGATGGAACGGCCGGAACGCGCCTCAAGCAAACCCTTGATGGCAAGAAGCGTGTGGCCGTCGTCGCCAAGGAGATTCCTCCAGCGATTCAACGGAGCATGCGAGCCGGCCTTGCCGAAGAATGGTCCGACACCATTCGCGCATCGATGAAATCCGCCCTTGAAGACTACGGCTATTACACCATCCTTGACGTCGACAGCCGCAATGCTCGATACAATGAGCTTGCTCGATCGCAGACCGGCCTTACCAACTATCAGCTTTCCATCGGGCAGGAGCTCCAGGTCGATCATCTGTTCTTCGTCAATATGACCGCCCTTCCTCGTGTGGAATGTAAGACTGAGATGGTCACCGATTCCGTCGCCGCCGCTTCGGCTGCATTGCAGCTGGCTATGGCGGCAAACGGAAGAGACGTGAAAATGAGCAATCAATCGACTACGCGCCCGACGGGAGTTCTCTATCTTACCGTATTTGTTGAAGGCAAACTCGTTAACGTTGAAACCGGGCGTTCGGTTTCGACATCAACGACAGAGCCGTTCAAGCTTCAGAACCAGGCAGGTAATCCGGAGTGCCCGTCTGAGCTGCAGGCCTTCGACGGAGCGCTGAAGCAGGCTGCAAAGAAGATTGCCGATAAGCTGTCCCCGAAGGTGATGACGTTCAAACTGCCCATCGAAGATGGCGTTGACGACGTAAAAGGCGGCGATAAGAAGCTTGTGCAGCAGTATCTGGCCGATGGCATCAGCTGGGTTGAAGCCGGCGATATGGAGCAGGCCGTTAAATCCTGGGAGATGGCCGTAGATGAATCTGGCGGTTCTTCAAGCGCTGCATTCTGGAATCTTGCCATCGCAAAATTTGCCGCTGGAGATGTTCAGGAAGCCGACCAGCTTTTTCAACGTGCCTTTCAGGCCGGCGGCCCTAAATTCATGGATGGCTCAAAGCGAACTACGTATGCTCTCTTTAAGAAAGAGAAGCAGCGTATCGAAGAAGAGCAGTGAGTAAAAGGTGACCTGCTGAAATGAGATCCTCTCTAACAGGTTGCTGAAAAAGTCCATCCGTGGACTTTTTCAGCTGACGGATTTTTGAGCTAAGCCCAAAAATCCTTGCAAAATGGCCTTTTGGGAAAAAGGCCATTTTGGCAAAACATCCTATTTTGCCTTAGCAGGCTGCTTTTTCAGCAGCCTGCTAATCGAGAATCAGCAGAGAGCACCGTAAAAAGGCTGCGTATTCGCAGCCTTTTTTAATTTTCATGGCTGTGAGCAATCTTTCAGAGGATAGCAAACCTCGTGAATGACGTTGCGTTTGTGCTCGTCGATCTGCGAATCCTGGAATACGGCAAAGCGTCCGTCGGGCAGGGCCATGCAGTAGAGATTCGTATCGCGGTTCTGATAGTAGAGGGCGCCATACAGATCGGGGCTTTTTTTATCGTTGAAGTGCACCTGAAAGGACAAACCGTAATGCTGAACCAGTTCTCGCTCCGAGTAGACGGCTCGCACGACCTTCTGTTTCAAACCGGTCGTCGTATTGCATTCGGCGGGGATCTCTTTCGTAAACTGCACGACGCCCGATCGCCCCTCTGACGGACGAATTATGCCGCACTGCAACAGAGCTGAGAAAAGGGCAATGCCTGCGAAAAGGGGCAGAATCCTTGAAATGGAAAAAAATCGAATATACATATGTCCCGGAGCCATGTCACAGTATCACTGTCCACCGAAATAAACAGTATCTGACTCTCATTGCAGCGAATATATGGAACAACTACGAAAGCCTGAACTGAATGACAATCTTGCCGCCTATGCGACATCCGATTCTGGCGGCCGTCTGCACGACGAACCCGATCAGATCTTTCGCACCCCTTTTCAGCGCGATCGTGATCGCATTATACACTCAAAGGCCTTTCGTCGCCTGGGCTACAAAACTCAGGTCTTTGTGAATTCAGAGGGAGATAACTATCGTACTCGTCTAACGCATTCTCTTGAAGTGAGTCAGATCGCCAGGTCCGTCGCTGCAACGCTTCGCCTGAATGGCGATCTTGCCGAAACGCTCGCCCTTGCGCACGATCTCGGTCATACGCCGTTCGGCCATGCCGGCCAGGATCGTCTGCATGCTCTGATGCAGGACGCCGGTGGATTCGAGCATAACCGACAGTCCATGCGCATCGTCTCTGTCCTTGAAGAAAGGTATCCGTTCTGGGAGGGGCTGAATCTGACAAGAGCGACTCTGAAAGGCATGATGAAGCACGGAGAGGTCTATTCATGCGACACGCATCTGCTTGATCTGTGCAAAGAGCGTCTGTCAGGATTCCCCGCAATGGAGATGCTGCTTGTCGATTGCTGTGATCGCATCGCCTATGTGCACCATGACCTCGAAGACGGGCTTGATTCGGGGTATCTGGAATTTGAGGATTTAAAAGCGCATCCCTACTGGAGCGAGGCGATGCGATCCTGTAACGATCAATACGGCGAGGGATTCCGTGCGCTGCGCAGGCCTTTACAGATCAGAACGATCATCCGGCATCTGCTGAACGTATGCATTACAGATCTTATCGTGACTTCGACGCAGAGTTTGCAGAAACTACAGCTTCTATCTGTTGAGGCGGTGCGCTCGCTCAATCCCGAGCAGAATCCGATCGGAAACTCGCCGGCAATGGCGTCATCGATTCGAAGCATTTATGAATATCTGCATAAAAAACTGTACCGTCACCCTGATGTGGTTCGTATGTCCAGGCGTGGAGAACGTATGATCGAGCTGCTTTTTCGTGAATTCACGTCGCGACCCGATATGATGCCGCGGCATGTTCAGCGACGCATTGATCGTGATGGACTCGAACGCGTCGTATCGGATTACATATCGGGCATGACCGATCGGTATGCAGAGAAGCAGTTTCTGTATTTAACCGGTGGGTAGATGCGTACAGGTTCAGGGATCAAAGAGGAAAGTATGATTCTTAAAGGTGTCCGGGCTGTTTCTGTGCTGAGTATGCTGCTGTCGTTCGCTTCGCTTGAAGCAGAGTCGGTGATGGTGGCCGTCTCGGCCAATTTTACTTCGACGATGAAAGAGCTGGCTCCTCTCTTCCAGAAAAAGACCGGCTATCGAATTCAGATGTCCTCTGGAGCAACGGGGGCGTTTTACGCTCAGATTAAGAACGGTGCTCCGTTTGAGATATTGCTTGCCGCTGATGATGTCATTCCCGAGAAGCTCATCGACGAAGGTCTGGCCACTCCAGGCAGTCGCTTTACCTATGCCATCGGGCGCCTCGTTCTCTGGAGTGCCCGAGAAGGTTTTGTCGATTCTGAGGGCAGAGTGTTGAGCGAGGGTAATTTTCGCTTCCTGGCAATCGCCAACGCTGGCGTTGCCCCTTACGGCAGAGCAGCAGAAACCGTTCTGACCGGAAAAGGATTGCTCGAAACATTGCAGTCAAAGATCGTACGGGGAGAAAGCATCACGCAGACCTACCAGTTTGTAGCGGCGGGTAACGCAGAGCTCGGTTTTGTCGCCCTGTCGCAGATAATCGGCTCCGATGGACGGTTGAAGTCAGGATCATGCTGGATTGTTCCAGCAGATATGATGCCGCCTCTCAGGCAGGAAGCCGTTCTTCTGACGAAGGGGGAGCGGAATAGGGCTGCCTCAGCTCTGCTTGAATTCATGAAGACCGGCGAAGCGCGCGAGGTTATACGACGACATGGCTATGATACCGTGCCTTCCGGTCTTCCCTGACCATTTACGGACTATGGGGTAAAATGATTCCTCTTACTTCTGAAGACTATTCCGCTATCTGGGTGACGGTACGCCTTGCATCGACCGTCACGCTCATCCTTCTTATCATCACCATTCCTCTTGCGTGGTGGCTTTCCCGTAAGGCCACCGCCTTTCGTCGCCTGATTCAGACGCTGGTGGCCCTTCCTCTGGTGCTACCGCCGACAGTGCTTGGCTTTTACCTTCTCATTCTCATGGGCCCGTCCGGCCCGGTGGGATGGTTAACAGAATCTCTCGGTATCGGGCTTCTACCTTTCAGTTTCAAAGGCATTGTGATTGGATCACTTTTTTACTCTCTGCCATTTGCCGTTCAGCCAGTATACCACGCTTTTGAGTCGATGGGGCGTCGTCCGATGGAAGTGGCGGCCACGCTTGGTGCACGGCCGCTTTTTGCATTCTTTACGGTAGCGATGCCGCTGGCAAGAAAGGGCATCGCTACGGCGGGCATACTCACCTTCGCCCATACTGTCGGCGAATTCGGAGTTATCCTTATGCTCGGAGGAGGAATAACCGGCCATACGAAAGTTGCCTCCGTTCAGATCTATAATCATGTTGAGGCGATGCAGTACGGAGCCGCTCACTGGCTCTCAGCAGGCATGATCCTTTTCAGCTTCGCCGTACTGCTCTTCATTAATGCAAGAGTTGAGAAACGAGGCGAGCAAATGCCTGAGCGTACGGAGGTGGAATGAACAAACACGATACCTTCCTGCCTGCCGGGTTAGCCCCAGAGTCACGAAAGAATGACGACGCATCGGTCGCGCCGCGCGAACAGACTGAGCAGGGGATCGAGGGGATGTTTCATCACCGTCTTGGTCGCTTCACCCTGAAGGTTTCGTTCGAGATCACCGGTTCAGGTATAACCGTACTCTTCGGACCATCGGGATCGGGGAAGAGCACCTTCCTGCGCTGCCTTGCAGGCCTGGAAAGGCCGGCCTCCGCATATCTCAAGGTCAGGGATGAATTGTGGCATGATACCGCTTCAAATTTTGTTAAACCGACCTATCGGCGCTCCATCGGCATGGTTTTTCAAGAGCCCTCTCTATTCGATCATATGACGGTGCGGCAGAATCTGAGCTACGGAAGCCTGGCGGCAGCGCCTCTTATTTCAAGGGTGCTGGCATCAGCGGCCTCTGGATTGAGAGGTTGTTTGCAAGGCGGCGAGACCGAGTCTGAAGAACTGAGAAATGTTGCAGCTTTGCTTGGAATCGAGCATCTGCTGAATCGGCCTGCCGATGCGCTTTCAGGCGGCGAAAAACAGAGAGTTGCAATCGCTCGCGCTATTCTGCGCAGGCCAGAGATGCTTTTGTTGGATGAACCTCTTGCTTCGCTTGATTTGCGCCGCAAGCAGGAGATACTTCCTTTCATCGAAGGACTTCACCGGGCGTTATCCATTCCGATTCTCTATGTGACGCATTCCGCTGAAGAGGCAATTCGTCTCGGCGATAGAATCCTTATGCTTGAAGACGGTCGCATCGTCACGCAAGGCGATCCGGCCGATATACTCCGGCATATAGCGCCGGTGTACGACGATGTGTATTCTGAGTTTGACGCTGCTCTCGTACAGGTCGAGCCGGACGGCCTGGCTCGGCTGTGTGTTGCCGGCGCTGATTTCTACGTTTATTCTTCTGTGAAGCGGCCGGGTAAAAGCCTGCGCTGCCGGATTTCAGCCGGCGATGTCAGTCTCGCCCTATCGCGAAGCGAAGATACGAGTATTCTGAATGTTATGCGCTGCCGGGTCAGCGAAATCCGCCGGTCTTCCGTGCCCGCTCATGTGATCGTATGTGTCCTGCTGGCCGACGAAAGCACCACTTTATTCGCACGAATAACGGAGCGATCCCTTCGACGTCTTAATATCGTTCCGGGCATGTCGCTCTGGGCGCAGATCAAAGCCGTCGCTATACAGGCCTGAAGCTCAAGCTCTTTCAAGCATGGCCACGGCCTGATCGGCGAAAAGGTTAGGCCACATGCTTACCGAGCGTTCTTTGCTGAAGCAGGCCTCTTCGACGATGAAGAACTTCTGATAGGCGCAGAAGTCGTGAAAATCCCTGATCGAGAAATACTGAATGTTCGGGCTTTTATACCAGGGATGCGGCATCGAATCGGTGATCGGCGTCTTTCCCTTGAATACGATCTGCAGCCGGCTTTTCCAGTAGGCGAAGTTGCTGTAGCCGATGATGAGGCGTTTACCGACTCTAAAGACCTCTTCGAGCACATAGTTCGGGTCTACAAGTTCCTGAAAAGTACCGAGCAGAATAATGTAATCGAACGAACCCGAGCTGTACTGGTCGAGGCCGTCGAGAATATCTCCCTGGTGAACGGTTAACCCTTTTTCGATGCAGCTGGCGACGAGGTCCATATCGATCTCGACTCCTTCGCCCTGAACGTTCTTCTCTTCGATCAGTCTGGCAAGAAAGGTTCCGTCGCCTGTGCCGAGGTCGAGTACTCTCGATCCTTCCTGAATCCAATCGATGACGGTCGAATAGACGCCCGTTAGAATCATCGACCGGCTCCGCTTGCCCTGGTCTGCAGGTTCTTATATTCGAGATCGAGGAAGCTATCGAGCACCTTCTGCAGCGGCGGATTCTGAATCAGAAAAGAATCATGCCCGTATTCGGTATCGAGGTTCAGATAGGTGACCGACTTTCCGGCTCTTCGCAGAATGCGCGCCATCTCGCGTGACTGTTTCGGAGGGTACAGCCAGTCGGATTCAAAGCTTACTATAAGGAAGCGGCATTTTACGCCGGCAAGCGCTTCGTTGGCGTTACGTCCGTCGAGCAGATCGTACATGTCGAGCGCCTTCGTAATATACAGATACGTGTTCGGATCAAATCGGTTAACGAAGCTCAAGCCCTGATATTGAAGATAGCTCTCGATGGCGAAGAAAACGGGAAAGACGTCTTCGGGGCGAGGCGGACGTTGATGTCGCCGGCCGAATTTGTTCTCCATGACCGCTTCGCTTAAATACGTGACATGCCCGATCATGCGCGCTACGGCCAGGCCGTGCTCGGGCCTGTTATCGGCGTCGTATTCTCCGCGCTTCCAGTTCGGGTCGGTGAGAATGGCCTGACGTCCGACCTCGTTGAAGGCGATCTGAATGGCCGAATGCGTCATGGCTGCGGCGATCGGAACACAGAGGTGCAGTCGTTCGGGAAAGTCAACGGCCCAGGATAACGCCTGCATTCCTCCCATGGAACCGCCGACGACGGCAAAAAGGCGTTCGATGCCGAGCGAATCGATGAGCAGGGACTGAGCCTTCACCATATCCTGTATGGTGACAGGCGGGAACTGCATATTGTAGGGCTTCTCTGTGTCGGGGTTTATCGACGTCGGACCCGTCGAGCCGTTGCATCCGCCGAGAACGTTTGAACAGATCACGAAGAAACGATCGGTATCGATGGGCTTGCCCGGACCGACGTAATGATCCCACCAGCCCGGTTTGCCCGTTTCATTGATACCGGCCACGTGGGCGTTTCCTGACAGCGCATGTGTGATGAGGATGGCGTTGTCTTTCGCCGGCGAAAGCTCGCCCAGCGTCATATAGTTGATATCGATATAAGGAAAGTTGTAGCCCGAACGAGTCGTCATACCAGGCAGACGCGCCGTCTGCGTGCGTATCTCGCCCACATCTGACCTGTAGCCTTCAGCGGCTCCATCCTGGAGATCCGTCGCCATCGATTCTTGCGGTTCGCTCATCTTTTTCGATCGTCGGCCGACAGGGCCTCGGCCGAAGCCCTTTTTGGTATTATTTCCGGAGCTTCCCTGCATGTCAGCTAAAAGGAAGACGTTGATTTGCAAATCGAGGCCAAAAAAAGACCGCCCGAAGGCGGCCTTTTCACTGCCTTTTCAAGGCAGTCTCTGTCTCATCAGCGATAATCAGGCAAGAGCCAGGGCATCATCAAGCGCCTCGATCAGGTCGTCGATATGCTCAAGACCGATAGAAAGGCGGATCAGATCGGGCGTCAGACCGCCTTCGCGCTGCTGCGCTTCGGTGAGCTGCGAATGCGAAGTGGAGGCCGGATGCAGGATCAGGCTTTTCGCATCGCCGACGTTCGCCAGGTGAGAGAACAGCTTGATGTTGTCGATGACCTTAACCGCTGCATCGTATCCGCCTTTGATGCCGAATACGACCATGCCGCCGAAACCGTTCTTCAGATCACGCGAGGCCAGGGCATACGAAGGATCGTCTTTTAATCCGGGGTAACGCACCCAGGAAACCTTCGCATGGTTCTTCAGATACTGCGCCACCTTCAGCGCATTCTCGCTGTGACGAACGATACGCAGCGGAAGCGTTTCGATGCCCTGAAGAAAGAGCCAGGAGTTGTCGGGCGAGATGGCGGCGCCGAGGTTACGAAGCGGCACGGTGCGCACGCGAAGGGCAAAGGCAATCGGTGCAAGAGGCGCAGGCAGGTCAATCGCCCAGCGCAGTCCGTGATAGTTCTCGTCGGGCTCGGTGAAAAGCGGATGGCGTCCGCCTTTCCAGTTAAAGCGGCCGGAGTCGGTGATGATGCCACCGATGGCGTTGCCGTGACCGCCAAGCCATTTCGTCAGCGAGTTTACGACGATGTCGGCGCCAAGCTCGATCGTACGCAAAAGATAGGGCGTGGTGAACGTACCGTCGACGATCAGCGGGATGCCGTTTTTATGGGCAATCTCGGCGATGGCCTTGATGTCTACATAGTCAAGGGCGGGGTTACCGATCGTTTCCACGAAAAAAGCCCGTGTCTTATCAGTGATGGCCTTCTCAAAATTTTTCGGATCTTTCGCATCGACGAACTTCGTATTGATACCAAGCTTCGGGAGGATGGCCTCAAACTGCGTATAGGTGCCACCGTAAAGGTTGTTCGCCGATACGATCTCATCACCGGCCTCTGCCAGCGTGATAATAGCATAGAAGATCGCCGACGTGCCAGAAGCCACGGCTACCGAGGCCGCTCCGCCTTCAAGCTGCGATACGCGCTGTTCGAGCACGTCCGTCGTCGGGTTCATCAGACGGGTGTAGATGTTACCGAGTTCTTTCAGGGCGAACAGGTTCGCCGCATGTTCTGTGTTTTTGAATACATAGGAGCTTGTTCTGTATACGGGAACTCCTCGCGAAAGTGTGGCATCCAGTGCCTGTCCGGCATGCAATGCAAGAGTCTCAAAGCGGTAGTTTTTTTCACTCATAGCTGTCCTTCCTCATCTCTATCTGTCAAATCATCGTTCTATTCAGTGTGAAGCCGTCGAATGCAATCGGCGGGAATCGCTCAGTCTGATCAAATACCTGTATCCATATCAAAAATATATGAATTAAAGGCAATCACTTTTCGCTTCTTTTTCCGGGGATGTCATTCCCACTTCTGCTTCCTGGCGTGTGTTGACGTCGTTTGCGGGCTCGCTCTCGCAAGCGACGCCTCTCTGATCGTTGTCGGGGAAGCCACAGCAAAAGAATCAAGGCCAGTGCTGTGGGCCGAAATAGCTCGCCTATCAGGAATTCCACCTGCCCTGAAAAGAAAGGATAAAGGAGTAGAATGCCCGCCACAAAGAGTAAGAACGCATAGACGGCCCGGCCGCGATGTCGGCTCAGCGTCAGATGAAAAAGCAGGGGGATCAGCCGGAATTCAGCGGCCAGCCCGCTGAACACCGATAGAACGGTGGCCGGCAGTCCGACGGCAAGGGCCGTAGCATACGAGAGCTGAGAAAACCTTGAGCGGCTGAGCTGCTCGCCTCGCAGAAGAAGAATCAGGGCGTACTGGACTGTGGCATCGACCAGAAACCAGGCAGCGAGCGGAAAGGAAAAGGGCATCTGACCCAGCCACCACCGCACGCCCATGTAGCTCAACGGAACAAATAAAGATACGGTCGTCGTCAGCTGAAGCCGGTCTTCTATGCGCATAGGATCACGGCCGTTTGCCGGCCGGCACCGTTCCGGCATACACGGCTTCGGCGCCCGCTTTCTTCATGAGATCGATGATTTCGACGACGCTGCCGTAGGGCGCCCTGCTATCGGCATTCAAAAGAATACGCTTTCGCGCCGGCTCGGGTAGAGCCGAGAGCTGCTTCTGAAGATCAGCGCGCTCGGTTTCTTTGCCATTTACGTAGATCACGCCATCCTGATCGAGACCGACCGTCATATCGAACTGGCCGCGGCCCGTCTGTCCGGGCGCCCCAGGTAGCTGAATCTTGAAAGACGAAAGGATCATGCCCGGCGCCGAGATCATAAAGACGATGAGCAAAACGAGGATGACGTCGGTGAACGGAGTAATGTTAATATTCCCCTGAAGCTCGGAGCGTCGTGATCCTTTCTGTGATCCGATGATCATATTACCTCTGCTTCCACAGCTGTTCTTTCAGGCGGACGGCAAGAATCTCAAGCTCGGATTGTGTGGAGTCGATGCGCTTGCGAAAGTAGTTGTAGGCGGCGCTTGAAGGGATGGCGACGATCAGGCCGGCGGCGGTAGCCACAAGCGCCTCGGCGATACCGGCGTTCAGATCAGACATGCTCGCCTCACCGAGATTCAAAAATGAGCGGATGATGCCAAAGACCGTTCCAAGAAGGCCTAAGAATGGGGCGACCGCTCCCATCGTTGCCAGATAATTCAAGAAGCGTTCCAGTTGCGGAAGCTGCTGCTGTATCGAGCGAGCCCCCGTTTCATCGAAAAACTCCTTCCAGGCGCCGAAGTCGTTCCCGCTTCCGCCCTTCTGCCAGTCCGTATGAAATAGCAGAATCTGCTGCACGACAAATCGCGCGGGGCTTGTTGGCTGGGCATACTTCTGTAGAATCCAGTCGTATTTCTTCGCCAGCAGATCGCTCTGTATCTCGGCCCATACCTGTTCTGAGTCGGATTTCAACGATTGAAAGAAGCGCAATCGTTCTGCGATCATGGCGAGGGCGACGACAAAGCAGAGCAGAAGAAAGATGACAAGAGGACCTCCCGCTTGAAGGAACATGGCGGGCGAGAAGGCATTCATGGATCAACGATCAAATCCGTCGAGATGGAGATCAAGTACAATCGGTGCCGGGATTGTTTAAAAAAGTGTAACAGGGGAATAGATCGGCTCGCTTGAACCAGAATCGTTTATATCTGCCTCGACGGTTACGATCGGCGCATCGCCTCAAGCTCCGTTCTGAGAATCTCGCGAACCCTGCCTTCACAGGTACCGCAGACGGTGGAGCAGGATGTTTTCTCCTGAAGCTGCTCGAAGGTCGTCGCTCCGTGCCGGATTTCAGATCGGAGCCGCTCGGCCGAAACATGCCGGCACAGACAGACCATCGGCGGTCTCATCCATTGAAAGACTTTCGGATCGATTTCATTCATCTGCTGTTCCGGTTCAATACAATTATCCCTGGCCCTTTGCCTTCGCCGCTGGAAGCGCCATGTACAATAAAAAGGCGCATGCCTTTGCAGACACGCGCCTTTCTTTTCATCAAGAGCTCAGCGAATCAACGGAATTCCTGGCTCATCACGTCGGACTTGTTCACTCGACGAACACCCTGCGGGCTGTGGATCACAAGAACGTCGCCGGTTTGAGCGATGACGGCTCCGGTGATCTGGCTTCCATCAAGCAGTGTGATCACTTCAAGCTTGTTGTAGTGGCGCTGGATTTCTTTCTCGTCTTTCAGATCGGTCTTCGAGGCAGATTCTTCGATCTTCTTCAGAATCTCATCCTGCTTCTGCTGACGCGTTTCCTTCATCTCACGAACAACGGACTCGTTGCCTTTATCGCCTTCCAGTCTCTCAAGGACGTCGGCGTCGACGACGACAAGCGTTTCCTTCTCGACGATATCCTGGTCGGTGATGCGAGCCTCAGAGGTGAGGACCGTTTTCTCGGCGGGGGCAGCCTGAATCTCAGCTACGACCTTCTCCACCTCTTTGCGAACGGGCTCGATCTGTCCTTCCGGAGCTTTCGATGTCAGCTCGTTGACGGCCAGAACCTTTTTCTCGACATCAGGATTCAGGCGACCTTCGCTTTTCTCTTCGATGATGACCTCTCTGCTCTGCAGTTCTGCCATCTTCTTCAGAGCCGGATCTTTCTCGATCTGCTCGGGAGTCGCCGATTCAAGAACCTCGATGCGAGGAGCCATAGCCACTTTACCGTCGATGACCTTCACGCTTGATGTGCGCTCGAACGGATCCACCTCAACGGAGAAGGACGTTCCGCGCACACCGGCGATCGCCGTCGGAGTGGCTACGTTGAAGCCTTCGTTCGCCGAAGCCTTCTTCACGTTGGCAAGCATGCCGCCATGCTCCATATCGATGCGCGTTTCGCCGCCGTCTTTGCCGGCGATTTTCGAAACGGTCAGTGATGTCATCTCACGAACACGTACGGCGCTACCGGTGCGGGTTTGCAGGTCGACCGTGCCGTTTTCGGTACGGATCAGATCCTTTTCATATACGATCATTCCGATGGCGGCCGCTACTTCCTTGCCGTCACGGACGATTTTCACATCTCCACTGGTGAAGGTGATCACCATGGAAAGAGGCTGTTCTGCATTCGACTTCTCCTTGCACGCCGTCATGGCGAGAATGAGCGTCAGAGCCGCGATTGAGCCGGCATATGCGAGAAAAGCTTTTTTGTTCTCGTTCCTTCTCATATTCATCTCCTTTCTTACATATCTTCCGGCAGCGCCGGCTATAAGTACCATCGAATCATCTCGAAAACAGGTCCAGTCTCTATTCTCGCTGGAATCGAACTTCCTGAAGCTCTTCGATCGGAACGGCGATCACACCTTCCGTCGTATGCAGGATCAGGGTTCGATCTACCTGTGCGGCCACTACGCCTTTCAGGACGCGACCGTCAGTCATATAAAGTATCTCAAGTGGCCGACTGTAGATCTTTTCGATCTGCCCTTCATCGGCCGTTGCATGCATCCCCTCGACCTGCTTCAGGACCTCGGGGTTCCATAGATCTCGCTGGCGATCCAGCTCATTATAGATGACAAGGTCAACCGTAGTGTTTGCGCGTTTTTTTTCAATATTTTTTATGTCGGCTGTGATTTCGGTTTCCTCACCGGTGCTCAGAATGACGCTCAGGGGCTCATCGGTCCTGATATCGGTCGCTTCAACGCTTCCTTCGGTCACCCGGACGACGGTGCCCGTTTCCCCATTCTCTACGGCAAATCGAGTTCCGCGCACGCTTGCAATGGCCGTCGGCGTCTGAATGCTGTATTCCTGCCTGTTAGTTGACGGAACAACACTGTGGTAGGTTGATCCTTTTTTCTGTTCGAGTGCGATTCTTCTGTTCAGGGAGAGCAGGCGGATCTCGGCCTCGCCCTGGATCTGCATGAGGCTACCGTCGGGCATGCGCAGATCGAGTCGAGCCCCGGTCATAACAGTGATTCGATCGTTTCGCAGTAGCTGAAACCCCGGCGTCAGCTGCAGGGCTTGATCCTGCCGGTTCAGGGCAACATCACCCTTCTTAAAGAGAACGATGGCAGGGCTGTCGGGTCCGGCCGGATCTTCCCTGGGAATCAAGAAGAAGGCCGACAGAGCAACAAGCAGAAGGGCGGCGGTGGACAGAATGGAAACAGAAAGAGACTTCTTCGAAAAAGCGAACAGTGAAAGAGTCGGTAACAGACGCTGCCCGGGAAGTACAGGCACAACACGAGTCGGTTCGGCCGTAAGCCACTCGTCCGGAAACGGACCCGGATCGATCGGCAGGCGTTTCATCGCCCGAAGCGTCCGTTCGTCCAAATGTTCTGTCGAATCACGGCTCATGTATGATGGCTCCGACTGTTCAATTGGACCACAAGCAGACGGCATTTCTTTGCAGAGTTTTTCATCGCCCCTCCCTTTTTTTGAGGAGAGACATGAGTTTAGAGGCGCTGCGATCAAGGCGTCGGCTTACCGTTGAGATAGACATATCCATCGCACCGGCAATCTCTTCGAGCTTCATGCCGTGAGCATGACGCATCTGTAGAATGGAGCGATCCTGCTCGTCGAGCTCGGCGAGCACCTCCTGTAAGACCTCTTCGCGCAGCTCGGCATCCAGCTGATGCAAGACGCTTTCTTCTGTTGAAAGGGGAGAAGAAGGAACAAATTCGCCGGCATCCGGTGAGCTTACCTCAAGCCTCACGCGACTCGACCGAGTGTAATTGATGAGCAGATTGCGGGCCGTGCGAAACAGATACATGCGACAGGCAGTCGTTTCGGGCAGCTCTTTTTCCCGAAAGATGCGAATGAAGTTGAGAAAGGCGTCTTGAAGCAGATCACGCGCCACCGATTCCTGACGCAAGGACCGCATCAGATAAGCAAGCAGATCGCGAGCGTTTTCGTCGTAGATTCGCTGGAAGGATTCTCTTTTATCAGCGTTCATTCGGGTTTCTACAGAGATCGCGCGACAGCTTCCATTCTGGCGTAAATCGGTTGCTGCGGGAGTTGTTTCAAAATGGGACACCCTCCATGCAGATCTTTCCTTTCAGCATGCGAAATATGCATATCTGTTAGGGTAACCTATGAATTGAGCAAAAAAACTCCAGGCAGCGCTATCAATTCGATCGGTGACGGACATAGAATTGTATGTCCAGCCAGAAAATCCATCCTTTTCAGTGTGGACTTTTCTTTATTGCTTTTTTTTCTATAGCGGTCTTCTGTCCGTTGCATGGCGATCCAGTCGATAGACGCGTCGGCGTTCAGAGAAGCGGCTGGGCAGAAGGCGGCTTTTCGGGTCCGCTCTGGATCCAGATAGGAAAGGACGAGCAATCCGAAAGAAGTGGTGCGATTCTGGAGTGGCAGGAGCGAAACGTTCACCTCTCCGGAGTCTTTAAAAACGATGTTTTCGAGGTGTATGGCGGGCGACGCGAGTTGCCGGGAAAAACGTCGTTTTATGCAGACAGTGAACATCCGCCCGGATTTTTACCGCCTCGCAGACGTGACGATCTGCTTTTTGTCAGGCCGTTGCCGCAATGGCTGCTACCCGGCCTCTTCTCGGCTAAACATTTATCCGGACCTGGATTCTATGTCAGTTTTCAGAATGCGTTTTTCTTCGCCTATCATCCATCCGTGAAAGTCTGGGGCATCACCGTTCGTGCGACATCTCAGCGTACAGCCTGCATTTTTGATTTCGAAGGAGAGAAGAAAGAATTCCAGGGATACGCGTCGTTTCGCTGGACGGCAGAGGGCATGACGCAGCGATCTGAACGGGAAGATGTGAGCGACGGTGGGAGGACATTCTTCAAGCTCGAAGCGGAGCGTCGACCGTACTGGGATCGCTTTCGGTACCGGGAAGAGCGTTATGATGAACCCGAGAACAGTTCACTCGAACGCGATGAAACCGATCGTAGCCTTGATGTCTCTGATCGCAGTATCGCAAACGATCGCCGATACAGATCCTTTTCGTCAGTAGCAAGTGGTGCCGTCGGTCCTCTATTCATGCTGGCCGGTGGAATGGATCGCGGCGACGTCGCCTTTCGAATCGTCACGCTCGGGCGTAACGTTCCCGCTGAGCCGGGATGGTATGGACTCGTGGAAGCGTCAGCGATGCAGATGCAGCTCTACAGAGAGGATCTCATGTACGTCGAGCGTCGCCTCGGCATCGGTCTTGCGCGAAGAAGTCGTCTGTCGCTTTTCGAGAGCATCGTCAGAGCCGGTGACTCCCCTTCTATCGGATTGGAGTTGCGTGGAAGCTTTCGTTCTGAAGCGGTGACGATGCAACCCGTACTTATTTTAAGCAGCAGCGAACGCGTCGACACCTTCGAATATCTCTCTGGCGTCAGCGAGGCAGAGAGGCAGTCTCGCTTTATCGAGCGAGCTCGTTATGCATTCGGTTTGCGACTCAAGTCTGATAGCGTGCGCGCCGTTCTGCTTTTCACAGGCCGGCGCACCGAAAAAGGCTCTATAAAAGAGTGGGGCTACCTGAGACTCGAATATCAGAAGCGATTCTGAGGCAGTGGCCGGTGCCGGCAGGTACTTTTTATATACGATATTCCTGTATCAGATGAATCAGGAACGAGATCAATCCTGAAACAATATACATGATGATCATCGCAAAGACGGCGGCGGCGGCATACTGCGTTCCGAAGCGAAACAAAAGAAACGCCACGAGACCGATCGCAAAGGCAAGAAGCAGCGAGCCGCGAAACAGCGAGAACTTGCGAAAGAGCGCCACCTGCACTTTTGAATATCGGATCGTGCTGACCATCAGATAGGCGGTGACGATATAGATCACAAGAAGAACGGCATCGGGCAGAACGATGGCATCCTGAAAGGCAAGCGGCATCAGGGCGACGATCATGCCTCCGACGGGAGAGGGAACGCCCTGAAAGACGCCCGGCTCATGGGATACGTTGAATCGCGCCAGACGGAAGGCCACGGCAGCCGGATACAGGCCGGCAATCAACATACCCAGAGGAAGCGTGATTGAATCGTTCAGCGCCACGTTGAAGTCGGCAAGAAGCAGCGAATAGACGAGGATGCCCGGGGCGATTCCAAACGTCGTCAGATCGGCGAGGCTGTCGAGCTGCGCCCCGACTTCGGACTGGGCGTCAAGGAGCCGGGCCATGAAGCCGTCGAGGCCGTCCAGCAGCGCGGCGAGCATGATCATCGTCCCCGATATGGCAAGATAACGCGGATCACCAGGCACCTGAAGAGAGATGATGCAGGAAAAGAATCCAAGCCAGAGGTTGCCGAGTGTGAAGAGATTCGGAACCCATGCAAGACGTTTTTTTATATTTATACCCATGATCTACCTGTAGAATACCTGATACGCTGCGACGGCCATCCGGGCGAGCCACAGGTCACCGTGTTTTTTATTTTTTGAGAATTCGTGTCAAATTTTTCCGGGGCGACGCATCCTTCATCCCTATTTTGCCCGTGCAGGGGATTACAGTTTCGTGGCATTCGCATGTTCGGCATAAGCCATGCGGACGGAGCTGACGGGAAAGTCGGCAGGATCCCGTATTCCGGCCTCGAAAAGATACCGACCCAGCGAGGCTACCATGGCTGCATTATCGGTGCACAGAGCTTTCGATACGGGATATTTCAGGCTGATCGCATGCTTCTCGGCAAAACGATCCAGGCGGCGACGCAGCGTCTGATTGGCCAGCACGCCACCCGAGGCCTCGATGTGCTGTACGTTCTCGCGTCGCAGCGCTCGTAAAAGCATGCGTTCAACAAGGTCGAATGCCGTTTCCTGAAAGTGATAGGCGATCTTTTCTTTTTGCTCCCCTCTCTTTGCGGCAAGCAGTACGGCCGTTTTGATGCCCGAAAAAGAGAATGAGATCTCGTCAGGAGGCAGGTCTTTCAGTATTGCGGGGAAGAAACGCTCTTTGCCGGCCGGAGCGAACTGCGACGCAGCGCGCTCGATATGCGGCCCTCCTGGATAACCCAGACCGAGTACGTTTGAGGCTTTATCAAAGGCCTCGCCAAGTGCGTCGTCGCGCGTGTCGGCAAGCTTGATCAACCGACCCGGTCCTTCGACTCGAAAGACCGCTGAGTTGCCGCCCGAGAGCAGCAGGCCAAGGAACGGATACGAAGGCCTTTCACGTCGTTCGAGAAAGCCGGCGTAAAAATGGGCCTCTACATGATCGACGGTGACGATGGGCAATCCGTGCACGAGATGCAGGCAGCGAGCAAGTTGCGCGCCGATCATGAGTGAGCCGACAAGGCCGGGCCGAGTCGTTACCGCCACATAATCAAAAGAGGCGATATCGCGGCCCGATTCGGCGATGGCTCGATCGTAGAGTTCGTTGATCTTTAAGAGATGCGAACGACTGGCGATCTCGGGCACTACGCCGAGATAGGGCGTATGTTCTTTGATCTGCGAGTAGATCTGATTCGAGAGAATGTTGCCGTCTTCTACGATGGCAACGGACGTTTCATCGCAGGAGCTTTCGATGCCGATGCCGATCATTTCTTCGCGGCGGGGACGCCTTTCAGCGCATCATAGAAGGAACGGTCTTTCTCTTTGAGCATCTCAAGCAATGGATCACATCTGACGCGATTCTGTTCGCAGCTGAGAAGGAAGATCTCCATATCGCTTTTCGACTGTAGCTCGGGCCTGAAGGCGGCCTGAAAGCGCATCTGTAAAAAGTGTTCTTTTACTCTGACCAGGTCGGATTCTTCGGGGCGTGCCTTGCATCCGATGAGAAGAATACTGAGCAGGCTCAGCAGGCTGATGAGAAGAAGTCTAATGTTCACGTATAACCTCGGCAATGTCTTTAATATGGCGAACGGGAAGGATATCGGCCTCTTCGATTTTCGCCTCTTCCTGCTGCGTTTCGCAGAGGCAGAAGCGGCGGAATCCGAGGTTCTTTAACTCTCTGATGCGGGCAAGGATACCGGGCGCCGGTCTGATCTCGCCGGAAAGGCCGATCTCGCCGACGAAGGCCATGCCGTCGGGAGCAGGCTTTTCGGTATAAGAAGAGAGAATGGCGGCGCCGATAGCGAGATCAAGGGCGGGCTCATGGGCCGTTAACCCTCCGGCAAGGTTGGCGAAGATATCCTGATCGGCAAGGTTCAGCTTCATGTATTTTTCAAGCACGGCGGAGAGCAGCATCAGGCGACGGTTATCAAGCCCTTCGGCCATACGCCGAGCCGGACCGTAGGCGGTGCGGGAGACAAGGGCCTGTACCTCGACTCCTATGGAACGCGATCCTTCGATGATGGCCGAGAAGACGCAGCCCGGCGCTCCGCGGCCTGTTGTTTCGCGCGGCAGGGAGGATAGGGCGCGCAGACCCGTGCCCGTCATCTCGAAAAGCGCCACCTCGCCGATGTTGCCGAAGCGATTCTTAACGGCCCTGAGAATACGGTAATGATTGAGACGGTCACTTTCGAAATAGAGAACGGCGTCGACCATATGCTCAAGAAGCATCGGTCCGGCGATGGAGCCTTCTTTCGTAATGTGGCCCGTAACAAGAATGGGGATGCGCGACACCTTCGCCGTTTCCATCAGCCCGAAGGCCGCCGCACGCAGCTGAGAAACCGAACCTGGCAGGCCGCCGGGTTCGCCGGCCTGAAGCGTTTGAATCGAATCGATGACGGCAAGGTCGGGGCGCTCTTTCATGATGCGCCCGCAGACGGCATCCAGCACGGATTCGCGCGACACAAGGATGCGCGTGCCGTCGATCTGCATGCGGTTGGCGCGAATCTTGATCTGACCGGGAGATTCCTCGCCCGAGAAATACAGGATGCGCCCGGCGAAGGTGCGAGCGATTTCAAGAAGCAGCGTCGATTTTCCGACGCCGGGTTCTCCGCCGATTAAAAGAAACGAGCCGGGCACAAGGCCGCCGCCGAGAACAAGATCGAAGTCGTCGATGCCGCTGCGAATGCGTCTGCTGTCTTCTTCGTTAACCTGGCTGAGCGTGGGCAGAGGTTGCATGTCGGCGCTCATGCGACTGCGTGTGGCCGTTACGGTCGTCTCTTCTTTTTCGACGATCGTATTCCACTCGCCGCAGGCGGGGCATTTGCCCGCCCAGCGCGAGAATCGCTCGTTGCAGGCCGAGCATTCGTAAACGGTGCGGGACTTCTTCGCCATCTACGCCATGCTCCCTTTCTGGTATAAAAATACGTTCACGTCTTCAGTATCCACCAATGAAAACGTATCAATAACCATCGCCGACTTCGAGGTTGTCAAACCGAAAGATCTCAGGGCGATAGGCGACCTTGAAACTGCCCTGCGGACCGTTACGGTGTTTGGCGACGATAATCTCGGCGCGTCCGCGGTTCTCAAGCGCCTCGGGACTGTCGGGATCGGCGAACTGTTCCCTGTGTATGAAGAGAACCATGTCGGCATCCTGTTCGATGGCGCCCGACTCGCGAAGATCCGAAAGCTGCGGCCTGGCGGAGTCGCCGCGACGCTGCTCGACCGACCGGTTCATCTGCGAGAGGGCGAGGATGGGCAGCTCGGTTTTCATCGCAAGCTGCTTCAGGCTTCGCGAGACGGCCGCGACCTCGTTCTGACGTCCGAACTTGCGGCTTTCGGTGTCGCTCATCAGCTGCAGGTAGTCGATGACGACGAGGCCTGGCGGATAACCTTTTTTCTTCAGTTCGATGTCGAGTTTGCGTGTGCGCGAGATGCAATCCCAGATGTCGAGAGTGCCGGAGTCGTCGATATAGATAGGAGCGGCAAAGATGCGTGCGATGGCTTCTTTGATCGGCCCCTGTTTATTCGCCGGTATATGCCCGCGCTTCAGATCGGAGTGATTGATCTGCGCTTCTGCCGAAAGGATACGCAGGATGAGTTCGAGCTTGCTCATCTCAAGCGAATAGATCATTACGGGGCGGTTCTGATGCACGGCGATGTTCGTCGCCATATTCATCGCAAAGGTTGACTTTCCCATACCCGGACGTGCGGCGAGAATCAGAAGTTCGCCGCCGCGAAGACCCGACGTTAACGTATCGAACTGTTCGAAGCGGGTAGGCGTGCCCGTCATTCCGCCTTTGGCGTCGACGAGCTTTGCAATATAATCTACGAAATCCTGCTTGTAATGATCGATGGACTGGATGCCGTGTGTCGACGATCGGTTCGTGATACGAAGCAGCTCTTCTTCTACATGCTTGAGAAAGGTGCCTTCGTTCTCCTGCGGCTCCTGCGCCTCTTTGCCGAGCTCGTTCAGCTTCTCGATGAGGCTGCGTCGGATGGCAAGGTTATGCACGCGCTGCGCATGGTAGGTGGCGTTCGAAGGGGCGATGGCCTGGTCGACCAGCCGCATGATGTAGGCGGCGCCGCCGGCCGATTCGAGCTGCTTGCGGTCTGAGAAATACTGAACAAGACGAAGCGGCTCGATCTCAGTCGACTCGGTTCGCGAAAGCATCTCTATCGTTTCGAAAAGGATGCGATGATGCTGAAGAAAGAAATCTTCTTTATGGATGATATTCGAGATGGGCACGATGAGATCGGGCCGCACCATGAGAGAGCCCAGGATCTGCTGTTCGGCGTCGACATCGGCTGGAAGCTGAGCGTTCATCCGGTTTCATCAATTTCAATGGCTGCGACTCGTAAAGTAGAAGGATCATCGAGAGATAAAAAAAAGCACGCTCAGAGCAGAGAGCGCACAGCCGAAGAGGTGAACCACGGAGACACGGAGGAAATCCAGGGAGGAGGGGGAACCATGAAGGGTACGGAGAAGTCCTCAGAGACGTCTGATTGAAAGGACCGCATCATTCATGGCATCGAATGAACTGGACCGTGAAGTTTCGGCGCTTTCCTACCCTCTGTCCTGATTTTATTTCGCGCTTTTAGCGTTTTTCGTGGACAAAAAATCTTCTCCTTCTTCCTCCGTGCCTCCGTGGTTTAACGGCTTTTATGGTTTTTTCGGCGCAGACGAAAAAAGCCCGGCATGGGCCGGGCTCTTTTTACAGCTTGTAGCTATGAGGTGCAGCCTTATTCGGCCGTGGCCTCTTCCGGAGCTTCTGTAGCTTCGGCAACAGGAGCCGCTTCCATTTTTGCCTGCGGCTCGCTATCGGGATGTGCAACCACCTTCACCAGAATGGGAACACGGATGTCGGAAGCAAGGTTGATACGCAGCTTGTGCTCGCCCAGGGCCTTGATCGGATCGCCGGGTTCGATCTTGCGACGATCAACGACGATGGCGCCGGCGCTTTTCTCTTCGATGGCCTTTGCAATCATCGCAGGCGTGATCGAGCCGAATACGCGGTTTTTGGCGCCAACACGGATCTGCATCTCGATTTCAGCGATAGACTTCAGCTTTTCAGAGAGGATGGCCATCTCTTTGCGACGCTTCTCAGTCTTGAGATTGATCAGTCGCTTCTGATGCTGGGCTGCTTTAGCCGTTCCCGCCGTTGCCGGCAGTACGAGCTTGCGAGGGATGAGGAAGTTACGCGCATAGCCGTCGGCTACCTCTTTGATCTCGCCGGCGTCGCCGAGATTCGGAATGTCTTTTTGAAGAATAACTTTCATCGTTCTATCCTTTTACTCTGAATATCCAGTGCTTTCAATACAGGCTAAAGAAACAGTCTGTAGCCTCAGAAGGGAATATCCTCTTCTGTTCCATCGTACCCTGCATCGTAACCGCCATACTGGGCCTCTGCCGGGTCGGGCTGATACGAAGAAGAACGAGCGGGTTGCTGCTGCGGGCGGGGTTCCGGAGCCCCACCCTCTGTTCGGCTGCCGAGGAACTGAAAGTTCTCGACGACGATGTCGACAGCGCTCTGATTCTTACCGTCCGGTCCCTGCCAGCGTCGCTGGCGAAGGCGTCCTTCGACGGCGATCTGCTTGCCCTTTCCGGCATAACGATGCAGGATTTCACCCAGTTTGCCCCAGACGGTACAGTTGAAGTAAGAAACCTCTTCAACCGATTCGCCGTTCTGCCGAGTATACGATCGATTGTTCGCTATAGAGAACGAACATACCTGCGACCCGCCCGAAATCGTTTTCAATTCCGGGTCTGCCGTCAGGCGACCGATCAGATATACTCGATTGATATCGTTCATTGTAAGTGGCCGGCTCAGCGAGCCGGGTTCTTAATCATATACTGCAAGATGTTGGTTTTCAGATTGAGCTCTTTCTGCAGAGCATGCGTCTGATTGGGCTCCATCTGAAACTTGTAATAGAAATACAGGCCGGCCTGATGATGGTTGCGCTCATAGTTCAGATGACGACGACCCATGGCTGTTTCGCCCGTGATCTTTGCCTGATGCTCTTCGAGGATCTTCTTGATCTCGCCGTTCGCCTCTTCCTGTTGCAGATCGGGGCGGGTGATCACGGTGATCTCGTAGTTTCTAACGCCTGCGGACATAGCCGTCTCCGGAAAAAAAGAATGAGATTACCAGAAACCGGGCAGGTCGACTACTGTCAATGTCAAAACGATGTACCTGTGAAATCGAGCGCTCTTTCAATAGAAGAATTGCGGTCGAGCTCGAGTATCTGCCTCTGGCGGCTGAGCTGCCGGTTCAGCTTACGCAGCAGCGAACGATAGGTCTCGACGATGCGGGCCTGTTTGTCAAACGGCATCGGATCATCGGCCGAATGCAGCACGGTCAGAAGCTGCGGTTCCCCTGAGAGAACGGGCAGCGGCACGTCATCTATGGCAAGTTCGTTATGCGGCAGGCTTGTCGGATAGCTGCGGAACTCGATCTGTATCGGCGATTGCGCCGCTCCGGCGCCGAACGGGCCCGGATGTCGGATGCGCCGGATCTCGCGCGTATATTCCATGCCGCTGAAGCGCATGCGGTAAAACTGTAACAGAACCTCGCCGAGCTTTCCCTGTTCATCGAGATAGAGATAGGCATGCGCCTTGAACAGAAATCGGTCGGGAGTGGGCTCGGTCGTATAGTTCAGGCCTTCAGTAATGCGCAGGCGAAAATACGTGCGTCCTTTGCTATCGGTGCCTCGCACAAAGGCACGGCGCCGCGAAGGTACAAGCTCGATCGTATCCTGTTTCAGCGTGTCGGCGTCCACCTGGCCTTCACGCGGGTCGGTAGGCCGTGCCGTCGGATCTTTGATCGGGCCTTCTTCGGGCACGGCAAGGGCCTGTAAATCAAAGATGGCCTGTCCGATTTCTGCATGCAGGCGATCCAGCTCCACGTCGGCAAAGCCCGCCGCGCGGATCTTTTCCTGATTGCGACGCTCCACAAGCCCCTGACGGGCAAAGAGCGAAGAGGCCAGCGAAACCGATACAAAAACCGAAACGAGAATGAAAACAAGAGGTCGGGCCGGGTGGATTCTCATGGGATCTGTCCTCGCTCTTCAAGCAGCTTCAGCAGAGCATCCTCACGCTCCTGCATGATACGTTCTTCTTCGGCCGATACTTCGTGGTCGTAACCGAGCAGATGAAACAGGCCATGAACGAGCAGTCGGTTCAGTTCATATTCGTCGGAATGGCCGATCTCTGCGCTCTGCTTTCGTGCCGTCTCGACAGAAACGATCAGATCGCCAAGGGGCTGCACGCCGTCGGGCGTCGGCATGGGCTCTCCCTCAAACTGCGAGAAGCTGAGCACGTCCGTCGCCTTGTCCTTAGCCCTGAACTCCCGGTTAATCTGGCGGATCTCTTCGTCGGTCACAAAAGAGACTGAAAGCTCGAACAGATCGCCCGCTTCTTCCGTTTCGGCAATGAAGTCGAGGCAGAGCAGCAGGTTGGACTTCAGTCGATCGAGCTGCTCGGTAGGCAGCAGGCCGGAGTCGTCAAGCAGGATGCGATGCGTCAGAGGCTTCATTGGATTGGGAGGAGTGCGATGTACTGGATTCATAGGATTCGAAGGCGCGCAGGATGCGTTCGACGATGGGGTTCCTGATTATATCTTCGTTCCCGAAGCGTATGATCTGAACCCCCTGCGTATGCTTTAAAATATGCACGAGTCTGACCAGGCCCGAGATTCCGGGCTTCAGGTCGATCTGCGTTACGTCGCCTCCGACGGCCATGCGGGCGTTGCGTCCGATACGAGTCAGGAACATCTTCAACTGTGGCAGCGTACAGTTCTGAGCCTCGTCGAGCACGATGAAGGCGTCGTTCAGCGTGCGGCCGCGCATGAAGGCAAGCGGGGCGATCTCGATGCGGCCGGCCTGGATAAACGACGTTACCTTTTCCATGCCCAGGCATTCATAAAGGGCGTCATAGATCGGCCGCAGATACGGATCGACCTTTTGAATCATATCGCCCGGTAGAAAGCCCAGCGATTCGCCCGCTTCGACGGCGGGGCGGGTGAGGATGATCTTCTCGATCTCGCCCGACGTCAGAAGCTGACAGGCGACGACGACCGAGAGGAAGGTCTTACCCGTTCCCGCAGGGCCTAACCCGATCGTGACCGGATTGCGCATCAGCGAATCGATATAGTTCGCCTGATTGATCGTCTTCGCATGAAGCGGCTTGCCTCTGTAGGTCGTGAATACCTTCGCCCGGCTCATCAGCTGCTGCATGGCGTCGGCTTCGTCGCCCGATCGATCTGCCTGCGCTTCATCGGAAGGGGCCGCGCCCTGATCCTGAGCTTCGAACATCAGCGTTTGATCGGCGTCGGAGCTCTGGTATAGCCGGTGCAGATAGCGCGTATCGAAGCTGTCGAGAGAGCGCCGGTCGTGAAATTCTACAAGGCGCTCGAAGAACCGCACCGCTCGGTCGATGCGCAATCGCGCGGGACTGCGTACAAGAAAAGACTGTCCTCGCGGAATCAACTCCACATCAAGCATCTCTTCAAGTTCGGCGACGCGTCGGTCCTGGATACCGCAGAGGTTGTGAAAGAGATCGGCGCTTTCAAAGGTGAAGATTTCCTGCATCGCTATTCTTCGGGAGCGCTTTTCTTGATCACAAGCTCGGCCATGATGCGCCGTCGCCGCCCTTCTTCTCCGGAATGGTCCGATATCTCATGCAAGAAAACCCGACCGCCCATCTGCTGCATGGCGCCCTGCACGATCGTCAGACCCGTTCCCATGCTGAAATCTTCGTCAAAGAAGCGTTCGTCGTAGACGTTGTTGAGTTTGTAAAACGGCTCGTAGATCTGATTCTCATAGCCTTCGGGAATGCCCGTCACGCCCCCACCCATAGAGAGGATGTCGTTCAATAGACCGACAAGCACGACGCGCGGCGATTCGAATCGTACGATATCGATCGTCGAGCCCTCGGGTGAGAATTTAAAGGCGTTGATCAGCAGCTCGCGTATACACAGGCCCAGGGCGTCGGCATTACCGCTGATCGGATGCTCGATCGTTAAATCACCCATCTCAATTTTGTGGTTCTTGATCGCCCTGAATTTTTCGACGGCATGAACGGCCTTAACGACGATATCGGGAAAGGCGGAGGGCTCGATCGTTTCGACGGAGTAGTTCAGATCAAGAGCCTTGTTGATCTTTTCCATGTTCTCAAGCCAGCGATGCACGTTATGCACCGACGTGAGAATACCGTCGAAGTCCTTGCGCGGAACGATGTAAAAGCCGTCTTCTTTTTTCATCTTCATCTCGAGCAATTCCATGCGCGTGATGAGCGAGCCGAGGCCCATGCCCTGCAAGATCGTATTGCGGATGTTTGAGATCAGAGCTCTTGAGTATTTAACCTTATAGGCGTGTTTGTTCTGCTCTTTCCAGATCAGCCATTCGAGCTGATCCTGAACCCGATCCTGATATTCCTGCATGTATTGAAAGAGAGAGTTCTTCTCTTTATAGAAGACCTGAGCCTCGCGCAGATGCGAGAGCAGAATCTTTCCCTCACAGGGGGTTACGATGCCGTCGAAGAAGGATCCGGGCGCAAGTTCAGACAGGCGTGACTTTTCTTTTTCATCGACAAGGACGACAAGAACGGCATGAGCATCCTGATGATGCAGGGCGCTGATGACGTCCTGTCCGTTTGTACGACCGAGGTTCAGAGCAAAAAGGATGACCTCGGGCCGGTGGTGGGCCTGAAGCTCGAGAGCGATACCGAGGCTGCGCGTGGCGAAGGTCATAAAACCTTCTGTGCGCAGAAAATCGCGGGTCTGCTTCAGCCACTGAAGGTCTGGGTGAATCAGAAGGATCTTTTTGCTCGATGCCGACATGAATTACATATCTTCCAGGATCTGCTTGATGATGTCGAGAAACTGAGCGGGACGGAACGGCTTTACGATCCAGCCATCGGCGCCGGCTTCGCGGCCTTTCTGCTTCATGCTCTCTTCGGCTTCGGTCGTCAACGTGATGATGGGAACGTCGCTGTTTAACTTGCGAATCTCGCGAATCATCGTGATGCCGTCCATAACGGGCATGTTGATATCGGCGATGACGAGATCGAATTTACCCGCTGCGAACTTATCGACGCCTTCCTGACCATGTTCGGCCAGCGTAACCTCGTAGCCGCCTGTTTCCAGGGTATCGCGCACCATGTCGCGCATTGTCGCCGAATCATCGACTGCCAGAATATGAGCTGCCATGCAATTTCCTCCGTACCTGTGAACTGGATAATAAAAAAGCCGATCTGCTCCGAGCAATCAGAATACAGTCGCCTATATTTCCTTATTGGACGCCCTCTACTTAAAAAAAGTAACCTGCGTCGAGAATTCGTAGTAGCGGGCCAATCCGGCCTCGCGGACGATATAGTTGGGCAGGGAGCCGATCAGGTTCTCTGATGAACCGAGAACGAGGGCGCCGTCGTCTTTGAGAGAATCCCTCAACTTTACGAGAATCGTCTTTCGCGTCGCTTCATCGAAATAGATGAGCACGTTGCGACAGAAGATGAAATCGAATCGTCCTGGAAAGGGATCAGAAACAAGATTATGCGTTTTAAAGTCGATGCCCGTTTTCAGCTCATTGGTGATCCTGTAGCCGTCCTTTTCCTGGGTAAAGTACTTTGTCAGCATATGAGGCGGCATGCCTCTCTGGATTTCGAAATTCGTATAATAGCCGGCCTTCGCTCGTTCGACGGAATCCCGGCTTATGTCGGTTGCGGTGATCCGCAGATTCGGATAAATCAACGGAAAACGATCGCGAATGATCATCGCAATAGAGTAGGGCTCCTGGCCGGTCGAGCAGGCGGCCGACCAGATACTCAGCGTTTCGCTTCGCGGTGACGAAGCCGAAATCCCCCGACGATCCATCCATTCCGGAATCATCTGGTCGACGAGGGCGTTGAAGATACTTTCGTCTCGAAAGAACTTCGTTTCATGCGTCGTGATCTGATCGATGAGACGATGCGTGAAGTTCTCGTCGGTCCCGCCGATCAGACGGGCGGCGACCTCGTCGTAGTTCTGTAACGAGTGTTCCTTCATCAAATCGCGAAGGCGGCTGTCGAGCAGGTATATCTTATCGTCGGTGAGATATACTCCCGTCATGTTCTGTATGATGCTTACAAGCTGTTTATGATCCATTGGTATTCTCTATGTGCGATACGGTTTTAATCGCCGAGCAGAAAGCGGATGCGCGCGGCGATATCTTCGATGGACAGACTTTCCTGAACGAGCTTTTCTTCGGTCGGACGAGAAGGCATGCCATAGACAAGACAGGTTTCCCGCGATTGCGCAATAAGGTAACATCCGACTTTCTTCATTTCGATCATGCCTTTGTGGCCGTCGTGGCCCATGCCCGTCATGATGATGCCGACGGCCCGACCCCGATAGACTTCGGCCACATGCCTGAAAAGGACGTCCACCGAGGGCTTGCAGCTGTTTTCGGGTTCCGTATCCAGGATTCGTGCGTAGACGCCGTCGGCCTTTCGTTCCAGGGCAAGGTGAAAGCCGCCGGGCGCGATATAGGCCGTTCCAGGTTCGATTTTCATACCATCGACGGCCTCGACCGTGGGGATGTTCGATTCAGCCTGCAGGCTTTCTGCGAGCTGTCGCGTAAAGACCGGAGGCATATGCTGTACGATAAGCAGGGCTCCACGCGGAGGGCGTACGAAGTTCTGAAAGAGCTTGCGCAGAGCGACGGGCCCGCCTGTGGAGATGCCGATGGCGGCCACATCAAACGAGGCCGGCAGGGCATCGGTTCGGGCCAGCTCATGCGGCTTGACCGCTGCCGGACGCGCAGGTGCTATCGTCTCAACGGCCTCGGCAAGCTCGATAATACGTGATAGCAGCTTTCGCCGAATATACTCGACCGGCGTTTCTCTGCCGCCCGTATCGGGCTTGGTTACGAAGTCGACGGCGCCTTCTTTCAGGGCTTCAATCGTTATACGCGCTCCCTCCGTCGTATGGGAGCTGAACATGATGACTTTGCCGGCAGGATGAAGGTGACGGATTTCGCGCAGCGCTTCTATGCCCGTCATCTCGGGCATTTCATGATCGAGTATAACGAAATCGGGCCGGTAGTGACGCACTCGCGGCAGAGCAAGGCGACCATTCGAGGCGATAGATACGACCTCGACGCGTTCGTCGGTGGACAGGGCGTCTCGCAAAAACTGCCTGTATGTCGACGAATCATCGACGATAAGAACGGTGATCTTTTTCGTTTGATTCATAGAAAGGTCAGAAATCAATTACGTCCGGCCAGCAATCGTTCGCTGTTCAGAATGAGAATCGGGCCCTTCTTTGTAATGGCCACATACTGAATATAGTAGCCTTCCTGTTCTTCCATGTGAGCGCCGGCCGGTTCCAGGCTGTCGTCGGCTATGCTCAGGATATCGTCGATCTTTTCGGCAATAACGGCTACCTGAGTTCCCGTAGATTTCAGGCGTATAATCTGCAGGCGTTCGGGCCTTTCTATCGTTTGTTTGCGCAGTAGCTGACGCAGATCGATGACGGTGACGACGTCGCCTCGCAGGTTGACGATACCGGCAATATAGGTCTTGGCGTTCGGAACGGGGGTCAGACGCAGATTTTTCTCCACCTCTTTACAGCGATGAAGCTCAAGCCCGTAGATCTGCTCGCCTACATACCAGGTCAGGAATTCGCGATTCATTTGCGCACTCCCGACGTGGTCTTCCCTTCAAGGCTTTCGCTCAGATGTTCTTTAAGAGCTCTGTAGCGTCCGTTCTTGAAGCGCTCTGCCAGATCTTCGATGTCGAGCAACATGGTGGTCTTGCCTCCGGTCAGGGCGTAGGCGGTAACAGACTCAGATGTGAAGGTATTCCTGTCAACTCCTTCAAAATCAGTCACGACATTGTGTACCTCGTCGGCAATAAGGCCGATTCGGAAGCCGTTGATCGTGAAAAGAATAACGTAGGTTTCTTTCTGGTTAAACATTTCCACTTTCTTGTCAAGAGCGAAGACCTTCTCGAGCCGCAGCAGAGGAACGATATGATTCTGATGATTGAGAATCTCGAAGTCAAGCAGCGTCTCGATTCGGTTATACTCGATCTGTTCGATTCTTGGAACCGATGAAACGGGAACTCCGAAATAGTAAGAAGACGATTCGAAGACGAGATAGCCCGATTCTTCCATCCCCTCAAGCACGGTCGAGCCTCGCTGCTCTTCTTCTTCGTCCTCGCTGAGGTTGCCCTGCATATTTCGATGTCGGGCGATACCGGCCGTATCAAGAATGAGCACCGCCTCTCCGTCGCCCATGATGGCCGCTCCCGAGAAGATCTTCACCTCGGCAAATTCCTGGCCGAGCGATTTTACGACGATCTCTTCGGGGTTGAGGATCTCGTCGACAAGAAGTCCGAATCTGTGCTGTTCGGTTTCGACGACGATGATAAAGCCCGTCGTCAGCGAATCGCGCGTTTCGCGAACGTCTTCGCCTTTCACGGTTCGCAGAAGCGATTGTAGATGGATGAGAGGCAGCAGGTGTCCGCGAATCTCATAGGCAAGGCTGTCCTGAATCTGATCGAGCTTCGTCGGATCGAGCTGCAACAGTTCTTTGACGTTCGCCTGCGGAATGGCAAGTCGCGTACCGCCGCTTTTTATCAGGATACATGTGACGATGGAGAGCGTTTGTGGAATCGTTAACTGAATCGTCGTTCCCACGCCGCTCACTGAATTGATCTCAGCGGAACCGCCGGCCTTCTTTAAACTGGTGCGAACGACGTCCATGCCGACGCCTCGACCCGACGTCGTCGTGACGGTTTCGCTTGTGCTGAATCCTGGCAGAAAGATCAGATCGGCGAGCTCGGCATCGGTGGCCGCCTTCGCCGCCTCGGCGGAAAGCAGGCCGCGCTGTTGCGCTTTTTCGCGAATACGATCGTAGTTAAGCCCGCGCCCGTCGTCCTGCACGGTGATGATGACGTTGCCGCCGCGAAAGAAGGCATCGACGCGCAGCTTGCCCTCACGCGGTTTGCCGAGGCGGATGCGCTCGTCGGGAGCTTCGATTCCGTGATCGATGGCATTGCGAACGATATGAGTGAGCGGATCGCGTATCGAATCGATGAGCGTTTTATCGAGTTCGACATTGCCGCCGTCGGTAATGAGCTGTACCTGCTTGCCCGTCTGTGAGCAGACGTCGCGCACCAGGCGCGGCACTCGTTGAAAGAGCGTTTCGAGTTCCTGAAGCCGCGTGCGCATGATGCCTTCTTGAATGCGCGAGACGAGGTAACTTATTTTTTTAGCGCTGACGGCCAGCGTAGGGTCGCTTGATGTTTCGACCTTCTGCATCAGTTCGTTGCGGGCGATGACCGTTTCGCTTGCCAGATTGATCAGATTCTCGATCAATGGAAGAGGCACTTTCAGATGTGACTCTTTTTCGACGCCGGTCGCATCATCTTCGCGCTTTTCGACCTGAGCCGGCTGTATGGACTTCGCTTTTGGTGCCGGCGTCTCGACGGCGGCGGTCTTCTCGGGCTCCAGGGTGTTCACTTCTGCCTCGCCTGTTTTAACAGGAGCATGGATAAGGTCGAGAGCGATGGTTTGCAGACCGGCGGCTGTGAGCGCCTGGTCCGGCTCTTCTTTGCTCTTGAATACGATGAAGTAGGGCAGTGTTTTGCCGGCTTTATCGTTAAATTCCGAAACGAGAGAGGGACTGATACCGTGCAGAATGATCGTCTTGCCTTTTCGAAACGTTTGAAGACGAGCCGAGATCTCAGATAGCTTCCCGGTATTCTGAGCGGCAAGGTCCATCACGGCGCAGGCAAGATAATCCTCTGTTTGCATGGCTGCCGGCGGAATCTTTGTCCGCAGCTTCTTACAGAAATTCTCAAAGACGCTGCGAACATCGGGCTGAACATCCGCTGGTGTCTTCCGTTCCTCTAATTTCGCCGATCCGCGAAGCGACGAGAGGCGACTGACGAGATCCTCAACGACCGTCTTCTCTGAATCCTCAATGCGATCGATCATCTGACGCAGTCGGTCGACGCTGAGTAGAAAGATGTCGACCATATCGACGTCGGGCTCTATCTCGCGAGAACGGACGGCGCTCAGCACGTTTTCAAAGATATGCGAGAGTTCTTTGATGCGATTCAGATCAAAGAGCCCGGAATTCCCCTTAATCGTATGAATGGCGCGAAAGAGTTGATCGACCTTTTCCTGGTCAAAGCCCTGCTCCAGGCTGAGGATAGCCTCCTCGGCCTTATCGAGCAGGTCGGTCGATTCGACGATGAAGCTTTTCAGGAATTTTGAGCTCTGTTCATCCATGCTTGCAACCTTTACATTAGAAATAAGACGATTAAGAGGCGACGCCAGGGATCTGAAAATGGCGGTCCAGGCCGATGATGCTGAACTGATCTTTGATGGCTGAGGAGGCCGTAATCTTCAGGGCGCAACCGACCTTGCGGCATTCTTTCGCAAAGGTTGCAAGAACGGCCGCCGATTCAATGCTGAGCTCGTCACAGGCTCCGATATTCAACAGAATTTCATTTCCCCCTTCCAGGGGAAGCGAATCGCCAAGAACGCCGCGCAGAGAACTGCCCGAATCGCGAAGCTCGTCCTTTTCAATCGAGATAATGATCTTTTTGCCGCGTTTAAAAAAGTTTGCCATAACGTCCTGTACAGTATCGGAATACCGGGGCTGAAAAAAGAGTTGCAAGGCCGCCTCTGCCGTCGTTCTCTTTTTGCATTCTCTATTAGACGCTTTCAGGTAAAAAATCAAGACGCCGGGACCGATAATACCTAAAGGTCAGGTTTTTTTCACCTATTGCACGTCTTTTACTCGGGAGTATCTACATCATATGACATCGTTTAAGAACCTGAAGATCAACGCCAAGATCCTCGTCAGCAACCTGATTTCTATGGCCTTTCTGCTGCTTGTCGCAGGATACGGCTTTTATCAACTGAATGCTTCTATAAATGCTCTCCAGGACATCTATGAGAACCGGATCATACCGTTAAAACAGATGAATATCGTCTCGCGAGATCTGATGCAGATTCGCGTGAATATGCTTACCGAGCTTATCGCACTTCAAGAGGGCGATAAGGCCGAAGTCCGCCGGCGTATCGAGGACTCGGATCGTCTCAAGAAAGAGATGGAAGAGCAGCTGGCCGCCTTTGAGAAAACGGTGCTCACCGAAGAAGAGGCCCGGCGTTACGCTGATTTCCGGGCCGCCGATACTGCCGGTGCCGATATTCGTACCCGCTTCAGAGAGGCGATTGAGAGAGGACAGGAGGAAGAGGCAAGGCGGCTATCGGTGCAGTGGCGCGACAACTACCGACAGATGCGAGACCACATTAATCGCATCGTCGATATTCAATCAGAGGTGGCGCAACAGCTTTACGAAGAAGAGGTGACGGCCTTCAAGATCACGGTCGTCGTCTTCACCGTCATTATCGTTCTGTCAGTGACGGCCGCTCTGACGATCCTTACGTTGATGCGTCGCTATATCTCGACGCCGCTTCAGAATGCCGTCGACCGCGTACGAGACCTTGCAGAAGGCGAGGGGGATCTGACCAAACGCCTTGAAGTGAACAGCACCGACGAGGTCGGCGATATGGCTAAGTGGATCAATCAGTTCATTAGCAATATTCACGATATCGTCAAAGAGATGTCCTCGAATACAAACGACGTAAAGGCCTCGGCCGGGTCGCTTACAGGCGCCAGCCAGAACCTCTCGGCGGGCATGGAAGAGATGTCGGTGCAGTCGCGCAATATCTCGGCAGCAGCCACACAGATGAATCAGAATTTTCAGGTCATCTCGTCCTCTGTCGAAGAACTCTCGACATCTGTCGGTGAAGTCGCTCGCAACGCTTCGGATGCTTCGAAGATCGCGCGTGAGGCGGATAAGACGGCGAACGAGACGAACCAGAAGATCAAGCAGCTGGGTGTCGATGCTCAGGAGATCGGCAAGGTCGTCGAGGCCATTCAGGGCATCGCCAGCCAGACCAATCTGCTTGCCCTGAACGCCGCCATTGAAGCGGCCGGAGCGGGGGATGCAGGGAAGGGCTTTGCCGTCGTCGCCTCGGAGGTTAAAGAACTTGCCCGACAGGCGGCCGAGGCCTCTGACGAGATTAAAACCCGTATTGAGGCGATTCAGAACTCCACCGAGATGGCCGTTGAGTCTATCTCGATGATTACGTCTGTGATCTCAAAGATCAACGAATTCAGTACATCGATTACATCGTCCGTTGAAGAGCAGTCGATCACCGCTAAAGAGATCGCCGGCAACGTGAATCAGTCGGCTCAGGCCTCAAGTGACGTCGTACAGAACATTACGGGCATCTCGACGGCAACGCAGGACGGCGCTAAGAACGCGCAGAGCCTCTCGGGACTTGCCACGCAGCTCGATACGCTCTCATCGCGACTCGGACAGATCGTCAGTCGTTTTCGCATTTGAGACCGCAACAGGCTTTTCAAAGAAGACCGCCCAGTCCGTAAGCGTTCGTATCTCAAGACCCGTTCTTTAGATACGAACGCTATTAAGGCAGAGGCTGTATTGCCGGTTTTAAAACGACTTCTCAAAAAAAAGCAGTTGCCGCAAAGAGCGACCGGTATAGAAATGAAGACATGTGCCTCACAGCATGTTTCTTCGCGGCTCTCCTTGTAGAAGCAGGGAGGTCTCCGGGTCGCCATGCTATGAAAGGATAAAAATACGGGCACTGGCGGGCTTATGGATCATCTCTTCTTTCATAATTTCTTCACCGTATCCGGTTTGAACTATGTAATCTTTACTCTGTTCTTCGCCGGGTACCTGCTGACGCTGCGCGATCGCACGGCGGCTACTCGTGATCTGATCTTTCTGTTCACAATCATCTCGTCGATGGCGCTTGCTTACTTCCTGGCCTATCTGATACCGAGGCCCATATTCGCCTATCATCGATGGATCAGCGTCGCCGTTTCTCTTTATGGAACGTCGCACGTCTCGCTTTTCCTTTTGAATTATCCCGAACCCATCTGGCCGCGCTTTCGCAAGATCTACTTCTGGAGCACGTTTGTAATATCGAGTATCGTAACGCTGGCCTTTGTATATCAATCGCTATCGGCCCCCAAGGTCTATGAGTTTGATGGACATTACTATGATGTCGATCTGCCCGTTCTCGGGCGTATTGTCGGGGCCGTCATCCTGCTTTATGTTCTGTTCTTTGTCATAACAGGCGTCATTCGTATCGTGCGTGCGAAGAAGCGATTTCCGCTTGTTGTGATGCTCTTAGCCTTCCTCTTCATCGTCTTTGTACCGGGCATCTTCAATCTTCTGAACCGGTTGAACCTTCTCGATAGAGAGGTCTTTCAAACGATCTGGAATATCTCGGGCGTGGCCGGGGCCTTTGTCTTTCTCGTCATCTACGTAAATCACATGACCGAGCGTACGACGCTTCTTATGAAGCTCTATGCGATATCGCTTGTGACGGTGCTTTTGATTTTACAGGCGGTAAATTTCCATCTTTTGCGTGATCGTGAAGGCATGTATGACTCTCTTCAAGTTCAAAAGGGGTATCGCGCCATCGTTGATCAGACGTATAGATCAGAAGACCTCAGCTGCATAGCGAGGGTGAATGCCGACGGCACTTCCTCCGTCGTTTATGAAGGCGAGGCCGAAACGCTTCCGGGGCTGTGCAGACAGTCGTCCGTGCAGCAAGCAGCACAGAGAGTTTTACAGAGGTACCTGAACGGCGATTCCGTGGCCGCGATAAAGGCAACGACCGCCGAAGCGCTGCTTCCGGCACTGTCGGGCACTCTGAACTGGCTGCAGAGCGAGAAACAGAGGCATTCAGAGGCCGGAATGGATGAATCGGCTCATCGTCAGCAGATCCTTAAAGATCTGAAAAAAGGACGAAATCGTATTCGTCGTGTTCGTGGAATCATCGAACGCTTGCCTGGCGCTGATCTGCGCGCTGAGTTTCAGAAGGCGGCGGAGACTCTGAAATCCGATCCCTTTCTTGCTGCTCGCCTGGAGGCCGCCCTGACGGGGCCCGATGATTTCTTCAAAGATCGCAGCTCATTGCTTGCTCTTTTCCCGGAGCCTTTATCGCCCGGCGATCGAGGCTACGGTCTTGATCGACAGGCTGCCGCACATGAGGATCCTCTCGACGGAAAATACATCACATATTTCCTTTCCTCGGGCCAACAACTCTATCAGGTGGATTTTCGTTATGAGGCCTACCGTAGCTTCTTGAACGAAGGCTCTTTCGTGATGAACAATCTACAATTAGGGGTGACCGTTCTTATCATGCTGGGGTATCCGATCTTTTTTCTTGGAGCTCTGCTGCAACCGCTGCGTTCGCTTCTTGGCGGCGTGGAGACCGTCAACCGGGGCGATCTGAACGTTCAGGTGCCCGTTAAAATCGAGGATGAGATCGGATTTCTGACGCGTAATTTTAACAGCATGGTCGACAGCATTCGAACGGCAAGAGAAGAGTTGCGTGAGTATGCCGACCAGCTCGAACAACGCGTCATCGAACGTACCGAAGAGCTTCAGAATACGCTTGTAGAGGTTCGCAGTTTGAAAGAAGTGCAGGACGGGGATTACTTTCTCACGTCGTTGCTTCTGCGACCTCTTTCTGCGAACCATGTGCCCGAAGATAGCCCCTGTATCGTCGACTTTGTCGTGAAGCAGAAGAAGCAGTTTACGTTTCGACGGTGGAAAGAAGAGATCGGCGGCGATCTCTGTACGGCGCACCGAATCGTACTGCGCGGTCGCCCTTACATCTTCGCGGTGAACGCTGATGCCATGGGAAAATCCATTCAGGGAGCAGGCGGGGCCCTTGTTCTTGGAGCCGTCATCGAATCCCTTGTCGAACGGACAAAGTACTCCGAGCTGGACCGCGAGCTTCTGCCTGAGAAGTGGTTAAAGCTGGCCTTTGTGGAATTGCATCGCGTCTTCGAGAGCTTTGACGGATCGATGCTGGTCTCGCTCATCATGAGTCTCGTCGATGAAGAGACGGGATTCGTCTATTTCATCAACGCCGAACATCCTCTTCCTGTGCTTGTTCGCGACGGACAGGCCTCGTTTATAGAGCAGGCCGAACCGCTTCGCAAGCTGGGAATGACGGGCATGAGCGGATTCATTTCTATACAGACGATCTCGCTGCAGATAGGAGATACGCTGATATTCGGATCGGATGGCAAAGATGACCTTGTTATGGGCGAGAAAGACGGAGTGCGCATCATCAACGAAGATGAAAGCCTCTTCTTGAGTATTGCTGCCAGGACGCAGGGCAATCCTTCTCAGATGGCTCAGATTCTCTCTGAGCAGTATGAGTTGATGGATGACCTCTCTCTTCTATCGATTCGATATCAGCCCGATTCCGATGAGCACCGTCGTCGTCGCGCCGTTTCGCGTCAGCTGAAAGAGAATATTGAAGCCGTGCGTAGCGGTTCGATTGAGCCGCATGAAGGTATTCAGCTGCTGTTAAAAGGCCTGTCGGAGTATCCCGAGAATCTACAGCTGCACAAGCAGCTGGCCTCGCTCTATCTGAAAACCGGGCAGTACGGTCGAGCCATCATCCACATGGAGAAGTATCTGCGCTTCAGGCCCGAAGACGACGAGATGCTATACCGGCTCTTCTTGCTTATGAAGAAGCGCAACCTGCTTGCCCGAGCCGCCGAATACGGCGAGATCTACCATCTTCGTCATCCTGATGATCGTCGCGTCACAAAGGAGCTCATGGAGGTCTATGCACGCCTGAACAACAAGGTGCGCGAAGAGAAGTTCCGCAAACGACTGGAGACGATGCAGGAGGGCTGATGCATCGTTCTCCGTTAAAAGAAACACTCCGCCTTCTCAGCCCCAGCGCTCGAGTGGCGCGCCTTTCCTGAAGTGTCGCTCCGCACGTTCGATGGTCCTTGCATCCTCTTCAAGAGGCGGGGCCATGTGTCTTTTTATGCGTGCGTCGATGAGCAGAGGCCCGCGGCAGCCCCAGTGACGGGCCTTTGTGAATGCATGAAGGCCGTGCACATCCTGCGCCGGATTCGACCGCGTAAACGTTACCCAGACGAAATTGTTAAACGAAGCGGCCGTAAACGTCGGATCATCGCAGAGCACGATCATCGCCACGCCGGCAAAGGCGGCAGGGTGCTCTCTTTCAAGAGCCTCAAGCCTGCCAGTAAGCGGCAGCAGCGTCGGATCATCCTCTTCGCGCGCGCGAAGCGACGGTTCCGTGGCCAGGGCAATGACGCCGGGACGCACAAAGGCCCATCGCCATCCGGTGCCTGCCACATTCTCGCGCAGCTGCGTCGGCAGCTCCGTACAGAGCTTGCGCAGAGGCCTGCCGTAACAGGCCAGCACGAGCTTTGATCCCTCGTTCAGCCCCGTACCCGAATAGTCGAGCGTATCGATCGTTGTGCCCGTCTGGAAATGCAGATCGCGACTGAAATCGAGTCGTTCGAGGCAGTAATCAAAGAACTGCTCGGCATGATGCGGATCGGGCGCATCGCCGGCGGCGATCATCAGGTATTTGGCAAGCGAGGCCTGCCCGAAACCGAGTACTGCATTGGCAATCGTGAGTATCTCTCGCGGCTTCTCGTCTTTATCAAAGGGCGTATAACGCTCGCTACCCAGAGCAAGCAAAAGCGGATGCACACCCGCCGCGTCGACCGCATGCATCGCACGCAGACCGGGCAGGCTGACCGGCACCATCGGCCCTGTTAACTCGTGAATCAAGGCGCCGAAAATCGTGTCTTCGGCCGGCGGTCGGCTGACGACGGTAAAAGGCCAGATGGCGTTTTTTCTGTGAAAGACGGCCTCTACCCTGAGAACGGGAAACTCATGCTGCAGGCTGTAATATCCAAGATGGTCTCCGAACGGGCCTTCAGGCAGCGTGAAGTCTTCAACCGTACCAACGATGCAGAAATCGGCGTCCGAGGCGATACGGTAACCCTGATACGACGTATAACGAAATCTACGACCGGCAAGGGCGCCGGCGAAGGCCGTTTCGGGTAACCCTTCGGGCAACGGCATAACGGCGGCCACCGAATGCGCCGGCGGTCCGCCGACGAAGATGCTCACACGAAGCGGCTTTCCCGCGGCGATTGCCTTCTGATGATGCACGCCGATGCCGCGATGAATCTGATAATGAAGTCCGATCTGTTTATTCGTTTCGTATTGGTTGCCCGAAAGCTGTACGCGGTACATGCCCATGTTCGATGAAAGAACTCCCGGACGGTCGGGGTCCTCTGTATAAACCTGAGGCAGCGTGATGAACGGCCCGCCATCAAGCGGCCAGGAGCGCGGCGCCGGAAGACGATCGATCGTCGTTTGATTCGCCATTACGGGCGCAAAAGAGTTACCAAAAATGCTTCGTTGCGGAAGGGCTTTCATCGCCGCAAAGGGCAGCCTGAATAAAAGAGAGGGCTGCTTGAAAAGCGTCGGCGGATGAGCGCGTACGGCGATGAGCGACTTCACGTCTTCAAGGCTTCGACGAAAAAGGAAGCGTGCGCGATCGAGCGTGCCAAATAGATTGGACGCAGCGGGAAAAGAAGAGCCTTTAACGTTTTCGAAAAGTAAGGCCGGTCCGCCGCGCTCGAATACGCGTCGATGGATGGCCGCCATCTCAAGATCTGGATCGACCTCATCTTGAATGCGGACGAGATGTCCGTTTTTCTCAAGATCCTGAACGGCGTCGAAGGTGGAGCGATAGGCCATAGTTCCCGGCAATATAATAAAGAATCTGCACGAAGGAAGGATTATTTCACGAAGATGATCTTCTTAATCACATCTTTATGGCAGAAGGCCCGCTCTCCGGAAGGGGGGCCCTGGATGCCCGTATACCAGGAGTTATCGGCTTTAAGAAGGTCCATCCAGAACGAATACAGCAGAACATCGCCGTTGCGATTCGAGAACTTCACCTTATTCATATAAGAGGGAATCGGCTTCTGAACGATCAGAGTAGAGTCGGCGAGCTCGACGCGAAAACGGCTGACGTCGAAGCGAAAGACGCGACCGTCCTTTCCCTTTCCCTGTTCAGCCGGAGTCCAGCGCTCGTACTCAATGCTCTTGATATCGGCAAGGCGAACTTTTTTTACAAACTCCAATCCGTCGACGGTATGTGTGAAGAGCATGGAGTCGGGCATCTCAAGCTGGATGCGGCCTTTCAGCGTACGTCCGTCGCATAACGCTACGTCGGCCTGAAGATCACGCCGGCTCAGTCGAGGAGCGTTTTTATCGTCAGAATCGTTCTCGGTCTTATCGGGCCGTTCGTTTCGCGGCTCTTCGCGAGCGGTTAGAGGCGAGAAGGAAGGAATAATTGCAGTGAACAGGAACGCTAACAGTACAGGCGATATTACTCTGGTAATTGTTCTGCCATGCCGGATTGCGAGAAAACTCAATCGCCTCATTCGAAGAATAACCTGCCTTGAAAGTTCAAGGCGAAAGGCAGAAGCCTTTCGCCCGGACGTGTTATAGTTTATGCCAGGTCTGCGACCGACCGAGCAGAGAAACGCCGAGGAAGCCGCGTACAATCAGCTTGCTGCCTTCGACTTTGATCTTGCAAGAATAGATCTTTCCGTTTTTCGGATCCATGATGGAGCCGCCGGTCCATTCGTCTCCGTCTTTCTTCATGCCCCAGATGATGGTAAGGCCTTCAAGCGGCTTGTCTTTTGCCTGGCCGGGACACTTATCGCATTTCTTTCCCTGGTCTTCGGCGTTGAGCAGCTTTTCAATCTGACCGTAAAGAACTCCGTTCATCTCGTAGATCTTCACATAGGATTTTGCCTGGCCGGTTTCGTCATCGATGGTCTTCCACATTCCCACAGGAGTCTGCGCAAAGAGCGAAGAGGCGAACAGCATCGCACCAATAACGGTGATCTTTTTCATTGTCAGTTTCATCATGAAACTCCTCCGTATCTTCTTGTTCACAGAAAGCATCTGAGCCTCTGTTTGACGGCCGGATTCAACACCGGTTCGTCTTTCCTCGTAGAAGAGGATGATTGACCGAAACGTCAACCAGAATTTCAGATCAGATTTCTCACCGATCCGGCGATGCGCTCCACGTTGTTTGCCGTCAGCGCCGGATACACCGGAATACAGATCGCCCGACGGAACAGGCGCTCGGCATTCGGGAACTCCATGGGCGGCATGGACAGAAAATGATGCAGCGGAGTGGGGATGCGCTGCACGCCGATTTGCAGCGCCTTGAAGTAGCGCATCACCTCTTCCTGAGGCCGGGCCACGACCACAGGCATCCGATGATAGGAATCAGGGCCCGGATTCTTGAAGCAGGACTGATGCTTCGTGAGACGCAGCGTTTCGAGGTATTTCACGCCGATCTTCTTGCGACGACTGACCATCTGTCCGAGCCTCGAAAGCTGGTGCAGGCCCATCGCCGCCTGAAAATCCTCAAGGCGGTAATCGTAGGCGATGCCATGCGGATCGCGGCTCTCACCGTAACGCAGGGCGGCCATCTTCTTGAAAATCGCATTCTGCGCTGCACAGAGGAAGGCTCCGTTGCCGGTCGTGATCATATCGTCTTCGGCAAGGCCGCAGAGCATGATATCGCCTGCCTGACCGAAGGATTCGCCCGTCGCCATCGTCGAGCCCAGCACTCCGGTAATATCTTCGATGATACGCACTCCCTTTGCGCGCAGATCATCAAGGCCGAACTCGCAGGGGCTTCCATAGACATGATCGAGAATAAAGACATCGCCCTGGTTAAGCTCTTCCAGCATCGCCTGAATGGCCTCTGGCGCCGGATGAAAGCTATCCCGACCCGCATCAAGCAGTCGTACGGAGGCGCCCGTATAGCGAGCCGCATCAAGGGCGGCCACAGAGGTCAGGGCGTTCATCCAGACCGTCGTTGTCGGACCGGCTTCCAGTGCGAGAAAGGCAAGATGATAGGCGGCCGCAGGCGAGTTCACCGCAAGGGCCTTTTTATGACCGACGGCCTCGGCAAGCGCCTTCTCAAGGCGCTCTGTGACGGAGCCTGATCCGATCTGATCTTCGATCAGGCACTGTAAAACGGCCTCCAGCTCTTCTCTTGACAGAGCAGGGCGGCTGGCCTCAATCGATTTGGACCGTGCCGGTTCGATAGTCCGTGCCCGTGAACCGGATTTGTATATTCCCGAAATGGAGCTGCTCATCGGCATCCCTCTTTATATAATAGTAAGACCGACCGCCTGAATTCGGGAAGCATTTTCCCGCCAGAAAGTCGACAGGCATCATGCCTGTGCGCAAATAATCGTATTATGTCGTATTTCCTGTCAAGCGGGAAAAAGAGACCCGCTCGCACCCCCTGTGTGCGACGAGGCGGAGGGTGCGACAGGAGAAGGCGATGAAGGGGACAGGGCGTGGGAGGAGAAAGCGTTGAGGCCAATGTGCCGAGAGGAGAAAACAGTGAGGCGTTGTGAACGGGCGCGACAGGGGAAAGCGGTGAGGCCAATGTATCCGGGCGCGACATAATCTTGTTATGTTCGCATTAGATTTATGCGCCTCTGCGTATCGCTTGACGCAATTGTATACTCGATGCCTGCATACTTCCGGAAGCGGAAAATGTCTGAAGAAAAGTATCGAACCTATCTCGAGACTCTATCGTTATCAGAGCTGACTCAAATACTTCGCACGATAGACAGAGACAGTCAATCCGAGCGCTACCTGCTTGTAAAAGAAAGATACGAGGCCCTGAAAGCGCTAAAGGGGAACGAACGGGCGTCTGCAGAGCCGCAAAGGTATCAAACAGCACTGAGGCGATTTGTTGCCGCCGTCGTAGATATTCTTGTCGTATTCGGCCTTAACTGGATAGCGGGCCTCTGGCTGAGTTCCTTGATCGAAATGGAGCCCGTGAGAATTCAGATGCTGCTCACTTTTTCGCCTGCACTCTACGCCATTGTCCTGATCGCCGTTTATGGTCAGACGATCGGCAAATTCTTCTTGCATGTGAAGGTCATCTCAACTGAAGAGGACGAACCCGTCACGTGTGTAAACCGGCACCGATACTGACCCACCCCCGGCAATTATCGT
>SWCA01005079.1_pt1 | contig 85813 bp, 71 predicted proteins | sample 4692961 | NCBI WGS metagenome assembly SWCA01 (sample SAMN10267275, study PRJNA491770) | bioreactor metagenome | isolation source: DHS bioreactor inoculated with | place: Japan: off Shimokita Peninsula | reverse complement strand
AAAATTTAGTATTAGAAGAATTGCCCATTTTTACACAGTCTGCCGTCACTGCGTATCAATGATATATGGGGACGGTTCGTGCGTGTCCTGTCTATGCACTGATATGAATAATAGAATGAGGCTGTTCTTAAGCATTCTAAGACGCAGATTTCATGACAGACTCTTATAAAGATTCGATTAGTCTGCTATTTTGGTATGTACTATTATTATTGAAATCCTTTGCGGAGTCCTTCTGACAACAAGTCAGATAATATTACGACAACTAAATAACAAGCTAGTAATAGGGTTACTTCAGTGTAATGAAACCAACTCATGCTAAGTTTAAATTGCTGGCCCAGACCTCCTGCACCTACAAAGCCCACAACTATGGTCGTACGAATAATTACTTCCCACCTATATAGTATAAATGTAATAAATTTTGGCATAACCATAGGTAGAACACCATAGATAAGCATTTGCCCTGAACTGGCTCCACAGCAAGCTAAATTTTTGATGGGTCTTGAATCCAAATCATCCACCACTTCTGCACACAACTTTCCGAGTATTCCAAAGTTATGTAAAGCTAAAGCTAGAGCCCCAGGTAAAACTCCAGGTTTTAAAATGAAAACGATAATCATTGCCCAAATAAGTTCGGGAACTGCTCTTGAAAAAATATATAAACATCTTATAATCCCAAATAAAATCCAACTATACCATTTATTTGATAAGGCCAGTGTACCATTGGCAGCATTTCTGGCAGCAGGAATTACTGTTATTATCATACCTATAAATGCGAATCCTATGGCCATAACACTCATTTGTAAAGTCTCATAGGTAAGCTTTAAGGCATTCCTCCAAGCATTAACTTCTTTAAAAGCTGGATTTTTTTCTTCAACTCCAAACAAACTACTTAAAAATGTTTTTGCATGAAGCATATTTTTTTCTGAAAAGAGCTCAAGGAGACTAGCTTTCTCTCCTACAAAAATAAAAAGCCATGATGAAATAACTAATATTAAAATCAGAATAAGTGAAAATTTAACAAGGTCAAATTCCCATAAACCTTTTCTAAGTCTCATTTTTTTCATGCTATCAACCTCTCCCGAAGCAAATTGCTCCAAATGTCAATTAATAATACAAGACCTATTAGAAAAAACATGAATGTCCATACCTCGTTATATTGCAAATCAGCTAAGGACAATTGAATTTGATATCCTAGACCTCCTAGGCCTACAAAACTCATGATAGCTGAGGAACGTATAGAACATTCAAATCTATACATTGTATAACTAATCATATTAGGTATTGCCATTGGTAAATACCCATAAAATAATAATTGTAATTTAGATGCACCATTTGATTTTAAAGCTTCTATAGGTTGATTTGGAACATCATTTAAAATATCAGCAAAAATACGTCCTAAGGTTCCGCCATAGGGAATAGCTAAAGCGAAAATAGCTGCAAAGGGAGACAAACCTATGGCAGCTACGAATAACCATGCCCAAACCAACTCATGTATAGCCCTCATTAAACTCAAAACACCCCTAAATATGGTTTTAGAAAAGAACCTAGTAGATTTTTTTTCAGCCAAAATTCCTGATGCCAAAAGTCCTAAAATAAATGCTAAAAATGTTGCTAAGGACATCCCAGTTACTGCATAGGCTAGGGTTATCCAAGATGATTTAAGGGCTATATTTAAAACCTCCTTGGTTAAATTTGGATTAAAAAATGCCTTTATTATTTGAATTATAGTGATTAGACCACCAGAGTGCATAATATCTGTGCTCCACTGAACCGATGATAGGCTCCAAATGAAAATCATAATAAGAATTAAAGTTAAAAAAGTCTTTTTATTAATATTAGAAAAAGGATTTGTGATCTCCATATCATTCCATCTCCTTTAAAGTATAAAGATGTGATAAATGTATATCCTTTACTTCTTCTGTAGGAAGATCGAAATATATTTTTCCTTCCTTCAAGGCTATAATTCGAGTAAAATACTTCTTAGCATATTCTACAGAATGAAGACTAGCTATAAGTGTTTGGTCTGCTTCCTGAACCAATTTTAAAAGTATAAGTAAAATATCTTCAGCCCGTGCAGGATCTAGTGATGATATAGGTTCATCAGCTAAGACAATCTTCGGATTTTGTACTAATAAACGGGCTAATGCCACCCTTTGTTGCTCTCCACCTGATAAATGTGAGGTTCTTTCATAAATTTTATCTGATAATCCTACTCTTTTTAAGGCTTGAATAGCAATGTTTTTTTCTTGTGGATAAATTAAAGATATAAGAGATTTCACAAGTCCCCACTGACCTAATCGTCCTGCTAAAACATTATTTATAACAGATAGTTGATTTATTAAATCAAATTGTTGACGAATAACTCCTACTTTCTCAGATAATTGTTTCCTAGTAGTATAAGCTTTATAGGATATACCATCTATTTCTAGACTTCCTTCACTGGGCTGTTCAATATTTGATAAAATATTTAAAAGGGTAGTTTTGCCTGCTCCACTGGGACCAATCAAAGCAACCCGCTCACCTTTTTTTATACTAAAAGAAAGGGAAGACAATGCTACTATCTTCCCATAATTTTTTGATATATTCTCTAACTGAAATATGTTTTGATGTGACATATTATACTTCACCTACTTTGCTATTTAATAATGCCTAATTCCTTTGCAACGGAATGAATAGCATCATAGTTTTCATTTTTTGTTTCAATAAATTTATCTGTTTGGAATAACTCCATTATTTCACTATTTTCTTTTCCAAAAGAAAGCAATGCATCCTTTACCTTTTCTTTAGTTCCTTCTCCAAAGATTTCGTCAACATTATTAATTGTCCAGTTATAATCATAGTAGTCCGGTGTAATATAAAAAACTTCAACTTTATTTAAATCCACCTTTTTATCATTAACTGCACTTTCCCATACAGCCTCATTTAAAGCTCCTGTTTGAAAGGCTCCGGATTCTACAAGCTTCCAAGTTTTATCATGGGATCCAGAATAGTTTGGTTTACCATCCAAATCATCTTCTGGATCAATTCCCTTTTCTGTTAAGAAATAACGTGGCATTAAATGACCTGAAGTAGAGCTTTCGCTACCAAATGTAAAAGTTAATCCCTTTAAGTCTTCTAATTTTTCAACGTTTAAGTCCTTTTGAGCTATAAAAACTGAATGGAACTTTTCATCCCTGGGTCTTTGAGCAATTGCCTCTGAACCAGAAGTTACATTTCTTGCCTGGACACCTGTTAATCCTCCGAACCATCCTAGATGAATGTCTCCTCTCTGAAAACCAGTTACAAGGGCTGAATAATCAACAGTAGGAACATATTCAACTTCTAGATTTGTTTGTTCACCTATGTATTGTGCCAACTCTTCAAATCGTCTATTTAGTTTAGAGGCATTTTGGTCTGGAATAGCACCTATTTTAAATACTGGTTTTTCTTCGACCGATGTATTGTTAGCCTTTTCTTGGGAACAAGCCATTAATGAAAGTATCATTAATACTGATATTGATAAAGTAAATATTCTCTTCATCTAAAATCCTCCTATTTCGATATGTTTACTAATACGCATCTTCGTAAAAGTATATAGCATTTAGGGATATATTGTCTAATTGATTATATCTATAGTTTTTTTTCCTCTATAATTTATTCTTATATACAATAAAATATATAAACATTTATAGTTTTACGGCTGTAATTGCAAACTAATATATCAATAGTATATAATTGTTTATACATGATTTTAAAAGGAGTCGATTATGATGATGAAAGTAGATGAAGTAAAATGTATAGGCTGTGAACAATGTGTTAAGGACTGTTTTTTGCAGGATATTGAAATGGTTGATGGAAAGGCAAGAATCAATAATATAACCTGTATAAAATGTGGACATTGTATTGCAGTTTGTCCCCAAAATGCTGTAGGGACTGATGAGTATGATATGAAAGAAGTAAAAGCCTATAATAAAGAGGGTTTCTCCCTTGATTCAGAAACTTTATTAAACTTTATAAAGTTTAGAAGAACCATAAGGCAATTTAAAGAAGATGATATTGAAAAAGAGAAACTCATAAAAATCATTGAAGCTGGAAGATTTACTCAAACTGGAAGCAACTCACAGGATGTATCTTATATAGTAGTAGAAGAAAAACTTCAAGATTTAAAGGCCCTTGTTTATGAAAGTTTAAAAAACCTTGCTCAAAATATGCTAGATAATTTAACTCCAAAGACAAAAGCCTATGAAAGATACGCTAAAATGTGGCTGAAAATGCATCAAGAATATAAGGAAAATCCAAAGAATGATAAAATTTTCTTTAATGCCCCTGCGGTAATAATTGTAACCTCTAGATCAGATGTAGATGGAGCTCTAGCTTCCTCTAATATGGAGCTTATGGTCAATGCCCTAGGTCTAGGCACACTATTTAGTGGATTCTTTGTAATGGCTGCTCAGCAAAGTAAGGAGATTATAGATTTTCTTGGTGTTAAGGAAGGAAAGCATATTGTAACTTGTATGGTAGTTGGATACCCTAAAGTTAAATACTTAAGAACTTCACCTAGAAAAGCAGCTGATATATGTTGGAAATAGAGTATTACTTGGACCAAGTATCAAAGTCTATTTGGAGGTATATTTCTCTGTTAGATAATTAATAAATGTTTTTGCAGCTAGAGAAAGAGGTAAATTCTTGTGATAGACTATGCCTGCTGACCTGGTAGGAATCGGTGGTGAAATTGGAATCTCTATAAGATCCCCGGATTCCAGCTCATCCTGAATAAATTCTCTAATAAGCACAGTTATACCAAGTCCTAATTTAGCAAATTCAACTAATATATCCATATTTCCCGTTTCAATCTCTGGTTTTACTGAGATATTATTTACAAGCATATATTTATCAATATATTTTCGAGTTATATTATCTTCTTCCATGAGCATAATTGTATTGGATGGGAAGAAAATACTGGAATTTAAAACATCAAAGGATTCCATATAATTCTTACAGGCAACAAAGATATCATGAACATCCATGAGTTTTATAAAATTATAGCTTTGGGTATCAAAGGGTTGGCTAACAAGTCCAAAATCAATAACACCATCATCAATAAGCTTTAATGTCTCAAAAGTTGACCTATTGAGGATTTGTATTCTAATATGAGGATTAAGCTTGATATATGTTTTAAGATAAGGCAAAAGAAGATGTTTACAGAGGATAGTACTGACACTCATTTTTATTTTACCATAATCATTGGATTTCATTTTATCTATTATGTTTTTACCCGCGGACAATTCTGTCATTGCGTTTTTAACATATTCGAAAAAAATACTTCCTTCATCGGTAAGCCTAATTCCCCTAGAGTTTCTTACAAAGAGTGTAACACCAAGGGCTTCTTCTAGTTTTTTTATTGATTTACTTACTGCAGGCTGACTTATAAAAAGCTTCTCTGCGGCCTTAGATATGTTTTTACAGCTAGCTGCAGTATAAAAAATTTTAAAAAGTTCCATATTGATATTCATAGTATAACCCCTAGTTATATTAAATATAATTATTAATCATTTCAGTTATATTATAACTGAATATATAATAGTAATAAACACAAAAAATACTATGGATGAAAAAAAGACAAAGACTTATTGTCAGTTCATAAATTATTATTTCCAAATAAAGAATATAAAAAGAAAAATGGGGGAGAAAAAATGGGTAAAACAATAGCTGAGAAAATATTTGATGCACATAGAGTAAATATGCCATTTCCTGATACACATGTTTTAAAATTAGATAGAGTTTTCTGTCATGAAATTACTACGCCCATTGCAATAACGGATCTTATGGAAAGAGGTATGGATAGGGTTTTTGATCCAACAAAGATAAAGGCTGTTATAGATCATGTAACGCCTGCAAAGGATTCAAAAACTGCTGAGCAGGGAAAAATACTGCGCGATTGGGCAAAAAGACATGGGATCAAGGATTTTTTTGATATAGGAAGAAATGGTGTATGCCACGCTATATTTCCTGAAAAAGGCTTTGTAAGACCAGGCTATACAGTTATTATGGGTGATTCTCATACATGTACCCATGGAGCATTCGGAGCTTTTGCAGCAGGTGTGGGAACTACTGACCTTGAAGTAGGTATATTAAAGGGAGTCTGTGCATTCCATTTTCCTAAAACAATAAAAATTGTTTTAAATGGTACATTAAAGCCGGGAGTTTATGCAAAGGATGTTATCCTTTTCATTATAAAAGAACTTACAGTGAACGGTGCAACAAATATGGTTATAGAATTTACTGGACCCGTAGTTGATGAGATGTCAATGGAATCGCGTATGACTCTTTGTAACATGGCAATAGAAGCTGGAGGTACTTGTGGGGTTTGCTACCCAGATATGACAACAGTAGAATACCTATGGGAATTTATTAAAGATGACTTTAGTTCAAAGGAAGAAGCTTTAAAAGAATATTCGAAATGGGTTTCCGATGATGATGCTTCCTACGAAAAAGTGTACGAATATGATCTTTCAAACTTAGAGCCAATGGTTACTTTTGGATTTAAACCTGACCAAGTAAAAACAGTTAATGAGATGTCAGATACAAAAATTGATCAAGTTTATATAGGCAGCTGTACAAATGGTCGTATAGAAGACCTAAGAGTTGCTGCAAGGGTTCTTAAAGGGAAGAAAATAAGTGATGATGTACGTGGAATTGTCAGCCCTGCAACTCCTGATATTTATTCTATGGCATTAAAAGAAGGAATAATTGAAATTTTCCAGAATGCCGGTTTTTGTGTTACAAATCCAACCTGTGGAGCCTGTCTTGGTATGAGTAATGGGGTTCTTGCAGAAGGTGAGGCCTGTGCTTCTACTACAAACCGTAACTTCAACGGAAGAATGGGTAAAGGCGGCATGGTTCATTTGATGAGTCCTGCAACTGCAGCAGCTGCAGCTATTGAAGGGAAAATAACAAATTCTGAAATTTTTAACACTAAATAAAGGGGGTAGAGGGAGAAAATGAAAAATTTTAGTGGGAAAGTTTTATTTTTAGATAGAAGCGATATAAATACCGATGAAATTATTCCAGCAAAGTATCTGACTGAAATTACTAAAGAAGCATTAAAACCTTACTTATTGGAAGATTTATCCCTTACAGGCTTTGATAATAAAGGAGATATTAAGGACAACGCTGTAATTGTGACACGATCTAACTTTGGGTGTGGGTCTTCTAGGGAACATGCTCCATGGGCTCTAGAAGTTAATGGATTCAATGTAGTGATTGCAGAAAGCTATGCAAGAATATTTAGACAGAATATGTATAACTGCGGGATGTTTGCCATAGAGTTACCAAAGAATAAGATTGACTATCTTTTTGATAAATATTCAGATAAGGATACTACAATAGAAATTGATATTGATAGGGATAAGATTATTGTAACGGCATCTGATAAATCAGAAGAGATTGATTTTAAAGTCGGTGAATTTGACAAGACACTTGTTAAAGAAGGCGGCTGGGTTGGATATGCCGATAAAAACTATTAGGAATTTTATTAACAAGCATATATAATAGAGTCTTTAACAATTACTTTAATAAGTATATGGATGAATAAAAAGGGCCTATTAATATATCCTAATAAAAAATGGATAAATTGCAGCTCAACAGGTTTCTGCTTCAACAGAGGGGCAGATTGCCTTCATATCAAGTACAAAGTAAATAAAGCCCTGTATTCCTTGAATTGTCAAAGAATACAGGGCTTTTTATGTTTTGGAGAGACTTATAAAGACTTTAACTTCTTTCATCCATAGTCTATTTTGTAATAATATTTATATCCATTCAAATAAAAGTTGAAATATGTCGTAATATGCAATATAATGTCAAATAGCATATGAAAATTAAATTAGTTTCAGTTTGAAACTCTAGTTTGAAATAAAGTAATATTTTTAATTGAGGGGTGTATTTATTATGGCAAGAAAAAAGTTGATCAAAAAACTTACAAGAAATAATGCGAGAAATAAATTAATAGCTATTATTGTACTTATAACCATATTACCAGTAGTAGGGCTAGGATATTTTACCTATGAAAATGCCTTTAATCTTCTTGAAGAGAAGCTAGAAGTGACTACTGGACAAACAGTAGAAGAAACTAATAAGTCCGTAACTAGGTTCTTAGAAGGAATAGAAAATCAAGCAAAAGTTTTAGCAAATGATTCAATTTGGTCCCTAATGCTACATGAATCAGAAACTAAGAATAAAATTCAACCTGAGAATCTAGATGGTGAAATAGGCGTTAATAAAAACAGCGCAAATGGATCAATAACAAATACAATTAGTTACAAGGATGAAGCCTTTGAACAGCTTGCACTTACAAAAGAAAGTAATATGAATATTAAAAGTACATATTTTGCAACTACTGAAGGTGAAATGTATCTTTATCCTAAGGAAGAGCTTCCTGCGGAATTTGACCCTAGGGTAAGGCCTTGGTATGAAGGGGCAATAAATAATACAGGAAAGATTATCTGGACAGACCCTTACATAGATACAACTAGTAAGAAAACTACAATAACAGTAGCAAAAACCGTTGAAGATAAAGGAAAGATTATTGGGGTTGTAGGTGTAGATATTCAATTAGATGAATTATCTGAAGCCCTAGCTAGCAGAACTATAGGAAGGGAAGGGTACCTTTTTGTAACAGATAAAAATGGTATTATGATTGCCCATAATGATAAAGAACTTATAGGGACAGATATTGCAACCACTCTTGCCTATTGGGAAAAAACAAGTAGTCAAGAAAGTGGTTTTTCAAAATATATTTTTGAAGGAAAGGATAAATTCCTAAGCTTTACAACAAATGATATTACAGGATGGAAGTTAATGGCGTCTATGGAAGAGGCCGAATTAAGGACGGATACAAATATAATATTAAGATCCATTTTATTAATATCTATACTTGCAGCTATATTAGCAATATTAGCTGCCATAATAATAGCTTCAAAGGCAACAAAACCTTTAAATATGCTTATGAAGGCCTTTGCTAATGCGGCCAATGGTGATTTAACAACTAGAATTAACATTAAAGCTAAAGATGAATTTGGTCAGATGGGCAGGAGCTTTAATCTTATGTTAGAATCCATTAATAACTTGATTAAAGAGATTAAGACATCATCCCAAATTGTTCTAGAAACATCGGAGTCTCTAGGAGAAATAACAGCTCAGAACACACAAGCTACTAGAGAAGTAGCAAGAACAATAGAAGAAATTGCAAGTAGTACAAATTCCCAAGCTAAGGACACAGAAAATGGGGCTATAAAGATAAATGAGATAGCAGAAAGAATTGAATCAGTTTCATTAACTGCAGATTATATGAATGATATATCTAATGAAACGAACGGTTTAACGAACAAAGGACTAGGGATAGTTAAAACGCTAACTGAAAAGTCTTCTAAAACTGCAAATGCTTCTAAGAGAGTAAATGAAATAGTAATGAATGTTGATAAGAGTGCATTGGAAATAGGAACAATTTCAGAAACAATTTCTAAAATTGCAGATCAGACAAATTTACTTGCCCTTAATGCCGCCATAGAAGCAGCAAGAGCAGGGGAGCATGGGAAAGGTTTTGCTATAGTTGCAGATGAGGTTAGAAAACTAGCTGAAGAATCTTCAAATGCAACAAATGAGATAAAACAGCTTATAACTAGTATTCAAAACCAATCTAAAGCAGCTGTCCAGTCAATGGATGAAGCAAAGGTTACTGTAGGAGAGCAAGATATGGCAGTAAAGGAAACGGAAAGCATATTTAATCAGATATTAGTATCAGTTAAAGAATTGATAGAAAAGGTTGAAGAAATAAACGATAGTAGTGATAAGATGAGTGGACAGAAAGATATTATAGTAGAAGTCATAGGTAATATATCTGCAGTATCACAACAAAATTCAGCTGCAACTCAACAGGTTTCTGCTTCAACAGAGGAACAGCTTGCCTCAATCGAAGAAGTAGAAGCTCATACTGAAAACTTAAAAGAACTTTCTAAACAGCTTGAATCAGCTATAAATAAATTTTCAGTTGTTTAAAAATTGTTACGAAGTAAATAGGAGTGATTCAATCGCAAGACGTGGAGATTGCCTCCCATCAAGTACAAAGCAAATAAAGCCCTGTTTTCCTTGAATTGTCAAGGAAGGCGGGGATTTTTACGTTTTTAAATACAAGATAGTGGTTTCTCACGTTGCTTTTTTATTGCATATGAACTAAACCTATTCATACAAATCTTAAATAGTTTCATACTAGTAATTTGTTTATAATGGATACAGTATCTTATATAAGTATAGTAGAAAGTCATTAATGTAAGTGTTATAATATAGAGAATAACTAGACTATATTTAGATTTAACTCGAAATTTATGTTATAGTGTCGAATCGTATTTTGGAAATGAATCTTACAGTATTTTCTTGATGTCAAATGTAATTTGTGGAGGTTGTATATGGGGAGAGGGCTGTTAGTAATTACGTTACTAATTTTGATAATGAACATCTCAGGTTGTGGATTGGATCAAGTAGATAATGGGGTGTTGGATCCAACAAAACCTGTCACAATTATAGTTTGGCATTATTATAATGGTCATATTAAAGATAAGTTTGATAGTTTAGTCGCTGAATTCAATGAGACGGTTGGTGTTGAAAAAGGAATAGTCGTAGATGCTAAAAGCCTTGGAGATGTGCAGCAACTTGCAGATGCTGTTTTTGATGCGGCTAACAAAACCATAGGATCGCAACCATTGCCAGATATTTTTATGACTTATGCAGATAATGCAATTAGAGTTAACCAAGTTGCTGAATTAGTAAATTTGGAAGAGTTATTTACTGAAGAGGAGTTAGGACGATATAGAGGAGAATTTTTAGAAGAGGGAAGGTTTGGTAAGGATCAAAAATTACGTATTGTGCCAATTGCAAAATCTACTGAAAATTTGTTTGTAAATAAAACTTTTTGGAATGATTTTGCTAAAACAGCAGATGTAGATGTTGAACAGTTAAGAACATGGGAAGGACTTTTAGATGTTGCACAGTTGTATTATCAGCAGACTGGAAAAGCCTTCCTTGGTATTGATGCCAATGCAAATTATATGCTGGTAGCTTCAAGGCAGTTAGGAAATGAAATGTACATTTATGAAGGGGATAGGGCTAAATTTAATTTAACCGAAGAGGTTGCAAGAAAAATCTGGCAGTACTATTATGTGCCTTATATAAAAGGATATTATCAAAAGATTGGAAGGTTTAGCTCAGATGATGCGAAAACGGGGAGTGTTTTAGCTTATACGGGTTCAACATCTGGTGCTTCTTATTTCCCTATAGAAGTTACTGTACATCAAAATGAGATTTACCAAATAGAGCCAATGACATTGCCATATCCCTATTTTAAAGCAGGAAATCTGTCTGCTATTCAACAGGGAGCAGGTATGTGTATAACTAGAAGTGATAAAGCTCACGAGCTTGCGGCTTCCATATTTTTGAAATGGCTTACAGAACCTGAGCAGAATATTGAATTTGCAGTTTCTACAGGATATTTCCCAGTTATGAACGAGGCCTTGGATAAGGAGCTTCTCGAGGAACAAATTAAAAAATCTGATGTTTCCAATAAAGTTATAAATAGCATGATTAAATCCGCCATGAGTATGTTTGATACATATACATTGTACAGCAGCAAACCCTTTGAAGGTAGCTATGATATGCGAGTACTTCTTGAAAATCATTTATTCAATAAGGTTCAAAGGGATTTGGAAGTTCTAGAAAAGCGAGTTCTTGAGGGAGAGGACCGTGAAGCGGTGATTGATACTTTGACTTCAGAGTCCCAATTTAATCAGTGGCATCAGCAAATATTAAAAGAAGCTTCATTAATTCTAGGAGAATGACGAAGGATGAGATTTAAATGAAGAAATTTAGCATGGATAAAAAGTCAATATTCTTTAAAATGATGAGTTTTGTAATTGCTTTGATTGTTATCCAAGCTATTCTTCTAACGGGAACTTTGATTGCAGGTGGGGTACTTGAACAAGCCCAAGAAAATGCATATGAAACCTTTTCTGACAAGGTTAATAATCGAAAAAACTATATACAAAGAGAAATGAAAGATAGATGGACAAATATGACTCCGTATATTCAGCAAATCTCTAAGAATCTTTCTGAATCTAAAGACTCGGAGGCTTTCTTCAGTTCATCAATTGGTGATATGATCAATATGCTCAGAACTACACAAACTACAGGGGCATTTATTATATTGAATAATAGTTCATCCTCATATCCAGCATTGTACTTGCGAGACTATGATCCATTACTCAATGATTACAGTAATAAGGACTTATATTTATTATTAGGCCCATCTGATTTGGCTAAAGAATATAAAATCCCATTGGACCAATCTTGGAAATATGAGATGAGATTCAATGATTCAAATAAAAATTTTTTTGAAAAACCATTTTTAAAAGCTCCTCTGACTTTTAATGCACGCTTATTGGGCTATTGGAATCCGCCCTTTTTTCTGTTTCCAAATGATATGCAAATTATGACCTATACAATACCTCTTTTTGATGAGGATCAAGTATTGAGAGGAGTTATTGGTGTAGAATTATCAGTGAATTATTTAAATCAATATTTACCTGCTACGGATTTGATGCCTAGGGATTCAATGGGATACTTACTTGGGTATAGAGATGGAGAAGATGATAAGATTAAACCCATATTGACGGTGGGTGCACTTCAAAAAAGGATGATTAGAACTGATGAGGCATTGGAATTAACTGAAGCGGACTTGCCTAGAAATATTTATCAAATTAAGAATCACAATAGCACGGAAGAGATTTATGCCAGTGTAGAACGAATAGGGCTTTATAACTTTAATACCCCTTTTGAATCTGAAGAGTGGTTTTTAATTGGTATGATGACTGAAAATCAACTGCTTAGTTATGTAAGAAGGATACAGAGAATTTTATGGATTTCTTTTATTGCATCACTTGTGATGGGTATTATAGGTGGATATGTTATTAGTTATGGTTTTACAAAACCAATTGCTAAGCTTGCCAAACAAGTCCGAGAGAGCGATAAAAATAAGGCTATTCAGCTTTCGTCAACTGGACTAAAAGAGATTGACGAATTATCCAGTGCCATGGAGACTGCAAACAACGCGTTATTGGAATCCACTATAAGAATGTCCCAAATTATTGATTTAACTAATTTTCCCATCGGTGCATTTGAAATAAGAAACACTTCTAATCAAGTATTTATAACCGATCAATTACACTTAATCTTGAATATAGATTTTGATAAGGTGCGTGAGCTTGTAAAAGATAAAAATGCATTTTTAAGTTATATATATTCCTTGATGATTGGACCCGAACAAGAGGATCAAGATGTTTACCGATTGATTGGAAGCGAAAACAAATATATTCGGTTGAAGATTGTTGAGAATGAGTCTGGTACAATGGGTGTGATCATCGATGTCACTGAAGAGATTATGGAGAAAAATAGAATCAAGAAAGAACGTGATTATGATCCATTAACAATGATTTATAATCGAAAGGCAGTTCAACTGCGAATCGAGAAAGTAATTCAGAGTATAAATCCCACCGATGTGACAGCTTTAATTATGTTTGATTTGGACAATCTCAAACAAATTAACGATGCATATGGTCATAGATGGGGAGATTTTTATATTAATAAGGCTGTTTCACATCTTTCTGAAATAGGAGGGAAATCCAGTGTGCTTGGACGGCGTTCTGGAGATGAATTTATTCTTTTCTTATATGGATTCAAAGATAAGGATTCAATAAGAAAAGAAATTAAAGAGTTTTATGAAGAATTAAGCAAGGACTTATTGAGCTTTCCTGATGGATCCCTTAAGTCAATCACAATCTCCGGTGGAATGCTTTGGGTAGAAGATTTTACACTGGATTATGATGAACTTCTTCATAGGGCCGATGAACTTTTATACGATGCCAAAAATCAAAACAAAGGATATTTTGTGGAAAGTGACTAATTTTGAAAAGGTTATAGCCTTTCGTGGGTTTTAATCGTTATGATGACTGAAAATCAACTGATTTTTAAATAATGTACTAGCTGTTCCAATCTTCGCAGATTCAAGATAAATATAACCCTGTTTTCCTAAACTTTTAAGGAAGATGGGGATTTTTATTTTTAAAAATTTATAGGGGAAGAAGTAAAAAGTAATAGAATCATAATTAAAGAGTTGTTATTCTTTAAGTTTATGGACAAGCTATTACCATATACTGGATTTAAATAAAAATAAATACTATAATGAAAGAGACTAAGGATACTTACAAAAATTTTATAGCCTATTTCATAAGTTAAGGAAAAAGATAAAAGTAAAGCATAATAAAAGGCGGTGATAAAAAATGTCTCACATAGTTGGAAAATCTGCATATAAAAGTTTAGAAGAAAGATTAAACAGATTTCCCCAGGGCGCACCTCCATCGGAGACCTTATATAAAATTCTTTCTTTGCTATTTAGTGAAAATGAAGCAGCCTATGTAGCACAATTACCTATAAGACCCTTTACAGTAAAAACGGCAAGTAAGATATGGAAGATTAGTGAGGCTAAGGCTCATAAAGTATTACATGAACTAGCCAGCAGAGCAATACTTCTAGATATGGACCATAACGGAATCCAAAAGTATGTACTGCCACCACCAATGGCTGGTTTTTTTGAGTTTTCCTTGATGAGGACACGGCATGATATCAATCAAAAACTTCTTGGTGAATTATATTATCAGTATTTAAATATAGAAGAAGATTTTGTAAAGGAGCTATTTTTGGCAACAGAGACAAAGTTAGGCAGAGTATTTGTGCAGGAGAAAATATTAACAAAAGACAATGAGGTACATATTTTAGACTTTGAAAGGGCTAGCCACATCATAAAGCAAGCAAAGGATATAGGCATTAGCACATGCTATTGCAGACATAAAATGCATCATGTTGGTAAAGCCTGTGATGCTCCCATGGATATATGTATGACCTTTAACAGTACAGCATCCTCTCTGATAAAGCATAACTATGCTAGAAAAGTAGATAGCTCTGAATGTCTTGAGCTTTTACATAAGGCCTATGAAAATAATTTAGTACAGTGTGGAGAAAATGTTAGACAGAGTGTTACCTTTATTTGTAATTGCTGTGGTTGTTGTTGTGAAGCTATGATAGCGGCAAAGAAGTTTGGTATTTTAAATCCAGTACAAACGACAGCATTTATACCTAGGATTAATGAAGAAACCTGTACACAATGTGGTAAGTGCTTAAAAGTATGTCCTATTGATGCTATGGAAGCTAAAGAAGTATCAGAAAAGAAAGGAAAAGTTATAGAGATTAATAAAGATATATGTTTAGGATGTGGTGTTTGTGTAAGATCATGCCCTAGTAAAAGCATAACTTTAGAACGTCGTAAAGAGAAAATCATAACTCCAGTAAATTCAGTTCATAGGATTGTGTTAATGGCAATAGAAAAAGGGGAATTGCAGAATCTAATTTTTGATAATCAAGCCTTTGGTAGTCATAGGGCTATGGCTGCAGTATTGTCTTCAATATTAAAACTACCTCCTATTAAGCAGGTTATGGCCAGTAAACAAATGAAATCAGTGTATCTTGAAAAGCTAATTAGTAAAATTAGAGTTTAACTCATTATGCATAAACCATAGGAGCTCTTAAGATATATCTGTGGCTAAAGAGTCAGGCTTGACAAATTGACTAAGTAGAACTAAAACCTAGGTAATAGAAAAACTAAGTAAACTGTATCTAAAATTCTAAACAATAAGCACATAGATAAATATAAGTTCACAAAAAAATAAAGAATGTAAAGAATAAGTAAATTTGTTAAGCCAGACTTCTTTGTCTTTTCTTAACTACTATTTTCTTTCAATTGAATAGGACTCAAAAAAAGTGCTATAATCAAAATAAATGATTAAAAGGTGAAAAAAATGGAGTTAAATAATAAAATCTTAAAACAAGTTGTCGAAGCAAAATACTTAACGGCAGAAAATGCCTGGAGATATAGAAGTATATTAAGATTTTTCTATGTTCAATATCAGAAGATGAAATATTGGATGTACAAGGAAGAAGTATATGTAGAATTAAAAAATTATAAAGAATTTAAAGACTATACAATGGACCAATGCAAACAGGATTTAGACGTCTTATCAGAATGGAAAAATTTAATTCCAGTACAGGATACATCTAAGGCAGCCACGGTTGAGGAATTTAAAAATAAACAGTTTAGATATCAGCTTTCCGAATATACGGTAGAAATAGAAAGAATGCTTATTAATCTTGAAAACCTAAAGGTTGAAAGTGCATCCCTTGAGCCATCATTACTTGAAAGATTAAGGGACGAGCTTAGAAAGTTTAAGGATATGGTATCGGAGGATAGCAATACTGTAGGAACCTGGTGGAATTCATTAAACGAAGACTTTAAAAGATTAAATCAAAATTATCAGGATTATATAAGAGACCTATACAGTATAAAGGCAGAGGAAATGATGAAAACAAAGGAGTTTTTAGTATTTAAGGATAAGTTTATTGAATATCTTAGGAGCTTTATTAAAAGACTCCAAGAAAACTCCTATGCCATAGAAGCTATATTAAAAGATATAGATGAAAGTGAAGAAGCAATAGTCCTTGAAAAGGCATATGAATATCAATTATCTATTCCAAGGATTGATATGGAGATTAGTGTTGACAGCATTAAAGAAAACATCAATGGAAGATGGGATAACCTAAAAAAGTGGTTTTTGAGTTATCAAGGACATCAAAGTGAATCTGCTAAGCTCTTCGATATAACAAATGAAATCATAAGAAAAATCACACGATTTGCATTTCAAATAGTTGAAACAAGAAACAGTGCTTCAAATAGAAAAGAAGAGTACAGGAAGCTGTGTAGTTTGTTTTTAGAGTGTAGAGATATTGACGATGCCCATAAATTATCATCCCTTTCCTTTGGTATATTTCATACTAAACATATAAAGGGAAATATAATTCGAGAAACAGAAAGCATAAATAGTGGAGTCTTTGATGAAGCTCCCCATGAGGTTATCACAAAACCAAGAATTAGAACCTATAGAGAAAAAAGGGATAGAAGTTCCATACCTAACAATTCATTAAAAAAAGAAAGACTTCTCCAGCAGGTAATGAAAAAAAGAAAAGAGGAAGAAAAAATAATACAAAGCTATATTAAAGAAAATAAAATAGACTTTGAAAAGTTACCCAAGATAGAATCCCATGTGAGGATCACCTTACTAAAATGGCTTAGTAAGGCTAATAACTCTGTAAATAAAAGGGCTAAAACAGAGGATGGGAGAATATTTATGATTTATTTAAAAGATGGAGCATATAGCTGCACTTTAAACTGTGAAGATGGACAGCTTCAAATGCCTGCATATGTTATAGAGTTCGAATAGGGGTGCTAAGGTATGAAGGAATTAGAAATGCTACTTGATAATTATTGGATAATAAAGGATGACAATAAAGAACTATATTATAATCTACGGGATAAGATAGCTAATATAAGATCTTTTGTAACGGATAAATTAGGGTATCAAACGATAATAACACCGGAGCTTATAAAACTAGAAAAGCTACCAGGGAAAGCCGAGGAATGGATGGGGATTGAGTCCTTCGACTCACCTATGGAGTACGGGTTTTTGTGCCTGCTTTTAATGTTCCTTGAAGATAAGGGCAAGGAAGAGCAGTTTTTATTATCTGAGATAACGGAATATATAGAGGGAACCTTTCCCGGGGACGAAAAAATTGACTGGACCCTATATAAGCATAGACGACACCTAATAAAGGTCTTAAGATTAGCACTGGGTATGGGAATTATGAAATTAAATGATGGCGATGAACAAAGATTTTCAAATGACTATGAAGTTGAGGTTCTTTATGAAAATACTGGAATATCAAAATATTTTGTAAGGCACTTTACAGGAAATATAATGAATTACAATACCATTGAGGATTTAGAAAATGATGAATGGGTGAGCATGGATAAGGATAGGGGCGTAATAAGAAGAAATAGAGTCTATAGAAGACTAATTATGTCCCCAGCTGCATATAGTGAAGGTGTAGAAGACCAAGATTATTTATATATAAAAAACTATAAAAACATGCTTGAAACCGATATAAATAAATATTTAGATGCACAACTACATGTCCATAAAAATGGTGCATTTTTAATATTAGACGAAGATAAGTATAATAAATATGCCTTTCCAGAAAGTAAAACTATTAGTGACATAACACTCCATATGTGCAGAATTATAGTAGAGAAGATAAAAGAAGGCACTTTAAAAAGAAGTGAAAACGACATAATAACTATATCTAGTCACAGCTTCTTAAGTTTAGTTAAGGAATTAATGGAAAAATACAGTAGTGGATGGAGTAAGGAATATAGAGAAATGAATGTAGATAATCTCTATGAAGAGATAAAGGGCTATATGAAAAAATTCAGTATGCTTGAGATAGATAAAAGAACTGGCGAAATTAATATAATGTCCTTAGCTGGGAAGATAGTGGGGAAATATCCAAAGGATTTTCAAATGAAAGAGGAGATATAATTGAGGAAAAATTCATGGATTATAAATAAAACAGGGCTACTCAATTTCTGGTATTACGATGAAGAGGAATTTAACTTTTTAGATGGGAAACTGCTTTTAAGGGGAGCAAATGGTTCAGGAAAATCAGTTACAATGCAAAGCTTTATACCATTGCTTTTAGATGGTAATAAAAGTCCTGAAAGACTTGATCCCTTTGGCTCTAGGGCAAGGAAGCTGGAGAACTACTTATTAGGAGAGCAGGAGCACGGAAAGGACGAAAGCACAGGCTATATTTATATGGAGTTTAAAAAAGCAAATACAGAAAATTACCTTACCATCGGAATGGGGTTAAGGGCTAGGAGGGGTAAAACCCCAAGCTTCTGGGGCTTTGTTATAACCGATGGTAGGAGAGTAGGAAGAGATATATTTCTATACAAGGATATGGGTGGAAAGGTACCCCTAAGTAAAAAACAGCTTAAAAACAGGATTGGAGAAGGTGGAGAAGTAGTCGATGGTCAAAGAGAGTATATGGGTCTAGTTAATAAACATATCTTTGGCTTCGATGAAATAGAGGACTATGATGAATTAATCAAGCTTCTTATTCAGCTTAGAACCCCTAAGCTTTCAAAGGAATTTAAACCCACAGTCATTTATGAAATAATGAATAACTCCCTCCAACCTCTTTCCGATGACGATCTTAGGCCAATGTCTGAGGCCATAGAAAACATGGATAATATAAAAATTAGACTTGAAGAATTAAAAGTTAGCAAGAAGGCAGCGGATAAATTAAAAAAAGCTTACGATGATTATAATAGATTCACCATTTTTTCTAAGGCTAAGGATTTTATAAAATCCCAGGATAATTTAAATAAGCTACTAAAGGATAAAGGGGAACTTAATAAAAGTAAAGATGAATACATATTAGAAGCAAAAAAGTTAGATAAAGAAATAGAGGACATGAAAATTCAGCAAAGTACCCTAGAGGAAAAAAAGAAGGAACTAGAAAAACATGATAGTTATAGAATCAAAGAGGAATTATCCAAGATAGAAAAAATCCTAAGTATACTAGAAGATGATCAAAATAAAAAAGAAGAAATACTAAATAGAAAAAGAGATCAGGAAAGGGAACTATATCAACAAATAAAGAAATTAGTGGAGAAGGAAGAAATTGAAATAAAAAATATAAAAGAAATAATAGAGGAAATGGATGAGTTAGCCGAAGAAATTAAATTTCATGAGCAGTTTTATATGAAGGATGAACTTTTCAAAACTATAAAATCAGAGTATGATTTTTCATATATTGAAGGTGAACATAAAAAATATAAGGAAAAAATACAAAAAGGTAAAACGGCATTAGAAAAGGAAGAAAGATTAAAAAGAGAATATGATAAAGCATATAAAGAGTCTGAAGATAGCATTAGAAAGAAGGAAGAAAGACAAAAAGCCTTAGACCAGGCTAATATTTTAATGAGTGAGACTAAGGAAGAATTTATTGAAAATATATATACATGGAGAAAAAACAATAAAGAGCTGGTAGTATCGGATGATGCATTAATAGTGGTTTCAAGAAATGTTAATAATTATGGAGAAGATATAACCTTTGATGATATAGTGGGAGAAATAAGAAATGAGTATAATAAATTTGAAAGCAGCTTGAATAGGGAAAGGGACAAGTTATCCAATGAAGTAGAAAAGCTTGATGAAAACCTAAAGAAAAAGTTAGATGAATTAACTGAGTGGAAAAATAAAAGGGATCCAGAGCCTGAGAGACTAGAAGGAGTAAACCTAAATAGAGAAAGACTAAAGGAGCAAAATATACCCCACCTACCCCTATATATGACAATAGACTTTAATGATGACCTATCCGATGAAGAAAGGGGTATCCTAGAAGAAGCATTAATTGATATGGGACTTCTTGATGCCCTTGTAATACCATCGGAATATGAAGATAAAGTATTGGATATGGATAGGCATATGTCAGATAAATACATTTTTGCCCATCCTAAGTTCTTAAATCATGAGCTTTCAACTAAGTTAAGGGTGGACAAGATAAATATTGAAAATATAGAGCCCCAAAGGGTAGATGATATATTAAAGAGTATACTTCTTAATGCGGAAGCTGAATCAACCTATATAAAGGAAAGTGGAGAATATGGTATTGGTCCCATAAAGGGAAGGGTAACCACTAATCATAGGGCCAAGTATATAGGAGCCTCAGCGAGGAAGCGCTTTAGATTAGAAACCATAGAAAAACTGGAAATAGAGTATAAAGAGATAGAAGTTGAAATTGATAAAATTCAAAGAATCATATTGCAGATTGAAGTTAGGATAGAAATACTAAGGAAAGAGTATTTTCATTTTCCAAGCAAAGATGACCTCGAGACAGCACTTAATAATTTAAAGGAAGCTAATTTTTTACTTGACCAAAGTAAAAGGGAAGCCTTAGAAAAGGAAAATCAGCTTAAAATAAAGGACAAGCAGCTCCAAGGAGCTAGGCAGGAGGTTTATAAGCTTACGAATACCATAGAGCTTCCCCTAAACCTAGAGGCCTATATAAATGCCCTTGAGGATATAAATGAGTATAGGGAAAATCTGCTCAAGCTTGAAAAGTTCCATCTAGTTCTCCTGCAGCATGGTCAAGAAATAATAACATCTCAAGCTAGAAAGGAAGAAATTGAAAGGGATATAGATGATAATAGCTTTGAATTAAACAAAATACAAAGAAATATAAAGGAAAATATATCAAAACATGAAAGCCTATGGGACCAGCTTCAAGTTTCAAATTATGAGGAAATAAAGGAAGAAATAAATAGATGTGTAAAACTCCTGGAATCTCTTCCAGAGGATATAATAGAGAATACTAAAGAAAGTGAAAGGCTGAAGTCTAAATATGGACTTGCCTTAGATAGACTGAAGGATATAGAAAATGAAATAGCCCTGCAAAAAGATATAAATAATATAAATGTGGATGGCTTCACAAAGGAATACTCATTAAAATATGTATTTGATAATTTCATTGATGAAGAGGAATATAAAATTGCTAAATATGTGTATAGAGAATTAAGGGAGATAGAAAGCCAAGGAAAGATAAAGGATGACTATCATAGTAATCTTCAAGAAAAGTTTCATCAAAACAAACAATATTTAACAGAATACAGCCCTAAGATTGAATATTTATTTGGAGATTCTATGGAGGTAGAGGCTGAAACAACTTACAATGAAGAAGTCCAAAATATTAAGCTAGGTCAAAAGAGATTAGATATATTAGGAACAGTAAGGGGTAAAAATGTTAATTTCTATAGTCTACTAGAATATATTGAAGAGTCAATAGATGAAAATGAAAGACTTCTTAAGGAAAGTGATAGACAAATGTTCGAGGATATTCTTGCTAAAAACATTAGCAAGAAAATACGGGCTAAAATCTATCATAGTGATAATTGGGTTAATAAAATGAATAATCTTATGGAATCTATGAACACCTCAAGTGGTCTATCCTTTAGCCTTAATTGGAAAAGTAAAACAGCAGAAACTGAAGACCAATTGGATACCAATGAATTAGTTGACCTTTTAAAAAAGGATGGATATCTTTTAACGGAGGATGAAATAAATAGGCTTTCATCCCACTTTAGGTCTAAAATAGAAGAGGCTAGAAGGACATCGGAGGAGGATGGACAAAGACAAACCTTTCACTCTATAATGAAGGAAGTATTAGACTATAGAAGATGGTTTGAGTTTAGATTGTTTTTTAAGAAGACTAATGAAAACAAAAAAGAAATGACAAACAATGCCTTTGATAAGTTTAGTGGAGGAGAAAAGGCCATGGCCATGTATGTTCCCCTATTCTCAGCCGTATATGCTAAATACGAGGGTGCTAGGGAAGATTGTCCAAGGATTATATCCCTAGACGAAGCCTTTGCTGGAGTTGATGAGAATAATATTAGGGACATGTTTAGATTAATAAATGAATTAGAACTAAACTTTATTATAAATTCTCAGATACTTTGGGGTGATTATGATACCGTTAAGGCTCTATCAATATGTGAACTTGTAAGACCAAACAACGCTAACTTTGTGACGGTTTTGAGATATAAATGGAATGGAAAGGTTAAAGAGTTATTGATGGATGAGGGAGTAGATTATGAGCAAAGAGAAGTTGCTGCAACAATGTTGTAAATATTTTAAAGGCAATATTGGTTTTAAAAGACCGCTGACTAAAATAAAGGAAAAGTACATTTCTTTAGGTAAACTAGGGGGAATTATTAGGTTAAATAATCTGAGCCTAGAAGAACAGGAGGCTTTGACAGGATTTCTAAAGAAAAACTGTTATAAAGACTCTATTAGTATTAAGGTTCAAGAATTTGAAAAAGCCCTTGAAGCTACGCCCTATGCTAATTTAAACTTTATAGATATATTAAATAAATATTTTGGTAAAGAGATATTAAGTAATAAGGAAAAACAAAACATATATGAAAGAGAAAGGGAAGAGTTTTTTAATAAGCTTTTGGAAGCTTTACATGAAACAAAGGCCTATGACTGGATAAGGTATACCTTATCCACACAAAAAAATGCATATAGGATAATAATTCAGAAATATAATGAGAATAAAAGCGAATTAGAAAAGGCATTGATAAAGGTGGCCAATGCATTAAACTCCCTTACTATGATAAATAATGAAAAGGAACGATTGGCAATATTTGCATCAAATATAACAAAAAACCCCCACGGTTTTGATAATAATACCTTTAATGGTAGACTTCTAATATATGGAATAACGTATGTATTAGATAGAGATTATCCCCAAAGCTCAGAGGAAAGAACAGAACTACTATTTGAAGTAGGATTAGTAAGTGATGAGATATCTAACTACACTGTTTGTGCAGGACTATTAGCATATAAAGGTGATAAAATTCATTATGGCTGGAAAGGGTTTTATGATAGCGGAGAGCCCCTACAGGTATCTCTTTGGAACTTGACTGAGATAGATAGTGTAGTTAGTTATAATAAAAGGGTTTTTGTTTTTGAGAATCCCACGGTATTCAGCGAGGTTTTATATAGAACCAGAGAGCATAAGCCATCACTCCTTTGTTCAAATGGACAGGTTAAGTTAGCTACATTGATATTACTAGATAGGCTGACACAAAACAATATAATAATATATTATTCAGGGGATTTTGACCCTGAGGGGCTTAGAATTGCAGATAAACTTAAAAAGCGGTATAGGGATAAATTATTTTTATGGAGGTTTACCGAGGAGGATTATTTCAAATCCATATCTAAAGAAAAGATAGACTCTAAAAGAATCAATAAACTAGACAATTTAGAATATGATAACCTTATAAGGGTTGGTAAACTAATTAAAGAAAAGGGTTATTCTGGATATCAAGAACTACTGATTAACGACTTAATTGAAGATATTTCTAAAGGGTGAAAATATATATGTGATTCTTATATATAAACACATTTTGAGGGTGATTTAATGTTTAAAGAAATGGATACAAAAAAAGCATTATTGGATGCAAAGCGACCTCTACCAGAGTATACATTAAAGAGTATTAGGGAAAATCTACTTCTCGAGTGGACATATAATTCCAATGCTATCGAGGGTAATACACTAACTTTACTAGAAACTAAAGTGGTTTTAGAAGGAATAACTGTTGGCGGAAAAACATTAAGAGAACATTTAGAGGTTATAAATCATAGAGATGCTATTTTATATGTTGAAGAAATCGTTAAAAAAAATGAACCCTTAACAGAATGGCAGATAAAAAATATTCATAGGCTTGTTCTAAAAGGAATTAATGATAGTTATGCAGGTAATTATAGAGATCAACAAGTCATAATTTCAGGAGCTAAACATACACCACCAGAACATTTTTTAGTGAAAGAGCAGATGGAGGATTTAATAAATTGGTATAATAATTCAAAGAAGCTCCATCCAGTAGAAAGAGCTTCCAAGCTCCATATTATTTTTGTTGGAATACATCCATTCGTTGATGGTAATGGAAGAACAGCAAGATTGCTTTTGAATCTAGAACTTATGAAAAATGGTTATCCACCTATAGTAATTAGAAATGAAAATAAATTTAAATATTATAGTGCGCTTGATAAGGCACATACTACAGATAATAATGAAGATTTTATAAAATTAGTTATAGAAGAGTTAGATGGTACCTTTGATTTATACTTGAAATATATAAAATAGTTTAAGTTTACGTAACTAATAAAATGAATTAAATTAACTTATTCTTTATACTATCTATAAATAGCATGATACTACAGAGAAGACTGGCTCAAAACGAGGCAGTCTTTAATGCTAATTACCTTTATAGTACCATTGCATATAGTATACAAACCTTAAAAGAGTCATATAAAGAAGTTAGAGTAGATAATGAAAAAACAAATTTTAGATTTTCTTTTTTTAAGGCACCTAAAATTTGGGAGTACTTCGTATACTATGATATAAATTGAATTGAGGAGGTAGCATCAATGAAGAAAATAATTTCAAGTACATTAGTTTTAGTATTAGTACTTTCAAGTGTAACATTTGCATTTGCAAATCCTTGGAAGGATAAAGGTGGTCATGTTAAATTTATGCCGCCTGGACTTGCAAAAAAGGGAGGATTACCTCCAGGAATTGCAAAAAAATTTAAAGATATTGATGGATATGATTGGGCTAAGGATGCCATAGAAAGAATGGCTGAAAAGGGAGTAATAAATGGCGTTGGAGAAGAAAAGTTTGCTCCTCAGAGATCAGTAACAAAACTTGAAGCTATAGTGATGGCTCTAAGGGTAATGGGAGAAGATACAAAAGCAAAAGAATACGAGATTAAAATAAAAAAAGGTAAAATAGAGTTTAAACATAAAGATAGCTTACAAGAATGGTCATATGGTTATGTAAAATTAGCAGAGGAAAAAGGGATTTTAGACGAAGCTGATGTATTATACTTCAAGCTTAATGAAGCAGCTACAAGACATGAAGTAGCTAAATACCTTGTAAGGGCTATGGGAGATGAAGATAAGGCTGAGAAACATATGGATGAAGAACTTGACTACAAAGATGAATCTTTTATACCACAAGGATCAGTAGGATATATATATGTAGCAGATGAAGAGGATATGATGACTGGTTATCCAGATGGAACCTTTAGACCTTTTGATAAAGTAACTAGAGCACAGATGGCAGTTATGGTGTCGAGACTTGAAGGTAAAGTTGATGGAGACAATGACGAAGATGATGATTTTGATATTTATAGAGGCGAAATAACCGATATAGATGGTGGAAGCCGTATAGATTGGATTGAAATAGATGATGATGAGAGATTCGATATAACAAGTGATACAGAAGTAGTATTTGAAGATAATGAAGAAGGAGATATAGAAGATATTGAAATAGGAGACGATGTAGAAATAGAAGTAAATGAAGATGATGAAGCAATTGATATAGTAGTAGAAAGAGAATTAGAAGATAAAGAGTATGAAGGAATAGTTACAGCTATTGATAATGACGAGTTTTCTATATATGCTTTAAATGCAAATAAGACTGTTGAATTTGAGATAGATGATGATTTTGAAATAGATTTTGAAGATGAAGATGGTGAAATAGATGATTTAAGAATAGGTGATGAAGTAAAGGTTGTATTTGAAGATGATGAAGTGACAGAAGTTACAGTAGATAGAGATATAGATTCTGACGTGGTTTATGGTAGACTAGATAAAATATATGAAGATGAAGAGCAAATATTAGTATATATCAATTCAAAATACAACACATACCCATTAGATGAAGATGTTGAAATATTTTTAAACTCAAAGGATATAGATCTTGATGACCTTAGAGAAGATGATAATGTTAGATTAGAGCTTGATAACAATGATCAAGTAATAGAAATAAATGCATATAGATATTAAACATAGATGAGTATATAAATAAACTTAGTTTTAAATTACAATGAATCTCTACAAAGCCCTACTTTTTTAAACTATAAAAAGGCAGGGCTTTTTTCGTTGGTACGATAATTCATATCTATCAGTAAAAGACATTTTGATATATTATAAAATATGATAAAATCATTATGACGATAGGGTTATTGGTAGGGTAATAGCTTTTGTGGTTTGGTATTTGAAAAAGAGATATATAGAAATTGGTATATTATAAACAAAAAGAAGTAAGTAATGAGAGTAATATTTACCACTTTAAAAGATAATATATTAGATGAGAACAACTATGTAGATTGAAATTCTACAAATTCATATCGTGTAATGTTGCTGAGGTGAATATATTTGTTAAGTCAATTTTTAGTTAAACGCTTTATTAAAAACCATGAAAAAACTGAAGTATCAAATATTAGGGATAAATATGGATATTTAAGTGGTACTATCGGAATTGTAGCTAATATCCTGTTATTTGCTGTGAAGTTAACCATAGGATTGGTTATTAATAGTATAGCTTTTATTGGCGATGCTTTTAATAATCTAACCGATGCAGCGTCATCAGTGGCTGTAATCTTAGGTTTTAAGCTTGCTAGTAAACCTGCTGACCCAGAGCATCCCTTTGGACATGGCCGACTAGAATACATTACAGGATTAATTGTATCCTTTCTTGTAATTTTAGTAGGATACGAGTTATTTAAGTCCTCTATTAATCGGATTATTAATCCTATGCCAGTTACCTTTAGTATGCCTGCTTTATTGATAGTTATTTTTGCAATATTGATTAAAGGTTGGCTCTTCGTATTTAATCGTTTTTTATCAAAGGCCATTAATTCAAAGGCACTATTGTCTACAGCCTATGATAGTCTAAGTGATACGATAGCTACCGGTTGTATAGGAATATCACTAATTGCATCATTATTTACTACTTTTCCATTTGATGGATATGTGGGACTCATAGTTTCCGGGATTATTTTATATTCAGGTATATCTTTAACTAAAGAGACCATAAGTCCTTTATTAGGAGAAGCTCCTGCACAAGAGCTTATTGATAAAATCGATCAGATGGTTAGTAGCCATGATATAGTGATGGGGATTCATGATTTAGTTGTCCATACATATGGACCAAATCAGTATATGGCTTCTATACATGTGGAAGTTCCTGCTAATCAAGATATAATGGAGATACACGAAACCATTGATATGATAGAGAATGAAGTTGCTAGTGAACTGGGAATTCTTCTCACTATTCATATGGACCCTCAAAATATTAATTGTGAAGAGAGAATGAATATAAAGAAAGCAATAAATCAAATCCTCAAAGAATTTCCAAATATTCTTTCCTTCCATGATTTTCGTATCATAAGCAAGGATGAAATTGAGAATCTTGTTTTTGATGTGGTTGTAAAAAGTGGGACAACCCGGGAAGAAGAGAAGGAAATAGCTTTAGGGATAAATAAAAGAGTTAAGGAGAAACATCCTAATTATCAATGTATTATTACATTTGACCAAAATGATATGCTTATAAATTAAAATGGTTAAAAAACAGGTCTATAAACAAGAACAGCAACCTGTTTATGAACCTGTTTTTAATCTTGTTTTATAGTATTAGCTTTGAATTCCAAGAAGCTTTTTCCTTTTTCAGTAATCTGATTCCCTATACGACCTCTTTTTATGAAAATTAAATCAATGTTATTTAAGGCAGCTAGTATCTTTCTTAGTTGACTTTCCTTTAACGATATATTTTGCCTCTGCAGATACTGTAATAAGTGCTTTCTACCAGAGGTTTTCTTAATTTCGTTGAAATAAGCAATGGTTTTTAGAACAGCCAAGGACATATTAACGTTGGTTTTTTCTTCAAGAAATAGTAATTCGTTTTGAAAAATGCTTAATTGTTGTTGTATACCTAAATGACTTTGTTCTGTATCACCAACAGCAGAAGTCAGATAAGTTGGCAATGAGTTTATGGTTACTTCATTACCATCTTCAATAATAGTAATATAAGAGGCGATGTTTTTTAGTTCCCTAATATTACCTGGCCATCTATAGTTTTTTAATAATGATAAGCTTTCTGCTGAAAAATCGAGGGACAAATTAGTAAATTCTTTTAACAACAAGGGAACGTCTTGAATTCTATTACGAAGAGGTGGTATTGTTATTGGAAATTCGTTTAAACGGTAAAATAAATCTTTTCTAAAAGTCCCCTCCTTTATCATATCCAGTGGATTATTATGAGTTGCAGCTATAATACGAACATCGATATCGATTATTTTATCCGATCCAATAGGCATTATTTGACGCTCCTGTAATACTCTTAGAAGCTTTGATTGCAGATGACGTGGCATATCTCCAATTTCATCTAAGAATATAGTTCCATTATTGGCTTGTTCAAAAAGCCCTTTTTTACCACCTTTTAATGCCCCAGTGAAGGACCCACTAATATATCCAAAAAGTTCGCTTTCTAAGAGATTGTCAGGCATAGCAGCACAATTAATAGCTACAAAGGACTGTTTGCTTCTATTGGAAGCATTGTGGATAGCTTGGGCTAATACTTCTTTACCGGTACCACTTTCTCCAGTAATGAGAACGGTCAGATTTGAGTTAGCTATTTTCTTTCCTATATTGATAACATCAATCATATTCTGAGAACATGTGATAATGTCATTAAAGGTATATTTAGCTATTTGCCCTTTATGGCGTAGCTTTTTACTTAAATTTTGCTCAAGTTTTTTAATATAAGTAATCTCCTGAAAGTTAAAGTACATCTTGCTGATATTGTTAAAGTGAATAATGTTCTTTTTCTGTAAGTGAATGTATTTCTGCTTATAAACAATTAAATCATCATAGATTTCGTCATTGTAGTAATTTTTAAAGTTTAAGCTTTCTAAAATATCGTGGAGATAGCAGCCTACAATATGTTTATTTAATTCAAATATCTCCTTGAATTTTTTGTTATGAATAAGTATTTTACCATCTTGAGATGTCAAAAGAATACCGTCATTAGATAGATCCAGTAAATAGTCTAATTCTTCAGTGCGTGTAAGTAGGTTGTTATAATTTTCTCTAAGGCCAATATTTGTACTAAAAATTTTTTCAAAATAATTGTAAAGGTTTTGCTGTGTTTCTTTATCGTTTATTTTTAAGGTATTACTAATTAGTAGCATAGTAGAAACATCTAGAACACGATCACCAATATCAATAAATTTTCTAATGTGACTAGGAACTACATCAGGTTCGGATGGGGATACAGCAATATTAATGTGTGAGTAGTCTTTACCAACTTCATAAGGTATTAAGTTTAGGTGTTTTATACCAATTTGATAAAGGGATGACATAGAGTCTAGAACTGTTTCTATATCATCATTTACTACTAGAACATCAGTATTAACTGGAATTGAAAATAGTGGGGAAATATAGCTTTTTAAAAAAGTTCTTTGTGCGACAATAATACGTTCTGGAGAGCTAACAAAATCCCTTATTTTGATAACTCTATTGCTAGCCATTGCTAGTACTAGGTCATCGTTAATCATACTGTTTTTATTTAAACAATTTATATGGTAATTGTTTACATGTACACGTTTGCCAAAAACCTCTTCGATATTTTTCTTTAAAATGTTTGCTACTCTATTGAATTTACTATTTTTAAAACAAGAGTCAGTAACGAGAGCAATCGATTTCACTTCATACCACCTTCTACATATAATTTCCATAATATTATTTCTATTTTATAATATCATTACATTAAATGTAAAGATTTAGAAATAAAATATTGAAATTTAGAAACAATGGCACCGTTTTTGCATATTTAATACTAGATGATTTATATGAGGTGACGCCATGAAAGAAAAAATCAGATTAGATGATTTTTTAAGGAATAATGTTCTAACTAATTTAAAGGTGAATTCAGAGAGGACAAAGGGTATTTATTTTGTTAATAAATTAGACTTTGAAAAAAATTGTTATAAGAAGATTCTTTATTGCATAGATATAGAGACAATGGATTCAGAAGTTATAACCTTAGATATAGTTCCAGATGACTTTGAGTTTTATGGTAATAAAGTCGTATTAAAGGTACAGAGCTCCGAAGAGACACAGTTCTACCTCTATAATCCTGAAAATAAAGAAACTACTTTTTTAAAAAGTGTGCCCTATAAAGTAAAGAATTTTAGATTTTATAAAGATGTACTTTATTTTACAGCGGTTTTAAGATGCTCTAGGACAGAAAAGACAATAAGAAGTGGTTCGGAAGCACCCTTTTATCAAGAAGGTATTGGATGTATAGCCCATAGGAGAACATGCCTTTTTAAGGCAGAAGGAGAGGCAGTAAGGGTAACTAGATTAACGGAAACGAAATTTGATATTGAAGATATAGTTTTTGATATTGAAAATGACCGTCTTATTTTTACGGGTATTAATCGATGTGAAATGAAGCCCGTTGCTTCTGATTTCTATACCTATGATCTTTCTATTGATAAATTAAAGTGTTGGACAACAGGGAATTTCCGAATAGGCTATGTAGAGAGCCTTAATAAAGATAAGCTTATTTTTTATGGAATTGATTTATCTAAAGGTAGTCGTAACGATAATCAACAGATTTACTGTTTAGATGTAAAAACAGGAGTTTATGAATCCTTAGGTCCTAAATTAGATGTGAGTAATGAGATTCCTGGAATTATAACCGATAGTAGTTTTTCTATATCTAGACCTGTAATGACTGTAGATGAAACTTTTTACTTTTTAACAGTGGAGCGGTTTAGAAATGCTTTAAACAAAATAGATTCTAATGGGAACATGTTTACTTTTGATTGTGAACTTAAGCGAATAGATGGATATCAGGTTTTAAGTGATGGAGTATTAATTAGTGGGCTTAAGGGGTTATCCCTTCATGAGTTATATTTCTTGAAGGATGGGGTTTTAAAACAAGTTACTCATTTCAATGATTGGTTAGAAGGCAAAAAACTAAGTCAACCTAATTACTTGAAGATAAATAATGATGATGGTATTGAAATAGATGGTTGGGTGATTCCTCCAGTTGATTATAAAAAAGGTCACACATATCCTGGTGTTTTAGTTATCCATGGGGGACCGAAGATGATTTATGGGACAGTTTATTTTCATCAGATGCAGTTATTGGCATCTAATGGGTATTTTGTTTTTTATGCTAATCCCACAGGGAGCGATGGTCGAGGCGACAATTTTGCAAATATTAGAGGGTGCTATGGAGAGAGTGCATATAAAGATTTGATGCTTTTTACAAATGAAGTCATAAGAGCATATCCGGAGTTAGATGAGACATCCCTTGGAGTTACAGGTATATCCTATGGTGGATATATGACCAACTATATAATAACTAAAACAGACCGATTTAAGGCAGCAATAGCTGAAAGTGGAATTAGTAATATGATAACAGCTTTTACAACATCTGATATTGGTTATCACTATATTTTTGAGTATATGGGCAATGATAAAACACCATGGAGTGATAAAAATGCTTATATTAAAGCATCTCCAATATACTATGCAGATCAAGTAAAAACTCCAACGCTATTTATTCACGGAGAAGAAGATTATAGATGTCATTATATAGAATCTTTCCAGATGTATACAGCTTTAAAATACAATGGAGTAGCTACTAGACTTTGTATTTTCCAAAATGAAAACCATGGCATATCGCACAAAGGTAAACCTAAAACTAAAAAAAAGAGATATATAGAAATATTAAATTGGTTTAATAAACATTTGAAAAAGGAGTAAAAAATTAATGGACTCGATTAGTTTAGTTAAAGAATTGATAAAAATTAATTCTTCAATAGTAGAAAAATCAAATGAAGCTATTGAGTTTGTTGCATCATATTTAAAAAATCATGGAATAGAAGGTAATATTATACAAAATGGAGAATATAAGAATTATGTGGCGATAATTGGTTCGGGAAATAAGACTGTTGTTTTAAATGGTCACTTAGATGTAGTTCCTGGAAAACAAGAACAATTCAATCCCGTTGAAAGGAATGGCCTTCTTTATGGTAGGGGAAGTGCTGATATGAAGGCAGGATGTGTTGCCATGATTAAGGCATTTATCTTCCTTAATAGTATCCAGCTGCCTTGTAAAGTGATGCTACAGTTGGTTTCCGATGAAGAAAATGGAGGGTTTAATGGTAGCCGCTACCTAGTGGATGAAGGATATATTGGTGATTTCGTCATATGTACAGAACCAACCAATTTTAATATAGGGATTCAAGCTAAAGGATTTATGCGAATCGATATTGAAGTTAATGGAGCTGCTTGTCATGGTAGTAGACCATGGGAAGGTGAAAATGCTATCTTAAAGGCTATTGAAAACTATAATAAAATCATGTGCCTTCCAATAATGAAGAATGGTTCTGAGTATTATATAAATTCTACTGTTAACCTTGCACTAATTCATGGAGGAGATACTTATAATAAAGTGCCTGATAAAAGCTATGTTGGATTAGATATTCGATTTGTACCCCAATTAGATCCCTATGAAATTATTAGGGATATTGAAAGGGTGGTAGATGGAAATGTATCATTGAAAATTTTAGGCTCTGGTGTTAATACATCACCAGACAATCCTTATGTAAAACAATTCATTGAAGTAGTTAAAAGATTTGAAGGTAAACCTGCTATTAAGCTTTTTGGACAGCATGGTTCCGCAGATACTAGATTTTTCTCTGAAAAGGGCATCCCTGTTTTAGAGTTTGGTCCTATTGGTGCTAATTGGCATGGAGATAATGAATATGTAGAAATTAATTCTATTTATAGACTGGAAAAGATTTTGATAGGCTTTATAAAAAGTTTAGAATAATGATTTTAAAGGGTAAATGCCTTTTAAATAAATAAAGAAATTTAAAATTCAAAGAAAATAAAAGTGTGGAGGAGAGGTAAAAGAATGAAGAAAATACTATGTGTTCTAATGGTATTGGTTCTAATTTTGGGTATATTTGTTGGGTGTTCTCCTAAAGAAGAGAGTGCAGGATCACAGGATAATGTATCAGAAAACAGTGAACCGGAAGGTGCTAACACCTCAGAGGAAAAACAGACAATTAAAAAGGATGAGATTGTTGTAGCTTTAGATACAGATATTGTATCTCTAGATCCCCAAGGACATAATGATACAACCTCTGAAACAGTATCATTTTTATTGTTTAACAGATTGTTTAGATTAAACACAGATTTTGAAGCTGTACCAGATTTAGTAGAGGAGTGGTCACAACCATCGAATACTGAATGGCTTTTTAAGATTAAAGAAGGAGTTAAGTTCCATGATGGTACAGAAATGACATCTGAAGATGTGAAATTTAGTATCGAACGTTCTAAGGAGTCTCCAAACGTGAAACACGTTTTAGCAGAAGTTGAAAAAGTAGAAATTGTAGATAAATATACAGTTAAAGTAACAACTAAAGTACCTTTTGCGCCATTCTTATTTACATTAGCCCATGCAGGTGTATCTATTATGCCCAAGGCCTATGTTGAGTCTGGAGATGACTGGACAAATCCAATAGGGTCAGGACAGTATAAATTTGTTGAATGGGTATCCGGAGACAAAGTTGTTTTAGAGAGATTTGACGATTATTTTGATAAAGAAGAAATGGGTAAGGCAAAGAAGATGGTATTTAAAATTATACCAGAGGGCACAAGTAGAACAATTGCTTTAGAAACAGGGGAAGTAGATGTTATTGCTACATTAGAGACAATAGATTCTGATAAGGTTAAAGAAAACCCAGATCTTACATTATATGAAAAACCATCGACAACTATAGCCTATGCTGGAATGAATGTTGATAATCCACCCTTTGATAATCCTCTTGTGAGAAAAGCTATGAATTATGCTATTGATAAGGATGCAACCCTTATAGTTTCACTAAATGGAGCTGGTAGTATTGCAGAGTCAGTAACTTCCCCAGCGTTATTGGGATATAAAGCAGGGCCCTATACATATGACCCAGAAAAAGCTAAAGAGCTTTTAAAGGAAGCTGGTTATGGTGATGGATTAAATATTGAAATTTGGGCATCGGGAGATGAGAGAAAGAGAAGTGCTGAGGTTATACAAGCAAACTTAAGTGAAATAGGGGTAACGGCTGAAATTAAAATGTATGAATGGGGAGCTTATTTAGAAGCCACAAACTCAGGAAAACAGCCAATGTTTGTTTTAGGTTGGACATCAAACCCAGACCCAGATGCTACATTAACACCACAATTTAGCAAGGGTAGTATTGGTGGTCAAAATAGAACTAGATATGTAAATGAGAAGGTTGAAAAATTATTAGAAGATGGTAGAGTTGAGCTAGATTTAGAAAAACGTAAAGCAATTTACAATGAACTTCATGAGACTGTAATGGAAGATGCACCATGGGTACCTCTTTATATAAAAAATAAAGTTGTTGGCGCTAATAGTCAGCTAAAGGGTGTAGAATTAAGCCCACAAGGTCTATGGGATTTACATAAACTTCATTATTAAGAATAAATTAATAAAAATTTAAATAATTAATCCAATGCTAAGAAAGTTCTATATAGAACTTTCTTAGCACTTTGTAAAAAGGGATAGGGAGGGACCCTATGAGAAGATATATATTTAAAAGATTACTAATGTTAATACCAGTGGTAATTGGGGTAACTTTTTTAGTCTATTTTATTATTAGTTTAAGTCCTGGAGATGTGGCAGCTATGATTATTGGAGATGGAGCCACTGAAGAATCAGTAAAAGAGTTAAGGACAGAAATGGGGCTAGATGATCCTATAATTGTCCAATATGGTAGATATATGAGAGGATTAGTAATAGGTGATATGGGTAAATCCTATGCAACTGGAAAAAGCGTTGCTTCAGAGATTGCAGCAAGATTTCCAAATACTTTTAAATTAACTGTACTTAGTATTGCCATTTCAATCATTATTTCTATTCCTATAGGTGTTATATCAGCAACAAAGCAGTATTCAATTTTTGATAATTTTGGGATGGTACTAGCCCTTATGGGTATTTCAATGCCATCTTTCTGGTTAGGACTTATACTCATTATTATATTCTCTTTAAGATTAGGCTGGTTTCCATCCGGTGGGGCAGAGGGTATTAAAAGCATTATACTTCCTGCTATAACCTTAGGGGTTGCCTCGACTGCCAGTATTACAAGAACTACACGATCCTCAATGCTAGAGGTTGTGAGACAGGACTATATAAGGACAGCTAAGGCTAAGGGAGTAAGTAATAGAAAGGTTATCACAAAACATGCATTGAAAAATGCTTTGATTCCAGCAATAACTGTTATCGGATTAGAATTCGGTGTTTTGTTAGGTGGAGCAATCCTTACAGAGACTGTGTTCTCATGGCCAGGAATTGGAAGATTGATGGTAGACTCTATTCAAAGAAAGGATTTGCCAATGGTTCTTGGGTGTCTTATTACATTTTCTGTATGCTTTAGCATAGCCAATCTTATTATAGATATTCTATATGCATATATAGATCCAAGAATTAAAGCTAATTATCAATAGAGGGGTTGTGACTTGTGAGTGTAACTTCTGTAAAAAAAAGTGAAATGATTCAAAAAAAATATAAAAAAAGAAGTCAAGCTAGGGAGGTTTGGCGTAGACTTAAAAGAAATAAAATGGCTATTTTAGGTATTGCCATTATTATAGTTTTTGTTTTTTGTGCAGTTTTTGCAGATTATATTGCTGATTATGATACAGAGGTTGTTAAAATGAACGTCAAAGACCGACTTCAAGAGCCAAGTGCAGATCATTGGTTTGGGACAGATGAATATGGGAGAGATATATTTTCAAGAATTGTACATGGAGCTAGGATATCTTTATTTGTGGGAGTTATTTCGGTTAGTATTGCCTTGACCTTTGGGGGTACATTAGGAGCTATATCGGGCTATTATGGTGGGAAATTGGATAACATTATTATGAGATTACTAGATGTGTTGTTGGCAATTCCGGCAATTCTCCTTGCTATTACTATTGTAGCATCAATGGGAGCAAGCATTGTTAATCTAATGATAGCAGTGGGAATCTCAAATATTCCAGGATTTGCAAGGGTTGTTAGGGCTGCAGTTCTTAGTGTCAAAGATCAAGAATACATAGAAGCAGCTAGAGCTATTGGAGCAAAAAATCACACGATTATTTTAAAGCATATACTACCAAACTGTTTAGCACCGATTATGGTCTATGCGACTTTAAAGGTAGCAACTGCTATTATGGCAACAGCGGGTCTGAGTTTTATTGGTCTAGGGGTAGAGCCACCAGCTCCGGAGTGGGGAAGTATGTTATCTAGTGGTAGGGCCTATATTAGAGATAAAATGTATATTGTTCTATTTCCGGGACTAGCTATTATGATAACTATTTTATCACTGAATTTATTGGGCGATGGATTGAGGGATGCCCTTGACCCTAGGTTAAAATAGTAGGAGGTAGGATTTTGGAGAATAAAATATTAGAAATTAGAGATCTCATTATTCAATATCAAACCGATGATGGTATTGTAGAAGCTGTAAATGGTATTGATTTATTTTTAGATAAAGGGAGAACAATTGGTTTAGTGGGTGAGACTGGTGCAGGCAAAACAACAACGGCACTATCTATTTTAAATTTAATTCCTAGGCCGCCTGGAAAAATCATGAGTGGAAGTATTTTAGTGGAGGGCGTGGAAATATTTAAACAATCAGAAAAAGAACTAGAAAAAATTAGAGGAAAATTAGTGTCGATGATATTTCAGGATCCAATGACTGCTTTAAATCCAGTTATTACTGTTGGAGAGCAAATTGCAGAAGTCATTAGTATTCATCGGGCAATATCAATTAAAAAAGCCATGAAAAAAGCAGAAGAAATGCTAGAGTTCGTTGGTATACCAAAGGAACGAATACTAGAATATCCTCATCAATTTTCGGGAGGAATGAAGCAAAGAGTTGTTATTGCCATTGCCCTTGCATGTAGTCCTAAGCTATTAATAGCTGATGAACCCACAACTGCCCTAGATGTAACTATACAAGCTCAGGTACTTGAGTTAATGAAAAACCTTAAAGAACAACTTGAAATGTCTATGATTATGATTACCCATGATTTAGGTATAGTAGCAGAGGTTTGTGACGAGGTTGCTATTATGTATGCAGGTAGAATAGTTGAACATGGAAGTTTAGAAGATGTTTTCTTAAGAGCAAAACATCCCTATACAGAAGGACTTTTCAATTCTATACCTAATATTGATAATAGAAAATCAAAGTTAAAACCTATCAGAGGGTTAATGTCAGATCCTTATAATCTACCAGAGGGATGCTCATTTTGTGATAGATGTGAATACGTTATGGATAAATGTAAAGAAGAAAAGCCGAATAAAATTGTTTTTAGTGAAACTCACTTTGTAGAGTGTCACCTATATGAAGAAGATAATAATTATGCCTTAAAGTATAACGATTATAAATATTAAGGGAGTGCTCTTAGATGTCCGAGGTATTGCTTGAAGTTAAAAATCTAAAAAAGTACTTTGAAACTCAAAAGGGTCTTTTACATGCTGTAGATGATATAAGCTTTAAACTGAAAAAAGGAACTACCTTAGGATTAGTAGGGGAATCTGGCTGTGGGAAATCTACTACAGGGCGGGTGATTTTAAAGCTTTTAGAGGCTACCGATGGAGAAGTCATTTATGACGGAAAAAATATTATGAATCTTAATAATAATCAGATGAGGGACCTAAGGAAAGAAATGCAAATTATTTTCCAAGATCCTTTTTCTTCTTTAAATCCTAGAATGACAGTTAGTGAAATTATTGAAGAACCTATTAAACTGCATAAATTAATCATAGACAAGAATAAACGATTTGAAAGAGTACTGGAACTTATGGAGTTGGTTGGATTAGCAGAACGACTCATAAATGTTTACCCCCATGAGTTAGATGGAGGAAGACGTCAAAGAATTGGTATTGCAAGAGCCCTAGCATTAGATACAAAGTTTATAGTTTGTGATGAGCCTGTATCGGCATTAGATGTATCTATACAGGCTCAAATTCTTAATTTAATGAAGGAATTACAACAGAAATTGGACCTAACCTATATTTTCATTACCCATGATTTATCTGTAGTAAATCACTTTTCCGATGATATCGCAGTGATGTATTTAGGAAAAATTATTGAAAAAGCTCCTGCAGAGGAATTGTTTAATAATCCAATTCACCCCTATACAAAGGCACTATTATCTGCAATACCAAGACCGACTTTAGTTAAGAAACAAAAGAAGATTATTTTAAAGGGGGAAATCACCTCTCCTATTAATCCAGAATTGAACTGTAGGTTTTCTAATCGCTGTAATTACACAGAAAAGGTGTGTGAAATGAAAGAACCTAAATTAGAAGATGTATCAAAAAATCATTATGTAGCGTGTCATTTATTTAATGGATAAATCATACATAAATAATAGTATTCTACAAACATAACCCTATTTTTCTTGAGCTTTAAGGAAAATAGGGTTGTTTTTTTAGCCGGAGCCATGATAGAAGTTATGTTCACCTTATTATTAAGGGAATAAAGAAAAGATTGTTGAAATATGTTGGAGAAATAGTATAATAGTAATAATATAATGGTGTAATTTTGAATTTTTATATAAATTAAATAATTTTATAAATTTATATTGGATGAGAACTTTTATATGAATTATCACAAATACAAGTAGCGAGGAGATGTTGAAATGAATTGGAATAATATTTCTCTTAAGAAGAAACTCATATTCCTATTTTTGATTTTAAGTATTACTCCCTTAATTTTTATTAGTATTTTCGGTTATAGTAGATCAAAATTGGCACTGGAAAAACAAACCTTTAATCAACTTACGGCAGTACGAGAATCAAAGGGAAGGCAAATTGAATCCTATTTTAATCAAATTAGAAATCAGATACTGACCTTTTCAGAGGATTCCATGATTGTTGATTTTACAGTTGATCTTAAGGAGGCCTTTTACGAAGCAGATGAAGCGATAACAGATACTGAGTTATCAAAAATGGAGTCTTCCGTAAGAAGTTATTATGAAAATGAGTATATTACAAGATTAAATAAGAATAGCGGTACACACAAATCTGTAGATGAATATCTTCCACAAAATCCAGAAACAATTGCACTTCAATACCAATATATTTCTAATAACCCCAATTCTACCGGTGAAAAACATTTATTATCTAAGGCTAAAGATGGAAGTCAATATAGTGAACTTCATGATAAATACCATCCTATTATAAAAAATTACCTAGACAAATTTGGCTACTACGATATATTTATAGTGGATCCTGACACGGGATACATAATGTATACTGTATTTAAAGAAGTTGATTACTCAACCAGTTTGACTACAGGGCCATATAAAGATACTAATTTTGCAAGAGCCTTTAAAAAAGCAGTGGATGAAGGAAAAGTAGGAAAAAATGATTTTGTAATCCTAGAAGATTTTGAGCCATATGATCCTTCATACAATGCTGCAGCCGCATTTATTGCTTCACCCATATTTGATGATGCTAATAAAATGGTCGGTGTATTAGTATTTCAAATGCCTGTTGATGAAATAAATAAAATTATGACAGGTAATCAAAACTGGCAGGCAGATGGTTTGGGAGAGTCAGGGGAAACCTATTTAATCGGAGACGATTATAAAATGAGAAGTATATCAAGATTCATTGTAGAAGATAAAGAAGGCATGCTAAAGGCTTTAGAAGAAAAGAACTATGATAATAAGATTATTGAGAATATGAATAGGATTGGAACAACAATAGGGCTTATGGAGATTAAAACTACAGCTTCGGAAAAAGCTCTTAATGGAGAATCCTCTACGGAAATAATAAATGATTATAGGGGTGTTCCAGTATTAAGTTCCTTTAGAAAACTTAATATTGAAGATGTGAGTTGGGGAATTCTATCTGAGATAGATGCTCAAGAAGCATTTGCCCCAGTAACGAAAATAAGAAATATTTTTATTGTTATAGCAGCAATATCAGCCATTGTTGTTGGACTTCTAGCTTTCTTTGTAGCATTATCTATCATAAAACCTATAAACAGAATTTCCAAAGAAGCAAAACAACTGGCAGATACTGGAGATTTAAATACAAGGACCACTGTTTCAGGAAGTGATGAGATAGGTCAATTGGCTGTTTCTATTAATAACATGTTAGATAATACTGCAAGGCCCGTGCAAGAATTATCTAAGAGAGCTGAATTGATAGCAGGTGGGGATCTGACAGTAGATATTAATGTGGAAGCAAAGGGAGATATTGTAAAGCTTATAGATTCTTTTAAAGAGATGGTTTATTCTTTACAGAAGCTTATTAGTGAAATTTCTGTTAATGCAAGTTCCACTTCCTCAGCAACCCAGGAACTTTCAGCCAGTGCTCAAGAAATTAATGCCTCAATGGAAGAAGTAGCATCTACAATAGAGCAAGTTGCTAGTAGCTCAAGAAAAACTTCTGAAGCATCTTCAAAAGCACAGCAATTTTCTAATGAAACAAATGAAAGTGCCAAATTAGGAAGTAAGTCTGCTAAGGAAGTAAATGAGATTATGGACATAATAAATAATTCAACAAGAGAGAGTTCAGAAAAAATAAAGCTATTAGAAGAATTATCCCATAATGTCGGTGAGATAATTGAAACTATAAATTCTATTTCGGAACAAACTAATTTACTTGCCTTAAATGCTGCAATTGAAGCAGCGAGTGCCGGTGAGCAAGGTAGAGGTTTCACAGTTGTTGCAGAGGAAGTAAGAAAGCTTGCAGAAGAATCGAAGATAGCTACAAAACAAGTTGCTTCATTAATTAACAATATTGAAAATGAGATAAAAGAATCTGTAGGGGCAATGGAAAAGAATGTTATGGAAGTAGAAAAAGGATCAGTGGCTATCCAAAGGGCTGTTCAATCCTTTGAAGCAATTCCTAAGTTGGTAGATAGTGTTTCTAAATCTTTAGAAGATGTTTCTTCTATTGCAGAAGGAAATGCCATAGGAACCCAGCAAGTGGCCGATGCTACCCATGAGGTAACTGCTAGCATGGAACAGATAGCAAATGTAGCAGTAGAACTAACTAATGGAGCTGAGAACTTGTTAGAATTAGTAACTAAATTTAAGGTAAAATAAATATATAGTGTGATTTTTTATCAATCAAGTATTTTTTGTATGGTTATTTATATAATTGCTGTTACTTTTATAAAGGGGCTGTCTCGCTTATGAGATTAGATACTATAAGAAAATATCATATACTATCAGAACAGTTTGGCCTAAAAAAAGGTACTAGATATCTAGGACAAGAGTATAAAGGTAAAGAATTACAAGAAATATTTTCTCAAAATAAATTTATGATGGATTCAGCGAGCCCTTTTTTAAAGCAGTTATATGATTATGTAAAGGGTACCGGGTTCTTTTTAGAATTAGTAGATAGGAATGGGATAATATTAACTATAATCGGGGATGATGATATAGTTAGGTCATCAGAGAGGGTTGGCATGACCGTAGGAACTAATATGTCAATAAAAACTGCTGGGACCAATGCCATATCATTAGTATTAGAAGAAGATGTGTCATGTCAACTAAGGGGTATAGATCATTATTTTGATATTTTTAACAATTATACTTGTTCTGGTGCTCCTATACATAACGAAGATGGAGAGCTAATTGGTTGTATTAATCTTACAGGATGGAAAACAGAGGTACATAAGCACACCATGGGATTAGTAGTTGCAGCCGTGAATTCAATAGAAAATCAAATGAAAAATACAAAAAATGAAAAGAAATTAAAACAGGCATATAAATATACAAAAACTATAATGAATTCAATAGATGAGGGTATAGTAACAATAAATGATGATGGCAATATTTTATTTATAAATGAAAACGCATGTAAAATACTAAATTCTGAAGAAAACTCTATATTAAATAAGAATTTTTCAGAATTCATATCCGATGAAAATGAAATAATAAGAAAAATTTTAACGGAAAGAAACCTAGAAAATTATGAAACAATTATTAAAAGTTCAAGGAAAAAAATATTAGTTGAAAGTCATCAAATCTATGAAGAAGACAATAATGTTAATGGGTCAGTACTTTTACTAAAAGACATTAAAAAAGTCATGAAATTAGTTGACAGATATGCTCAAATGAATGCAAAATATACCTTTGACCAAATTATTGGAGGATCTCCAATGGTAAAAAGTATTAAAGAATATGCCATGAATGTGGCTGATGGTCCCTCAACAGTGCTTATAGAGGGAGAAAGTGGAACAGGGAAAGAACTATTTGCCCAGGCTATACACAATTATAGTAGAAGAAGAAAATATCCCTTTGTAGCAATAAACTGTGGTGCCATACCTAAGGACTTAATAGAAAGCGAATTATTTGGGTACGTAGAAGGGGCCTTTACCGGTGCAAGAAAGGGAGGCTATCTAGGAAAGTTTGCCATAGCTGATAAAGGGACTTTATTCTTAGATGAAATAAGTGAAATGCCTATTCATATTCAAGTTCACTTACTTAGAGCAATACAAGAGGGGCAAATAACACGGATAGGAGACACTAAACCAATTGATATCGATTTAAGAATTATTGCTGCTACAAATAAAAATCTAAGAGAAGAAGTTGATAAGGGTACATTTAGAAAAGACCTGTATTATAGATTGAATGTAATACCGATAGAACTACCTCCCTTAAGAGAACGAAAAGGAGACATAGAGCTATTAATTAATCACTTTATTGAAAAAAAGGCTAATTTACTTGGAAAGGAAAAGCCGCAAATTAAAAAAGAAACTATTGAAAAGCTTAAATCCTATGAGTGGCCTGGAAATATACGAGAACTAGAAAATACCATAGAGAGAATAGTTAACCTAAATGAAGAATTGATTCTAGTAGACAGTACATTTGAAACAAAAGATGAAGATGAAACTCCAAAAAAGAAAAATAAGATCCCAATTTGTTCTTTAAAAGAATTAGAAAAAATGGCCATAGAACAAACTATGGAATTATGCGACTATAACTATAGTGCAACAGCAAAAAAACTGGGGTTAAATAGAACTACATTATATAACAAGATAAAAAAGTATAATATAGTCGAGAATTCTAGTAGATGTATAAAAGATAAATAGACATGTATAAAAGATGGACATATGTTTAAAAATTCAACAACCCAAATGGATGAGTGTTTAAAAACTCAACAAAAAACATTAAAAACTCTCTGTTTCACGGTGGCATAATTATTGCAATATATATGATTAAAATGATAAAAGGAGTGTTGTTACGATGTCTAGAGCGTATTATTTTCCATCAATAGTTTTAATGGGACCTGGGTCAGTAGAGTTAATTGTTCCTGAAATTAAAAAGATGGGTGTAAAGAAAGCACTTGTAGTAACGGACAATGTTTTATTAGAAGTAGGAGTAGCAGATGTAGTACTAAAGGTTTTGGATGAAGCTAAAATAGAATACACTGTATTCTCAGAGGTTCAACCTAATCCTACTACTAAGAATGTAAATGATGGATATGCTGTATTGAAGGAAAACGATTGTGACTTTGTAATAAGTATAGGTGGAGGATCCCCTCAAGATACTGGTAAGGGAATAGCTGTTCTTGCGACAAATCCAGGAGATATAAGGGATTACGAAGGAGTTAATAAAACTGAGAACAAATCATTACCTATAGTGGCTATAAACACAACTGCTGGTACAGCCAGTGAAGCTACTATTAACTATGTAATAACAGATGAAGAAAGAAAAGTTAAGATGGTATTAGTTGATTCAAATTCAATAGCATCTGTTGCAGTAAATGATCCTAACTTAATGGTGAAAATGCCTAAGTCATTAACGGCTGCAACTGGTATGGATGCCCTTACTCATGCAGTGGAAGGTTACATAACAGCTGGAGCTTCAGACTTTACTGATATGTTTAATTTAGAAGCTATAAAGGCTATTTCTAAATCACTAAGAAAAGCAGTTGAAAATGGAGAAGACATAGATGCTAGAGATATGATGGCATATGGACAGTTTGTTACTGGAATGGGATTCAGTAATGGAGGTCTTGGAATAGTGCACTCTATGGCTCATCAATTAGGTGGATTCTATGATTTACCCCATGGTGTATGTAATGCCGTATTATTACCACATGTTATAGAATTTAATGCAGAAGCTACGGGAGACAAATTAAGAGATGTAGCAGCGGCTATGGGTGAGAATGTAGAAGGTCTATCCACTGAAGAAGCAAACAAAGTTGCAATAGAAGCCATTAAGAAATTATCTAAGGATGTAGAAATACCTTCTGGATTAAAGGAATTAGGTGTAAAAGAGGAAGACTTCCCAACACTTGCTGATTTTGCATTGGCAGATGCATGTACACCAGGAAATCCTAAGGCACCTACTAAAGAAGATGTAATTAATATATATAAAGCTGCATATTAATTGTAAATATATAAATAAACTCCCTCTTTTGATTTTTTCAGGAGAGGGAGTTTTCAGTTTTATCATCTTTTGCAACAGATGCATATCTATCTTTTATGAAAAGTAGTCTCTATCATAATTTAAATACTAATAATTAAAGTTTTATTCAGAAGCCAGTGTATCTGCTTTGGTTTTATGAACTGTACCACGGGGATGCTCAGGTGGTGCATATATAGCATATAATTTGAGTGGCTTATCACCTGTATTGATTACATTGTGCCATTTACCAGCAGGGATCATAATAGCGAAGTCATCATAGACTCTTTCCTGATAATTTAACTGATCCTTCTTATCTCCCATCTTAACCATTCCTTGCCCTTCTTCAATACGTATGAATTGGTCAACGGTGGGATGAATCTCTAAACCTATGTCTCCTCCAACTTTTATGCTCATTAAGGTAACTTGTAGGTTATCTCCTGTCCACAAGGCAGTACGATAATTACTATTTTGCTTAGTAGCCTCATCGATATTAACTACAAAGGGTTCTGGTCCATAATCCTTTAATTTAATAGACTGATTTGAAGAATTTGATTTGTATGTTGGTTGATTAAGTCTATAAGTGTACGGATACATTCTATAAAAATCAGACATATTAGGTAAGCTATACATTGGTGTGTTAGCATAATAAGGACATGGATACGGTCTATAAGAACTATACATATTATTCATTCCTTTCATAACCTTTTAAAATTATAATATGCATTATATTGAGAAAGTGTGATTTGGAAATTCAGGAGAATGGATATGCCAGAGGGACGTTTCAAATGTCATGCAATCTAAGATTTTAAAAGACTGTATTATTATAATATAGAAAAACAAGTATATTTCAATCATAAATACTTTAAAATTATAATGAATTGTATGGTAATTACTTAAAAATTATTATACAATTTTCATATGCTGCTAAATTTCAATGTATATACAACCCTGCTACATAACAAGATAAAAATAAAATATTTAAACTAATTTAATGACATGGAGTGGATAAATTGACTAGTAAAAAGTTTAGAATTCAAAGCACATTAATCTTAGCATTAATTACATTACTTATTGTTTCTGCTTGTTCGGTACCAACAGAAAATACTATTACCCCTAAAAATGATAATTTACTAAGAGTACATTTTCTGGACGTAGGACAGGGGGATAGTATACTTATTGTAAAAAACAATTCTTCATTACTAGTTGATGCAGGAAATAATGGAGATGGTGATTTTGTTGTAGATTATTTGAAGAAGCAGGGAATTAAGAAACTAGACTATGTAATAGGAACCCATCCCCATGAGGATCATATTGGGGGACTCGATGACGTGATTGATAATTTTGATATAGGGAAAGTTTATATGCCCAAGGTAACCCACACTACAAAGACTTTTGGCGATGTTATAAACTCGATAAAGAATAAAGGACTTAGGATTAATGTGCCTGAGGTAGGTAGTAAATTAGAGTTTGGAGATATAAATGCAACTATATTAGCCCCAAATAGTAGTGAATATCAAGAACTAAACAATTATTCTATAGTAGTAAAACTACAGTATGGAAACAACTCCTTTATGTTGACTGGAGATGCAGAAAATATATCAGAGAAAGAAATGATAGAAAAGGGATTAGATTTATCTGCTCAGGTTTTAAAGGTTGGTCATCATGGAAGCCATTCATCGACCACCGATGAATTCTTAAATGAAGTCAATCCTAAATATGCAATAATTATGTGTGAAAAAGACAATGACTATGGTCATCCTCATAAGGAAATCATGACAAAGTCAAAGGACAAGGGAATAATTGTTTATAGAACTGACCAAAATGGAACGATTATTGCCACAAGTGATGGAGATAATATTACATTTAATACCAATCAAGGAGACTATAGCTTTGGTAATGAAGACAATAATAAAGAAGAAACACAAGAAAATTATACAAATACCACTTCTGCTAATGCATCTGAGGTAGCAAAGGATAAGTCTTATATTGATGTAAATGATAAAGGTTTAATCAAAGGTAATATCAATAGTAAGGGTGAAAAGATATATCACATGCCCGATGGAGCATATTATGATAATGTTAAACCAGAAAAGTGGTTTAAAACCGAGTCCGAGGCACAATCCGCTGGGTTTAGGAAATCTAAAAGGTAGGTAGATAATATGAAAGTAGTTATAGATAGGTTCGAAAATGACTATGCAGTATGTGAAAAGGAAGATGGAGAATTTTTAGAGATCCATAGAGAAAAAATCCCTCAAAATGCAAAAGAGGGGGATGTACTTAAATTCAATAAGGATGAGATAGTTATTGATTATGATGAGACCAGGAGAAGAAAAGAAGAAATAAAGAAAAAAGCAGAGGATTTATGGATTTAAGATATGATATTTAAAAGGAACCAGAGTTTTTTGCCGGTTCCTTTCTAAGTATCTACTAATTTAAAATTCTCTTCTTTTATAAAACATAAGAGAAATAAAGCAAGATACAATACCCAGTAGAAATATGAAAACTAGTAAAGCTATTCCTATTATTAAATCAGACTGTGAGATTATAAATCTAACTGATTCGTCAATCCAAAGTGGTTTTGGTACATTTGAAAGCAGAGTATTTATAAGCATGGGAATTCCAAAACCTATTGCCGCAAAAAGTAATAAATTAAACATTTTGGCTTTAACATAACCGATTTTATAATATATTGGAAGATATATAAACCCGATAGTGCATAATGCCGTTAATGCGCCAATGTAATCTTCTAGCTTCATGGGTCTAACCAAATCTATAATACCTATACTTTTCAGAACCGCTCCAGCCACAATCATACTCACAGCACCTATCAAACTAAAGATAAATATGGATAAATATCTAGATAATACAATAGTAAACTTCGATACTGGAAGGCTATTAAGCAGTATGTCGCTATTGTTTTTATCGTCATAGGCTGTTATATACATTATTAATGTATAGCCTATCATTGTAATTCCCATGGTATAAACGAAAGTTTGAGACTCAATGCCTCTACCATTAAACATAAAAAATATCAGAAAACTATAGAATACTGCTATCCATAAATGTTTTTTAACAAGAAAAAAATCCTTTACAAATAAATTATACATCCCCATTCTCCTTCCTAATGGTATACAACATAATGTCATCAAGGGTTGGTCTCTCTATTATAGCTTTTTCTTTAAACATTTTAGTATATTTTTTACCCTTGTCTGTGAGTCCTTCAAATCCAAATCTATTTTCTTTAATAGCAATGAAATCATGACTATCTATTTTGCTTAATAGTTCTTTATTCCCTTTAATAACTGAATAGTCCTCTAATACTTCATCCTTGGGTTTTGAAAAGACTAAATTACCATTGTTAATGAAGGTTATATAATCAGCTATCTTTTCAAGGTCACTTGTTATATGGGTTGAAAAGAATATTGCTCTATTTTCATCCTGTATAATTTCTAATAATATATCTAAAAGATCACTTCTAAAAACTGGGTCAAGCCCTGATGTAGGTTCATCCATAATTATTAGTTCCGCATTGTGGGATAAAGCTAGAGCTAGACTAAACTTCATTTGCATACCCTTAGATAATTCCTTTATTTTTTTATTTTCCTTTAAATTAAACAGTTTCATATATTTTCTATAAACTTCATCATCCCATGAACTATAAAAGTTAGAAATAACCTTCTTTGTTTGATTTAGTGTGAGTTCATCATAGAAATGATTTTGGTCATATATGAATCCAATTCTTTGCTTAATGTCAATTTCATTCTTGACGTTATCTAAACCAAATATATTTACTTCACCATTATTTTTGGATATTAAATTCATAATAAGTTTAATTGTTGTACTTTTTCCAGCTCCATTGGGACCGATAAATCCCATAATGTAACCCCTATCTAAGCTAAAGGATATGTCGTTCAAATAGAAATCATCATATTCTTTTCTAAGATTTTTCACCTCTAAAATATGTTCCATTTTTATACCTCCCTAAATAAAACATTTAGCATTTTCTCTAACTCTTCTAATGTTAGTCCTATAAATTTGCTTTCATTTATGACTTCAATAAGTTTTTCTTCAATGCTTCTCATACGCTTTTCTCGTAACAATTCCTTGTTTTGACTAGCTACAAAGGAGCCCTTGCCGGTGACAGTGTTTATAAAACCCTCTCTTTCCAGTTCCTCATAGGCTCTCTTTGTAGTAATAACACTTATTTGTAATTCCTTTGCAAGACCTCTTATGGAAGGTAAAGCTTCCTCTGCCGCTAAATTATCATTAATAATTTCACTTTTAATCTGATTAACAATTTGGAGATAGATGGGGTCCTTACTTGCATTAGAGATTATTATGTTCACAGATTCTTCACCTACTTATTAAATATATATGGCGCATATTGTATATATACTATATATACAGTATATACACGAGTGTTATTTTTGTCAATCAGTATTTATAGCGTGCTTAATGTTTTGATTTGACAGTTTTTAGTTTCAACTTGTACATATACAAATAGGAAACTGGAAATAACTAAATAAAGAATAATAATGAAAGGAAGGATATTGGAATGCAAGACAAAACAAAAATAGACTTAGTATCTTCAGAGGTTGCTGGACTTTGGAATACATATATGAATGCATCCTTAGCAATATGTACATTAAAACATTTTTTGAATACGCTCCATGATGAGGAAATACGTCATATTCTTCAACGTGCCCTTGATATATCCAATGGACATATAAAAGATATAACTGAAAAACTCAATCAAGATAAGCTTCCTATTCCAAAAGGATTTGGTGAAAATGACGTTGATATGAAAGCTCCAAAGTTATTTTCGGATCCATTTTACTTATTCTATTTGATTAGCTTATCACAAATTGCCATAAACAATTATGCTTTAACACTAAATCACATTGCCCGTCCTGATGTACGTGATTTTTTTTCTACATGCATGAAGGAATACCTAGAACTATTTAATCTAACGGTAGATGCACTACAGCAACAAGGTCTATATATAAAATCTCCTAGGGTTGAATTTATTAAAGATGTAGATTTTATTGATAAGCAAAATTTTTTCTCGGGAGGATGGTTTGGAAAGAAAAGAAGTCTATTAGCAATGGAGATAACCTCAATTTTTACAGGCTTAAGGCTAAATATAATTGGTGGAGGATTAATTACGGGTTTTGCACAAGTTGCAAAATCAAAAAAGCTTCGTGATTATTTCTTTAGGGGAAGAGAGCTTGCGTGGAAAAATGTCAAAGATCTAAATCAATTTTTTATAGATGAAAATATTCCTATTCCTTCAACCGCTGACTCCTTTGTTACGGATTCTACCATACCACCATTTTCTGATAAACTTATGGCATTACATATAATAGCACTATTTGCTGCAAGTATTGCACAGGATGGTACTGCTTTTGCTACTGTTATGAGGCATGATCTTCAAGCCTATTTTTCTGGATCTGCAATGCAAACTTCCAAATATGCTGAAGACGGGATAGACATCCTAATTGAGAATAAATGGCTAGAACAACCTCCCCAGGTAATAGATCCTAAGAAGTTAGTTAAGAAGTAACATGGAACTAATATCCTAAATATATAGTGAATAAATTGTCAAATCTTATAAATAAATTAACAATTCAGAAGGAAAATCCCTTCAAATATAGAATATTCATTATAATAGGAGAGCGATTCCTAAAATTTATATTCATGAGGAGGAAGGGGTATGGCAAATATAATTATATCACCGGGTAAGTATATACAAGGAAATGGAGAATTGAAGCAAATTGCTAGTCATGTAGCATCCCTAGGAGATTCATTTTTCTTTATCGTAAGTTCATCGGGATTAAAAAGAGTTGAAGCTTCCATAAGAGAAAGTTTCCAAGATAGTGACAGCAAGCTGGTATTTGAGGTTTTCAATGGAGAATGCTCTAAAAGTGAAATCGATCGGTTAAGAGAAGTTTGTAAAGCACAAGGATGCAATGTAGTTGTCGGTGTTGGAGGTGGTAAGATATTAGATACTGCCAAGGCTGTTGCCCATTACGAAGGAATTCCAGTAGCAATTGTGCCCACCATTGCTTCCACGGATGCGCCTTGTAGTGCTTTATCTGTTATTTATACCGATGAAGGTGTTTTCAGCGAGTATCTTGTACTTCCTAAAAACCCCGATGTGGTTTTATTAGATACTGAGATTATTGCCAAGGCACCAGCAAGATTATTGGTATCAGGAATGGGAGATGCCCTTGCAACATATTTTGAAGCTCGAGCTGCAGTTAGATCAAATGCTAACAATATGCCTGGAGGTAAAGCTACTATGGCGGCACAAGCTCTAGCAAAGCTTTGCTATGACACACTTTTAGCCGACGGTTTAAAGGCTAAGCTTGCATTAGAACAAAAAGTTGCTACAAAGGCTGTAGAAAATATCATTGAAGCAAATACATATCTAAGTGGTCTTGGATTTGAAAGTGCTGGTTTAGCAGCAGCCCATGCTATACACAATGGGTTCACTGTTTTAGAAGAATGTCATGAACTTTACCACGGCGAGAAAGTGGCATTTGGAACAATTACTCAATTAATTTTAGAAAATAGTCCCCTAGAGGAAATTCAAACAGTTATAAACTTCTGTAAATCTGTAGGTTTACCTACCACATTAGCAGAAATGGGCATCGAGGAAGTAAAGAAAGAAGATATTATGAATGTTGCTAAGGCTTCTTGTGCAGAGGGAGAAACTATTTATAATATGCCCTTTGAGATTACAGCGGATGGAGTATATGCAGCCATTCTTGCTGCCGATGCTTTAGGGAGAGAAATGAAGAAATAGAAACGCTATAGATAACCATACTATAACAGAAAATTAAATATATATAAAGATAGATAATCAGACATAGCTAATTTATTAAAAACAAATGGCTATGTCTGATTCATTTATAATGAGTAGGAGTCTATGTTCATTTTATAGAGATTTTAAAATTTCTTCTGCTTCTACAAACGCAAGATTTTGGCTATCTGCCACAGACTCATATGTTAACTTTCCATCGAAGGTATTTAAGCCTTTCATTAATGCAGAGTCACTAGTAAGAGCTTTCTTAATACCCATATCTGCAAGCTTAATAAGATAGGGTAGTGTTGCGGCTTCTAGAGCCAGTGTTGAAGTTCTTGGAACGGCACCGGGCATATTTGCTACGGAATAATGGATTACACCATGCTTTTCATAGGATGGATTGTCGTGGGTGGTTACTCTATCGATTGTCTCAATGGAGCCCCCTTGATCTATAGCAACATCTACGATTACAGATCCCTTTTTCATGGTCTTAACCATATCTTCAGTTACAATTACCGGAGCACTTGCACCGGTAACTAATACAGCACCGACTAAAAGGGCTGCCCCTTTAACAGCCTCAGCAACATTATAGGAATTATAAACTACGGTATTTACACGACCTGCAAAAATATCATCTAGATAACGTAAACGCTGTACATTAATATCTAGAATTGTAACATTGGCGCCCATTCCTACAGCAATTTTAGCTGCATTGGTTCCAACAACTCCACCGCCAACAATAACGACCTCTGCTGGTTTCACCCCAGGTACTCCACCAAGTAAAACACCAATACCACCGTTATATTTTTGAAGTAGATTTGCACCGATTTGTATAGACATTTTACCTGCAACCTCACTCATTGGGGCTAATAAGGGGAGGGAACCATTTTCTAGTTCCACAGTTTCATAGGCTATACCAGTTACTTTTTTATCTAGTAATGCGCTGGTTAAAGGTTCATTGGGAGCTAGGTGTAAATATGTGTATAGATTTTGATTTGGCTTAAACAAATCATACTCTGATTCTAAGGGCTCTTTAACCTTTACAATTGTTTCAGCTTTTGCAAAAACCTCTGTATTTGTTGAAACAATTTTTCCGCCTGCTGAGATATATTCCTCATCTGTAAAACCACTACCTAAACCAGCTCCGGTTTCAATAACAACCGCATGTCCTTTGCTAGTTAAGACACTGACACCACCTGGAGTCAAACCTACTCTATTTTCATTATTTTTAATTTCCTTCGGTAATCCGATAATCATGATTAATTCTCCTTTCACTTACCCCCCCTGGAATCTCAGACGGATAAACTGAATAATTATTTTTTGTTGTTTTTAGTACGATATTTGTATAAGTCTTTATAATACCTGATACACTTTTTACTTTGTTGAGAATTTTTTCGAGAGAATCTGGATTATTGGTTACAATCTTAATAAGATAGTCGTAGTTGCCTGCGACATAATGACATTCTAAAATATCATTTTCTCTATTAACAAATTTTAAAAAATTATCAATAAATTTGGGGCTTTCAAGACTTATAAACATTAGTGCAGTTAGGTCCTTATTAAAGTGTCTCCCATTAATAATAGTTGTATACTGAGCTATGATACCAGAACGCTCTAGCTTCTTGATTCGCTCACCTACGGCTGATACAGATAAATTAATAATACTACTTATGTCAGATATGGAGATACGTGCGTTTTTTTGTAAAAGTTTTAAAATTTCTAAATCAATAGTATCCATTTTCACACCTCGAAAAATTATAGTCTAAATATAGCATTGTACAGAAAAATAATCAATAATATTGGATTGATTCGATAAATATTTCTTTATATTACATTTTAACATAAATTATTATTGTTATTGATACAAAAAGAGTCTACAATTGAAATTTTTTCTGTCCATATCACTAAGGATAATAATAATTCTCTCACTAGTATAATATGACACTTATCTTCAATGGCTATTTACTACTATATTACATCATGTATAATATTAAATATAAATAGCTTAAAGCTTGGAGGATTTTTACTAAAAAATTAAGAAGTTAGATAGTGATTGAGAGAATTTTAAAGAAAAAAATTAATTGAAAGAAGGAATGTATTATGCCAGGGATTAGTAATCGATTAGACTTTTTTACGGAGTCAGTTATAAGGAAGATGACTAGAATATCTAATAAGTACAATGCCATCAATTTATCTCAAGGATTTCCTGATTTTGACCCACCTATTGAATTGATAAATGAGTTAAAGAATGTCGCAGATGCAGGACCCCATCAATATGAAATTACGTGGGGATCTCAAAGGTTTAGGGAAGCATTGGCAATAAAGCAAACAAAATATATGGGAGTACCCATTGATGCCGATAAAGAGATTGTTGTTACCTGTGGAAGTACTGAAGCAATGATGGTGGCAATGATGACGGTTTGTAACCCAGGAGATAAGGTGATTGTATTCTCGCCATTTTATGAGAATTATGTAGCTGATACCATTCTCTCTGGAGCTAAGCCCATATATGTATCCCTAAAGCCACCAACCTTTGATTTTGATAGGGAAGAACTGGAGCAGGCTTTTAAACAGAGTCCCAAAGCACTTATATTATGCAATCCTTCAAATCCAACAGGTAAGGTTTTTACTAGAGAAGAATTACAATTCATCGCGGACCTTGCTATAAAATATGATGTATTTGTTATTGCTGATGAAGTTTATGAACATATAGTAATGGACCCCTATGAGCATACATATATTGCAGCCTTGCCGGGGATGTATGAAAGAACATTATCTTGTAGCTCCCTTTCTAAGACCTATTCAATTACGGGATGGAGATTGGGATATATTATTGCACCTAGCTATGTTATTGACAATGCAAGAAAAGTACATGATTTTTTAACAGTAGGAGCAGCAGCGCCACTACAAGCAGCAGCCCTAGCAGGACTGAATATGCCAGAGCAATACTATATAGATCTTAAGAAGTTATATACAAAGAAATGCAATTTGTTTCTAAAGGGATTAGATGAAGCAGGACTGACCTACTTTAAACCTCAAGGAGCCTATTATGTAATGGTGGATATTTCAGAGTTTTATAAGGGTAAAGATACAGATTTCTGTGAATGGTTAATTAGAGAAGTTGGTGTAGCAGCTGTTCCAGGTTCGAGCTTTTTTAAGGAAGATATCAATAATTATATTAGATTTCATTTTGCTAAAAAGGAAGAAACGCTTATTGAAGCAACTAAAAGATTAGCTACATTAAGAGATAAAGTTAACAAAGGAATAAAGTAGGATTTAAGATTATTCAATAAATTAAAGCGTTTAAATAAGAGGTGCATCAGATGAAAAAATTAATGTCAGTTTTATTGGTATCAGTTACCCACATTTAGATATAATAATAAGATATAATATTAGTTATGAAAATGAACAAAATAAAGAGAATATCTTTAGTAATTTAGAGAATTAAGGAATGGAGAATAAAAATATGAATGAAGTATTAAAAACCATAAAGAATAGAAGAAGCATAAGGAAATTCAAAACAGACCAAATAAAAAAAGAGGAGCTTGAAGCTATATTAGAAGGAGGGATATATGCTCCAAGTGCCCATAACGATCAATCTTGGAATTTTACAGTTGTTCGAAACAAAGAATTACTAGATGAAATGAACACTGAGGCTAAAAGTCAGGCAGGGAACCATGAGGATAGAATATTAAGAAAAATGGCTAATAATGATGCATTTAATATTTTTTATAATGCACCTACTGTAATTATAGTCTCAGGAAATGAAAATGCTATGATGCCAGAGGTAGATTGTGCTGCAGCGACGGAAAATATGTTAATAGCAGCAGAATCACTGGGATTAGGGACCTGTTGGATTGCCTTTGTTATGTTTTTATTTGAAAGTGAAAAAGGTGAGCTTTATAAAGAAAAATTAAAGATGCCAGAGGGCTATAAACCATACTATGCAGTAGCATTGGGATATAAAGATTCCACAGCTAGTAAAGCTCCTAAAAGAAAAGAGAATTGTATTCAATACATAGAATAAAGGAAGACAAAGAGCTAAATTTCAAATATAAAATTTAGCTCTTTGTCTTTTGCAAAACAGTGTTTTAAATATAAAGATGCTATAAAGGTATTCAAATTGGAAACTTTAGATGATAGAGTTGTATAAATACACAAAAACGGGAAAAAATGGAGGTTGTAAGGTCGGTTGTTTTGTGTTATACTAGTTTTTAGCTAATAAATTAAAACTCTCTAACAGATTAAAAATAAGGTGTTTTTACATGGATAAAATCTACATGAAGGAAGCCCTTTTGGAAGCAAAAAAGGCTTTCGAGATGGAAGAAATACCTATAGGTGCAGTAATTGTAAAAAACAATACAATTATAGCACGGGGACACAATCTAAAGGAAACAATGAAGGACCCCACCGCCCATGCTGAAATTATAGCAATAAGAAGGGCATCAGAAGTTTTAAGAAGTTGGAGGTTGACAGACTGTGATTTATATGTTACAATAGAACCCTGTGCTATGTGCGCAGGATCTTTAGTTCAAGCAAGAATTAGTAGACTTATCATTGGAGCCATGGACCCCAAGGCTGGAGCAACAGGTTCACTATATAATATAGCAAATGACGAAAGATTAAATCACAGAATAGAAGTTGTTCATGGAGTCTTAGAAAATGAATGCTCTAGTATAATGAAAGAATTTTTCAAGAAATTAAGAAGTAGATGAGTCATACGCAGTTCTTTATTCTTTTGACCTCTGAGGAATGACTTGTATCTATAAGCTAGTAGCTGACCCAAAAGAATGCTTAAGAGATTACGGAGAGGTGTCCGAGTTGGCTAAGGGGCACGCCTGGAAAGCGTGTAAGGCCGAAAGGCCCCGCGGGTTCGAGTCCCGCTCTCTCCGCCATTAGAAAGTTTATAAAGTTTGTCGTGCTAGACGGGGAGGTAGCGGTGCCCTGTAACCTGCAAACCGCTATAGCAGGGTCGAATTCCTATTGGAGGCATGGTGTTTGTGGAGCCTGCCCTAGATAAGTGATGAGGATAATTGGGTCCTACGCAACGGGAACTTATGAACCCCGCCAGGTCCGGAAGGAAGCAACGGTAAGTAAGCCCTCTCGTGTGCCGTAGGGATGCCTGATTTGAGTTAACTGTCTAGGTAACGTCTGTGACAACATGTCGAAGATAGGTGCACGACTACATAAATAATAAATATAAACATGTGGATTTAAATCTACATGTTTTTTTATTGCAGAAAAACAAAATTTATGAAGGAGTTTAGAGAAATTTGTCTAAATTTAATAAAGTAGAAAATACTTAAATTCTATTCCCTTGGAGGTAATTATGAAATGCAAAGGAAGCTATAGAAATAGGATAATGGTTCTACTTATAATGGCTATCTTTATTCCCTTGCTCCTTTTGATTACTGTAATTTATTCTGATATACATGATTATTTGATAAATCAACAAAACCAGAAAACTCTAAATAATATAGTCAGTGATACAAAATTAGTAGATTTGTGGTTTGAAGGAAAAATATTAACCTTAAAGGCCATAGCTTCCTCTTTATCATTAGATCTTGAAGGTGAAGTTGATAATAAAGAAGATATAACTAACTATTTAAAGGAGCAAAGAGACAATAGTGGAGGAGATTTTTTAAACCTATATCTCACTACAGAAGATGGAAGAAATTATAATTCAAATAATTGGTCCTATGATTTTATAAAGGAAGATTTAAAAGGCAGAATATGGTATAGAGGTGCCAAGGAAAACGATGGACTCTTTATTAGTGATGCCTATGAAGATATTATGACGGGTCATAGAGTAATAACAATATCCATTCCAATAAGAAACAATCAGGGCAGTATAATTGGTGTACTAGGAATGGACTACACGGTTAGTGATATTATAAGACAGATAGAAAGAATAAATATAGGAGACAGATCATTTCATATAGTAATATCTAGAGAGAATAAGATATTATTTAATGATAGCTTTGTTAAAGATGTTGATTATTCCTCTTTATTGAAAAGAAGAGGTGAGTTTCTAGAGATAGAACATAATGGTACAAAGTTAATAGGTGTTTATACTAAACTTGAGAATATTAATTTGGGGATACTGAGTTTTGAAGATATAAATAATTATTATCTACAAATTAATAAATTCATTCAGTATTTTATTGTCATACTAACTTTTGCGGTGATTATTGCCCTAATAGTAGTTTTATTCGTATCGAGGCAGATTTCCATTCCTGTAATAGAACTTAAGAATGGTGTTAGGAGACTTCTGGCAGGAGATTTCGATACACAAATTTCTAACCACAGAGATGATGAATTTGGAGAATTGATGACTAATTTTAATCTAATGGCTAAAACAATCAAGGACAATAATGATAATCTCACTACACAATCAAAGGATTTATTTGAAAAGAATGAACTACTGCAGGAAATCAATGCAGAGCTAGAGGCATCCTATAATCAATTACAGGCAACAAATGATCAATTAAATTATTCCGAAAGCAAGTATAGAACTCTAATAGAAAATATACCTGATTTGATTTGGGTTACAGATGCAGGTGGCAATATAACATATATTAATGATTTTGTAGAAAACGTATTGAAATATAGATCGGAGGAACTTATTGGAAAAAATATTTCTACTATACTTTGTCCATTACATGAATATCAAGATTGCAGTAATATAGTTGAAGAATTTAAAAATAGTGATTTTGAGGATTATGATTTATGGTTTATAGAGTCTGACAAAGAAAATAAATTAATTATTTCAGCAAATATTACTAGAATAATTGACCACAATGATCAAGTGATTGGAATTCAGGGCATAGGAAGAGATGTTACAGAAAAAAGAAAGCTAGAAAAACAGATTATATTTAAAAATCAAAAGCTTAAAATATTAAATGAAATAAGCTCATCCTTAACCTTAAGACCAAATATGAATACACTATTTAATTCCATAGTAAATTCTATATATGATTTATTTGATACTGAGATTTGTAGTATCAGATTATTAGAGGATGATAAACTAGAACTAAAGGCATCTGCAGGTAATTTTAAGGAGTTTATACATAATAAAGCTATAAATATATATAAAGATATAAGTGGAAAGGCGGTCTTAGATAAGGAAATTGTTTTCTTATCAGATGTGTCACAAACTACCATGTATACAAAAAAGGATAACTTATTTAGGCATATTGAATGCTTAAAGACATTAATGTTTATACCCCTTGTTTTCGATAATAAGGTTACTGGGGTATTATCCGTGGGCTCATCGGAAGAATTAAATGAGATGGATATAGATATCTTAAAGACTTTTTCTAATCATGCAGCTGTAACCATTGAAAAAACAAGATTATATCAAAATCTCAAGGATTCATATTTTAGAACAATAAAAACCTTGGCTACAGCAGTAGAGGCAAAGGATGCCTATACAGAAGGACATTCCTTAAGGGTTTCAAAATACTCCACTTTAATTGCAAAATCCATGGGCCTTGAATATGAAAAAGTTGAAGAGGTAAATATTGCAGGTATACTCCATGATATAGGTAAGATAGGAATAGAGGACTCGATACTAACTAAGCCTGGGAAGCTTAGCCAACAGGAATATGAAGAGATAACTAAACATCCATCCATAGGAGGAAGAATATTAAAACATATAGGTCTATCCGATGATATTTTAAATGGTGTACTGCTACATCATAAAAGAGTTGATTTAAAGGGATATCCAAAGGATATAAATATTGAGGAATTACCTCTAATAGCCCGTATTATAGGGGTGGCTGATGCATTCGATGCAATGACTACTAATAGGTCCTATAGCAATGCTAGAACTATTGAAAAAGCAATGGAGGAGCTCATATTGAATAAGGGAAGTCAATTTTGTCCTGAAGTAGTTCAAATCATGGAGAATATCTACAAAAGTAATAAGGAAGCAATTGAAAACATAATTAAACTTGACGATATAGATGTACTGAAAAAGGGAGAGCAGATATCTTAAACTGCTTCTTTTTTTGTGATATAATTTTATAATATAAACTAAATTGATTAAAGGTGATGAAATTCATGGCATATACTGCTTTATATAGAAAATGGAGACCGCGGGTTTTTGGGGAAGTAGTTGGACAAGACCACATAACCATGACCCTTAAAAACCAAATAAAGGGCAATAATATTGCCCATGCATATTTATTTTGTGGAACAAGGGGTACGGGGAAGACCTCTACAGCTAAGATATTTGCTAGAGCCGTCAATTGTCTCAATCCCCAGGACCATGATCCCTGTAATGAGTGTGAGGTTTGTGCGGGAATACTTAATGAAAGCATAATGGATGTTGTTGAAATCGATGCGGCCTCAAATAATGGTGTAGATAATATAAGGGAGCTTAGAGAAAATATTAAATACCCGCCCTCTAAGGCAAAGTACAAGGTATATATAGTTGATGAGGTTCATATGCTATCCCAAGGGGCCTTTAATGCCTTGTTAAAGACTTTAGAAGAGCCTCCAGAATATGTAATATTTATTCTTGCTACAACCGAGCCCCATAAAATACCTGGGACAATACTTTCGAGATGTCAAAGGTTTGATTTTAAAAGAATAGGTTTTGATAGTATACTAAATAGGCTAAAGTATATCTGCGAAAATATGGATATAAAAGCAGAGGAAGGCGCCTTAAAGCTAATCGTAAGAAATTCCGATGGAGCTGTTAGAGATTCCCTAAGTATACTGGATCAATGCATATCATTTACAGAGGGAGACCTTACCTATGAAAAGACAGTAGAAACACTAGGGATAGTTACTGATGAATTTTTATACAAGTTAACTGACTCGATATATAATGAAAAATCAGATATAGCAATCAAGTTGATAGATGACTTGATTAATAGTGGTAAAGATATTGGGCAATTTGTAAAGGACTTAATCAATCATTTTAGAAACCTAATGATGACCAAAATGTCTGATGATTTACAAGAAGTTATTGATCTATCTAATGAAAGTATAGAAAGACTTAAGGAGCAAGGAAAGAATTTTAATATAAATACAATTATCAGAGCATTAAACATTTTATCGGAGTGTGAAACTCAAATAAAGTGGTCCAGTCAACCTAGAATATTTCTTGAGCTTAGCATAATAAAACTGATTAGACCTAACTATGATGATAGTTATGAAGGGCTTTTGGATAGAATAGAAAAGATGGAGAAAAAACTTGAAAATCTTAGTGTAAAAGGAATAGAATCTTTATCTACAAATACCTATATATCTAATAATAAAGTATCGGAAAGAAAAGAAGACAATCTGGTAGAGCTTAATAAGAATAACAATGAAAAGACGAATAATACCTATACTTCCAGAAAAGAAAGTGCAGAAGTTAAAAACAATATTTCTGAGATCCCTAATAAAACTCCTAAGAAAGATGAAGAAAGAAAGAACATAAATATAGATATAATAAGGGGAAAGTGGAAAGATATATTAGAACAAATAAAAAAGAAAAAAGTATCTGTTCATGCTGTATTAATAGAAGGCAGTATAGCTGGGGTAGAGGATAATAAACTTATTATAGCCTTTAAAGAGAAGTTCTGGTTTCATAAGGATTTAGCTAGTAAAAAGCCCAATAAAGAAATTATTGAAGAAAGCATTTTAGAATTTACAGGTCAAAATATTAGAATTAAATGTGTCATGGAGGATGAAATTGAAAAAACTGAGGTTCATGAAGAAGACACCAAAAACAATAATGTAGAAGAAGAAGTAAAGATGGTAAAGGAATTTTTTTCTGATTTTGAAGATAAGTTAGAAATAATTGATGGTTAAATATAAATGGAAATTATAATACTGATAAATTTCCATATGTTATAATAAATAATGTAATAATTTAAAATGGAGGTCTCAAATATGGGAAAAAGAAAAATGCCAGGAATGCCTGGAAATATGAATAATATGCTTAAGCAAGTGCAAAAGATGCAAAAGGAAATGGAAAAAGCTCAAGCCGAGCTTGAAGAAAAGGAATTTGAAGTAACTGCTGGAGGAGGAGCTATTACTATAAAGGCAAATGGTAAAAGAGAGATATTAGATATCGAAATAAAGCCTGAAGTAGTAGACCCTGACGATGTAGAGATGCTACAGGACTTAATGGTAGCTGCAGTGAATGAGGTTCTAAGAAAGGTTGAAGAAACAGCATCTAAGGATATGGGTAAATTTACCGGAGGAATGAATGTTCCAGGATTATTCTAATTTAACTTTAAGGCGAGTCTAAGGGCTCGCCTTAAATAGTAAAGAGAGGTGAAAATGATGCCAAGCTTTGTAGCACCTGTTGCAAAGCTTATTGAGGAGTTTTCAAAGCTTCCTGGTATAGGAAGAAAGACTGCTCAAAGGCTTGCGTTTCATATATTAAATACAGATGAAGAAGACGCAGTAAATTTGGCCGAGGCCATAGTAGATGCCAAAAGGAAAACAAAATACTGTTCAATATGCTCGAATATCACCGATATAGATCCATGTTATATATGTAATAGTCATAAAAGAGATAAAAGCATTATATGTGTAGTTGAAGACCCAAGAGATGTGGCAGCCATGGAAAGAACTAAGGAATTTAGTGGGCTCTATCACGTGCTTCATGGAGCTATTTCTCCCATGGAAGGTATAGGGCCGGAGGATATAAAGATAAAAGAGTTATTATCAAGACTTCAAGGCGATGAAGTAAAAGAAATCATAATGGCTACTAACCCTAATATAGAGGGAGAAGCCACGTCCATGTATATATCTAAACTAGTAAAACCTATGGGTATAATGGTAACTAGAATCGCCCATGGAATACCGGTTGGTAGTGATTTAGAATATGCCGATGAAATTACAATCTCCAAGGCTTTAGAGGGAAGACGGGAAATGTAGTTGCGGTTTGGGAATTATGTACCACATGTTTTACAATAATAAACATTGATGAATTAAAATAAAGTTTGATAAATAATAATAAAGATTAATGAAAGCCCCGTATGTATTTGCAGGAGAAGTCTTGCAAGTTACTACTGGGTTTTTTAAGTTTGCGTAACGTATTTAACCTCTGCTAAGACCACTTATGAGTATCGAATTAAAGGAATAAGTAAATAAATAATTAAATATGCAAGAAGTGCTGCAAAAACTAGAACAGTTCACCAGACTTTATTTTCATTGCTTCTTACTTATTCTGTATATTCTAGCCCTCAAATGAATGCAAAATAGCCATTTTTCCAACCTATCTTTATTATAAATTAACAAATTATAACATAAAAAACAAACTTTTAAAAAAACATGCTCTAAAGAATTAAGATATCTTTAAGGGCATGTTTTTTATGGATTTCTTATTCCTTGCTAACATTAAATTTCATGTATAGATAAATAATTTATAAAAGAAGTATGGTTAACATGCATCAAAAATTACAAATTATTTCAATTTTCTATAAATTTAGACAAAGGAATTAGAATTTTTATGATATATTTAAAATATAAGTTGTTTCTAATTATTAAATCAAAGAAGGGGAGAAGACTTATGGAAACTATTTCTAAGGATTACAAAAATAAAATTAATAGAGATGCATTCACAAAGAAATTAAAATTAAATCTACATAAGAAATTAACAATTGTTATTATTGTCTTGATTTCTATAAGCAGTACGATACAAACAATATCCTTAAATTTACTTTCAAAGATTTTAAAAGATGGCTTATTATTAGACATAGCACCAATAGGTATAGGAATATTTATAGCATCATTAGGAGCGGGGTTGTTCATTAGAATTTCTCTTAAAAATCCTTTGAAACAATTAACAGACTTAGGTATTAGTTTAAGGAATAGTAACCTTACATTTAAGGCAAATATAAAGAATAAAGATGAATTAGGCGTTCTAGGTCTATCTCTAAATGAATCTGTAGATAACTTGAGAATACTAATAACAACTATCTTTAATAATTCAAATAATATAAAAGATATTAGCAGAGAAATATATGAACTGCTAGATAGTATAGAATCAAATGCGCAACAAAATAGCGATTATTTACAAGAATTTGCAGCAGCAATGGAAGAAAGTAGTGCATCTATTGAAGAAGTTAATTCATCTGTAAAAGAAGTAACTTCTGCAACTGAAAGTCTTAGTAGAAAGGCACAAGAAGGAAATAATTTATCTAAAGATATAGGTAATAGAGCAAGTAAGTTAAAGGTTAATACAGAAGAAGATATAGAAAAGGCTAATAACCTATATAAACAAATACAGTCTAATATAATAGAATCAATTAAAAAAAGTAAAGCGACTTCAGAAATTAAAGGCATGACTTCTCAAATAGCCCAAATATCTGACCAAATAAATTTATTAGCATTAAATGCGGCTATTGAGGCTGCAAGGGCAGGAGAAGACGGAAAAGGATTTGCGGTAGTGGCAGATGAAGTAAGAAAACTTGCAGAAGAAGTATCAGAAACAAATAAGAAAATTGAATTAGTAACTAAGGATACTAGTAATATAATAAATGAATTATCTTATAAGTCTGAAGAAATATTAAAATATATAGATGAAGATGTCAGTAATAACTATAGAAAAATGATAAAATTTGCTGATCAGTACATGGAAGATTCACAATCAATTAGTATATTGGTAGAAGAAATTTCATCAACAAGTCAGCAAGTGTTTGCATCAATGGAAGAAATAGAATCTGCCATTGAATCAGTTTCTGCTTCAACAGAGCAAAGTAGTGTAAATATTCAAGAAATTTCTTCTAATACTGTAGAAACAACACGAAAAACTAAAGAAATGAATAAGAAAAATAAAGATCTTTATAACATGACAAATGAATTAAATGATATGATTAAGGAATTTAAAATATAATTCTATTATTATCTTAACACTTAATCTTTAAATCTGTTACTATTATTACTATGTATAACATAAATAAATTTTTATCAAAAAGAGAAAACAGTAAAAAAGCTTTATAACTAAAAACAAAGTTTTATCAAAACATGCTCTTAAAGAATTCAAAATATCTTTAAGAGCATATTTTTTTATAAATAATGATAAAAAATTATCAGAATTTGTAGAATCATGTTGCATAAACACGCAACATGTTGTAGAATGTCATTATAATTTGTAAAACATATACAAAAGGTGATACTATGAAAAATTTTGGAGATTATTTAAGACAAGTTAGAAAAGGGAAAATGACACAAAGAGAACTTGCTAGTAAAATTGGAGTGGGATATCCTTACATAAGTAAAATCGAAAATAATATAGAATCCCCACCGAGTGATAAAGTTTTGATAAAACTTGCTGAAGCATTGGGAATAGACACCGACGAAGTATACATTAAAGCAAGAAAAATTCCTGAAGATATTAAGTATATTCTATTGAAAAAACCAGAATTAATAAAAACATTAAGGTCTATAAAGGAAGATGATATTTCAAAATTTTTATTAGACCACTTTGAAGACCTAATTAGACACAAAGAGGTTGTATTTTGGCAAGTATTTGATAAAAGTGATAAAAAAATGCTTTTAATTGATCCAGATACATTTGAAATAGTAAAAGCAAATAATGCTGCCAGTGAATTTTATGGCTACTCGACTGAAGAATTATCAGAAATGAAAATTATTGATATTAATATTCTGTCAAAAGAAGAAATTCTTGAAGAAATAAATAAGGCAATACTTAAATCTAAAAATAAATTTAATTTTAAACATAGGTTTAAAAGTGGGAAAATAGTAGAAATTGAAGTTGCTAGTTCTCCTATTGTCATTGGAGAAAAAATTTATTTAAATTCAGTTATAAATGAAAAGTAATCAAATGTGTAAAAAATGAAAAATAAATATTTAAGGGCAAACTTATCGAAAGGTAAGGACGCAAAGCCAAGGGCCTAAATCAAAAGATATGGTAGCCGGTTGCATAAGTTTTATTAAGGCCCTTCTTTACTTACATGTAATTGAAGGGCTTTTAAATTATATAATTTTAGAAAAGAGGGATGACATTGGCAGAAAGACAGTATGTAGTATTTAAATTAGAGAGTGAGGAGTATGGTATTGACATTATGAATGTCAGAGAAATTACAGCACATGAAGTACCCATAAGGATCCCCAATATACCAAATTATATTGATGGAGTAATCAATATAAGAGGAAGTGTTGTTCCTGTCATTAATCTAAAGAGAAGAATCAACACATCTTATTATGATATAAGGGAGAGGATTAAATATGAAAAGTATTAAAACTAAGTTGATCCTATACTTTGGAATATTAATATTATTAATATCATCATCACTAGGATTTCTAGCCCTGCAAAGAGCCGGTGATTCTATAACATGGGAAGCAGAGAAGGGATTACAATCTACAGTTAATCAAGCAACGAGATTAACAGAAAGTAGAGTTGAGACACAGCAAAAAGTTCTAGATATGATAGCGGGAATGGCTGACATTCAAAGTATGGATTGGGAGTTTCAACAACCTGTTTTACAAAAACAACTTAAAAATACAAATTTCCTTGCCCTAGGTATTGTTTATACTGATGGTAAGGCTTATTATACTGATGGGACTACAGCGCAGTTAGGAGATAGAGATTATGTAAAAAAAGCCTTTGAGGGCAAAACAAATGTATCTGAGCTCATTATCAGTAGAGTAACTAATGAGCCTGTTTTAATGTATGCGGCTCCTATAAAGAAGGATGGTAAGGTTGTAGGGGTTTTAATAGGACGTAGAGATGGTAATGCATTAAGTAATGTTACTAACTCGATAAATTATGGTGAGAATGGGTACGCATACATGATAAATGATAAGGGAATAGTCATAGGACACCCTGACAAACAAAAAGTACTAAACGAGTTTAATCCAATCAAAGAAGTAGAAAGTGATAGTAGTTTACAATCATTAGCAAGCCTATTTACAAAGATACTTAAAGAACAAAGAGGAATTAGCACCTATCATTTTGAGGGAAACGATTTATATGCTGCATATGAACCAATCAAAGGTACTAATTGGATTTTAGTAATTACTGCGAATGAAAAGGAAGTATTATCTGCTGTTCCTATATTAGCGAAAAATATAATAATATTAACAGTTATTATTTTAATGATAAGTATTGGTATTATATATGTAATAGGTAATTCAATTACTAAACCAATTATAGGAATGGTTAACCATTCAGACAGGATAGCAAATCTTGATATTGCAGAAGATGTTCCTGACAAGTTCCTTAAAAGCAAAGATGAGGTAGGCCGGTTGGCAATTGCGTTACAAACTACTACTAATAGTCTTAGGGAGATTATTAGTGAAATTAATAGAGCATCTGAGCAGGTTACATCATCTTCAGAGGAATTAACAGCCACGGCGCAGCAATCTTCAACAGCAGCAGAAGAAGTTGCAAGAACGGTAGAAGAAATTGCAAGAGGAGCCTCAGAACAAGCAAAAAATACGGAAGATGGCACTTTGAAGGGTATACAGTTAGGTGAAACTATTGAAAAGGATCAAACCTATATGGAGGATTTAAATGAATCATCACAAAAAGTTTCTATAGTTGTTAATGAAGGGCTAAAAGAGATAGAAAAGTTAACTAAAATTTCTGATGAAAGTAGAAGGGCAACCAATGAAGTACAGGAAGGAATAATTAAGACTAATGATAGTGCAGGGAAAATTGGACAGGCAAGTACAGTTATAGCTTCGATTGCAGAACAAACAAACCTACTGGCACTCAATGCTGCTATTGAGGCGGCAAGAGCAGGGGACGCAGGTAGAGGTTTTGCTGTAGTTGCAGAGGAAATTAGAAAATTAGCAGAGCAATCCACTTCATCTACACAAACTATAGATGAAGTAGTAAGCGAACTCCAAAGCAATTCTAAATCATCTGTTGAAACAATGGAAAGGGTTGCTTTGATTTTAAAACAGCAAGAAGAAAGTGTTGATTTAAGTAAAGAAAAATATATGATTATAGCTCAGGCAATTAAAGAATCAGAAAGAGCAGTTGAAAAACTAAATGTATCAGGCATAGAGATGAATAAAATGAAGGATGAGATAATGAATACACTGCAGAATCTATCTGCTATAGCAGAGGAAAACTCAGCAGCAACTGAGCAAGCTTCAGCCTCAATGGAGGAACAGACAGCATCGATGGAGGAAATCTCAAGTGCAAGTGAAGGACTATCAAGTCTAGCCCAGGATTTACAGACGATTATTATGAAGTTTAAGGTGTAGACTTTATATTAATACTTTAATTCTTAATATTTATAACTGAAAATAGACTTTTTTCAAAAACATGCTCTAAATAATCGGAGATATATTTAAGAGCATGTTCTTTTATAGAAAAAACTAAATAAAAAAACTCTTAAAGTCTTTAAAATACTTAAATGAAGTTAAATTGGAAAGATTAAATTGTAATTAGGGAGTTAGTGAAAGAAGAGAAATTACTAAAATTCTGAATAATAGTTGAGAATGTAGGGGTTAAACCAAGGTGTATATGCGTAATGTCTACAAAATTAAAATCATGATTTTTTTGTTGTCATTTAGCGTATATATGCTTTTTAAGCCATCCTCTGAAATATTCCAATTGTTCCTCAGTATGGAAATAGTGTTCTCCATTCTCCATTACTTGCAAATTGCAGTTAAAACGTTTAGAAAATGCAGATACAATATCAAACTCACATAAGTTATCTGCTAAACCATAGAGAATTGAAGTTGGACTATTCCAAGAAGTAATGGGATGTTCTTTTACGTAACAGTAGTAATCCCAGTAAAGAGTTTGTCCAATAGGTGTGGAAATTTCTTTTTCTATTTTTAGTCTATTCTCACTTATGTTAAACCATGTCATCATATTATTTATTATACGTTCCATATTTAGTACAGGAGAGAGAAACAAGCACTGCTTTATCGACTCGTGGCTGTATTCTAATAGACTAAAATATGCTCCTATGCTACAAGCAAAAACGCTTATATTATTTGATAATGATTTTGCATAGGTCATAATTTTATTAAGGTCTTGAACACAGTTTTGAACTTTACAAAGATAAGTATCATCTTTACGTTCGCCATGTTGAGGTAAATCAAAACTAAGCACTTGATAACCTAATACTGTGGCCTCTTCTGCAAATACAATAATAGACTCATCAGCCTTATTTGACATATTACCATGCACAACTATAAACAACTTATCTGATTTATTTCCCCATAAAATTGCTGGAATATTTTCTATCTTTAGATCATGTCTTTTCATTATTTTATCCTCCATCAAATGTAAATAATCCATCGCACCTAATATATAAGTATGTACTAAATTAAGAAGCAATTATATTATAATTATAACAATAATTACAGTATAATGTATATATGTTAATAAATACTATATGTTTTTTCGGAAATCTGTTGGAAATGATATAATTTATTAAATATTTTGAATTTGTAGATGGGCATAAAATAAGCTAGATAGTTAAGTGATAACAATTTTTAGCATTGCTGTCTTCTAAAAGTATCTTACTAATAGAAGGGTTGTATAAAATGAAAAAAGTTATATAAAAGGGTGATTATATTAAAAGGGGCAATACTTCAAAAGCAAAATATGTATTATACTTTTATGGATAAAATTTTTACTGGACTAAATAATATTGAGTTAGAGTATAACTGGTTAATTCCTGATTATGAATGTAATGATTATCCTCACGAATTGATACCCTTTAATAAGGAGTATGTATGGATTTCAGGAGAAGAATTAAATCGGATTGTATATGAGAACAAAATACAATTTATTTGGGGCGTATTTTCTGCTTTTGAAAAAGATATCAAAATAGAGGATGCCTTAAATTATCCTTTGCCTTATGCAGACGGAAATTCAAGTTTTGGAGTAATGATTTTAACATTTAGAATCCATTTGCTAAGATAGAGATAGTACCTTGGGATTAAACACTCCTGTTGTTAATAACGGAGCAGAAGTCAGTAGTAGAGTTGTTTCTGCAGAGTTTTCCGCTTGCAGAAGATTTATTGCAATATAATAGTAAAAAAGCTTTATAACCAAAAATAAACATTTACTATAAACATGCTCTTAAAGAATCCAATGATCTCTTTAAAAACATGTTTTGTTTTCAGAAGAAGGTAAAAGGAATATGCTACTAGAATAAGTAAAGAGATAAGATAAATTCTCTTTAAGTTGTAGTGTATAAGTTAAGATTCCTTGGTGAAGGAGAAAAAATTATGGAAAAAGAGATATTATCAAAAATGAATAAACAAGAAAAAGTATTTTATGATAAATTCATAGAACGATTCAATAATATTGATTTTTCAATAAAATATAAAAGAACATTAAAAATTGTAATACATTCTAACGGTAAAGAATTTGAGGATATTTACATATATGTTGATGGTGATGAATTTACAGTAGGAATAGGTCAATATTTTCACTGTCACTTTGACTGGAGAAATGATGAAGAATCTAATGAAAAAAGTTTTTTAAAAGCAATTGATAAACTATTTGAATATCTTACTAGTATATTTAACAATGAAATAATTCTATGGATATCAATGAAAGATAGAGAAGTAACTGGAGGATGTGGAATATATAATATCAAAACAACTAAAAGAAAGAATGAATATTTTAGTAAACTTGAAGCCAAAGGTATGGAAATACATAGATGTACATGGGGTTAAAGTGTATATACAAATAATTGATAGTGGAGCAAAAACATTAGATTTTTCTTTAGTGTTTATTATATAAATAGTAATCTAGAAGAAGTTAAGTAATATAATGATAAAACTATTTGGAGGAAGATTTATGTTTGTTGAGACTAATTAAGTAAATATTAACTATAATAAAGGATTCAATGTATCAAAGAGGAGGTATATATATGGAATTTATAATGGCGTTATTGATTTTTCCGGTGCTTTCATTTTTATTTGGGATAATTGGACAAATTTTAATAAAAAAAATATATATAGTTGTTGGAATAACTTTTTTAGTATGGCTTATTACTACTTTTACAATATTTAATGAAAGCTTTCTAATATGGGTATTTATCTACTCTATACTGTCTTTAATAGGGGCAGGAATAGTCTGCCTTATTAGAAGGTCTAAAAATAACTAGTGTAGATTCTTATTTAAGTATTTATTAAATATTGATAAACTTACACAAATAAACCAGTAAGGAGAAAAAAATGAAATGTTATGAGAAATTTCAATCATTATTTATACTTGGAACAGTTATCTTAGGTCTTTTGTTGGGTAAAGTAGATACAATACATACTAATGTGGAAAAATTAATTGTCCCATTTCTAATGATTATGTTATATGGTATTTTTCTACAGATTCCTTTAGAAAGGTTAAAAGAGTCTTTTAAGAATTTTGGATTTACAACTACAAGTCTTACAATTAATTTCATTATCACCCCAATTTTTGCAGGAATATTAGGATACTTATTTTTAAGAGATACCCCTGAATTATGGATAGGTTTCGTGATGCTGATGGTTACGCCATGTACAGATTGGTATTTAGTGTTCACATCAATGGCACATGGCAATGTTGCTTTATCTATGGCTATTCTTCCGTTGAATTTGATTCTTCAACTTGTGCTATTGCCGGTATATTTACTTTTATTCACAGGACAACAAGGAAGTATAGATGCATATACATTATTTGAGAGTGTTGTATTGGTCCTTGCAGTTCCACTCCTAGTGGGATATATTTCTAAACGGTGGATGATAAAATATAAAGGTGAAGAATGGATGGAGAGCAGAGTCTTCTCAAAACTAGGGATAGTTCAATTTTTGTTTTTAAATCTAGCCATCATGGCTATGTTTGCATCACAAGGAAAATTAATCATTGAAAACCCGCAGATATTAGTAAAGATGTTGCTGCCTATAGTAGTCTTTTTTGTTGTGATATTTATTATTGGACAAGTAATAGGAAGAATAAGAAACTTTGGTTACTCAGATACAGTAAGTCTAAATCTCACCACAATGGCAAGAAATTCACCTATATCCTTAGCGATAGCAATGACTGCTTTTCCAGACAAACCTTTAGTTGCTTTAGCGTTAGTAGTTGGTCCATTGATTGAATTACCAATACTAGCAGGGACTACGCAGGTTCTTCTATGGATTAGGAAGATGAAGGAAGGTAAACAATCTCCAAGGAATAAATCCCTTTAATTATAGAAAGGTGAAGAGAAGTATATTCTCTTAAATTTGGATACTTATTTTATAATCCTAAATATGTATACTACAAAAAATATTTATCTAAAAATCATGGATATATATCGGTTTTTCAAACTGAATCATTCATGGTTTTTTTATTTTGTATTTTCATTCCAATTTATTTGAGGAAACAACTTATTTATAAAATGCGGTTATAACCATTTATTATTTATATCAATATGAAGGCAATTGAAAACCAAGATATTAAAGCATAGAAAAACAAATAAAGTCTCTAGAAATGCAGAATCGATCATGAATAAGAACATGATTGATTCTGCATTTTTAGACAATTGTAAATATAAAATGCTCTTGTATTTGAAAAGTTGTATAATTCGATGTAACAATATACTTAAAATGTTACTTAATGCTACAAGGTCAATAATTCGACATGAAAGATGGTTTTCCTTCAATAATTTAGAATTTTTTAGTAATTAATACAAATTATTTGCATATAAAAGACACTTTCAAATTGAAAGTGTCTTTCTTTTAGCTAAAACTGGACAAGTGAATACAATTCATCTTTTTGGTCTTGATTTACTCCAATGTAACGAAGAGTTATATTTTGTGAGCTATGATTAAAAGTATCCATTATAAGTCCAATATTATAACGGGACATATTATAGGTCCAATATCCCCATGTCTTACGTAAACTATGGGTACCGAAGTTTTCAATTCCTATTACATTTGATGCATCTTTTAAAACACGATATGCCTGCACTCGACCAATATGACCACCTTTAGCGCTTGGAAAGAGAAAATCTTCTGTGCTAAGACTATAGGATATTTTATAATTTTTGATGGTCTTACGTAAAGCTGCATTCAGTTTTATTTTCTTTTCTTTCCCAGTCTTTTTTTCTCTTATAACTAAATAATCCCAGAATTCACCTTTGGTATTAAATATATCTTTTATTCTTAATGGTAGAATATCACTGATCCTTAAACCAGTATTAAGACCGAACTTAAATAACAGTCCATATTTTGAGTCTTTTCCATTTAAATATTGATACATCTGTTTTATTTTTAACTTATCCCTTATTGGTTCGACTGTCATGTTGTTTTCACCCCTTTTTACTATGTAATGTTTCCTAATATATTGTATAAAATGTTACATTGGAATTCAACCAATAAATTAATATAAATTTCTTTTTAAAAACTTAAAGCTTAGAATCTAGAGATAATAGTATCGGTATTCATGTAACATTTTAAGTATATTGTTACATTATATATTACTTAGAGCATATGTGGAGAAAACTAGAGAATCTTAATTGATAATTAATAGACTATGGGAATAGAAAGAGGCAGGGTAATGAACAAACAAAATATTTTGGAAGAGTCATCTTGTAAAAATAAAAAATTAGAAAATTTAATAAACGAAATTGAAATGAAGAAGAAAAAGCTTAATTATAAGCTGCAAAACAATAAAAGTAAAGTTATTTCAGAAGGAATAATCCTACTGAGTCAAGACCTTGATAGACTAATTGTAGAGTATATTAAAGTAAAAAGTAATACATAATATTCAAAGTATGGATTGGGAATTACAAAAGCAGGTACTTAATAGACAAATAATAGATACTAATTTTCTTGCTTTAGGTGTTGTTTATCCAGAGGGGAAAGCATATTATTCAGATGAAGAAATATCAGATCTAGGGGATAGAGATTATGTAAAGAAAGCTTTTGAAGGGGAAACGAATATTTCAAACCTAATTATTAGCAGGATAACTAATAAGCCTGTTTTAATATATGCAGCCCTATCAAAAGAGATGGTAATGTAGTGGGTGTATTGATAGGACGTAGAGCCGGAAACGCATTGAGTAATATAACTAATGAAAGGAAGTAAAAGATAATAAGAGTTTAACCTCTCTATCAAGCTTATTTACTAAGATATTAGAAGAAAAGGATGGGATTAGTAGTTACTCTTTTCAAGGGAATGATTTATATGCTAGATACGCACCTATATACCAATGATAGTACCAATAGAATTGGACAAGCAAGTACGGTGATTGCTTCAATAGCAGAGCAAACTAATTTACTAGCTTTAAAAGCTGCTGTTGCATAGGAAAATTCAGCATCAACAGAGGAAGCTTCAGCATCCATGGAAGAAATTTCAAAGTCCAGTAAAGATTTATCAAAACTAGCACAGGATTTGCAATCAATTATTACAAAATTTAGAATATAGATTTGATATTTATCCATAAGAATCAGTTTATAAATTGAATCTAAATAATATAAATATATAGCTAAATATATAATTGGGGATGAGATTAGAATGTTTAATATAAGAAGGAATCAAGGGGTAAAAGAAGATTTAAGTATTAATTATTGTTTAGATAATGATTATATGGCTAAACCAAATAAAGATGCTATAGTTATTTCAAGTGCATACGGACTTTTAGGGGCTTTGTGGGCAATCTTATCAGATAAATTTTTAGATAATTTATTAAATGACACTAACCTGTATAGACAGATTCAGATATATAAAGATTGGATATATGTTTTAATTACTATGGGTTTAATATATATTTTAGTGCAAAAGCAATCTAATCAGCTGCGAAGCGTAGTAGTAAAAATAAGACGAGTATATAAAGAACTAGAGTCAACCTATAAAGAACTTGTGGCATCAGAAGAAAAATCAATATGTCAGAAAAGGTTTTATGAAGATGTTATTAACAATGCTCCAGTTGTAATTAGTACTTGGGATAAAGAAGGGAGAATAAAAAGCCTTAATTCTTTTGGCCAAAACCTATTCGGTTACTCTGAAGATGAAATTATAGATAAAAAATGGATAGATATATCAAGTTCAATTGAGAATGAATCTTTGATGTTAGATGCAATAAAAAAAATACAAGAAGAAGGAGAAATCAAGAATTATGAGAGTCAGATTATTACAAAAAACAAGAAGGAGGTTAATATTCTTTGGAATAACAGCATATTGAATTCTAATGGGAACTGTAATAAAATCATCTCAATAGGTACAGATATTACTAAACAAAAAGTATTACAAAAGAAACTAGAAAGGAGGGCTTATTATGACTACTTAACTACTTTACCAAATAGAAAACTACTAGAAAATGAAATAATTAGACTTATTGAAAGGAAAGAACCATTTGCTGTGGCATTTATGGATATGGACAACTTTAAATATATTAATGATATGTTGGGATACGATATTGGAGATGAATTATTAAACCATATAGCTACAAAACTAAATGAAATAGTTAAAAAACCAAATATAGTTGCAAAACTAAGTGGTGATGAGTATGCTATTTTATTTAAAAATAGAGTAATGAAAACAAAGATTAAGGAAGAAATAGACTCAGTCATCAACTATTTAGGAAATATATGGAGAACAAAAAATTATGAGTTTTATTTATCCTTTAGTATTGGGATATCTAGATACCCTGATGATGGAGAAGATTCTAATATTCTTTTTAGGAATGCAGATATAGCAATGAATAAAGCAAAAGATACTGGTAAAAAGAAATATTTATTCTACACACCCAAATTTTCAAATGATAATTTGCAAAATATAAGAATGGCAAATAAACTGCAATGTGCTATAGAGAATGAGGAGTTTATTCTCCATTATCAGCCTTTTTTTAACCTCTTAACAGGAGAAGTAAAAGGGTTAGAAGCTCTACTAAGATGGAGACAGTCAGAAGGAGGTTTTATTTCACCGGCAGAATTCATTTCTTTAGCAGAAAAAACAGGCCAAATTTATGATATAGAAAAATGGGTTTTTAAAACTGCTTTAATGCAAAAGAGAAAATTTGAGAAAGAAGGAAAGGTAGAACTAAATATATCTATTAATTTATCAAGTAAAACACTGATGAGTGATATTAACTTTTATGAACTTCAGAGAATTTTAGAATCTTTTGAGATAGATTACTCTCATATTACTATAGAAATAACAGAAACGGCAATTATATCAAACATAGAACTTGCAGTTGAAAGGTTACAAAAACTAAAAAAATTCGGATTGAAAATTGCTTTAGATGATTTTGGTACAGGATACTCATCCCTTGCATATTTAAAAGTTTTACCTATTGACATAGTAAAGTTAGACAGGAGTTTTGTTAGTAGAATAGAAGAATATAGCAAAGATACATTAATTATTAATTCTCTTTTAAGCTTAGCACATAATTTAAAATATAGAGTAATTGCAGAGGGGATAGAAACAAAAGCACAATTAGAATACTTAAAAATATATAAGTGTGATAGTGGACAAGGTTATTTAATGAGCAGACCACTCTGTATAGAAGATATAGAAGAGAAATTAAGTAAAGATTTTAAATATAACCCTCAAATTAATTAATTGATCAAAGGAATCAGGTCAAATATATAAAAATAAATTCTAAGGATTAAGAGAGATTAAGCTCTTTAAAGCTCAATAAAGATATATTGGATATAAAAAAATCTTATAATTGCAAAGCATAAGATTGCCTGTTAGAACAAAATATGAAAAAAAGAAATATAAATGGACTGAAATTTTTTTCGGTTCATTTATATTTAATTATATGAGTCTATTAATATCGGCATTTTGTTATAGAGGAAAAATACCCACTCACTTTTCTTCACCTTGGGCATAAATACTATTTTTAAACAAAGAATAGTATTATGATCATGAATCCGTGGGGTGGAGTATGTTTTTTATAATTCGGTTTATGCTGGTATGGACAATATGGCTTATATTTGCGGATAAGAAAAGATGGAGAGAATTATTTTCAATATCTTTTTTTGCTTCAGCAGTAGGCTCTACTACGGATCATCTAATGCATTACTATGATCTTTGGAGATATCAAGATAAGTTGATTAATAGATTTGTTCTTAATGCAATGGATGATTGGGGAATATATATTGTAGTCACCTATCTCTTCATTCAGTGGTTACCTAGAAATAGAAGTATAAAAAACATGGTCCCCTATTGGATTATATGGACTTCCGTTGCAATTTCCATAGAATTTATACATATTAAAACAAATCATATGATCCATAAGAATGGATGGACTTTCATGCATTCTTATATAGCCGATTGGGTTTTGTTTTATGTATTTTATAAGGTATATCTACTGTTTAAATATGACCGACTCTCTAGATAAATATTTTTATTATTATTTCCTATATCTAATGGGTATAAGAACAATATAAATATAACTAATAAAATTTAAAAATAAGGCAACAATTTAAAATCTTAAGGACAATAAAAGTATATTTAAAGGGGAGGAATTGTAGATGCTAAATAAAATAGATAATAAAACAATGGGTAAAGGTAATTTTGAGGGGCTTAAGGCCAATTATCACTTTTCCTTCAGTGATTACCAAAATCCTGATAAGATGAATTTTGGAGTGTTGAGGGTTTTAAATGATGATATCATTGAACCAAATACGGGATTTGATACACATCCCCATAAGGATATGGAAATCATAACCTATGTGGTAGAGGGGAAACTGACCCATGAAGATAGTATGGGGAATAGTAGTAAAGTTGCTAGAGGACAGGTTCAGTATATGAGTGCTGGAACAGGAGTTTACCATAGTGAGCATAATAAAGAAGATACTTTTATAAGGTCCTTGCAAATATGGATTGTTCCTGATGAAAAGGGGCACGAGCCTAACTATGGAGACTATAAATTTGAATGGAATAAAAGAAAGGATAATTGGCTTCACATAGTTTCTAGTAAAACAGGTAGTGCACCTATTAAGATAAATCAAGATGTCAACTTTTATGTCTTAGAGTTAGAAAAAGGAAAGGAAATAGATTTTACTGTGGAGAAGGATAGACAGGCCTATTTAGTTCAGATAGAGGGTGCTTCTCAAATAAAGGATATTACATTAAATGAAAGGGATGCCCTAGAAATAGTAGAAGAAAATATTTTAATAAAAGCCAATGAGACATCCCATTATATAATAATAGAGATGCAAAAAGGTTAATTAAAAATTAAATGTAAAAAACAGGACATGAATAGATTGTGATAGTATTAAATCTATTTATGTTTTGCTGTAAACCTATTATTATTGTTAACTATTTGGTAAATATTTACTCTAGCCCAATAAATGTTTAAGCATATTATTTGGACATATTTAGTTAATAGGAATATAATATTGATATAGTAATCAATAAGCTAAATTTCAAAAGGATGGTCTTTGATATGAAAGATTTTTTTTCGCAAAAAGAGAAGGGATATAATGCCTTGGTAGTTGAAGGTGGCGCAATGAGGGGTATATTTTCTACGGGAGTTCTAGATGCCTTTCTTAAAAATAACTTTAACCCCTTTCATATATGTATAGGAGTTTCTGCGGGAGCCACAAATATTGCGGCTTATTTAGCAGAAATGTATCAGAGGAATTATAAGGTGTATACCGATTATTCAATCCGTTCCGACTTTATAAATTGGCTGAAATTTATTAAAGGGAGCCATCTAGTTGATTTGGACTGGCTTTGGGATATTACAATTAAAGAACTAAGGTTAGACTTAGAAAAGATACTTGATAAAAAGAATAAATATTACATAGGTGTAACTGAAGTAGCAACAGGTAAAGCAGTCTATCTAAAACCCTGTAAAGATAATTTAGAGAAAATACTAAAGGCCTCCAGTGCTATACCGATATTTTATAAAAATCCAATAAAAATAAATGCTATACAGTATGTAGATGGCGGACTTGCAGATCCTATACCAGTTATTGAAGCATATAATCGTAATGCTAAAAATATTATAGTTCTTCGTTCAAGACCATACGATTATATGATGAAGCCTAAAGCAAATATTTTATTGAGCAAGGCTTTTTTAAAGGGTAATCCTAAATTGTTGGAAGCTATAAAAAATAGACCAAAGGTATATCAAGAATCAATCGAATTTATGCGTAACGCTCCAAAGAGTGTAAACATTGTAGAAATAAATCCACCTAGTAAGTTTAAAACTAAAAGACTAACAAAGAATATAGATGTTTTAAAAGAGGATTATCGTCATGGATATGAAATGGGAATAAATATTATAAATAAGTGGAATACAAACTAAAAAACTTGTAAAAATTTGTTATTTTTTGTATAATAGTCTAAAGAGATATCTTATAAAGACAATTAAGTAAAAGATTATAATATACCATTTAAACAAGAGCACTTCAATTAAAAAAATAATATTAGAATTGACATTTCTCTTATATATTGTACTTTTTAAACCATTAATTCTATCAGATGTGTATTAGCAGACTTTAGTTGAAAACTAAGGTCTTTTTGTTTAAAACTAATGATAACAAGGTGGAGGAATAGACATGGGTCAGGGAAGAAATAGGCCATATTATCAGCAAAAGATTATAGATCTACAAAATAAATTCATAGAAAATTTAGAAGGTAATAATAAAATTAGACCCCATGTTGCAGCTTTAAAGATAATAGCCATATATGTCATCAGTGGATACCTATGGATATTACTATCGGATAGGATTTTAAGTAATATAATAGAGGATACCAATCTATTTATGCAAATTCAAACGTATAAAGGATGGTTTTATGTATTGATAACTGCATTAATATTCTATTATATTATATATAGAAAAATTAAATTATATAAAAAAACTATGGATAGTGTGTGTGAAAGCTATGAGGAATTAAGCGCAGCCCATGAAGAGCTAATAGCAATGGATGAAGAACTTATTAGGCAGTATAATGAATTGGAAAGGCACCGCAATGCTTTAATGAAAAGTGAAGAACGATATCATTTAGTAATAGAGGGCGCCAATGATGGGATTTGGGAATGGGATATAGAAAATGATAATTATTTTTCATCATTAAAATGGAAAGATGTTTTTGGTTATGATGAACATGAAGTACCTAATAAAATTGATGAATGGAGAAAATTAATACATCCAGAAGATAGAGAAAAAGTAAGGGAAAATATAAGTAACTATTTAAAAACCAAAGCTGGAGTAAGTAAAACTACATATAGAATAAGATGTAAAAATGGTGATTATCGATGGATATTATGTAGAGCGAAGGGGATATGGGATAAAAACGGAAATGCCATAAAACTAGCAGGATCCCAGACAGATATTACTTCATATATGAAACTGCAGGAAAAACTGCATAGAGAAAAGGAAATGTATAAAGCCATTGTAGATGGAGCTTCCGTATTTATATTTGGAGTAGATAAGGATGAAAAGATATTTGAATTCAATCTCTTTGCAGAGAAGTTAACGGGTTATAAAAAGAAAGAAGTTATTGATAAAAAATGGTCGGAGCTATTTATACCAAAGGACAAAAAAGGATATACAAAATCAATTATACAAACAATTCTAGATCGCGGTAAAGTTATAAATCAAGAAAACCAGGTTGTTACTAAGGATGGAAGTATAAAAGATATATTATGGAATAATAGTACTGTTTATGATGGGGAAGGTAATGCTTTAGGGCTTATTTCGGTAGGAACTGATATAACAGACCGTAAATCTATGGAAAACAAACTCAAATCACTAGCATTTTATGACCAATTAACGGGATTGCCAAACAGAGAGCAATTTGAAAGAATCATAAAAGATAAAATTGACAGAACTAAAGATGCGAAGAAGAGATTTGCATTACTATATTTAGATTTGGATGATTTTAAGAAGGTCAACGATACCTTTGGGCATTTTTATGGAGATAAACTCCTAAAGAATGTAGCAATGGAATTACAAAAAACTATTAAAGATGAAAGAGTAGCTCGTTTAAGTGGGGATGAATTTGGAATAATTATTTCAGATGTAAAGAATTTATCTAAATTTAACCATACTATTATTACCATAATGAATTCGATAAATAAACTTTGGGTTATTGATGATAACGAATTTTATATTACATGTAGTATTGGTATTGCAATATATCCTAACGACGGTAAAGATTTTGATACATTGTTTAAAAATGCTGATACCGCAATGTATACAGCTAAAAATAATTCAAAAAATACTTATGCTTTTTATACTGGAGAGATGTATGATAAAGCATTAAGGGCTATAGCAATGGAGAAGGATTTAAGAAATGCTATACTTAACCATGAATTTGATGTCTATTACCAACCCATTATTAATTTCAAAAACGGGGAGATAAGTAGTTTAGAAGCATTAGTAAGGTGGGTTCACCCAGACAAAGGAGTAACTTCACCGATGGAGTTCATTCCCTTTGCGGAGGAAACAGGATTAATAGTGGACATTGGAGAAGAAGTAATTATTAATGTATGTAGACAATTAAAAAAGTGGCATCAAATGAAGTTTGAAAACATAAATATATCAATTAACCTATCTGCAATACAACTGCGAAAACATAATTTAATCAACAGAATAAAGGATATAAGTAACGATATGGATATTAAAGGGCAAAGCCTTATATTTGAGATAACAGAAAATGTAGCATTGGATGATTTAGAATGTTCTGTTAGTATACTTAATGCACTGAGGAAGATGAATGCAAAGGTAGCCCTAGATGATTTTGGAACAGGATATTCATCGCTAAACTACCTAAATAAATTACCAATAGATATTATAAAAATAGATAAAGAATTCATAAAGGATATTCCAAAGGATACTAATAAGGAATATATAGCAAAAACAATTATAGACCTTGCTCATAACATGGGATTTCAAGTAACTGCCGAAGGAGTAGAGACCTTAGAGCAATATAAGATATTAAAGGATTATGGATGTGATTTTGCACAGGGCTATTTATTTAGTAAACCAATTAATAGATTTGAAATAGAATCTTTACTAAAATCTAATATAGAGTTTTCGTATTAGAATAATTCTAAAGGAATAATATCAATATATTAAATTATGACTGTTATTTTTTTCCCTCTATTCATATAATGTAGAAAGGTTAAATAGTATCCCCTAGTATAAGTAATCCAAAATCTGGCTAGAATAATAATGAATAATATTTGGGGGGAGTTATAATGCAACAGTCTAGGGAAGATAACAGAAGAGAAAAAAGTGACAATAAATTACTAAATAGCATAAATAATATATATGAAAAATTAATATATGGAGAAGTAAAAACTGATGAAGAACAGTTGATTGATAGTATTCGTATGGCCCATGAGGACTGGAAAAATGCTGAAAAATATTTTCAAAATGTAACAGACCCTGATTTAATTGATCATGCCATATATAGAATAGAGGCAGCAAGGACTCGATATAACTATTTATTAAAACTTGCTAGAGAAATGGGCTTACATAATGAGTTGTTCTAGAAAAGCAATAGTTTATTACTATATAAGTAATAAGCTATTTTTTTTGAACGGTATTATTTTTAAATAAAGAGATAGAAAAAAGTGTAATATACAGAAGACAAACCATATATAAATATAATAATCAATAATTTATTTGTGGGGGTCTATAATGGATATGGGAATAGAATTGACTGTTATCTTTGCCTATGCACTAGGATTAATACTTTTATATATCATAGGATACGTACTCCTTTTTCCAATAAAAATAATTTTAAAGCTCATATATAATGGTGTTATAGGAGGAATACTGCTTTTAGTAGTTAACCTAGTTGGCAAGTTAATTGGGATTAGTTTAGTTATAAATCCACTAACTGCATTAATAGCAGGTTTTTTGGGTGTGCCTGGAGTTATATTGCTCATTGTATTACAAAAAATTTTATAAATTTTAAAATAAGGTGCAAATCAGCTGAATATCTATCTTTTTAGAGGGTATATAAACTAATAATACTAAGGAAAATTAGTAAGATAATTTGAAAAATTACGAATTTTTTGATTTAATATATATAGAGGGCACATTAATAAACCTAAGGGGGATTTCAAATGAATAAACCAGTTGTTAAAGCAGAAACTAGACATACTAGAAGAAAAAAGGCCACAAAATCATTGAAGAAAGAAGGTTATGTACCAGCTATTGTATATGGTCATAATATTGATAATAAAAATATAAAGTTAAAGACAAGCGATATGGAAAGAATAGCAAGTCGCTGTGAAATTGGTTCAAGTGTCGAGCTGACTATAGATGATACCAATACGATGGCTATTATAAAAGATGTACAAAGACACATAGTTAAGAAAAATATAATACATGTAGATTTTCAAGAGTTAACTAAAGGTGAAAAGGTAAAGGTTAAAATCCCTATTCATGTTATAAATAAGAGTTCTGTTGAAAATGCTACATCTGTAGTACAGGATCAGCTTAAGGAAATAGAGATTCAAACATTGCCTATGCATTTGCCCCAAGCTATTAGTATAGATGCATCACTATTAGCGGACAAGGATGCAATAAGGGTACAGGATTTAGATATTTATAATGATAAAAATATTGAGATGTTATCGGATCCTGAGTCTATAATTGCTACATTGGCATATGTATCTATACAAATTGAAGAAGAAACAGAGGAAGAAGAGAGCTTGACGGATTTATAGTAAGTAGATTAATTAAAAACCTAAAGGGCAGTATGTACACTTTAATGTGCATATTGCTCTTTATTTTTATTTTATAGTAACTCACGGTTCTTTGCAAAAAAGAAGCATGTTAAGACACTTATATTTATAAGTATAAAATAATCCCTGTTGGAAATAATGACTAATGATAATTTTATAAGGGAGGGATTATATGCTAAAATCATCTGTGCATGCTGATACAAGAAATGAAGTAGGAACAAGTCCGAGTAATAGGGTAAGAAATAATGGTCATGTGCCAGGAGTGTTATATGGATATAATATAGAGCCAGCTAATATAGAAGTAGATCAGAGGGAACTAAATAGCATAATAAGACATTATGGTGTTAATGCACTAGTCAATGTTGAAGTTAATGGCGATGATATGACAGCAATGATTAAGGATGTACAAAGGGAGCCTATTAGAAATGAAATAATACATGTGGACTTCCAAGCAGTATCATATAATAAACCTATTCATGCATCGGTTCCTGTAGTTTTAGTGGATAAGGATGGTATAAAGAGTATGGGTACTACAGTACAACACCAATTAAGAAGTTTAGAAGTAGAGTGCTTACCTCAAGATATACCTGAAAATGTTCAAATAAGCGTTAAAAACTTATCCTTAGGGAATCCCCTCAAAATAGCAGATGTTGAATTTGCAGAGGATTTTACTGTTCTTAATAGTGCTGAAGAAGTTATAGCCTCCTTAGCCCATATAGAAAATGTAATTGATGATGAGGGTGAAGATAAGGATTTATTAGATGAGGATATTACTAACTTATAATAATTAACTTAATTAATAATACAATGACTATAATATGGTTTAAAGCCCTTGAAATACTTTTTCAAGGGCTTTAAAAGTTAATATAGACTGTTAACAAACTTCTCTAATCGATTTATTCCTTCGGTGAAGACAGAGACTTCACAGGCATATGAGATTCTCACATAGTCATCTAGACCAAAGGCTATACCGGGAACTAAAGCTACCCTATATTCATCTAAGAATTTATTGCAAAATTCAATTGATAGACTATCCTTAAAATCAATTTTATCCTTTAATTTTGAAATATCAATAAAAAGATAAAAAGCACCTTCAGGATTTATGTAAGAAACTTTATCTATTTTTGATAGCAGTTCTACAGCCTTATCCCTTCTAGACCTATAAATATTCACCATATTTATCATATCATCTTCACATTGTGTTAATGCTCCATAGGCCGCCCTTTGGGAAACTGTGGATGGATGAGAAACTAAATGTCCTTGAATAGTGGAAATAGCCTTTGCAATTTCCTTTGAAGATGCAGTATATCCAATTCTCCATCCTGTCATTGAAGCAGACTTTGATAAACCATTTATAGTTATTGTAATGTTTTTAGCATCATCGGATAATGAAGCCACACTTACAAAATCATCATTATAACGGATTTTTTCATATACTTCGTCGGACATAATAAAAATATTGTTTTCTAAACAGATTTCAACTAAAGCTTGAAGCTCATCTTTCTTATATATTGCTCCTGTAGGATTTGAAGGATTGTTTATTAATAGTACCTTGGTTTTATCTGAAATAGAGTTCTTTAGCTCTTGGGCAGTCAGTTTGAAATTATTATCCTTAGATGTATCAACTAATATAGGGACCCCACCTACTAGTTTAACTATTTCTGAATAGCTAACCCAAAAAGGTTTTGGTAAAATAACTTCGTCTCCTGGATCTAATAGGGCCATTAGAGAATTGCTTAAAGCATGTTTGGCACCACTGGAGACAACTATATCATCTATATCATAGATGATATTATTTTCCTTTTCTAGTTTTTGTTTAATAGCTAATCTAAGTTCTTTTAAACCAGTCACTAAATCATATTTAGTAATATTATCATTTATTGCATCTATTCCAAAGTTTTTAGCTGTATCTGGAGTGAAAAAATCTGGTTCGCCTATGCTGAGATTTATGATATCAATACCACTATCGTTAAGCTGTTTCACTTTAGTGCTTATACCAATAGTAACTGAAGGTGTTATTTTTGATAACTTTTTCGATAACATCATATCAACTCCCAATGAAAAATAGTAGTATTACTACTTATATATAATCTATATCATAACAAGAGTTTTTGCAATAAGAAGGCTTCTGAATGATTCAGAAGTTTATATAATAGGATAAGCAATAGCAATAAAATTATTAGTTGATTTATATATGACTAATATTACCATTTGACTTAGCTCAATGATTTTGTTATGATGATATATGTCGCTGCAAAGGGGCGGCAGGTAAGCTAGTAAAGTTGTTTTTAATAACTAATAATATTTATCGAAAAAAGTGTTGACATAAGAGAATGCATTTGGTATAATAATATTTGTCGCTGCAAACAGCGGATTGAAGTTTGCTAGGAAGTCAAAAAAATTAAATTAATAAATTTTCTTGACAATCCAAACAAGACATGATATACTATTCAAGTCGGTGTCGCGAAAGACAATATGACATCTGCTTTGGACATTGAAAACTGAACAGTGTAAGGAAACAAAGAAACAAC
>SWCA01001300.1_pt1 | contig 85834 bp, 57 predicted proteins | sample 4692961 | NCBI WGS metagenome assembly SWCA01 (sample SAMN10267275, study PRJNA491770) | bioreactor metagenome | isolation source: DHS bioreactor inoculated with | place: Japan: off Shimokita Peninsula | reverse complement strand
CACCGAGACGGGGCCCATATAACAGGTGTCGGCAAGGCCGGTGGATTTCATATGCTCAACAGCGCGACGCAGGATCTGGCGCGGATCGCGGCTGTAGGTCTTCGGAACCTCGCCTTTTGCGCGAGCAGGCTCGTAGATGTCGGCGATTACAGCAAGCGTCTTATGCTCGAAAAAGGGGTCCACATAGGCGCTGGTCGGGTCCAGCTTGGCAAGCATGTCGGATTCGTTGATGGCCTTCCATCCGCGAATTGACGAACCGTCGAAACCGATACCATCAGTGAAAGCATCCACATCCATCGCATCGATGTGCATGGTTACGTGATGCATCATGCCCAGAATGTCAGTAAAACGAACGTCGACGTAGTCGATCTTGTTGTCTCTGCAATACTTCAGCAGAGCTTCGGGCGATGTAGGCAGTTTTTCCATTCCAATCTCCTTCGATCTACGCCCTGCGCAGATCCGATTTGTTATTCTTTTAGCAATATCTATGCCAGGGAATACGGGCAGAAATTGGCCTGGAAAGAGGCCTGAGGGAGGCAATCAGCGTAAGAAATAAGCAAGATGCCTCAGCAGACCGGTCGATTGAAGGCCTGCAAGCGGGGTTTCCCCGGAAACCGCTCTGGCCTCCGGGGAAGTATCTATCAGGACTGTTGTTTGCCCTCGATGATCTGAAGCAGTACAACGGTGGCGATGCCAAGGCGTCGATCCAGCTTACCGGCCTGATCCATCGAGAAATCGATGCGGAAGGTCGGCACAAAGGGGTTGAAGGTTTGCTTCAATGCTCCAACGATCGCATCGCCCACCTGAATATGGAAGGACTGCGGCACCAGAGCGCTTACAAATCGGCGAAAGAGCGCCATGACCATGCTGTCTTCCGTCACGGAACCGATAACCTGCTCCTGAGCATCAAGCAGCTCCCAGGAATCGCGAAGCAGGGACTTCAGGCCCTTGCGTCGGATGGTGCCCACGCGCTGATTCGTTGTGGCGTCAGTTACGTCATAAGAAGCGCTGAAGTCGATGACGCTACGAGCGCCAATATGAAGCAGCTCCTTGCTTGCCGATTCGTCAGAAAAAACGCGGATGTCTTCTTTCAGTTTGAAGGCCTTCTGCTTCACGAAAAAGAGCAGCTCTTTCTGCTCACCGTCAAAAATGCGGATCTCGCCGCCAAAAAGCTTCCAGAATTTCTTCCGGGCAAAGTATGTCGTCAGTTGATAGGGATTCATGCGATCATGACGCTTTCAGAGCATCCGCGAATGCAAAGTCTTTTCTTCAGTCTTTCTGGAAAAAACGCGACATGCCGGGCGGCGACGGGACTCATTTCGCGCTGGCTACTCTCCGCTTTCCTCGCTTTGCTGACTCTATGGAACTCGATTTAGTATCACATCTTCGCAGCAACCCCGGCATCGCCCTTGTCGGCGCTACGAACGATTCGACAAAATACGGGAATATCATCTTTCGCGATCTTCGGAAGAAGAACTATACCGTGTATCCCGTCAACCCACGGGCGACGACGGTGGAAGGCGAAGCGGCCTATAAGAATCTCGAAAGCCTGATCGCCGAAAAATCGGTCGGATTGGTCGTCTATGTCATTCCTCCGAAGCTCACGCTTGAAGGTCTGAAGATAGCCGAATCTCTCGGATTAAAGAAGGTATGGGTGCAGCCCGGCGCCGGCGACGAGACGGTGCGCGCCTATCTTGACGAACATGGATTTGAATACCTGATGGATGCATGCGTGATGGTGCAGACGCGCTGACGCCCGCTCGGCGACAGGAAGAAAACAATTCGAGAGTGAAAAGGGAAAGAAAAAGCCGCCCTTTTCAGGGCGGCAGGAGAGAGTGGAGCCGCAATTTCAGTATTTATAGACCATACGGATGAACGTCTGACGGTCGTAGTTCTTTTCGCCGAGCAGGTCGTTATCGGTAACGATCGTAGTCGGAGCTACGACGCCGGCGAAGGAATCTGCCGTATAGGTATTGATACCGGACAGCTTGTTCGCCTTATAAGAGTCGCCGCTGCCGGCCTGGCCGGTGATGTGAGAGACGCCCATCGTAGCCGAGAAACGAGCGTTCGGGCTGTAGGTTACGCCGAACAGGGTTTTCGTGAAACGAGATCTGCCCTGATCGAAGTTGCGTATAGCGGTGGCGCTCAGGTTCCCATCAATACCGTTACCGGCCTTGATGTCTTCAATGATCATGCGCTCAGCCGTGTCCACACCGTTTGCCACTCCGATCCTTTCGTTCAGGGTGTTTGCTCCCGTTCCCGTCGAGTAACGAGCGACCAAGCCGAACTTTCCAAACGTTGCATGAGCGAACATGTAGTTCGCCTGTCCGCGAGAATCTGCGGCACGAGCGTAGTTCGTCGTGAAGAACGTATCGAGGTCGGCGTTGTTATTCGGATCAAGATTTCCGACAGTGTCGTTAAACAAGAAGGCATCTGCACGACGATCGACCTTGATCACCGTTCCACCACCGACCGTCAGTTTCATGATATCGGTTTTGAAGTGCAGATCCACCTCGGTTCCGTATGCATAATCCTGTAAGGCCTTTTTCTGACCCGAGACCGCCGTGAACGTGCCGGCTACTGGATCGAAGGCCGTTACGTTGTCGTATTCTTTTCGCTGAACGCCGACAACGTTCTGAAAGCGAAACGGGAAGGCGATCGTCAGCAGGCCCTTGTCTTTCTCGTCTTTTGCAAGAGGAGTAAGGGAGATCATCCCATAAAGGTCAAGGCCGTAGGACTTTGAATCGCCATTGGCCACCGTTGAAAGGCTGGTCTGTCCTTTCGAAGAAAGGCCGTTACCGTTACCCGACGATTTGTAGCTCTCGCCGTTACCGAGCAGCAGGTGCACGTTAAACAGCTTGTTCTGATGAATCAGAGCGACACCGAGATCGGTCGAGCTGTTCACGCCGAGCTCTTCCCACATCGCCTTTCCGTCGTCATCCAGATAACGGTGTCCCCAGATGCTCTGAAGAGACGTTCCGGCCTGTCCGTCGACCGTCGGGATGTGCTGCTGGCCGATACGCAGGAAAGTGCCCTTTGCAATCGGAGCCTGGATGTAGGCATACTTGAGAAAGATCGCCGACGCGTTATTGGAGGCCTGGCTTCCCGTTTCGGAATCAAGTGTGATGCGATAGCCCCAGCCCTTCATCTCGCCTTCTTTTACGTCGCCGCGGATGTTCACATACGAGCGACCTACGCGAAAGCCGTTGGCTGTGTCGATTTCGCCGCTGGGCTTCTTATCGGCCATCTCGTAGGCTCCCCAGATCTCGCCATCAACGCGAAAAAGGCTATTGGGTACCTTTTCGCCGTCCTTTTCAACCGGATCGCCGGCCTTCTTATCGTTCCATTTTTCTTCATAGGCAGACAGTGACGATACGCCGAACAGCATGGAAGCTGCCGTAACAATCGCCGCCGTCGTGCGGAAAGATTTCGATTTGTTGAGAGACATTCGCTCTTACTCCTGTAATCAGTGAGGTTAAAACCTTTTGCGATTTCAGGATGATTATTTACGAGCGAAGGTTACGGAAATATGACAGCCGGGTGGCGATCCCGGAATTCGCAGGCTATTCGTTCAGCAGAAAATAGGAACTCCAGAGTCGCTCATTGAAAACTGGCTTTCCCGCACACTGCACGCTAAGCGTGCTTTCATAATTAAGAATGAACGGCTTTGCGAAGAAAGTGCGCAATATCCATCTCAGAAAAGGCGAGACGCTCTGTAGTATGTACATCCCACCTCGAAACTCGCCGCGACGGATTTCATAGCTACAGCCCGACTCGCCTTTAATCTTCCACACGCGGGTAAGCACGTATCCGGAAAAGGGTTCTGTCTCTTCTGCCTCTGACGTCAGACTGACGATACGATCTTCGCGACGATTCGCTCCATTTCCATAGTAGAGCTTGAGCTTATAACTCTTTTCTTTATCAAGATAGCCGGTCATCTGAAACTGGCCGGAAGGGCCGCGAAATAGATACAGCCGCTTTGCATATTCATGTGGAAGCGTATTGGCGATGATGGAGTCCATACTTGCAACGCCCGTCAGTTCCACCGTCTGGCCATCCATCTGCAACGTCAGTCGCGCCGGACTGCGTAGAATGGGCAGGCCTATGCGAAAGAACTCCGCTCCGCGCAGCTTCCAGTCGGGCATGAGCATACCGCTGCTGCCGGGTTGAATCTCCAGCTGTACGTTCGCCTGATCGAATTCCGCCCGCGCCTCAACACGCCCGGCGTTCATTTTCAACTCTCCGCTTCTATTGCTCATACCAAACTGGCCGACAACGACTCGAAGCGATTCATCGGTATGTTCTCTTGTAAAGGAACGGCTCTGCCCCCCGGAGTAAACAAGCATTGAGATGCCGTTGTTCAGCGTACCGGGACCTACATTGCTGATCATATAGATCAGATCAATATGATAGCCCCTCCCCGAAAAATTGATATTCCAGATTTGAACGTATCCATCATCTTTCAAAGGCTGGAAGGACTGATATACAGAAGGGACGGCCTGGGCGAACAAGGGAACAGAAAGCAGTATCAGGCCAACAAAGACAATTTTGCGAATCATCTGCCCTCCTGCCGAGCGAGACTGAAGAGAAGCAAGGCTGACATGAATGTCAAGCGAATATCCGAACTTGATTCAGAACCGAGATACCTCTTGCTCGACTTTTCTTTTTCCGTGTTTAAGACGAACGGCAAAAAGCATTGACCGTTGCCAATCGAATCCGTCTACTCTATGAGAGCATCTGTAATGAGAAGATTCAAGATAATCCTGCCTGTGGCCATGCGCCTGGCCATTCCGGGCTCCATGCTGCTTGCCAGCCACTGCCTGCCGGCGCTTGATGCGCCTGATTCACAATCACAGCTTCTAAACTCTTCATTGCTCTGTACAGTAACGGGAAGCTGTAACTCATCGACAGGGATTACCTTTAACACTACATCGATGCGCTCCCTTTCGTTCGCGCAGGCGATGGATACGTCGGTCACTCCCACCCTACTTGCCGAGGCCTATGACGGGGCGACCTATAATACGATCCCTTCGGCGGGTTCACAAATCAGCTGGAGCGACGACAGAACTCTCCTGATTACGATTAGCTGGGGTCGGTTTCCCGAGCAGACAGATCTGCGGTTCACCGTGTCTGGCCTCCTTGATTCGTCGGGCACCCCCGTCGCCGATGCGATCGATAATTTTACGGGGCCTGCGGCGAATCGCGTCTCTCCTGTCGTGGAAGCCGGACAGCTGGCATGCTCTTATTACGATGGAGCGGCCTGGGTGGCCGACGGCGCATGTGCGCAGGTGTATACAGTCGGCGATGCAAACTATCCTTTCGGCCAGGATTCTCACTATACGAACGTTCCTGTGTCCCGTAGCTATTCAGGACCGACCGCTCACGCAGTCTTCACGACGGACTATACGACGACGGATAACGTAACGGGCCTCGTATGGAAAACCTGTAACGAGGGAAAAACCGGCGCCGCATGCGCCGGTGTGGCCACCACGTATACATGGTACGATTCGATCAATGCCTGCAGCGGCTTAAACGCAACCAATGCAGGATCGGGCTATGCCGGAAGAACCGACTGGCGATTGCCGACAATCCAGGAGTTAAAAAGCCTGCCGCATTACGGAGTTGCAGCCCCTTCCATCGAGGCAGCGTACTTCCCTGCAACCCAGCCGGCGAACCACTGGACGGCCACTACGAACGTCGGGAACATTGCCAATGCCTGGTTCGTGAGCTTCTCCACCGGCGGCTTCATCGATGCCACGGCGAAAACATCGGCCATGGTCGTTCGTTGTGTCTCGGGAAATCTACCGAATACGCGAAGCCTTACCGATAACGGCAACGGAACGATCACAGATAGCGCGACGGGGCTCATCTGGCAGAAGTGCAGCATGGGTCAGGCCAACGACGCCACCTGTAGCGGCGCCGTAACGACGGCTGCCTGGGCGGCGGCAATGTCTTATTGCGAGAATCTGACGCTTGGCGGACGATCGGACTGGAGGCTTCCTTCGGCGACTGAATTGCGCGGCCTTGTCGATGAAACCCGCTTCAACCCTGTCGTAAATCCCGTCTTCTTTCCATCAACTGCCGCAAGCTATTACAACACGGCAACATCAAGCACGACAGGACCGACCAGCATGGTATACATATCGATGGGCAGCGGTCGCATGAATGCCCAGAACAAGAACAGCCCGTACGCCGTTCGCTGTGTGACGAACTGAAAAACACGGAGTAAATGCTATGCAAAAATATTTTAAAAGCCTGGCAGAGTTGAAAAAAATTCGTCCTATCATGACGATGCTCTGGCGGAGTAAAAATAAATCCGTCGTTCTATCCGTTCGCAGGGTCCACAGATTTAATCCTGTGGCTGCGCTTTTTCATCTGTTCCCGATTGTTGTATTCGCTTCCCTGTCGGCTTGTCTTCCGACTCTTCAGAGCCCCGATTCTGGCGAAGCTCTCTTTCATCCCTCTTTGCTCTGCAATCTCACCGGGGATTGCGCCTCACATAACGGACTGTCCACACCCGTGTTCACACCCGCTGCCGGTCTCTACAATTCATCTCAGAACGTGACAATCAGCTCAGCCAGCTCAGGCGTGCTTCTCTGCTATACGACGGACGGCTCTGATCCGACATGTGATACGACTCCGACCTGCACAACAGGAGCGGCATATGCAGCTGCCATACCTGTGTCGGCTACGACGACGCTCAAGGCCATCGCCTGTAAGGCCGAGACGGCCAGCTCATCCATCCGCACCGGACTGTATACAATCGACACGACCGCACCGGGAGCGGTTGCGCCACTGAACGCCGTCGCCGGAGACACGCAGATTAATCTATCGTGGACGAACCCCGCAGACGCCGACCTCGCAGGTGTCCGTCTTCTAAGAAAGACGGGCGGATTCTCGGTTGATGAGAACGATGGAACGGTCGTTTACAACGGGCTTTCCACGACGGCCGTCAGCTCGGGCCTTACAAACGGAACGACATACTACTACACCGCCTTCGCCTATGATACGGCAGGGAATTTTTCGACCGGAACACAGGCATCTGCGACGCCGATGGCCGGAACGGCTAACGCTCCCTCTTACACTCCGGCTGCCGGGCTTTTTAATGCAGCACAGAACGTCGTGATATCATCGACGACGGCCTCAGTCACCATCTGCTACACGACCGACGGATCGGCCCCGGCCTGCGATGCGACGGCTACGTGCACCAATGGCTCAGCCTACGGCGGTCCCGTGGCCGTCTCGGCGACGACGACGCTGCGAGCGCTGGCCTGCCGTGTCGGCTACTTTAACTCAGGTATATCAGACGGAACCTTTACTATCGATGTGACCGCACCCGGTAACGCCGCCTCTTTCGTCGCTACTCCCGGGAACGGCTATGTCGATCTTTCCTGGACGAACCCGGGCGATGCCGATCTTGCAGGCGTTCGCATTCTCAGAAAGAGCGGAGGTTATCCGACCGACCCGAACGACGCCGGCGCCACCATCGTTCACAGCGGCCCTGGCACGTCGGCAACGGATTCGGGATTGACCAACGGCACGCAGTACTATTACGCCGCCTACGCCTATGACACGGCGGGCAATTTTGCATCGGGCGTGCAGGACACGGCAACTCCCGACATTCCCCCCGGTACAGGACTCTGGGCCCGCACCGTTACCGGTGGCGGCGGAGATAGCGAATTCACCGCAGTAGTATTTGATCCTGTAAGCAATGCCATTTACGCCGCAGGATACATCAAAGGATCCGGCGTCTTCGACTTCGGTAACGGAGTCACTATTAGCGGCTATTCAGCAACGGGAACGCATCCGGTAATCGTGAAATATGCGTTAGACGGCTCGGCACTCTGGGCGCGCACCATAGTGTCGGGCCCTACTATGACATCGGCTCGATATCAGGCTCTCGCCGTTAACTCATCGGGCGACGTATTCGCGGCGGGAATGATACAACAGACGTCACCGGTGGATTTCGGAGGCGTTTCAGCAACGGGAATTGTGGCAGGAACCACGGCCGTCCTTGTAAAGTACGATTCCTCGGGAACGGTTCTCTGGGCAAGCACTCCCATCAGTGGAACGCAATCGACGTCATTCGATGCGATCACGATAGACGCTTCGGATAACATCATATTAACCGGCAACCAACAGTCCACATCGGCAGTGGATTACGGAGCGGGCGTGACCATAAGCGGAGGCACGACAAACGGCAACACACTCGTCGTAAAATATGATAACACCGGTATGCCGCTCTGGGGACGCACCACCCTGAGCGGAATGACTGCAAATCAATCGCGCGGCATCGCCGTCGATCCCATGACGGGTGATATCTACGTGGCCGGCTCGCAGCAGGATACGGGCGCCTATGATTATGGCGGCGGAGTCACGTTAACCGGCCTTTTTACGACATTCAATCTCTTTGTGTTACGTTATGACGCAGCGGGCTCTATTCAATGGGGCCGCACGACCGTTGCCGGACTGCAAAACACTATTTTCTTCGGTGTCGCCGTCGACGCCTCCGGAAACGCCTGTGCCGTCGGTCAGCAGACAAACACCGTAACCTACGATTTTGGCGGCGTCACGTCGACAGGTGCCGGTACAGGCGCTAACTCTGCGCTTGTCTGCTATAACTCCTCCGGCGTGCCCCTGTGGGCTCGTACCACAACAGTGGCCGGTGGAAGCAGCAGCCCCTTTAAATCCGTTACTATTGATTCTGCCGGCAATATACTGACGGCCGGCTATCAGTACGGCTCCGGATCATACAGCTATGGAGCGGGAGCCAGCGCAACGGGGTCATATATCGGATACAATCCGAACCTCGTTAAATATGACAGCGCGGGAACGCCTCTCTGGGCCCGGTCGACGATCGTCGGTGCGAACTCCAGCCAGTTTTATTCCGTTACGACGGACGGAACGAACCACGTCTACGCTGTGGGAGCACAGACAGGAGCTACGGGCTACACCTATAGCCCCGGCGTAACGGCGACAGGCGATCATACGGGCGTGAATGCGGTGATCGTGAAGTACAGTCCCTGATCCCTCAATTGTGGCCTCTATCATCCTGAGGCCACAATTGAGGGCTATCGCCAGTCCCGCGAAAAGGCTACCTGATCCTGCAAGGCGACATAATATTATTATTGTCGCGTTACCCGAATCTTTCCATCAGGAACATCATCAGGAACATACTCTTTTCAGTTGACCTTGCCCGCCTTCTGTCCGCTGTGGAATTATGTCCCTTAATCCCCAGCAGGCCGAGGCCGTGATGCAGATTCACGGGCCGCTTCTCGTCTTTGCCGGGGCCGGAAGCGGCAAGACACGCGTCATCACGCACCGCATCCGCAACATGATCTACAAAGGGATCGCGCCCTCCTCGATTGTGGCCGTCAGTTTTACGTCGAAAAGCGCTAAAGAGATGCGCGAACGTCTGATCCACATGATGGGCCGCAAAGAAAGCCGCGGCATCGTTGTCTCTACATTTCATGCACTGGGCAACCGCATCCTGCAAGGTGATATTCGCCTGCTCGGATACAGAGATCCGTTTACGATTCTCGACGGCGACGATCAGTTGAGTATTTTCAGAGATCTCTATCGCTCGTTAAAGATGGATCCGGACGATGCGAAGAAGGAGGGAGCGGCCTTCCTCGTTTCTCTCTGCAAGAACTCGGGCATGTCGCCCGAGGAATGGGCGCTTCAAAGGGCGCTTCCGTTTAACGATCAGATTTTTCTTGAACTGTATAACGGCTATCATCGTACGCTGAAATCGCTGAACGCCGTTGATTTCGACGACCTCATCCTTCTGCCGCAAAAACTGTTTCGCGAACATCCGGAGGTACTCGAACGCTATCATCGACGTTTTCGATACTTTTTAATCGACGAGTTTCAGGATACGAACCCATCACAGTATTCGCTGCTGCTACAGCTTGCCGGCCATACGAGAAACCTCTGTGTCGTTGGCGACGACGATCAGTCCATCTACGGATGGCGAGGCGCCGACGTCGGCATCATCCGTAACTTCGAAAAAGACTTCCCCGAGGCGAAGACGATCCGGCTCGAATTGAACTATCGTTCCACGCAGCAGATTCTAATGGCGGCTAACGCCGTCGTAAAAAACAACACAAAGCGCGTGCTCAAAGAGCTGAAACCGACGATTGCAGGCGGCGTGCCGTTGCGACTGATGCTTGCCGAGAACGAAGAGATGGAGGCGGAGCGAGTCGCTTCGGTTATCAAAGACAAGATCCTGCGTGAGAACCGCACGCCGGGTGACTTTGCCATTCTCTATAGAACGAACTTCCAGTCGCGCGCCTTCGAGCAGGAGCTACGCAAACAGAATATTCCGCTGCACGTCGTCGGCGGCTATCGCTTCTTTGACCGCAAAGAAGTGAAAGATACCATCAGCTATCTGCGCGTTCTTGCAAACCCATCCGACGAGGTGAGTCTTCTGCGCGTCATCAACACACCCAAGCGCGGCATCGGCGAAGGGACGATCAAGAAAATCGGCGAGTATATCGAAAGTCAGTCGGCGAAAGAAGGCCACCGCATTCCCTTCTACGAGGTTCTTCAGCGTATGGAAGGCGGTCCCGGTCTGATCGAGGGAATTCCGTCCAAACAGGCGGCGACGCTACATGAATTTAAAGAGCTGATCGAGCACTACCGGCGCGAATTCTCAAGAGCCCGGAAGATGGCGCCCGTTCTTGCCGCTCTGATTCGCGATCTTAAATTCGAGGCCGAGTTTTTACGAGAGGGCGATAACGATGCGGCGGCGAAGGCGCGCATGCTTAACCTTTCAGAGATCGTGAACATGCTTTCCTATTTCGAAGATCAGTGGGATGAATCGAAGCCGCCCGGCCTCTTTGATTTTCTCGCACGGATCAGCCTGCAGGCGTCGGATCAGGACGACGATAATCCGCGCGGACGCGTTCAGCTGCTTACGCTCCATCTGTCGAAAGGCCTTGAGTATAACGTCGTTTTCCTGAGCGGCATGAACGAGGGCATATTCCCGGCCGGGCGATCGCTTTCGGAGGCGGGCGACCAGGACGAAGCTCTTGAAGAGGAGCGACGTCTGTGCTATGTGGGCATCACGCGGGCCCGGCAGGAACTCATACTGACGCATTCGCAGGTGCGGCGGCGCTTCGGCGAAGAAGAGGTGCTCGAACCCTCGCGCTTCCTGTCAGAGATTCCGCCGGAGCTGCTTGAAATCGACGAAGGCCCTTCTGAAGAAGAACTCGCCAGCAGAGAGAAGATGTTTCTCGACGACTTAAAGGCCATCTCGGCCGAGGCCGCTGAAGAAGCAGAAATCCGCGAAGCCGAGAAAGGCCGCGAGGCCGAAAACGAAGCGAACCGGCGCGAAGAAGAACGTGTGCGGGCCCTGCTTTACGGGAAATAAGGCCGCATTAAAAGCAAATGCCTCCCTCCGCCGCAGAAAGCCACACCGTGTGCTAACCTTTTTCAGATTGAAGAGCGGCAAAGGCTGCGCCGACGCCCTTGCCCTGACGTCGCAGCTCATGAAAATCATGAAAGACCCTGTATTCGTCGGGGATGTCGCCGAGACGGGCAAAGTCGATAATAAAGAACTCGCCACGGGCTCCGGTTAATACATTCCCTTCATCGTCAAAAAGCGACGATTCGGTGATGATGCGTCTTTTCTGTTTTTCGGCGACTGTCGATCTAACGGTATGCCTCTTCTTCAGCGGAACAGGCTTTCTATATTCCATATGCAGACGATGGGTAACGACGGTGAATCCGTTCAGCCAGGCGACAGAGCCCATGGCCTCGTCCATTAAAGTTGCAAGAAACCCACCGTGCACATGGTGCGGAGGCCCCTCGACCTTCTTGCCGGGATGAAAGCGAAACCAGAAGGTCTCATGCTTTTCATCATAGTATTGTTCGAGCTTCCTATCAAGAGAGAGAAGCAGCCGCGAAGGCGCAAACGGTAACGTGATGGCATCGGCTGGAATCTGCATATTGACATTTCAATCAATCTCCATGCCCGGTCCAGCCTATTCCGCCTGCTCGCGAAGCACAGACGCTACCAACGCCCATACGACTGTGCGCATCAACATCGCTCCGATACTTTTGACGGCTACAGTTCCATCCGTAAAGTAGATGATTACGAGAGCAAGCAAAACAACAGCGTGGGCAAGTGCAATAATGCCGGCGGGCCACGAAATCTTGAATCGCTTCCAGAGCCGAGCAAAGACGGATGAGAAACGAAACAGTACGGCGAGCAGGAAGGTCAAACCCGCGAAAGCGGCTACCACATTATAGGTAACCAACCAGCGTAGTACGATCTGCTCCGGCTGACTGGCGCCTGTCAGAACGGCCGTCCCCTCGAAGATTGTGGCAACGGAAATTAGAAGAGCCACGGCGACCACCACCCATCGGCTCCACTTTTGCAACGTATATGATTTCATGATGTTTTTCCTTATTAAGAGGTTTATCAGAAGCCAGACATGCGCTCCCGGGAACCGTCCTGCTCCTTTCTCGCCGACCTTCTATTCTTCGTTTTTTCTTGCCCGCCATTAAAATGTTGTCGAAAGATCGTTTATGGCCTAATATTTAGGTACCTAATCTTTTCTGTCAACAGGAAAACCATATGATGAAAGCGCCGTTGTTACTGCCGGGCGACCTGCTCATGAACCGCATCACCGGGAACGTTCTTATCGCGGGGCATGAGATATCGCCCGACACGATCGAACTGATGTTTCGAACGGCGTCGTTCACCGGACTTTTCTCTGCATATCTGGAGCGTCATTTTCAGCGTTACGGTCTCTCGCAGCCGGGCTTCATGCTACTGTTGCTTTTACATACGCAATCCGAGGAAACATGGACGGCCGCACGCCTCGCCGACACGCTCGGGGTTCGTGCGCCGACGATGACGGGCATCCTCGATACTTTACAGAAGCAGGGATTCATAGAGCGACAGCCCTCGCAGCACGATCGGCGAAAAAACAGCATCGTGCTCACATCGACGGGAAGAAAAAAGCTGAAGCGCATTCTGCCCGATCATTTTCGCCGTATTCAGGCCGCCTTCGGACGCCTTGCCACTCCGGAATTCAGGGAAAGCTGTCAGGCCGTCTTTTTGCAGCTCGAAGCGGCGGCGACCGAGCTGGCAGGGAATAACTGATATGCGCTCGCTGTTGACCTTCTTCCTGCAACGTCCGATGGTTGTGACGATCAGCATGCTGGCGCTACTGCTCATCGGTTTTCAATCGCTCGTCACATCACGTAAAGAGGGCTTTCCCGAGATCTCGCTCAATCGCATCGTCGTTCGCACGCTGTATCCTGGAGCCTCGGCCCGCGATGTAGAATCCGAGGTGACGGATTTGATCGAAGAAGAGCTTCAGGAGGTTGAAGGGATTAAAGAAATCCTTTCTTATTCAGAAGAGAACATATCGCGTATCGAGGTTAGAGGGAAAGAAGAACTGAAGCCCGAGCAATTCCGGCGGCTTTACTCCGATGTGGAGAATGCCATCGGTCGTATTGATGATCTTCCGGACGGTATTCGCGGACGTCCGGCGATCGATGATGTTACGACGGCCGATATTCCGATCCTTGAAATCGCCTACTCAGGTTCGCCCGACGCTCTTACCGTTTATCTTGAAGGCCTGGAACGCAGGCTGCGACGCATTCCCGGGGTTTCGGGCATTGATATCTCGGGCCTGCCCGATGAAGAGATCCATGTCTTGATCGATGCGGCGCTTGCCCGGAAACACCATGTCGATCTGCGCATGATATCGAAGGCGCTTTCGCAGCGTAACATTACCGGATCGGGAGGCATCCTCTACAACCCCGACGAAGAGCAGAAGATCACCATTTCGCAGGGGTTAGCATCGTTTGAAGAAATATTGAACACGCCCATTCTCGGCAACACGGACGGCTTTGATGTCAGACTGCGCGATGTCGCCCGTGTCGAAAGAGGCAGAGAAGACGTCAGGCTTATTGTGCGAAATAACGGTCAGAATGGCGCGATTCTGTCGGTCCGAAAGTCCGGTCAGGCCGATCTGCTTGATACGGTGGAAAAGGTTCATCGATTGCTTGAGAGCGAAGAGTTACCCGACGGTGTCAACCAATCCGTTCTTGTCGACCAGTCCACGTTGACGAGAGATCGTATCTCTCTTCTCGCCGGAAACGCAGCGATGGGATTCGTTCTTGTGCTGCTTGTTCTCATGTATTTCCTCGATCGTACGACCGCTCTCTGGACGGCCTTCGGAATTCCCGTCACTCTTCTGGGCATGATCGTTTTTCTGAAGTTCAACGATATCTCGATCAATCTGATCTCACTTGCCGGATTTATTATTCTAATCGGAATGCTTGTGGACGATGCCGTCGTCATTGCAGAGCAATATCGCTCCAATCGCGAAAGCGGCATGGAGCCGCGCGAGGCAGCCACTCAATCCGTCACGCGCATGTTCCTGCCGGTGCTTGCCAGCTCGGCGACGACGATGATCGCCTTTGCCCCTCTCTTTATGATAGGCGGATTCCCCGGAGCCTTTATCTGGACGATTCCGCTCATGATCATCGTAGGATTAACCATATCACTGCTCGAAAGCTTCTTCTTTTTACCTGTTCACCTTGCTCATGCAAAGCAGAGGGCTCCGCGGCAGAATCGTCTCATGCCTTTACTTGAAAGGCTTTACCGAAAATCGCTGGAATTTTTTATACGGCATCGTTATCGAGCCATGGGCGTTTTTCTCCTGATGCTCGTAACATCTTTCGTCGCGCTCAGGCTTTCGGTGCGAAAAGATCCGTTTCCGCAAGACGCGGCCGATACATTCTCGATTTCCATTACGCTGCCGGCCGGAACGACCACTATGCAGACGCAGAAAGAGATGGAAAGCCTTGAGGCAATACTGCGAGAAAGAGTCGGACCAGATCTCAAAGGAACGAGCATTCGTATTGGAACACAGATAGAAGATTCTACGGTCGACCGCGGTGTACAGAGCAATCTCATCGTTGCTCTGGTCTACCTTATATCTTACGAAGAGCGGGACCGCACAGCCGAGACGATCATGAACGGACTGCACGATCCTCTTGAAAAGATGGCAAAGAAAAACGGTATGCAGTTTGCTCTGAACCTGAAACGCCTTGGACCGCCGATGGGCCGGGCCATTGAGATTCGCTTGCTTTCAGATGATGACGTTAGCCGAACGGCAAAAGCCCGGGAGATTCTGAGTTATCTCGAAGGCATTCCCGGAATCACACATGTCGAGCTTGATGAACGCGACGGCCTTCGGGAAACCGAGCTCGTCCTCAATCAGGGGTTACTCAACGCAGCAGGACTGCACAACCAGGACATCCTGACATCGTTGCGCATCGCCCTCGATGGGACGATCGTTTCCCGTATCAGAGAAAGCGATATGGACATCCGCCTTAAACTCAATCGCAAGATTAATGAAAGCGGCGATTTCATCAAAAAGATTCCCGTGATTAACAGGCTTGGTATCGTCGTTCCTCTGGAGCGTTTTGTGACCGCCGGCGAAGGTCGATCGCCGGCCAGTATCACCCACGTCAACGCGATGCGTTCTACGACGGTTCTCGGCAATGTGGATAACCGAATCATATCGCCGACCGACATCATGGACATTGTAAATCAGAAGTTTTCTCGTGCCGATGGGGTGCTTCTTGAATTCTCGGGTCAGCCGGTCGAAACATCATTGATCTTCGCCGGTCTTAGCTCGGCCTCTGTCGTTGCTCTGATCGGCATCTATCTTATTATTGCGCTGATCTTCAATTCATATACGAAGCCTTTTATCATCCTGCTTTCTCTTCCGTTTATGGCCATCGGAATCGCCTTCGTATTGATCAGCCATGACGTTCCCGGGTCGATGATGGTCGGAGTAGCCGTCGTCGGTCTGATGGGCGTCGTCGTGAACGCATCGATCGTGATGGTCGATACGATCCTGACCGATACGGAAGCGGCCACACCGGGAGAGCTTCCGGGCAAACAGATCGTGATCGAAGGAGCCGTCTCGCGTCTTCGTCCCATTGTGCTGACTACAGCGACGACGGTGCTTGGCGTGTTGCCAACCGGCTATGGAATCGGCGGATACGATCCCTTCCTGTCGCATATGTCCCTGGTGCTCGCCTACGGGCTCGGCTTTGCCACGATCATCATCCTGATTATTATACCGCTGCTTTTTATGATCGGAACGGACATCCGCGGAATGCTGGATAGACGAAAGAGGAACGCCTTTTCCTTCTTGACAGCTCTGTTTGATCGGAAAGCCTTCTGACGTGTCCCTTGTTCGCATTCGTAATCTGAATACATGGTTTCCCGTGCGCAGCGGCGTCTTTCGCAGACGAACAGGCTGGGTCTACGCGCTGAACGATATCGACCTGAACATTGAGCCGGGCGAGGTGCTTGCCCTTGTCGGCGAATCGGGTTGCGGCAAAAGTACGCTCGGCAATTCCCTGCTCGGCCTTGTTCCACCTACATCCGGTACGATTGAATTCGACGGCAAGGCCATCGACATCGGCAAACCTTCGTCCTGGAACGACATCCGCACCGAGCTTCAGATCATCTTTCAGGACCCCTATTCGTCGCTCAATCCGCGACATACGGTTTTTCAGATTCTCGCCGAGCCGCTTCTTCTGCATAAGCAGGCGACGCGAAAGAACGTGCGCGAAAAGGTCGCCGAGCTGCTCTCACTTGTCAGATTGCCGGTCGACAGCATGGATCGTTATCCGCATGCCTTTTCGGGCGGCCAGCGTCAGCGCATCGGCATCGCCCGCGCCATCGGACTGCGTCCGAAGCTGATCGTATGCGACGAGGTCAGTTCGGCGCTCGACGTTTCGGTGCAGGCGCAGATCGTCGAGCTGTTGCTTGATCTGAAAAAGCAGTTCGCCCTTTCTCTCCTTTTTATAACGCATGACCTTTCCCTTGTGCGTCACATAGCCGATCGCGTCGTCGTCATGTATGCGGGGCGTATCGTCGAAATGGCTCCGGTAGAGAAGATCTTTCAGGCGCCGGCGCATCCCTATACGCGAGCGCTGCTTGATGCCATCCCCGTACTTGACAGGAATAAAAAGCCCGGCCTGCTTGAGGGCGAGGTTCCATCTGCAACCGTGCAACATACAGGATGCGTATTTCAAAGCCGATGCGCCTATGTCCAGGATCGTTGCCGCAGCGAACGCCCGCCGGCCGGAGACGTAGAAAAAAAAGAACGCGTCGCCTGTTTCTTCCCTCTAACAGGCTGCTGATGACCGTCTCTGCTTGAGTCAGAGGCGTCTGCTGTCGATGCCTGTATAAAGAGGACGAATATGACCGCGAAACAACGCCTGATCCTTATATGTGCGATTCTGTCTCTCGGAGTCGTCGCCGTCGCAGCCGAGCATAAAGATCGGCGCATCACCGTCTACGACGGCACCGGCATCGTCGAGCTGGCCGATCAGTACATCGGAACGCCGTATAAGCCAGGAGGCAATACGCCGGCCGGCTTTGATTGCTCGGGCTTTACAAGCTTCGTCTACAGCAAGGCCGGCTACAAGCTCAGCCGCACCGCCGACGGCCAGTTCGCCGAGCTGCGACCGATCAAGCAGCCCGAGATCGGTGATCTCGTCTTCTTTCGCATCTCGGGCGATCGCATCTCGCATGTGGGCATCTATGTCGGCGATCTGAAATTCATCCATGCTCCTTCCAGCGGTAAGACGGTCGAATACGCCGATATGCGCATCGCCTACTGGAAGACTCGCTACGCCGGAGCACGATCGGTATTTCAAGAATAAAGGCCAGCCTCGGATCGGGCCCTGCACCATAGAGATTCCGGGACCGGTTCTCAACAGAAAAACCCTTGAAAGCTACGGCGTACGGCCGATGCAGGATGCATGATTGCAAACAGGCTGCAGGCCCTTGGCCTCACCCTTCCCGAAGCTCCGCGTCCCGTCGCCGCCTATATTCCCGCGAAACGCAGCGGTGACATCGTTTATCTGAGCGGCCAGCTGCCCATGAAATCGGGCGAACTCATGTTGAAAGGGCCGCTTCGCGGCGAGGCGCAGATCGCCGGCGCACAGGCGGCGATGAAACAGTGCTTCTTGAACGCCCTTGCCGCCGCCACATCGGTCGTGTCTCTGGAAGAGATCAAAGGCGTTTTGAGGCTGGCCGCCTTCGTGGCCTCTGCGCCCGAATTCACGTCGCAGCATCTCGTCGCCAACGGCGCCTCAGAGCTTGCGCTTGAAATCTTCGGCGATGCAGGCCGCCACTGCCGCACGGCCGTCGGCGTTCCCTGTCTGCCTCTTGATGCCGCCGTCGAGCTTGAGGTGCAGTTTCTTTTATGAGCAAAGCGAGCACGGCACCGTCCATGAATACTACCGACACACGGATAGATACCGCCGAAGCAAAGCCTTACGAAACGGCTCTGCAATTCCTGATGCAGTGGATAACGGTCAGCATTGTCGGATGGTTTCGCATCTTTTTGCGCATGGTGCGCTTCCATCTGCTTGTCGTGAAGTCCGTATCGCCTCTGGTGCATGCCTTCATCATCGCCTCGATCGCCGTCGGAGTCCTGCCCGTCTTCGGATGGTTCCGCTATTCGATCTCGCTCGGAGAAAAAGAGACGTTCGAGGTGACGACGAATCTCTGGTATCTCTTCTTTCTTCCGGGTGCCTCAGCTCTGCTGCTTGTCTTTTATCCTTTTCAGAAGGCCTTTCAGATGCAGACGGTACTCAGTGGCCTCATCGCGCTTCTCTATGTCGTCGCCTTCTTCTTTCCCGACGGGCTGCACTACAACTTCAAGCTGCAACCACAACCGACCGTTTTCTACTACGCATATGCCGCCGCTCTCGCCCTGCATCTGGCGCTCTGCGTCGTACTCAAAAACAGGGAAAACGGAATCCTCTATAAGATACGCGAACAATGGAAGATAAAGGCGGCATAACGGCGCAGGGTTATCCTCTGCTGAGCTTCGATCAGACGATTCGCTTTCTTTCCAATCCGAAAGCGTCGGATGTTCGCGCATCCGGCGACATATTCGAACACGGGCGCCTGCTCAGCCTTATCTATGACTCCATTCAACGTCTGACCGATGCGAATCGCGCCCGTATCGAATCGTACTATCCCACCGATAAAGAGATCTACGAAGACATTCAGCTGCGCAAACGCGCCATCAGCGACCGGGCGCCCATGCCGCCTCACGGCGAGATGATGAAGGTATGCCTGATGATGGCCGAGCTGAATCCTCCTCCATTCTATATTCTACGCGAGTATTCGGTCATAGAAGGCCGCCTGCGCTTCATTACCAAGTTCGTCGCATCGACTGAGCATGAATCGGGCAACCGAGTCTCGGACGGGTTGCATCACGTAATCCATAATACGACAGCGACGATCAAGACGCATCTGATCGGTATGGACTTTAACCGTCCGCTTCAGGAAAAGATCGCCGTCTTTTCACGGCTTGAAGATCTGCCGGGCATCGTCCGCCTCGGCCGCGTCGATCAGATCCTCTCTGACATCTATCTGCGCAAATCCGACCTGGAGGCGCCCGACGAGAAGGACGTGATTCGTCTGCAGAAGGTGAACCACTTTATACGCGAGCACGTCTTTCGCCCCGTCCTTGTCGAACTCACGAAAAGCCGAATCACCGTAAAGGTCGGATTGGATCCTCTTCGTAAGAGTACGGGAAGACCGTTACCCGACGTTATCCTTTTTAATAACCTGAATTCCATCCGCTTTCGGTCAAAGATGATCGTCGACCTGCTCGTTACGAAACCCGTGCTCAAAGCCGTCGAGGCCGTGATGCCGCAGGGCTTCTCGGTGCTCGCAGAAAAAGACGACCGAGAAAAGATTTCGCAGCTCGTCGCCGAAAAGGTCGTCGAGGCGGCAAAGACGCGTCTTGATCTGCCCGATGCCCTGGTCGAGATCTGCGCCGAGCGTATCGCCCTTGAAGCCTACATGAAGGACCTGGAAAAGCAGGACCAGGTCGAGACCGACCGGCAGGAGATGCAGAAGCTGCTTCAGCTTCTCAAGCAGCAGAAAGGCGTCTTTCGCGCGAAAAGCGGACATCGACTCACCGTGAACGAACGCCTTCTTGATTTTCTTGTGCGCGGTCTTTTCTCGGGCATCCTCATCGGAACGGAGCCTCCTTTTGCATCGGGCGCAAAGAACCTCTCGTCGAAGGACTTTCAATCCGTCTATCTGCTTTTGAAAGATAGAGAGGCGACGGCCCGCGCCATCGATCAGGCCGAAGAGCTGCATGAAAAAACGCAGGATGTCGTGCTGGTCAGGCTCATCGAGCAGATGACGGCATTTCACGAGAAGAGCGAGGCCGAGCTGAAAGAGATCATCGCTCCGGCCTATATCGAAAAGCTGCGACGCATTATCGCCACGACTTACCTGCCGCAGCTTCCGCTCTTTCAGCGTCTGTGGCTAACCCTGAAAGGACGCCTTCCCGATTCGCGCACGCAGAAGCGCCTCTGGGAGCAGTACATCGCCCAATCAAGCCGCACGACATCGAAGCGCTCCGGCATTACAGGCGCCGGAACAGGCAAGGCGCTCGAAGACGTGCAGGGCGGCCCCCGACAGAATAAGCTTGATGAGCGCATGCAGATCGTACTCGGACGCATGGCCGACATCGCCGCCATGTTATGGGAGAAGGGTCAGTTCCCCGTCCGTCAATCCCTGATGGCCTCTTTGCCGTCGCAGGAGGATCGCGCCGTCGCCGAGAGGCTGTTCGGCTTCATCAGGGCAGGAGCGGCGTCGACGCGCGACATTATAGAAATCCAGGTTCCGCACCGCGAGGTCATCTACGCCTCGCGCAGGCATTTCGAGAACAATCTGTCGGCCCTTCGAGAGCGCTTCCAACGGCGCATGGCCGACTTCGAAGGCCATGAAACGAAAGAAGGCGTTAAGCTTTCGATGAAGCATCGCACCGACGAGAAAGAAGTCGTCCGCGCCATCGTGCAGACGTTAAACGGCATCGGCTCGGACTGAGCCCCGGGCGTTAACAGGCTTTGCATTGGGTCCGCTCTGTATGAACGCGTTCCGATTATTCCAGATGCGTACGATCGTTCCAGCGTAGCATCTTCATCTTTGCTCCGTCATGTAACGAGCGAAAGTAGCATAACCCCGTATTCTCAAGCACGACGCGCACCGCATACTCAGAAGGCAGCTCCAGTATAACCGAGGTCAGGCAGCGCAGAAAGTTGCCGTGTGAAACGACGACGACTCTGTAATCCCGCTGCGATGCGGCGGCATCGGCCAGCCGCGGCCCAAGATCAGACCAGAAGCCCGCTGCCCGCGCCACGACGTCGTCGATGCTCTCGCCGCCCGGATAGGCGTAGGCAGGATCGTTACGCAGGGCCTTCAAGATGTCTGGATCGACCTCGGGAATTAACCGCCCCTCAAGCTCACCGCAATGGATCTCTCGAATACGATCATCGAAGCGCACCTCGGGCATAGCCGGCATCGACTCGCGAATCAGCGTGCTCGATTGCACGGCCCGGCCCTGCGGCGAGCAGATCCACTCGTCGACGCGAGTAAAGTTCGGTCGGCCGGCCAGATAACGCCCGAGCCGCCGACACTGCTCTTCGCCCTGCTCCGTCAGCGCCGAGTCAAGGCTGCCCTGGATCTTCATGATGGAGTTGTATTCGGTCTCGCCGTGGCGAATCAGGCTCAGTTCAATCACAGGTCCGGTTTCGGGCTCAGGGGCAGCGGCTCAAGTGAAAAGCGGGAGGCTTTGCGGAGGCAGACTGGGTGATAGAATAGCAAGCCCGGAATGACGATTCAGGTTCGTTCGGTAGTTGATCGGATAAGAATTTTTCTCCGCGAAAAACACGAAAAGCGCGAAAAAAGAAGAGGAGAGGCAGTTCAGGAAGTATTGAGGCTCGCGGGGAGTCACAGCGCAGTCCGTCTCTTCCGGTGATGTGTGGAACGACTTCGGCCCGAAATCACGCTGGGAAAAACTCAAAAAAATGCTTCCTTTCTGGGACACCCGGGCATCCGTAGACAAAACTCGACCGCAATAATGGAGTTATTGTATGAGTCTGATTTCTACAAGACCACTGAAAATGATCCTTGCCTTATCGCTGATCCTGACCCTTGCCCGATGCCCGGGCGGAGGCTCCTCTGATTCGTCGGCTGCTCTGCTTGGCCTTCTGGGCGGAGGGGGAGGGGGCCGTGGGAACGCGAGTCCACGTTTTTCGTTACCAGCCGGAGTTTATAGCAGCAATCAGAGTCTTACCCTTACATCCTCTGCACAGAGTGCTTCTATTTACTATACTACCGACGGTAGTATACCTACAGATGCAAATACTCTTTATACGGCGCCAATAGAGATTAACCGCCCTGTAACTATCAAAGCGATTGCCATCAGTGGCGGGGAAAGCAGTACCGTTTCCTCAGCTGAGTACAGCATGTCCTTAAAAACGAGAGTCTACACTTTCAATCAAGCCATGGATGTCGGCACACAACCGACCATTCTTGCTGAGAATTTCGATGGCTCAAGCTGGAACACAATTCCAACATCTGGTACGACCTTTGTCTGGAATAACTCAACAACCCTGACGGTGAACATCAGCTGGAAGCAATTTCCAGAGAATGCCGATATGCGGCTTACCTTATCCAATTTGCTTAACGCCAGTAATGAAGCTGTAGCAGACATTATTGATACATTCTCGACCGGTGTTGAACAAAAATGGTACGCACTTGCCGATTCGGGTTTAACGGAATGCTACAACGACTCTGCTGTTCAGCCATGCGGCGATAGCGCCTGGCCCCGACAGGATGGAGACTATCTCAATACGCCTTCGGGGCCAGATTTTGTAGGTCCAACGCTATCTTTTGCAAATAACTACACAACAAAGGACAACATAACTGGATTGACATGGAAAAGCTGCTCCGAAGGAGCCAGTGGAGCCGACTGCACAACGGGATCCGCCACCGCACTCAATTGGTACGATGCTGTAAACTCATGTGCCAGCCTGAATACTGAGAATGCCGGCCTGGGATACGCCAACCGCACAAACTGGCGATTGCCGACAGAACGAGAGCTGCTCACGCTCATCGATTATTCAATCTATAATCCCGGCGTAGTCTGGTCCATCAATGCAGCGGCCTTCCCCAATATTCAACCGACTCATAGCTTTTGCTCACTGACAGCACGGGAAGGATCTTTTCAAAAGAACTCGATAATATATGTAGGTAATGGGGGGAACGTTACAGCAGGAGCGAAATCAGCGTTTGGTTGTAGAGTCCGCTGTGTTTCTCAAGAAGATTAAAAACGAATCAAATCCATCAAGGAGAAGAACAAAATGAGAAGACTTTCCTTTGTCATTGGTGTGCTGCTGATTTCTTTTTCCCAGACAATAGCAGGACCATTGGTAGACAATGGTGACGGAACCATTACGGACACAACGACCAAATTGCGGTGGCAGAAGTGCTCTGCCGGCCAGAATAATGATAGTACATGCAGCGGATCAGCAGTCAGCTACAACTGGAGAGATGCATTGTCCTACTGCAAGAATCTCTCCCTGTCAGGCCGAATCTGGCGCCTTCCTTCTATCAGAGAATGGCGTTCAATCATTGATAGAAGCCGTTCGCCAGCAATAGACCTCACTTTTTTCCCAAATACTACAGTGGGCAGCAGTTATTCAACATCAACGACGAGCCAGGGCAACATAGCAGCTATCTGGGTGATTCTCCCCTCCAGCGGCTCAACGTGTACGAATAGTGTGCAATGTGCGAAGACTGTTCCTTTCTCCGTCCGCTGTGTTTCCACAGGCCCCTAATGCCTCTGCCTCTACTGCGTCGAGCTCGTAAATCATTGCTCGACGCAGTAGAGATGCTTGGGTTGGTCGCAGCTTGAATTGTTCGAGTAATTCTGGCTCATCGAGGTCGCATCGGTGGCATTCGTAGCCCCCCATGCGCTTGATTGAACAGCACTCCCGTCTGTCCAGTTCTGACATCGTTCATCCAAGCTGTCCAGCTGTTCCCAATACCCGCTGCCAATAAACAATCCAGTCCAGGTTGTCTGGGTGCCTGCTCCTATCGGGTTGCTCAACACACCAAACGGAAAAATGCCAGCCGCATTCGTCTTCATGATCGGTTGGTTGTCTGGCCTCAGGTAAGTCACAAAGGGCTGTAAGCTCCAATCTCGATTAGAGAGTCGGGTCGAGCTTGAGCAACTAGAACCGAACAAGCAGGGAAAACGATTTGAATTATCCGCAAGCAGTGCCTTATATAATTTCGAGTAATCTGGCCGCGTAGTATCTGCATTACAGATGGCATCCGCTCCGGCAATGCCGCCCAGGTTTCCTGTGTATGTATTAACCGTGACAAAGATCTTTTTATTCGGCTGCTGCACCATTGCCTGGATCTCGGCAAGGCTTAGCGCTCGGTTGTACAGACGCACCTCGTCGATTTCACCGTTCATATAGTGCCCATCGTCCCGGCGACCGATATAGAGCAGACCGTTTCCAGGTATGATAACGTTCAGGGCTACGGTGCTTGATATCTCATTTCCATCGACGTAGAAGCGCGTTGTGCCACCACTGAAAGTAGCGGCCACATGCGTATAGACGCCTACAGGCAGTGAAAAGGCAGCGCTCGTGGCTCCATCTCCACCATCCCCCCACAGATAAAGCGTCTGACTGCCAGCGGTGTTATAGAGCTCGAACGCAAATCCATCATCACCACTCCGATTCGACACGACCGTATAGATCTCGCCCGAACCCGGCAGTGTCGCCGGCTTAACCCAGGCCATCACCGTCATTGCGCCGCCGGGGTTGTGCACCGTGGAGTTCGGTGCCGACAGGAACTCGCTGCCGGTTCTCATAAAGTCGTACGCGCTGGCGGCAATACCGAAACGATCGGCAACAAGTGAGGGGCTTCCTCCCGATGCGGTGAGCGGCTGATCCCAACCCGAGCTATCCCACCATTCATCATCGGTGCCGTCTGCGCTATCGAGGGCATACCGGGCAATCAGACCCGTCGGAACCTGCGTTGCAAGATAGCGAATCTGGCGATCGGGGAGAGAGGCGTTATAGATGCGAACGCCGTCCATGGCTACACCCTGTGCTGGCCCCAGCGCCCAGGACGTATTCGTCCCTGCATAGAGATTACCATTTGCCGTATTCAATGCGCCTGCGGCAACGGTTCCGATTGATTTTCCATTCAGAAATAAAGTAATGATCGTTGAATTCGCCCTTAAACAGAGATGGCTCCATGTATAAAGCGGCAAACGTTGCCCGCTGGCTACATAGGGATTCGAAGGCACGCCTGCATTGACACCTGTATCGAGGATATTGATCCCAAATCCGTCCGCAAAGCTGCCATAGCTGAGAACGATCTGTGGCGCGGCAAGCGTATACGGCTGAATCCAGCCGCACATCGTTCGCTCAGATGCGCCGAGTGGAAGCCCGGTCGATGGCGAATTCAACGTACCGTTTACACCAAAGCTCATCGCTCCGCTGCCATCGCCGTCCACGCCTGTCGTTGTTGACGTGCCTCCAGATAGGTTCATGCCACTGCGCGACCTATCAGTATTATAGCTACCGCCAACCGTTTCATACAGTCTTACCAGCCCGCCCGTATTGAAGCCGGTCGCCGATTCATAGCACTGCACCGGATCGCAGGAGCTTGCCGCCGTATAGGCCATGCTCTTGCCTCCCGTATCGGTGATGGCGCTATTGCGAATGCGGATCTTATACGTCGCCTCGTACCACATATAGGCCGCATTCGGCGTCACGGTAAGCACGTTGCCGCTTACGCTTAACGATACGGGTACGCAACTCGTAAAGTTGTTGTTAACGGGAATCACCGATGCGCCGCCGGCGTTGACCATCGAGATCTGGATGGCCTGAGAGGCGCATGACGTCGAAGAATTGCTCGATACGGGCAGGTTGATGTTCTTGTTAAAAGTAATCGTGAAGGGGCCGGTGCCTTTATCAAATTCGAGCGTACCGGCATCGGCGTTCACCGAGGTCGAGGTAATCATGGGCGTACAGTCAAGGGCAAGGGCGACGTTTGTCGTGCCCATCGTTCCGCTGGAAGCGGTTACCCAGGAGCAAGATTGATTCGGCGGCGTCGGAGTATTGAAGTTGTAGCTCTGTCCGTTTGCGACAAAGAACGAATAGACGCCGTTTGCGTTAACGGTCGTCGCCGGGTACGCTCCCGCTCCGTCAGGATCAAGCGTGAAGTTGCTCGCAGGTGAAACACCAAAGCCCGTCACCGTAACGTTGATGGCAGGAGCCGGCGTACAGCTTACGGTAACACCAGTTACGTTCGCGCCGGCGACGGTGCCATTGCCGCTTACGGCACATTTCAGCGTGCTGCCCGTCAGTTTCTGCGGATTCGTAATCACGCTGACGTTATACGCCGAGCCGCTATTCACCGCATAGAGAGCGGGGAACACAAAGTTCACAGAGGAGCCGCTTGCCGGAGCCGGAATCGTCATGTTGCTTGCCGGATCGCCGTTCAACTGCAGCACGATATCCTGCGTATAACTGCCGGCCGGATAGCCGATGATCTTTCCGCCGATGGTGAAGCTGTTCGTCACGCACTCGATCTCGATGCCGGTGATGTTACCGGCGAGGTTCATCGAGCCGCCACTGATGCGATCGTTCCAGACCATGCCCATCGCATCGACCGCTCCGCTTGAATCGATCGCTCCGCCTGTATCGCCTTCGTCAATAAAGGAGCATGTCTGCCACAGATTCGTCGGATTCAGGATTCGCAGCGTATAAGTCGTTCCATATGGAATCGCCGTCGATGTGAACGCCGCACCGCTGACGTTGATCGTTTGCGAGTTACCGCCCGTTACGGCGATGCGCAGGTTGCTACCGGCCAATCCGGTAACGGTGCCCTGTATAAAATAGGAATTCTTCGTGCAGTTTACAGGAACGACGATATTGGCCGACGTTACGTTACCCGTCGGTGCTCCGATCACGCAGGTCTGCCCGGATGGCTGAGTATCGATGGCGATGGCATACGTCTCGCCGCTGCGTATCTTCGTCGCAAAGGGGCTCGATACTCCGTTTGCGGTAACGGAGAGCGTCTCGCTACCGGCCGACGTCGCCGGGTAACTCTCAAGCCCCGTCTCAGCCGGATACGTCGGAAATGCGTTTGATAAAACAAGCGTATTGCCGCCCACCAGGCCCGTTACGTTCACGCTGATGGAATAGCGATTCGTCACACAATCGACGGAAATACCGGGAACGAAGTCCGGATAACCTCCCAAATAGGTGTCCGTTCCGCCCGTCACGCTACAGGTCTGATGCGGATTGATGGGCTGCGTACCGACGGTGACGTCATAGTTATTGGATGTTGCGATAAGAGGCGTTTTAAACGCAAAGTCTGTGGCCGAGGCGATGGGACCGTTGATGGTCAGCGGATCGCCGCCGTTATTTAACAGGATGAGTCCCGTTCCCTGAAGGCCGCCCGCAGGCACAGAAACCTTTATCGTTGCCGCATTGGCACAGTTGACCTGAACGCCGCCCACATCGCCGTTTCCAATGGAACCGTTCCCCCCGACGACGGTACAGAGCTGGCTCTGTGCAAGGTCGCCTGGATGCCTGCTTATCGTGACGTTATAAACCGTATCGGTGCGCAATCGGCGCGGGAAAACGAAATCACTTGCAGGAGCGTCAAGCGTTACCGTATCGCCGTTATTAGTCAGGATCAGTCCGTTCATTGCCAGTCCGCTCACGGCGCCCGACACGGAATACAATGGAGGATTGATCGCGTCAAAAAGGAAGAACTCAGGAAGCTGGTCGGTCAGATTCTTGCTGCACGAGAAAGCAAAGAGAAGCGGCAGGGCCAGCAGGCTCTGTAGAACGGTATTCTGAATGCTCCTTCTATTTCTCATACATACAGCTTCCAATATTATTGGTTGACAAATCGCGCCACTGGCTGCAGCCAACTGAAAAAACAAAAGATGCTGCATTTTTTTTCAAAAAGCTTGCAGAAAATTCAAGAGACGGAACAGAAAAAGGAAAAGCAGACGATCGAAAGGTAAGGCTTGTCTGTATAACTATCTCAACATCTGGTCGTTAATGAGACGGCTATACAGACAGGTAAGGCGGGGCTGGACCGTACTCCAGACGCTTCGGTTAAATATGTATCGCCTGTCCGATTGCTTCGGCCGCCGCCTCCATGATGCCCTCAGATAAAGTCGGATGCGCATGGATTGTGCGAGCAAGCGTATCGGCCAGCAGCTCGCCTTCGGCGGCTACAACGACCTCGCTCAGCATCTCGGTCGCATGAGATCCGATGATATGGATGCCGAGCAGGCGATGATAGGCCTTATCGACGACGACCTTGACGAACCCCTCACTTTCGCCAGACGCCCGTGCCCGACCCAGCGCCCGGAACGGAAAACGTCCGACAAGCACGTCATAGCCTCTTTCCTTCGCTTTCTTCTCAGTTAACCCGGCCGAGGCGACCTCGGGATGGCAGTAGGTACACGACGGAATCCAATCGTACTTCATGGGCTCGTACTCGATCTCGGGGCCCGTTTTGATGACTCCGCTTTCGCGCAGAGAAAGGTAGACGGCCTCGGCGGCATGGATCGCCTCATGTGAGGCGACGTGAGCGAGCGCCGGGCCCGGGATGCAGTCGCCGATCGCATAGATCGTCGGATTGCTCGACTGAAAGGACCGATTCACACGAATGCGATCGCGATCAAGATCGACGTGCACGGCCTCAAGGTTCAGCCGATCGGTATTAGCCGTGACACCGGCAGCAAGAAGAAGGCGATCAAAGCTTTCGCGTCGCTCTTCGCCGGCCTGATCGGTGAAGACGACGTCGATGCCGCCTTCATGCGACGACGTCTGGCTGATGCGCGCCCCGGTATGGATAACGATGCCGCGGTCCCGGAATGTCTTTGTCAGCAGAGTGCTGATCTCTTCGTCTTCGATGGGCAGGATGGTCGGCAGGGCTTCAAGGATGGTCACCTCACTTCCCATCGAACGATAGAAGTCGGCGTATTCGATGCCGATCGCTCCGGCGCCGACGATGCAGAGGCGAGCCGGCCGCTCTTCAAGCAGCATGGCTTTTCTATAAGAAAGAATCCGATTCTCATCGATCTCGATGCCCGGAAGGCTTCGCGCTCGCGCGCCGACGGCGATGATAAAGCGACGGGCCTCGACGGTTTGATCGCCCTCCCCCTCGCGCGAAACGGAAATATGAGTCGAATCGATGAAGTTCGCATGTCCGCGGATAACGTCTATGTTATTCTTGCGCATGAGATAGTCGACGCCCTTCGACATCTGATCGGCGACGCCTCTCGATCGCTGTATAATGGCGCCGAAATCGGCCTCCGCTCCCTGCACGCGAATGCCCGCCCGATCGGCAAAGCGGATCTTCTCGAACAGATGGGCGCTTTCAAGAAGGGCCTTCGTCGGAATACATCCCCAGTTCAGACAGACGCCGCCCAGGTTCTCGCGTTCCACAACGGCCGTCTTCAGGCCAAGCCTTGCTCCGCGAATCGCGGCAACATAACCACCCGGACCTGCTCCGATAACGACAAGATCGTATTTCGACATGCTTTCCTCCGACGATAGAACCGGTTCCAAAACCCACGAGCGGTCTCCGGGCCGGTTCTTACAGATAGTATAGAAAATTGAGAATTGCCCGTCGGCGTAAATCCATTTTTTCAATCTGTTGCAGAAAAAATACATGTAGCATCTTTCATACAGGCCACATACAGCCTGCATACGGCCAGAAGCGATCCGACAGTCAGGGCGGGCGCTGTAGACCGATGCGCGATTCAGCCTGTGCTCCGGGAGAACTGTGCTTTTACGCTTTTTCTTCGTCCGGTATTTTTTTTGAGTACAATCGATTCAAACGCTACCTACACAGGTATGCGATGGCTTATACCTGTGCTCCTCCTGACGGCCCCTCTTCAAGCGCAGAGCCTTGAAGGCTTGTGGCAATTTTCTTCGGATGGTCGGGCCTGGCAGTCGGTCAGGGTGCCGTCGAACCTGCATGGCATCGTCGCCCCGAAAGAACGCCTGATCCTTCGACGCACGCTTAGCGTCGATACCGACGTAACAGGATGGCGCACGGGCATCGTTTCTGATGCGGCTCGCTTTTTCGCAAACGGTGTGGCGCTTAACGACCCCTCATCGCCGCCCACGTCGTATGATCGCAATCATATCTTGCGCATCGAGCCCGACGGCAGAAGGCTTGAGCTACGAATCGTGTTTCAACCATACTTCTCGCACGAATACGGCCTTCTGCGCGGAGATCCCGCCGTCGGCAACATCGAAGAGTTGCGCGACAGTTACACCATCGAACAGCTGCTTATTCTACTGCTTCCTTTCGTGTTTATGCTCTTATCGTTCTACTATGCCGCGGCCTTCCTGCTTTTTCGAAGCGAGCGATCCGCCATCCCGCTTGCTCTCTTTCTCATGATACTCTCCGTCTATCTTCTGCAACGCAGCGATCTCAAATACTCTTTACACGTCGATCTTCTACAACTGAAGCGCATTGAATATGTTTCGCTGATGCTGCTCCTGCCGACTCTTCTTCTCTTCTTCCATTTTCTTTTCAGGCGCCGCTGTGATCTGCGTCTGCGGTTTCGCAGGGCGATTCGCCGTATAACCTCTTTTACGGCCATCATATGCTCGGCCGCTCTCGTCGCTGCGGCCTTCTGGATTCTTTTTGAAGACGACATCCGCCTGTGGGATCGCTTCAATTCGCAGATCGTGCAGCCTGTGATCTGGCCGCTGCTTTTTCTTGTGATGGCGGTGCGGCTGATCGAGAACTGGCGCATCGGACGTCCGCTTATCATCGGCATCCTCATCGCTCTTACCGGAACGCTGCTTGATATAGCGAACCATCAGGAATGGATCAACACGCCACCGGCGGCGCCCGTTTCTCTGCTGGCCTTCGTCGGCGGGCTCGCTCTTTCGCAGGTCGAAAAATCGGTGCAGACTCGCAGAGAGCTTTCGCAGCTCAACGCCGACCTGGAGCGTCGCGTCGATCATCGTACGCGAGAGTATAAGAGAAGCCTTGCAGAGATCCGTACGTTAAAAGAACAGCAGGACGGAGATTATTATCTCACGTCGCTTGTGCTGCGACCGTTAAGCTGTCGCAATACGACGGGCCGGAACAGCCGCATGACATGGTCTTCGTTTACAAAACAGAAAAAGAGCTTCGCCTTTCGACACAACAGATCCGAGCTGGGTGGCGATATCAATATCGTCGAAACGGTGCGCCTTCGCGGACGCGAATACGTTGCCTTCTTGAATGCCGATGCGATGGGCAAGTCCATTCAGGGAGCGGGCGGCGCCGTCGTCATCGGCACCGTTCTTGGAGCGAGTCTGAGCCGCACAAAACGCCTGCCCGAGCTCTCTGCGTTATACCCCGAGGAGTGGCTGCGCAGATGCTACGAAGATCTGCAGAACGTCTTCTATTCGTTTAACGGCTCAATGATGGCATCGGCCGTACTGGGGCTCATCGATACGACGGCCGGATGCCTGTACCACTGGAACGCCGAGCATCCGCCTCTTGTTCTTGTTCGCGCCGGCACCGCCGACTATATTCATCCGTCTGGGATGCTCTATCGTCTTGGAGCCCCTCTGCCCGAACAGGAGCTGCGCGTGCACGTGTGTTCGCTTCGGCCGGGCGATGTGCTGTATGCAGGTACGGATGGGCGAGACGATCTTTCTATAGACGGTCGTATAGAATCTGATAGCGGTCGCTTTCTTCAAATCGTTACCGAACACGAAAACAGCAAGGCCGAGCTTTCGGCTCTGGTCGAACGCCTCGAAACGTTCGGCGCTCTCAGCGATGATCTTGCGCTTCTGCGTTTTGCCTTCACGGGCAAACAGCGCAGCCTTCCGGGAGTTCTGCGCCGGCAAGCGGCAACGCTGCTGCGTGAAAGACGCTGGAAGGAATCGCTGCCGACGCTCGAAAGCTATATCGAGCTGAACCCATCGGATGAACGATCGTTGCGAGTAGGCGTGCGCATCGCCCGTCGTCTCGGACATCCCCTGGCCGAGCGCTGGATTCGACGTCTGCGGCTGCGAGATTCGACGTCGTGAAAAGGAATGACGTCCTGATAAGCGACTTTTCTTCTGTACTTTATGGACGCATTCATTGGATGGTGGCAGGAGCTGCCCACGCATATGGATCCGGTGCTTTTCTCGATCGGCTCCTTTGAACTGAAGTATTACGGATTGATGTATCTCGTCGCCTTTGTGCTGACCTATGTGCTCGCTCTCTATCGCACGAGAACGGAGTCGCGCTTCCCCTACAATTCGGATTTTCTGCAATCCTTCCTTACCTATCAGGTGCTCGGCGTCATCATCGGCGGTCGCGTCGGCTATGTAATTTTTTACAATCTGCCGTATTACCTTTCGCACCCTCTTGAGGCCTTTCTTCCGATCGCGATGGGCCCCGGCGGTATCGAGTTTCGCGGATTCGCCGGCATGTCGTACCACGGCGGCCTTCTGGGCGTTATTGTGGCCGGGTATCTCTTTACGAGAAAGTACAAGGTCTCGTTCGGAAACCTTGCCGACCTCTTCGCTCCGGTCGTACCGCTCGGTTATACATTCGGTCGTCTGGGGAACTTCATCAACGGAGAACTCTGGGGCCGCACGACGGAGTCGGCGATCGGCATGATCTTTCCTGACGCCCCGGGCCTTGATCTGCGTCATGCCTCGCAGCTTTACGAAGGATTCTTCGAAGGCATCGTGCTCTTTTTGATTCTCTGGTCGATTCGACGTCGGGCCTTCCCCGAAGGTTCGATGATGCCGTTCTATATCTTCGGTTACGGCTTCTTTCGCTTCTTCATCGAGTTCTACAGAGAGCCCGACGAGCATCTGGGCTTCGTCCTTTTTTCGTTGTCGATGGGGCAGCTGCTCTGTATTGCCATGATGATCGCAGCGATAGCCATCTTCATCTGGATGAAAAAGAACAATCCGATTCCCGATATCGCTCCGGTGAAGGCCGACAGGAAGAAGTAAATGCAGCGGCGATTCAGTCGCTTTGCCGATACCGTTCTCGGTGAGCCGGGCATCTTCCGGCTCATGGACGATCTCGACGCGGCGCTAACAGGATCGCAAAAACTGCATATGCTCGGCGGCGGCAATCCGGGTAACGTCGGGCCCGTTAGCGAGTATTTCAGAAGGGCCTTTCTTCGTATCGGTGAAAGCGCCGAACACTTTGCCCGCGTCGCCGGCCGCTATGACGGGCCGGCAGGCAACACGCAGTTTCGCAAGGCGTTTTCGACAAGCCTGAGCGCCATGTACGGCTGGTCGTTAACTGAATCAAACGTAGTGCTCACACAGGGCAGTCAGAACGCCTTTTTTCTTCTGCTCAATCTTTTCAGCGGTCCTTTTCCCGACGGCCGGGGCCGTAAGATCCTCTTCGCCCTGTCGCCCGAGTACATCGGCTACGAGAACTCCGGGCTGCATGAAAACTCTCTTCTCGCCGTCCCTTCGAAAAAAATACCTCTTGGCGACGGCTTCTTCCGTTATACAATCGATATCGAGCGAATAACGCAGGCGTTACAGACAGGCGATATCGGAGCCATCTGCATATCACGTCCGTCGAACCCCACAGGCGGTATGCTTGAAGACGACGAGATGAAGAATCTTTCGTCTCTGGCCCGGCAGTTCGACGTACCTTTAATCGTCGACGGAGCCTATGGCGACCCTATGCCCGGCGTTGTCTACGGCAATGGTCGACCCTACTACGACGATAATACGATCTTTGTTTTGAGTCTTTCAAAGACGGGACTGCCGGGCATTCGCACGGGTATCATACTGGCACCGGCCGATGTATGTTCCGTTCTTGAACGCATCCAAGCCGTGCAGCATCTTGCTCCTGGCGGATTGGGCCCTGCCCTCGTTCAGGAGGGCATTACCGATGGTTCGTTCTTCAAACTGTGTAAAGATCATCTGCCCGTTTTTTACAGAGAAAGGCAGCGGCTCGCCATCGACACCCTATTCAATGAACTGGAGCCCGACAGGGACGTTCAGATCCACCGGCCCGATGGGGCCTTTTTCCTGTGGGCGGTATTCCCAAGGTTAACCATTTCCACTTCAGAACTCTATCTCGACTTAAAGAAGGCCGGAGTACTCGTCGTCCCTGGAAGCTATTACTATCCGGGTCTGCCCGATGACGATCGTCTATCGCCCGAGTGGGAAGGCCAGCGCTCGATTCGCATCAGCTACAGTCAGGACCTTTCGACGATTCAAGAGGGCCTTTCGATTCTCTGTCAGGTCGTTCGCGAGAAGAATTCAAGGGCCTGATGCTCGGGAACGGGCGGGCTGCAATAATATCCCTGTATGCGGTCGCATCCGAGATCGGTCAGCACGCTTAACTGTCCTTCGGTTTCGACGCCTTCGGCGACGACGGTTAACTCAAGCGATTTCGCCATGCCGACGATCGACGCAAGCAGCCCGCGCTGACGCCGGTCCGTATCGATATGCTCGATAAAGGATCGGTCGATCTTCAGGCAATCCAGGGGAAATTCTTGTAGATACTTCAGGGATGAATAGCCCGTTCCAAAATCGTCGAGAGAGATAAGGAATCCTTCTTTGCGCAGTTGCAGAAGCACGTCCATCGTCGACGGAGTCATTTGCATGGCGATACTTTCCGTAATCTCAAGCTCTATCGAATGCGGCGGAATTCGATACCGATCACGCAGATCCATAACGTCGCTCAGAAAGTTCTTCTGATAAAACTGACGGCCCGATATATTCACGGAGAGCTTAAAGGCCTCTTTGCCCTGTTCCCGCCATCGCGCAACGGTAGCGAACGCATCTCGTAAAACGGTCGCACCAAGCGGCAGGATCATTCCCGTCTCTTCGGCGATGGGAATGAAAAGTCCCGGAGAGATCATCCCCTTCTGAGGGTGATTCCAGCGTGCGAGACTTTCAAAACCGGCAAGCGAGCCGGTGGTCAGATCGATCTGCGGTTGAAAGAAGAGCTGAAATTGATTCTCGCGAAGAGCCCGACGCATCTCATTTTCAAGAAGAAGACGCTCGTGGCTGTAGACGTTTTGATCGGGATTATAAAAGACGAAGCAATTACGCCCCATCTCCTTTGCTCTATAAAGGGCGACGTCGGCATTCTTGATCAACGTCTCGGCATCAGCTCCGTCTTGCGGAAAGACGGCGACTCCGATCGACGTCGGAATATGCAGTTCATGTCCTTCGATCTCAAAGGGCTCGGCCATGAGTTCGATGATACGCTCCACCGTATGCATGATCTGTTCACCGTCTGAAAGGCCAGGCAGAAGTAAAACGAATTCATCACCTCCCGTGCGAGAAACCGTATCGTACTCGCGCAGAGAGGTTAACAGTCGATCGGCGGTGCGTTTCAAGAGACGATCGCCGATCGTATGGCCAAGAGTGTCATTGATGGATTTGAATCGATCAAGGTCGAGAAAAAGAACGGCGACCAGCTCCTGAGTGCGGCGAGCGCGAGAGATCGCCGAATACAGGCGATCGAGAAGAAGCGATCGGTTCGGCAATCCCGTCAGCGGATCGTGAAAGGCCTGGTGAAGGATGGCCTCTTCGGCCTTCTTTCGAACCGATATATCTTCGGCCATACCGATCAAAAGAGGCCTCTGTCCCGGAACATCGGGAAGCCGGGCCACATGCACGCGAACCCACAGGGGCTCGTCGCCTTGCTTTATATAGCGCTTCTCAAGGGAGTAGGACGGTATCTCGCCGCGCGAAAGGGCCCGGACCAGCACCATCTCTTCTTCGATATCTTCAGGATGCGTGAAACGCGAAAGATGCGTTCCAGGTAGCTCATCTGGCGGAAGGTCGACCAGACGCGAAAAAGCGGCGTTCGCTTCCTGAATAACGCCGTCCTCAGACGCGACGGCGATACCGAGAGGAGCGCGATCGATGACCATGGCCAGTCTCTCGCGACTGGAACGCAGCTCCTCTTCAAGGCGTATGCTCTCGGTTAAGTCTCTATCCGTTGAAATGAACCACTCGATCTCGTCTCTTTCATTCGTGATGGGCGCGATAATCTTCTCGCAGATAAGCAGAGATCCATCGCGGTGACGATTCTTCAGTATACCCCGGTACACCTTACCTGAAAGGATCGTCTGCCATAGATCATGATAGAAGGCAGCGTCATGCTCCCCTGACTGCAAGAAAGAGGGCGAACGACCGATCACCTCTTCGGCGCGATAACCGGTCATCTCTTCAAAGGCCTGATTGACGTAGACAAGTTCGCCGGCCGCATCGGTGATCATGTAGCTGATACCCGATTGGTCGACTACGGGGGCAAATACCCGAAAGAGACGAAAAAGCTGATCTTCTTCTTGCTGCATAACGAATGAGACAGCCTGTTATTTCATCAGACCAGATCGCGCTGTAAAGCCCTTTTCTATTCGTTTACTTTCGCTACACCGCCTCTGCTTGTTCCTGACGGGAAAAAAACTCGGATCATCACAGTCGAATCACGTCGACAGCGACATGCAGGGAGGGACGTCCTCCGCCGAAGACGATTCCTCGCATCGGTGAGACGTCGGTAAAATCACGCCCGACAGCCGTTTCGATATATTCATCAGTCCGTGCCTTTCCATTCGTCGGATCAAAATCAAACCAGCCCTGCCCCGGCGCATAGATCGAGCACCAGGCATGCGTTGCATCGGCGCCAAGAAGACGCTGCTGACCCGGTGCCGGACGCGTCTCGATATAACCGCTTACATAACGAGCGGGAATTCCCGCTGACCGACAACAGGCGATCATCAGATGAGCGAAATCCTGGCAGACACCGGCGCGAAGGCGCAGCGTCTCGGGAACCGATGTGTGAATGGAAGTCACGCCGGGTTTATACTGGAAACTCCGACGTATGTACCGGCTCATCTCAAGACAACCGGCAAGCACGCCTTCGCGAAAGAACGGACGGGCAAATCGTGCCAGTGCACGACGGACGGGAACAAGCGGCGACGGAAGCAGGAACTCGCACAACTCCGCGTCATCATAAAGCCCTTCATATTCGCCGGGGTAACTCTCGCGCACAGCCGGCGAAACCGGCGCCGTACGAACAAGACTGCGCGAATGTATCGTCAACGATCTGTGCTCTTCCATGACGGAGAAATGATATCGCTCGTTGCCGTGGAAATCGCGCCTCATCGCAATGTCAGACGGGCGAGGAAGGATTTCCAGCTCGGACGAAAGGCAGAGCTGGCCGTTCCGGTGCGCAGGGCGGATAACGGCCACATTGTAACATCGAGCGACGGTTTCGGAATACTCATAACGCGTTCTGTGATCGATACGAAATTCAGCCATCGCGAAACTCCACTGACATGGGACGTTCGCCGGCAGGAAAGTAAATCGTCGCAATACGGTCGGCAAGTTGTTCGATCTGAAGCTGTAGCGTCTGCAATGCGGCAAGCATGGTCGCCCGATCCTCCGTCGATGTCATCGGCAAACTAAGACGTTCAGCCATCTGATCAAGAGCAGAACGGGCAAGCCCGGCGGCCGGAAGGCGCAGGACGCACTCATGAATCCGCTGCAACTGCCAGATCAGCGATCGCGGGCTCCTCTCCTCAAAAAGAAGAAGCCTCAACACGGAATCCAGATCGATGACATTACCGAACCTTCGGCGATAGGTTATACGCAGGTCGCCGGCATTCAAAACGACCGAAGGTAGAGCCTCCTCCTTTTCATAGGAAAGAAGCTGTGCACACATCAAGAGGATCTGCAGCGCTCGCTCAATCCTCGAACCGACGTCGATAAAGGTCCAGCCGTCCTCTCGCGTCATTCCCTCTCGCAGAAGCCCCGACAGAGAGCCCAGAAGGATAATGCGATCCTGCACGAGCGAAAAAAGCGCCTCGCTGCCGCGCTGCTCGGGGTTAACGCGAAGACGGGCAATGACGGTACGAGCGTCATCCGAAAGATAGGATCGCAACGACCTACAGGTATTCAGGAAGGCCCGGTGTATCCAGGCCGGCCCCTGCTTCCACTGTCCGTCGCCCGTATAAATCCTCTGCAGATACTCAGATGAGGGCGGATGCGCCGGCGCTTCCGTATAACGCAACAGCAGAGCGAATACCGAGACGGCCTCGTCTGAGCCGAGATCTCCATTCTCATACTTGAGAACGGTGCGCCCGACTTCGCGAAACAGCCGGCTGGCATTCTCTGATCGCTCTGCATAACGTCCCATCCAGAAGAAGTCATCGGCGATTCGGTTGGGAATACGATTCTCGCGCCTGATTCGAGCCTCGGGCACGCTCTCCCCGAGAAGAGTGATGGCCCGAACCGGCTCGTCCGAAAGAATCCACAGATCCTTGCTTGCAGCCCCGCTCTGATTGGTGACGGCTCGCGAACTCAGATCGCTCGAAACCCTTACAAGTCCTCCGGGCATCACGCGAAATCCCGATTCCCCTGCCGTCGTGAAAAGACGAAACAGCGATCGAGCGGGCATGATCCGTGAATCATGAAAAACCGGCGAAGTAGAGCCTGGAAGAATTCGCTGCGCCACATATCGCTGCGGGCAGGTACGGATCTCTCGCAGAGAGAATTCCATATCCTCCGGGAATACGGGAGGGATCGTTCGGTCAGAAGACTTCACAACGTAATCACCGGGATTCTCGAAAAAGCGAGATCTATGTGCGGCATCGCCCAGCCATAGCGTCTCGGCATTCGGCAGAATCAAATCCTCCTTGAAGAAGAACCGGCACATACGATTGAGATAAGGAAAAATATATCGGTCTTCAAGAACGGCTGAACCTACCGGATTCGCACAGCGTACATGTCCCGCCCGGATCGCCTCAAGAAGCCCCGGTACGCCCAGCAGCGAGTCTCCGCGCAATTCCGTAGCGTCCAGATACTGATCTTCAACACGACGGAAAAGAACGTCGACCTGTTCGAGACCGTTAACCGTCCTCATGAAAAGATGCTGGTCTCTAACGATTAAATCCTCTCCCTGGACAAGCGGAAAATTCAGATACCCTGAAAGATAGGCATGCTCGAAATAAGTCTCGTTCTGCGGACCGGGCGTAAGCAGCGCAACAGATGGAGTATCGAGCGAATCACTGCGCCGACCGGGATTCTGTAAACTCGCCTTCAACGATCGAAAGTAGCCCGCCACCCGATGGACGTTGCTTTCACGATAGAGGCCGGCGAGTACCCGACTGAGAACGATGCGGTTTTCAAGCGCATATCCCGAACCTGACGGAGCCTGAATGCGGTCAGCCAGAACCTCGAAATCTCCCGCCCTGTTGCGCGCAAGATCGCTTGCAAAAAAGAAAAGCGCCGGTTCGTCAGGGACAAGCATTCCATCGGCAGGACGCAGAAACCCGGGAGCCGAGAGGACCGCGGCGGGAGGAATCACTCCTTCTTTCAGCAACCTTCTCTCACCGTAAAGATCGCGCACGATGCGCTCGAAAAGCTCGGCTCTCTGTAAGAGTCCGCGCTCAAGCTTCATCCATTCATCGTTGCGCATAACGACGGGAAATAGATCAAGCTGCCAGGGACGCTCACCGCCGCGATCGTAAATAGTATAGGTTACGTCGTTCTCGCGAAGCAGCTGCTCCGCCTGCTCTTTTCTATGTTGCAGCTCAGGCATGCCCATACTCGAAAACGCTTCGACGATCGGCGCGCTGGCCTCTCGAACATGGCCGTCCGGTAAGACAACCTCATCATACATACCGCTCACAGGGCGATACTGAAGGCGATCCACGATCATACATCCCGCCGCAGATCAAGCGTCGTCGGATAACGCAAGTCGATACGCTCGCTATATCCGTGCAGCTGGACGGAATGCACGCCGGCGCTGAAGCGGCCGGAATCCAGACGACAACCCGAAACGACTCTGCGATTCCACAGGTCGTAGATATCGAAGTGCAGCGCAGAGGCACGGTCGTAGCGAACGCCCGCAACGGCATGACCGCGCTCCTCTACCGAAATCAGCGGAACGCGAAGGGAGTTACAGAGAAGAACGTACCGATTCTCCCTTAAGGCCTGCACTCTAACCTCAAGGCGTCCCGAATTCGCCGAATGCAGGCACGGCTCTAACGCTTCGCGAAAAGATAGAGTCATTTCTTCGAACACCATCTCGCCTAACATCGGATACCTTCGATCAATAAGGGACGAGAACATTCCGGCATTCAGGGTGATTCCGAGTCGACTTAGCGTTTCGAGAATATCTTTCAGGTCCTGAGATGCGAAAAAAGGTAAAAGCGATCGATCATAGAGATCATCAGAGGATTGAAACCCATCCGATTCGTCATTCAGAAGAAGAACCAATACGGCGAGCATCAACAATCGCTGTAGTTGTGCCTCAACAGGCGTAAGGGCCGCACAGAGATCCTGCTCGATATACCCCGCATCGCCTGCACCGAAAAGACGATCAAGACGGACCCAGCCCGCGTTCAAAGCGGGTAAAAATTCACCGTAAAGAGCCTCAAGCGAGGCGGCCTCCGCTCTCTTCGCCCTCGCCGTCAGAATGACTAACTCCTGAATCCACAGAGGATGCAGCTCTCCGGGAAGAAACGAGGCCGATGTCGGGCCTGGACGATCCGCTCTCAAAAGATAAGACAGCGCAGGACGACTCTGCCAGAACCCGATCCATAAGGCGAGCAGATCCTTCTTCTGTAAAAACGGACTTTCTTCGCGAGTCGCAGCGCCGATACGCAGACGATGCGGCCCGGGCATCGGAGCCAGTCCTTCCCGCTCTAAGAGAGAAAAGAGAGCGGCGGTTTTTTTCGCCGCATCGGAAAGCCCGAGGAAAAATGGCGTCGCTATTTCAAGCCGACCCTCGCTCTCGAAAATGCCGAACCCTTTCTCTTCAATTGAATCGGAAGAGGAACCGGAAGAGTGCACAAACATGCCCCGTTCCTCCTGTCGGAATTCTCCTTCAGGCAAGAAGAAATCCCGGATCATCGTCGCTATTCGATTCACGTCTCCATCAGCAAAAGAAAAAGTCGATGCCGTCTGTATACGAAAGCCGGATCGACGAAGGCGGCGTTCAAGGTCCTCGGTCACCTGGTCAAGAGTTCGATCGATCTCACGCCCGCCTTCTGCGGCGCTTCCTTGCAAACGTTTCAGCTCATAATATTCGCTGAAGTCTGCGCTATCCAGAAGTTCCTTCTCAAACGGCAACGCCTCTTCTGGATGCAGGCAGCTGGACAGAGCAACGTAAGAATCGCCCGTCCAGCGATTGAGGGCAGGATCAAGGCCCAACCAACCCGCCTCGGGATGAAAGATATCAATCCAGGCCCGAAGCTCAGCCTTCGAATTCTCGGTATCGAAACAATAACCGGAAACGAAGCGACACGGAAGACCGCACTTACGCAGCATGGCCAGTACAAGCAGAGCAATCTCTGAAGCCGATGCCTTTCCATCAGCGGCGATCTCTGCAAGATTTCGTATGCCGGGCCGCAACGGCAAAAATAACCGCATGCGCTCGCGCAAAAGTTGCGCACATTCACGCGGGAATTCAGGGTCAACGCACGGAAGCGAGATATCGTCCATCCATTCGGCGATCAGATCGGGTAACGCCTCTCCTATGACGGCCGATCCGAGTAATGGATCGGTCTTTTTTATCGTCCGGAACGCCCGCCTGCTCGCATCAAAGTCCTTAAATGGATCGACGTCCTCAACGCCTGCCACATCAAGAAGCAGGTCTACGGTTAACTGAAGTTCGGGCATCTGCTGTGCAAAATCGACACGAAGAATCGGATTCCCCTCGGCATCCGTATGTCTGTGCAGTCTGGACGGGGCCGGCTTTATATCGATGGCCTGCGAAAGGATGTTACGACTTGTAGCAAGCGGCAGGAGCCTGAATGTGGCTCCCGGAACATCGTGAATCCGATCGAAACGAAAAAAGACACGGTGCGTGAAGGCGTAACGAATTCCCATGTCACTGATTCCGAAAAAAACGCTCTTCGATCGACAGGCCCAGTCGATTCAGGCGAATCTGGATTTCATCAAGGTACTCATGCATTCCCGTTTGCAGTATCTCCTCCATTCGAGCGTGATCGAGATCAGAAAGAAACTGCCTGACCATCGCCGTCGGCGTCGATGCATCTTCACCGACCCACGGTAGAGTGTCGCGTATCTCCTGAACGCAATGCCGCACGGAACGCGGAAAGTTGCGGTCGAAGAGCAAGAATTGTACGACGAAAGCGGGCGAAACTTTAGAGAAAGAACGGTTAAACATCTCATGGGCGCTGGCAGATCGCAGCACCCACATCCATTGCACGAGATCGAGCGAGCTTCCCACATCGGCCGGTCCCGGCAGAAGAATGAAGTATTTCATATCGAGAATACGCGTCGTCTTGTCGGCTCGCTCGATATAACGACCGAGCATGGTAAAATGCCATACCTCGTCGTGAGAAAGAGTCGCATCGGCCGTTCCATAAAAAAGCAGGCAGGACTTCCGCACCTCTCGCAGAATCTCGACGAAGGCATCCATCGCATGTTCCGAAGGCATCTTGATTTCGCGCAGGCGCAGATAGAATTCGTTCAGCACCTCCCACATATCGGTGGAAATGTCTTCGCGAATCGTGCGGGCGTTCTCGCGTGCCCGGGCGACGCACGAAACGACGGAGTTCGGGTTCTCACGATCGAAGACGAGAAAGCGAAGAACGTCCGGGCGCTCTTTAGACGGAAAACGAGAGGCGAAGGCGGCGGCATCACCCGTCGTCTCGACAAGCGGAAACCACTGCCTGAGAAGCGGATCTTCGACCTCAAGCCCTTCCTGGAAATTTACGTCGATAAAGCGGGCATAGTTTTCGGCCCGCTCGATATAGCGACTCATCCAGTAAACGTTCTCGGCGACGCGACTCAGCATGCCACGTCTCCGGAAATCACCCATGTGTCCTTCGTTCCGCCGCCCTGCGACGAATTCACGACAAGCGATCCCCGGCGTAACGCGACGCGGGTCAGTCCGCCCGGCATCACATAGATATCGTCGCCATAGAGAATATAAGGACGGAAGTCCACATGCCTTCCTTCAAGCCCGCCATCGACAAGCGTCGGGATACGCGAAAGCGCCAGCACGGGCTGAGCGATATAATGCTTCGGATCGCTTTTCACCTTCTCTTTAAAATCGGCGATTTCAGCAGCGCTGGCCTGCGGTCCGATGAGCATGCCGTATCCGCCCGCCCCGTCCGTCGTCTTCACGACGAGCTCAGAGATATGCTCGAGTACGTAGGCAAGATCCTTCTCCCTGTAGCAGAGATAGGTCGGAACGTTCGCCAGTATCGGCTCTTCATTAAGGTAGTAACGAATGATGTCGGGCACAAAGGCATAGATAGCCTTGTCGTCGGCCACACCGGCGCCAGGTGCGTTCGCCAGGGTTATGCGTCCCTTTTTCCAGAGCTCAAAGATGCCTTTTACGCCAAGTATGGAATCGGGACGGAACGCTTCGGGGTCAAGAAAGCGATCATCGATACGACGATAGATCACATCAATGGGCTTGAGCCCTTTCGTCGTCTTCATAAAAAGGCGATCGTCGCGAACGATCAGGTCGGGGCCTTCGACGAGCGAAATGCCCATCTTACGGGCCAGAAACGAATGCTCGTAGTAGGCGGAGTTAAAAGGCCCGGGCGTCATGACGGCCATGCCGGCATCAGACATCGTCGAAAACGAGGCCAGCATGTTTCGCAGTCGCTGCGGATAATCGAGAATCGGGCGGATGCTCAGTCGATCGCTCAGTTCGGGTAACGTCCGCTGTAATATCTCGCGGTTCTCAAGCACATAAGAGACGCCCGACGGACAGCGCAGGTTATCCTCAAGCACTCGAAAGACGCCCTCACCGTCTCGCACGAGGTCGACGCCGGTGATATGCACCCAGACGCCTTTGGGCGGCACAACGCCCTCGCACTGCGGCAGATAACCGCTGCTCGAATAGACGGCCTCTTCGGGGACGACTCCGTCTTTCAGAATCTTTTTCTCATTATAGATGTCGGTAATGAAAAGGTTGAGCGCCATAATACGCTGCTTCAATCCCCGCTCGATACTGCTCCATTCGTCGGAACGAATGATTCGCGGAATGATGTCGAAGGGGATGATGCGCTCCTGATCGGCCGGGTCGCCATACACCTGAAAGGTAATGCCGCGGTTAAAGTAGCTTCGCTCGGCCGTGCTCTTGCGGCGACGCAGCTCCTCGGTGCTCAAGAAATCCATCTTTTCTTTAAAAAGACGGTAGGAGGGCCGTATCTGGCCCGACTCCAGAAACATCTCGTCATAGAAGGATTCGGTTTTGTATTCGGTTAGCATGGCGCACCTCTGCCTCGAATACAGAGCAAAAGTGGTGCCAGGCAAATCTGCACAATCTGTCAGCAGAAGGCAGTTATCCGCCGAAACCGGACACGCAGGCGAAGCACCTTGCCCTTTTTTCAGGCAGATGCCGGCCCATCGACGAAGAGCTGCTCGAAAAAGGACCCCATCTGGCGCTCTTCGTCCACAAAGTGCATCTCGAGAATCCAGAACCGATGTTTACCGTTACGCATCGATCGAAGCGGATGCGGGTTCTCAGCACAGATGTACTGCACATCGTCCGACCCGTGCCACTTCACATGCGGAAAGGCGTCAACGAGATGCCCGGCGATGCGATTCCCGAACTGCCAGCCCGACTGTCGGGCGAGTTCGCAGGCTAAGGCAAAAAGCTCTGCTCCGGTTATCAGCGGATTTGCTCGAAAGGCCTCGGCGCAGCGATGCCAGGCCTGCTCGGTGTCGCTCTTTAGCCGGTGCTTTCGCTCATCGCCGCCGAAGACGTAGGTGCGACCCACATCGGCCTCGAATTCGATTTCGCCCTCAGCGGTGCGCTCGGCAAAAACGGGGCCCAGATCTATCCATGCGATGTCATCCTCCTGGATCACTCGATCGGGAGGGTTATGATCGTAGGGCAGGACGGAGTTCGGGCCGCTACGAACGATGCGCTTATGCCAGTAGCGCTGCACGCCCATCTCTGTTCGGGCCAGATCAAAGATGGCCTGCGTCGCCTGCTCTTCGGTCTGGCCCGGTTTAAGAATCTGCCTTTGCTCTATCAAATCGAACAGCCTGATCGCATTCTGTTCCGCTGCGATCAGGCCATGTAGAGTATCAGAAGACGGCACAGGATTTCAGGCCTGCTTCACATCGACCTTCTTCGAAGGCTTCGTAGCGTCGGCCTTCTTCGGAAGCTGAACGGTGAGTATACCGTTTTTGAACGTCGCCTCGACCTTCGAAAAATCCACGGAGTCGGGCAGAGCAATCACACGCTTGAAGGCGCCATAGGCGCTTTCCATAAGATGGACGTCCTCTTTATCGCTCTTCTTCTCGAACTTCTTCTCGCCCTCGATGGTCAGGCGATCGTCGGCAACGGAAACCTCCACGTCTTTTGCCTCAAGGCCCGGAAGCTCGGCCTTCACGATAATCTGTTTTTCATCCTCTGAGACGTTTACGGCAGGCATGAACTTACGCATAAAGGTCTCGGCCTCGCCAAGGCCGCTCTGCATGCGCCCCATCAGCGGAGAAAAGAGTCGGTCCATCTCACGCTGCATGTTGTTAAAGTACTGCTCCATATCGCGTCGCATCAACTCAGAGCGGTCCTTCGCCCATTCGGGAATCAAATCCTTCATACAAATACCTCCCTACAAGCTATACAAGAAATGGTTCTTAACGGATTGCTTTCCCGTTTCTACATCAGAACGCGGGACGGATCAATTTCTTTTTTGCGAGGCAATCAGAATTTTTTTCGGATGCAGAAACGCTCGGTTTTAAGGCACGCAAGCTCCGTCATGCTCGTACGCTCCTACGCTTGTAAAGCCATCGGCGCCGGGGCGTGACGAGCCCCAGCCATCCTCAGCATAAAGGGGACCGGGGTGTCCGCCCTGTGTGAGCAAACAGGGAGAAGAATCCGTAAATCGAAAGTCGTTGCCAGCCGGATTCAAGAATGCCGGAGCAAGTCGGTAGTTCAACGTATAGCCCGCCGCCGTTAGCGCTGCGATAGAACTGAACTCCGATCGATGTCGTCGTGCTTGCTCAGAGCCAGCGACGAAGACGGAAGACCAAATACGTCAGCACCGAAGAGCCGATCATGAGAAACAGAGCGAACGGATAACCAAAGATCCATTCCAGCTCGGGCATAAAACGAAAGTTCATGCCATAAGCGCTTGCGATCAAGGTCGGAGGCATGAAGATGATGGCAAGAACCGAGAAGATCTTGATGATGCGGTTCTGATCGAGATTGATCAGACCGAGCAGAGAATCCTGCAAGTATTCCAGGCGATTGAAGTTGAACTCCGCATGCTGCCGCAGCGATTCGATATCTTTCAGTAGAATCTGCAGACGGGCGTTACAATCAGGCGGGAACCACTCCGAGCGCAGCATGGAGAGCACGACGCGCTCTTTATCGATCACGCTTTCGGTGATGCGCATCGTCATCTCCTGAAGGCGGACGATATTGAGCAGCGACTCATCTTGCAGATTGCGATCGGCCGTTATCGTTCGCGCCGCCTTCGACGTTCGCTTCACGATGCTTTCGAGCAGGTCGGCGTCGAAATCCACGCGAAGCTCGAACAGGGCCACCGCGATATGGAATCCCGTATGATACGGACGCGGATTCAATCGGATACGATGCTGCACCTCTGAAAAGGACCGCAGCTCGGTGAAGCGCGTCGTGATCAGGATGTTGTTTCGTATGATGAAGTTCACGCCGAATGCGTGGTACTCTTCGTCGGACTGATAGAGGAAGTGCGAGTTCATAATGACCTGCTCTTCCATGTCGACGAAGCGCGAGCTCGACTCGATCTCTTCGGTCTGGCTCTGCGGCTGAAAGACCGCACCGCAATACGACGTGAGAAGCGAACGGTCGTCGTCGTCCGGATGGATGATATCTACCCAGAGCACCTTCTCGGGCTCGACAAACTGCAGAATAGAAAGCCTGTCGTCAAAGACGACGCCGGACTCCGACCTGTAGACGACGGTATGGGCCATTCTGCCGTTCTGCCGGCAGAATGCGCCCTGCCAATCCTTTCACGGCTTGCGGAAAAGATAATGGCTGACGAACCATTCGCGGCCGCGGTCGGTTCCGAAGAACTCGGCGACGGCAATAAAGAACAGCCTCCAGCGCACGATCCACGTCAGGGCCTGATCGGCGCCGTAGGTCTCGGCAAAAAGCTCGGTGATGCGCTCTCGATGACGATCCATGTTCTCGAGCCAGTGCTCCGATGTTTGCTGATAGTGCGTGCCGTCCACATGCCACTGGCTCTCGATACGCAGATCTTTCTGAAAGAAAAGAAGCAGATCCTGCGAAGGCATGATTCCGCCGGCGAAGAAATACTTCGACATCCAGTCCGTTTCGTCGCGCACCTCGAACGGATAGCAGAACTCACGATGGACGAAGATATGCACGAAGAGAAGGCCGCCCGGCTTCAGGAATCCGGCCACCTTTTTCATGAGAAGATCGTAGTTGCGCATGTGCTCGAACATCTCGACAGAGACGACGCGATCGAACTTCTCGCGAATCGTGAAGTTGTTCATGTCGGCCGTGATCACCTTCACGTTCTTCAGTTTCAGCTGCCTGCAGCGCCCCTCGATATAACGTCTCTGCGTCCGGGAGTTAGACACGGCCGTAATCTGAACGGAGGGCATCTTCTGCGCCAGATAGAGCGTGAACGATCCCCATCCGCAGCCGAGATCCAGCACCTTCATCTTCTCGCCGATACGGGCCCGCTCGATCGTCAGATCAAGCATACGCCGCTCGGCCTGTTCGAGAGAATCGCCTTTTTCGTAATAGCAGCAGCTGTACTTGCGATGCGGACCGAGCACAAGCTCGAAGAACTCCGTCGGCACCTCATAGTGCTGTTCGTTCGCCTCGCCTGTTTTGATGGCGATCGGGCTGGCTCGCAGCTCTTCCACCGTCTTCATCAGCCGGGCCCGCTGCCGTTCTGCCGTCGGTTCGCTCTCTTCGCGAATCCGCTGTTTATTCAAAAGATGCACGCCCCGGCGAAGCATCCAGTCCGGGATCATATCTTTATTCAATACGCCTTCAAAGTTCATACAGAGAGGACCTCACTAAAATCTATCTCAAGAATGCCTTCTGAAATCGTTAAGCGACTTATGCGTTTCACGGCTTCTTCTTTAAGAAGGGAACAAAGACCGACGTCGTGCGCTGGTATTCTGCATAAGCCTCGCCCTTTGAACGCAGCGCCTGTTCTTCGGTGGCCGGAATGCCCGTTACCCGAAAGATAAAATACGACAGGATGAGAGCCGGCGCGAAGGCAAGCCATCCGAACGGAGCCGTCGCCGCAAAAAGGCCGACGCCAAGCCAGACGACGATCTCAAAGAAATAGTTCGGATGCCTTGAATAATACCAGAGACCTTTATCGCATACCTTTCCGTGATTGGCCGGATCTTTCTTGAAGAGATGCAGCTGCAAGTCGGCCGTCGTCTCGCCCAACCATCCGACCAGGAAGACGACAATGCCCATCCATTCTACGATGTGAATCTCATCCCACCACTCTACGGGCTGCGGATGCACGCCGACGAGAAAATACGGTATGGAAAGCAAGACGACGGTAAGCGCCTGAAACTGATAGAAGGCGAAGAACTTCGCTCCGATATTCGTCTTCCATTTCTCGCGAAGGGCCGTATAACGCCCCTCCTCCGGAGCGCGAAAGATGCGCGTGAAGAAAAGATAGCTGCCAAGACGCCCGGCCCAGAGAAGCGACATCAACGTAATCAGCGACGAACGCAGATCGGTATTGCCCAGATAATAGGTCGAGAGGGCGACGAGAGGAAAGCCGGCCGTCCAGCCCACGTCGACGATGGCCGCATTCTTCAGCGGAAAATGCAGAAGCCAAAGAGCAGACATGAGCAGAAAAACAAGCAATCCGGCGACCAGGATCAGATGGACAAGCACAGAGGTATCGAGCATATACTGAATATACGGGTCGGTCAGAAAAATGTCGAATCTTTTTTGTTAAGATTGGACGATTCTGGGTGAGTGGAAGGAGCGGCGGAAACAGGCTGTGGACGGAAAGCTACGGAAGGCGGGCGAGCGGCTGCCCGTCTGCGAGGCGGTACAGAAGCGGTTCCTGGGGCTCATGCTCCGCCTCGGTGCAGATGACTCCATTTCGAGGGTAGCGTTGACATTGGCCGCCAGCGTGACCCAGTCATTCACTTCAATAAGGGTTCGACCTCTAAGCCGGATTTATCGATTGTTTTGCATTGGTTCTGTTAGAGGGCTGGAGTTACGAACAATGCGACAAGACCGGACTTTCAGTAAGCTGGCAGAGGCACTAGAGCATGGGTGCCTTCGACTAACGAGATCGGGCTCCGGTGGCGCGCGTTATGTCACATTGCGCCCGACGCTGGCAGATCGATGTTCCGATTAAGCCCGACATTGGCAGATTGATCGACCCGTTAAAGCCGGCCCCGGCAGACAGGTGCTGACAGGAGCGGCCCAAGAAGGAAGGTTACCTATTTCCTCTGTCAGGGTTTCGTCCTTTCCAGGAATCCGGGTGTCGGCTGTGGTGAATCACTGCCAGCACAAAGATTTCGTCTGCTGCATATTGATAAAAAATGTGATGATGGAAGCGGTCGAGAGAAAACCGGCGAATATCGTTAAGATGTATGATGCCAGCGTAAGGGAAGCGTCTGAGGAAGCCGAGCGTCCGCTGGAATTCGCCGTAGAACTCCATGCCCAGGCCAGTCCGCTCCTCATCGTAATAGTCAATCGAGCTGTCGATGTCGGCCACGGCCTCTGGATGGAGATTATACTTTAGCATGCTTTGCATGCAGCCGCGCTTCAATACTGGCAAGGGCCTGATCGCCATCAAGCCACTGAGCCTTGCCGGTTTCAATTGCACTCAGCCTTCTCTTCAATTCCGTATTGATGGCCTCTTCGAGCACCGGGTCCATGGGCTTCCGCAAAGATTCGGAGAGGAAACCAATCAGGTTGAGTCTTTCTTCTTCTGTGAGCGCAGACGCATCTGCTTCTACTTCTGCCAGTGTTCGTGCCATAGCTGTTCCCTCACTCTGAGGCAAATATATGCATCAGCGGGGTGATTTCAAGTTTTTTCCTCCGGCTCCAGAAGCACTCTGAATCGTACCGGATTTTTCGGACACCCCATCAGCCCACTTTTTTACTTTCAAATGCCTCCGGCGAGAGATAGCCCAGATAACTGTGGCTCCTCTTCCGGTTATAAAAGACTTCGATGTAATCGAATATCTCGCACTTCGCTTCCTCTTGATTCGCGAAGACCTATCTGTCCAGCTCATTCTTCATCTGATATGAGCCCCGAACAGACATATTGCCGGGAGCGACTGTTTGATCCTTAACGGGAGGGCTGGAGGCCGGACTACTGAGGCCTTCGACTAACGAGATCGGGCCTCTGGGGGCGCGCGTTATGTGACATTGCGGCCGACACTGGCACTTTGATGTTCAGATTAAGCCTGACACTGGCAGATGCTTCTTTTGTTAAGACTGTAACTGGCAGCCGAATACCCCGCTTCCGCCCTCACGGTCAGCTCTACGGTCTTTCTCCCGACGACGTTCTCGCAGGAAAGATGCCTGAGAAGCATCTCTTTAGCGAGAAGATTAAGCGAGCAAGAGGGAATCGATCTGAAATCAATCGAAGTCAGGTCTAAGGACTCTGTTAAGAGCCCTGACAAGTCGTTAACTGACAGCAAAGCGCCGACATCGAGAGAGATTTCCGTAGTGTGCGTCCCGCTCACGCCGCCACTTACTTTGCGTCGGGCTGTCCGGATTTCCGGACCGACTTATTTCATTTCCACACGCAAGCGTACTGGGCTTATGGTAGCCGCATAGCATTAAGCTGTCCTCCGGGGTGACTGCTTTGTCCGGTACGATTCTGGTCGAGCAATCAACAAGTAATTTTCATTATCGAATACAGACAACGCAACCGTTTCTATCAAATCCGGTCGCTCCAAGAGCAAAGGGACCATGGTGTGTTCATCCATCCCTACCATGCCTTGCTCAACATGGAAGAAAACCAAAAGGAAAAACCACGACTCCTCAATCAAGGAGACCATTTTCATGATTGCTTCATGCTCATTATTCGCTCCGAATAATAAATGATAGATTCCACCATTCACTTTAACAGGCAACCCGCACAATGGATCACTCAGCCCGATAGAGTCCCGAATAGGATCTTCAATAAGACAACAATCTCCGCCCTCCAAATGCTCATGGATCATACTAGCCAAACGACTCAGTGATCTTTCGCGACAGAAACGACCACCGATTCTCAGGTCTGCTAAATCAGTCATTGCGGTATCCACCTCATTAATACAAAACTGGATATCCCATTCCAAAATATCCAAACTGCGAACAAGGCCTGCAAGAAGCTTCCCACCTCTCAGAACATCATCCATGTAATCCTGTACAAGTGCTTTCCGAATTATCATTTTGGCGTAACCTCTCCATTGGGTTTAATTCGCCACCACTTACCCGACGGGTCTTTCCAATCCCAGTGCGGACCAATAGGTTCTGGATGATCAAGATCAGGCCACAGGGACTCCCCTGGGTCCGGTCTATGCCAACTGCCATCTTTGTCACCTGGTTTGCTTCCTGGCTTCCCTTTCCATTCCCATCCTTCCCCAGGCGATTCAACTCCTGTTCCCGGTACTGTTGGCACTGGATAATCTGGTTTTGGCAGAATTGTTTCATCGGTGTTCCCAGATCCTGGGGCAGGCATGGCATCTGCACCGATTGCATCCTCCGCCCGACTATTCCACCAATCCAATCCTAGATCGACCAAAATTGCAGTGACCAAGGCCCCTAAAACAAAGTCTGCTATCGCACCAGCGCCACAACCCGGAAGCAAACCAAGTACACAACCGATCGCAGTGCCCACGCCATTTGTTTCTACAACAACCCCCTTATTCGCATCGGGCAGCGCCGGATTGTTTACCTTTCCAACACCATTCTTCTCCTTACCAAGATGGCTACCCAACACCGTGCCGAGACCAGGAGCACCACCATCGCCGCCAAGAGCTGAGGCTGCGCTTGAGAACAGCCCATTGATTCCACCGCCCGACGGCGCCTTCGGGACCACACCACCAAGTCCACCAGATACGGGTGCTGCGCCCGATAGCTGAGCACTTACGGATGGTGTTGGCGCTGGAGCGGCCGTCGGTGCCGGCCCTGCCCCCATATGCCCCGTCGGATCCTTATACCGGATCGGATTCCCCTTAACATAGCTATACCGGTTCCACCCCTGCGTATCCCACTGGCCATCTATCACCGTGTCCGCACTCGTAAACCGTGCAATGGCCGGGTCGTAATACCGTGCATTGTAAAAGTAGAAATTCGTCTCCTTATCCAGCTCCTGCGAGTTATACTTGGGCGAGAAGTCGGTGTCGCCTTTGTGGACGAACGTCTCGCCGTAGGGCTGGTACTGGATGCGAGAAAGCGTTTTGCCCTCGTCATCGAGGACGGTCGATACAGAATCCACCTGATCGGTCAGGTAATACGCCGTGCCGCCACCTTCGTTAAGAGCAGCAATACGCACGCCGTTCAGGTAGATGTTGTTCACCGATGAGAGAGTGTTGGCCTCAGAGGAGTATTCGAGCCCGTAGAACTTGCTCGGGTAAAGGATCTCGACGTCTTGTGTCAGGCCGGCCTTCGCGAAGCGGGCCGATTTGCGTACACGGAAGCCGCCCTCGTCATAGACGTATTCGCCCATGATGGCGTTGTTGGAGCCGTTGCGCACCCGGACGATGCGATCCTGCGAGTCGACCTCGATCCGTTTGTTCGCCGATTTGGCCGTGTCGATCTGCTCGACCATGTTGCCTGACTCGTCGTAGTCCATGGCGATCGTTGATCCGCCTGATTTCGTCGAGTCGATGCGGGTTACGGCGTGATTCGCGTAGCGATACGTCCATTCGTCGGTGACGCTTCCCGATGCGGGGTCATGGATCCGCTTGCTGGTCAGGTTGCCGTTGTCGGCATAGCTGTAGCTCTGCTGGAACTGCTTGGGCACGGTGTCGGCCGTGCCCGTTGCGTTAAGCGTTTCTACGTAGCGTCCGCTGGCCGTGGTGAGACGGTTGAGTCCGTCGTAGCCGTAGCTGTAAGAGGCTTCGTAGTCGCTGGAGTTGTTCTCTACGTGCGTGATGTTGTTCTGTTCGTTGAACGTATAGACAGCATTCTGGAGCGTCTTGGTGGTACCGTCGACCTCTCCGCTTGAGACGATGCGTGCCAGTCGTCCCTTGATATCATAGGTATACGACGTTGCGATGCCGTTGCCGAGCGTGAAGCCGGCGGTCTGGCCGAATTCGTTATACGTGATGCCTTCTACGATGGTCTTGTCGCAGCTTCCCGGCAGCATGGTGTTGGTGTTAACCTTGACCGAGATGCCGGTGACGTAGCCTGCTGTGCCATAGCTGTAGCAGGCACGCATGCGGGCATGCGAGATGGGATGCTCAGGATAGTCGATATGGACGACACGGCCGAGCAAGTCGAATTGATAGTCCGTTACATACGGGCCTTCTGCTTGTTTGACGGGCGTGCTGTGGATGATGCGGGTCTCACGTTTGAGACGACCGACCTTATCGTACGAGAAGGTTTTGGTCTGTGCTCCGTCTTTTACGAGGACGAGTTTGCCTAAGGCATTGTCGCTATCGTCGTTTGTGTCATAGACGAAGTGCGTGGTGCCTTCTGGAAAGCTCTTGGCCGTGACGCGACCGAGGCCGTCGTAGACAAGCGTGGTGATGAGTCCGCGGGCGTCGGTGCGTCTGGTCAGGTCGCCGAAGGCGTTATACTCGTAGCTGCCGGTGCCGAGGTCGGGGTCGCTGCTTTTGCGTAGCTGGCCGAAGGCGTCGTAGAGCCAGTAGGCGTGGTTGTTGCCCGAGGTGTCTTTGGTGGCGACGCCGCTTTCTGTATTAGAGCATGTTAATGTGCCGGTGTTTAAGTCGGATTTCTTAATGCGGTTGCCGGCAAGGTCATAGCAGAATCCGATCTTTGCGTTCGTACCGTCGGCGCCGGCATCCTCGACATAGAGGATCTGGCCGCGGGCGTTCTTGACGATGCGTTTCGTTTTGCCGCCGCTATGAAGCTCTGTGGTCTCGAAGGGATCGTTATACAGGCTGGTGATGACGGTGGCTGCGGTCTCGCCTTCTGCTACGGGCAGGATGGTCGTTTTAATACGACCGACCGGGTCATACTGATACTGCGTGGGGTGGCGCTCTGCCTGATTGGGGAAGAACTGTTCGAGTTCTGCTGAGTCGGCCCAGTCCGATTGTCCGCGGCGGGCGATGCGGCCTGTGGCATCATAGATGATGCGTCCGCTGCGAACGTATTTGCCGTCGGAGCCGGTCTTGACGGTATGGATCCAGCGACCGAGGCCGTCGACGAACTTGCGTGTGGCGTAGTCGGGGCTGCCCGATCCGGACGGCAATACGGTCTTTGCGCTTAACGGGAAGCTTGTGCTGTAGCTGTGGGCGGCAAAGGTTTCTACGCCGCCGTCTGTGTCGACCCGTCCTCTTACAAGGCGTCCGAAGTCGTCATACTCGTAATAGGTCTTGTTGCCGTTGGGATTCGTCGTTTCGACCGGCGCTCCGAAGGCAATGCCGTAGTCGATCGTGTAGCGCGTCGTTAACTGAATCGATCCGCCCGATGTTGTGGTCTCGGCGACAAACTGTCTCAGCTCGTCGTCGTAGGTGTAGGACGTGCTGCGGGCCGGCGAGGCGCTGGCGTTGCTTTCCCTTGTTTTATTGCCGAAGGCGTCGTAGCTGTATTCCTGTATGCGGCTGCTGACGACGGGCAGTCCCGATCCGGAGTAGGCCGTTGTATTGCGGATGACGTTGCCGTTGCCGTCGTAGACGGGCATGGTCGTCGTTTCGAAGTCCGAGCCCTCAAGGCCGACGATGCGCACGGGGCGACGCTGGTTCGTCGTCGCATCGGTTTCAAAGTCGGTGATGGTCGTCGTTGTAACGGACGGATGAGCGGTATCGCTGAAGTGATCGGTGAAGGTTTCTGTCTTGCGGGTTACGTAGTAGCCCGAAACGGTGAGCACGTTCTCGCGAGTTTCGGTCTTGCGACCATTGATCGTCTTCTCGGTCTTGGTCGTATAGGCCAGATAGCTCTTGCCGCCGTCCAGCGTCGTTACGCTATGCGTATATTTGATGTTGCCGTATTCGAGGTTGTCGTTGCCGATGATGCGCATCTGCTTCTCGGCGCCGGCAAGGGCACGGTTCAGCATGAAGTTCGCATACGGAGTTGTGTTATACGTATGCACGGTGCGGGCGCCGTAGGCGTCGCGCATCGTGAACTCGCTGAAGCCGAAGAAGTCCGTTTCTTTGCGTCCGTTAATAAAGGCCGAGAACGCATAGCCGCCCTTATACTCGTACCATTTTGAGATACGGTTGCCAAGCCCGTCGTCGGCGGTGATCTTCGTGCAGACGCGGTAGCTTGTGGGCAGGTCGGGGATGTCGTCGTCGCCGGTATTATCAAACTTCGTCGAATGATCGTATTCGAGTTCGTAGACGCCGCCGATGCCGTTCTTGACCTTGTTGATCACGTCGGGTACGACGCCGGTGCTCAGGGCAAAGTACCAGGTCGGTTCTTTGAGATGTATAATACCGATGTCGGTCAGGCCGTCGCCGTTATAATCTCCCTGAATCCACTGAAAAACATAGACCTTGCTCAGAAGCTCGGCTCGCTCGATCTTGCGAGAAACGACGTCGGCCGGCGGTGCGATGACCTTATTCGTTGCAATGTCAAAGACCTTCGTTTCACCGGACTGGACGACGATGGGATTGCCGTCATGCGTGAAGCGGCCCGAGAATCCGACATTGTTCGCCGAATAGGCCGTTCTGAGAACCGATGTGCCGCTGATGCGGAATTTATAGAACGTATAACCCGTGCTCGACGCCGAAGCTGCGATGATGCTCTGGCCGATGGTTTCCTGAAACAGGCCGTAGGACAGACCGGCTGCGGTGCCGTTTACGTAATCCGACGCGGTCACAGGCAGGCTGACACTGCTCGACAGCTTCACAAAGCTGATCGATGTGCCCGAAATGCTGCCCAGATACCATTGCTGCGTGCTGCTGCGTCGATCGACGATCAGAAGCTGTGCCTTGCCCGATCCGGTGAAATCCCCCGACAGGAACGAGAAGTCCTTGCGACGCAGACGATTGGCATAGCTGCCGTTCTTGAAGACCTGATAGAGCGAAGACGCCGAAAGGTCGCCCGATATGCTGAGCGTCGATCGACTACCCGGACGGGCGATCAGAAAACGAGCGCTGCCCGTCGTCGAGAGATCATCGAGTACGAGCACGGATTTATACGAGCCGCTCTCGAAGTTATCAATGATATAAGCGCTTTCAGAAAGCGAAAACGATGCCACGTCGCTATCATAGAACGAGGCGAACGTATCGGTGCGCATGGCAGTGCCGGCATCCTGATGCACGACGAAGAAGCGCTGTTCGTTGGTGCCGATCTTGCGGTGAAACAAGATCTCGTCGCGATCGTCTCGCGTGAAGCGGCCGGATCGTCCGCCATTCAGAAGCGTGATTCCCGATGCCTCGGGGTTCAACCCTGTAAGCACGGTGGGCGTATAGGTCGCCCCTCTTTTCAAGTGGAAGACGCCGTCCTTGCGGTTATAGATAAGTAGCTCGGGATTGGCGCTGCAATCGTTAACTGTGAAGCAGCCCGGAACGACCATCTCGCCGCGATCGGTGTTCTCGTTGCCGTCGTATTGATACTCTAAGAGCACGGTCTTTGTATTCGAGGCGGCGGGCACAACAGCCGTGCCTTTGACCAGCTTCACCTCGTCGCCTGGGGCCGGCGTCTTCATGACCCGGTTCTGATCGGGTCCGTAGCTCATATCGCTGTAGATCTTATAGCGGAATCCGTTCGCCGTCGCCTCGCCGATCCAGAACTTGCCGTCGGTGGCCGAGAAGAATCCGATGTCGGTGCGGCCGTCTCCGTTGAAGTCGCCCTGCAGCCAGCGCGTCATCTCTTTGAACTGCGGAGCCTTCGACCAGACGCGGAAGTTAATCGTGCCGTCCTGCGTTTCGCCGATGATCCAGTCACCCGTTGCCCGGTCGAAAAGCAGGAAGTCCGAGAAGCCGTCGCCGTTGAAGTCGCCCGAGAAGCGATCGTTCCCGAAGAGCTTCTGTTCGGGAGCGGTGAAGACCTTGTAGAGCTTCCACTGCAACTTAAAGTATACGGGATCGGTGCTGCTCTCGTTGCGATGATTCTCGCCGACGATCCATTTGCCGCTGCGAGCGTCATAGAGAGAGATGTCGGTGCGACCGTCGCCGTTATAATCGCCGACGAGAAAATGAATCTTCGCGCGGTCCTTCCCCGTTATCGAAATATCGGATGTACTGACGCTATCAAGATTGCCGTCGGGGTTATAATCCCCTCTGAAAAGGTTCTGGAACTTCTTCGAGAATCGCAGGAACTCAAAGGAGCCGCCTTTGTTCAGCATCAGCGTCCACTGCCCCGTCGGCTCATCATAAAGCACGGCGTCGGATAACCCGTTACCATCATAGTCGCCGGGGAACCATTCCATGCGAAAGATATCGGGTATGCCCGCCATCAACCGGCCATAAGACCGGAACTGGAAGACGCGACCGTCATGCTCGGCGACGACGAACTCGCGCGTCTCGGGCAGGTAGAAGGCGATGTCGCTTCGTCCGTCGCCGTTATAGTCGCCGCTGACGTTCCCTTTAAAGAAGCGGATCTTCTCGAAACCGTCATAGCCCTTATAACGATTCGCATAGGTCTTGAAGTTATACCCGCCTGAGCGTCGGCCCTCGGCGGCGCGCCAGTTGCCCGTCTCGGGATTAAAGAAGAGCATGTCGCTCAGGCCGTCGCCGTTAAAGTCCCCCTCGAAGTACTGCGTCGAATCGGGATTCTCTTCGGCCTCTGAGGCAGAGGCATTGACGACGTTCTGCCACAGAAGCAACCGCGTCGACGACTGATACGAGAACTCGGGCTGCGTCGTATGACGGCTCGATTGCACGGTCTTGAGCCGTGGACGTCCGGAATCCTCGGACTCCTCGTAAACAAGACGATAGTCCCACAACGTGCGCGAATCGTAGCCGACCTCGATGCGGTCGAGCATGCGGTCCATCTTCATGACGAAGCCGGCCGCCTTCGTGATATAGGCGTCGGATCGCTTCTTCGTTATAAAACGCACCCACTGTCGGGCGCCCATACCGCCCCGGTCGTTGCCCGTGTAGCGGATCTCTTTTAAGTATAGAATATGATTGCCTGAATAATCCGAAGTATCGTAATCGGCCTCCAGATAGTTGCCGTTACGGTCTTCGATGCGACTCAAGTACCAGCTGTAGGTCTTCGTCGTCTTTGTCGGATCATAGATGCGACTCTCAAGGCCTGCTCCGTAGATGGTGCGCGTGCCCGATGCATCTCTTACTTCCCACACGCCGCCTGATTCGGCGCCTGTGAGCGTTAACAGAACAAAGTCTTCTCCTGTAATTTCGGGTCGATAGACGCCGTTCTCGCTTCCGGTCGGACCCGATACCTTGATCAGGCGTTTGCCGTTATACGTGAACGTGTCGCGATAGTCATAGTAAAGAGCGCCGTACTGCGTCGTGCGCGTGATGGCGCCAAGGCCGATGCTCCAGCCCATGCCCGCCCATCCGTCTCCGCCCGTGGACGAATACGAAAGGGCCAGGCGAGGCTCGACGCCAGCTCGGCCCGGCGCCGTCTTAATCGCATACGAAAGAGACACGCCGCCATAGTTATTCGGCTCCGGAGGAGCGACAAAGGCAGCTCCGGAAAGCGGATCGGCCTTTGTCTCGGGATCATCTATGGCGCTTGAATAGTTCGTCGAAATCGAAAAGAGGTCACTGCCCTCCGGAGCGGGAGCCGCCCCCGGCGCCGGGAACGACGTCCCCGGCGGAAGAGCGCCCAGTCCGAGCAGATCCTTCCAGGATGGCCCTCCCGGGCCGCCGCAAGCGGCTAACCCGAAAAAGGCTGGAAGAAGTGAGATCAATGCGATTCGACGTACCATATCAATACTTTATGCGGCTTTCGATTGTATAGGTTCGACGCAGAAGCGGCGAAACGAAAAAGTTATTCAATCCCATTTTATACGGATTGGGATCGTAGATATTGAAGGTTCTGGCTCTGACGATCGACTGGCTTCCCTGAAGTGAAACCCAGACAAACACAACCTGATCTCCAGAAACCGCAACGGACGGAGTTCCGTTGTTTGTTCCGGTCGTGCTGATCAGAATGTCTCGATCGCTTTCAAAAAGCGTCGTTCCACTGCTGATGCTCCTTCCGCGAACCATCGAGAATCCGTTTTGCGAACCGGTCCATGCATACAGGAAATGGCCGTCAGCATAGGTAATCGCTCCTGGAATAACGGCACTCGTTCTGGTTGTGCTCATCGTAATGGAACTCCCAAGCGGAGATACCGGATTCGCCAGGTTAATCCATCTTCCCTTCAGAGACTGTGAGCTCCCGAACATGGCCAGGATCTGATTCCCATTGCCGGCAAGCTCTATGCCCGCATGAATGGAACCCGAATCCAATGAGTGATTCACCGTTCCCATCAAGATGTTCTGAGAGAGATCAACGGCCCTGCCCTGAACACTTTTGGTGTATTCGTTCTGCCACATGACCCAGCCGTACTGATCACCGGCATAGGCTCGCAGTCGGTTCATCTTCTGCCCGCTTGGGTTGGCGACTGTTCGCATTGCTGCAACCACTGCCGGGTTCGGCGAGGACTGTAGATTGACTACATGCTCCAACAGAAGGTATGTCGAACCGATGTTTCTCGTAAAGGCCACAATTGCATGTGTGCCGTTGGCGGCAACCGCCACTTCATCCATGCGATACGCAGACGAGTTGGTACTGGAATACAGAGAAGTATCTACAGTCCCGATAGGAAGTGCTGTCGTCAGATCGATAACTCTGGCGCGGGCGCCGAAGGCAAAGCCGCTTGGCCTCCTTGAATACACCCAGCCGATAACGAGACGGTTATTCGAAATAGCGGCAGCCACCTGAGTCGGATAGTAAACATTCGCGATATCGCCAACGTTTACTCTTGCCGGCGATCCCACTACTTCCGTAGACAGGTTGATGGTCGTGACGTGCACCTCTTCGGTCGAGGCAGAGACCTCAGCGGCCCAGACAACGGCAGCCGTGCTTCCGCTCGATACGATTACAGGTTTCGAATTCACCGTATCCGCAGCGCTGATCAGAATCTCATCGCCCGTCACATCTTCCTGGGAAAGATCGATCCATCGTCCGCGAACCGTCGAGCCCTGTCTCCAGATAGTAAGCGCCTTCTGTCCGTAGGCAACCGTCTGCACATCCGTTACCGGATCCACGTTTCCTGCGTTCTGAACAACGAAGTCAGATCGATATCCTTCGAAACGCATTGCCGTCTGTGAGGCGTTGCTGAGATACGGCAGACCGTTATCCAGATACTCAGTGAAGTTGCCTCCGTCAGACCAGGAGTTCCAGCCTGGTACTCCGTAGTTGTAGGAGCCCAGCCAGTTCAATGCACGGGTTTCCACATCAAAGCCAAGGCAGCGACTGACGTGCATGAGATCGTCGCCTGAACATGTGGGCAATGAATAACCCTGCAGCGGTAGTTTGGCCGGTACATCCCATGTCGAGTAGGCGGGCCGGGTCGTATTCTCCGTGTTCCAATCCTGAAGGAACCCGTTATCGATCACGAGTTTAACATCGGGCTCGCTCAGATTGGCTTTCACATACGCGACGGTACTGCGAGGTTGCTTGCCAGAAACGCCCGAGGCAAGATTGACCCGCACGACTCCATTGACATCGACGGAGGAAGACAGGACGTTATAGCCGATACTGCTGCCTGTAAAATAAAGCATATCACCGGCACCAGGAGTAGCGCCTGCAATGGGCTTCAGATAAACGGTAGTGCCGCCTGCGGCGACCTCAGTATCGACAGTTCCCTGAAACCTTCGCACCTCGTTAAAACTCAGCGGCCAGACGGTGTTACGGTAGGCGCTGTTGAGAGAAGGCCTCAGATACAGTTTGATCAGACTGTCTCCGCTGACGACGGGGTGTTCTGTCGGCAGTTTAACGCAGAGAGTAAATTCCTGCTTAACATAGTCCACAGATCTGCCGCAGTTACTGAGCTTTAAAGGATCGTTGGCATCGATGTCTTTAAGTACATGCAGCCAATCCGTCCGCTGCCCACCAAAGCCCATACTTATCTCGAAATCCACAGCCTGATTCAGGTCAAATCTACGACTGGAATCGGCGCCGGAATAAGCGAAGTCAGTAATCACTTCGGCCGCCCCATCTGAAACAGGGTTCAGGAATTGCGGGTTCAGAAACCACGTACTGTCGAGCTTGATCTTAATCTCCACCGTTTCACCGAATCCGGCCTCACCGAGGAATACCGAACCGTTGTCGGGATCAAAAGGGTTTGCCCCGAGCGTCTGTAAGTCCCATCCCGTTTGCAGATCGAACTGTTTTGAAGCTTCCAGAGGATTGTTGCCGAATTCTTGCGCAGCCTCCACGATCTCTTCGTAGCTGATATAAACGATGTCGTAGTAATCACCCACCCATGCGGTAGCGTCCAGGCCAAGCACCATATCGGCCGCCTTATAACCGCTGGACGGGTCAAATTTACGAGTATTTGTTCCGTCTTTGACATATCCGGTCTGGTTGTAGTACTTGCCTTTTGAGAAGATTACCCAGGCGCCCGAAGATTTCTTTTGTTCCTCTGTCCAGGTATCAAAAGCAGTCTGCACACAGGCAGTCCTTGCCACGCCGTCGCTTCCTGTCTCTGTCTTATCCTCACAGGGAATCTTCGTTTCAATGCCACCGATCGATTTGACGGTTTTCAAGTGCAGCCTCGACTTATCAAGCTTCGAGAAGACCTCGCCAAGATCGACGACGACCTCATCAAACTCAATCTCAAGCCCGGTACAGGCCGCTCGTTCAAGAAGCGTTCGCAGCGGAACTCCAGGAGAGGCCGATGTTACCGTTCCGGGATTGCAAACATCGCCGCTTCCGTTAACCGAAAAAGCGGCGATCCGGTACATCTCCCTGATGCCTGGTCCAACAACCTTGACGAGCGCCGTACGTCCTTTTGCATTTTCTTCGACGATTTTGAGGTTATCGCCGCTGAAATTGAGCAGCATGGACCTGTAATTGGAGTCGGCCACATGGACCATCTCATAGTCGACAAGGAATACTTTAGGCACATAGCCCATAGCGATGGCACGCTCGATTTCAGCCGTGTTCAGGTTATTCAGTTCAACGACATAGGGTCCGAATTCCTCTCCACCGTAAACATCGACCTCAAAAAGGCTGTAATCATCGTTGCGCAAACGAAAGCTCTGTACCGGAATCAATGTGCCCTCTGGAGTTTCAAACATAAGGGAGCAGAGGATGTTGCGCATCCGCACCGGCATATTCACCGATTCGTTTTTAATGTAAAGGGCTGCGCGCACATAACCGGCATTCGGTTCGATCTTGGAATTTTCATCGACCTTGGAGAGTCTTTCCGTACGATATTTGTGAGCGTTCTTTGCCGCCTCCTCAGATTTCAGAGTGGATGCATCTCTATCGAGGTTGTTCTTAAAGGGCTTATCGGCCCACTTCGTCACCGTGCCTGCCCTGGCTACCTTGGCCGACCAGCTGTCCTTCGTAGTAGTGGAGTAACTCATCGCCGTCCTTCCAACAATGGGCAGCGTTAAACTGGCACTGGCCGAAACGCTCCTCTCATGTGCTTGCGCCATTTCATCAGAGTTGCTGAAAGAATCCTGGAATTGCACGGTGCGCAGATTCAACTCGCTCTGGTGAATCTTCTCTGAGCCTTTATTGCGAGCGCTTTCCATGTCTTCAGAGTTGATCTCACTTACGATCTCCTCCGAAATCGAATTCCGGCTGAGAAGGATCTTCACCTTCATGGTCACCGGTGTGGCGACCTGTGCTGCAATCACCGGATAGTCGGCGACCCAGATGCTCGTCGCCGTTTCATTCGCATTGAGAATGCCGTCACCGTCGAAGTCGTTCGCAATCGATGTTCCGACTGGATCGATGACACCGGAGTAGCTCGACAGGCTCTTCCAGGTGCCCGGCGCATACGAAAAGAGCGCGCTGACAGGCGCATCTCCATCAATATCTGCCGTGTCCTCAGGGGCCACGGTGGGTACCGGTTCGGCCGAAAGCCAGACGGCCGAGGCAAGATCAACGTCGTGATCGCCCCGGCTATTATTCCAGCAACCGGCCAGAGGTACGATGAAAGCCGCGACGACAGCGATTCGCGACGCGAAGGCTGCCATTCCTTTCATTAGTTTCATAAATTTACCTCGGTCAAAATAGCTCGGCCTTTTCCTGGCCGGCCGGGAAGACTCCGTTACCGGAGCGAATCTGTTCCCGAGGTATGTAGCTCTGAGCTTTCTCTTTTTCTCAAAAATTTTGCGAGCAGCTGTAAAAAAGTGCGGCGATGAGATTCAATACAGAAAATGACAGGCAGTCTTGTTTCAGCCATATAATCATAGAAGAATATTCCCCCTGAAGATGAGAAAAGCCAGAAAATAGAAACGCCTGTCGTAGACTTGCGGGACTTGCAAACGGTAGTGCCCGTTCCGCTTTCGGGCCGATAAGCGTAAGACGGGATTCGCTTGAAGGAAGCAGCGGCTCGTGCCTACAGGGAATGACAAACGACTGGAAAATTGAGACATCGACCAACAAAGCCCAATGCGCTCATAATATCGTTATGTCACCCTGCGCCCGACATTGGCCTCTCGTTTTCCCATTCAACCCGACGCTCGCAGATTAGACCACCAGTTAAAGCCGGTCCCGGCAGACAGGGGGTGAAGCATACGTCACTTAAGCAGTCTATCGTAGTCGTCGTGATTCCCTATCCAGAACCAGATCATGGTAGTCTCGTCCTTTATCCCCAGAGCCCGATAACTTCGTGTAATACGAACCGACCAGATCTGCTTTTCGGAGTTCACGCATTTGTAGTGGAGACCTGGATGGTATGGGTTCTTCTTCCATAGGTCGAACTTTTCGTCGGCCTGTTTTTGTATCTCGGAGGGAAGGCCATCGTAAGCTGTCCAGAAAGAGGACGATGCGTGTGAATTCATCACAGGCGGGTTCTACCAGAGTTTTTATCAGGTGGTGAAAACTCAGAGAGGGCGCGTTTTCTTCTCACGGAAATCTCGCAGGGCTTGAGCGGCCATCTCTTCCATAGGCCCCGGTCTCTCTTCCAGCTCCCTTTTCCAGCGCTCCTCAGAATCTACTTCGGAAACCAGATCATAAAGGGTCTGCATAACCTTCTCCTGGCCTTCCCGGGAAAGACCAGACAGCATATCAAGGACAGTTGCTATCTCAGGTGTCATGGTTTTTTCCTTCATGCAGCGAATATAGCCGATCAACCTGATAGACGCAAGCATTTATCAGCCCGTATATTCCGAAGCATAGGGCACCGGCGTCGACATTCTCCGGAACACACAATCCGCTCGCGCCAGCCGAGTACTGATTACGAAAAAAGGCACCTGATTTCCTCGGTGATTTCAAGGGCCTTCTTCTTTAACTCGCTAACCGTTTATTCTGACCTTTCGGTACGAAGAAATTCAATCACTCCCCGGCTTGAAGCGCGGATGTAACAAAAATCCATCAAAGTAATCCTCTCCCATACGGGGATAAGCGTTCCAAGGTCCAAGGCCGTAAATCGCATTCAAGAATTTTCGAACAATACCAGAGCCCCGAATAGTAACTCCCACAAATCGATTACGCTTCATTTCCGTCAGAGGCAAATAGGCCCCCGGATCCGGTACGTTCTCAAGACAGCCGATCACTTTCCAAACTCCGCTATCAAGTAGATCTCGCGTCACAAACTGAACCGCCATGGGCGATGGAAAATCGATAGTCAAATCCTCGCTGGTAAACTCATCGTGGAGTCTATGCAAGTAGAAAGCGCCGATAAAACTATTCAAGGCATCAGGCTCTACCGCCAATACAAGACCAATAGTGAAACTGCCATCAGCAAGCGGGACAGCGAAGAGCGCGCCTTTTCCCCATTGTTGCTTCCGTTGTCGAGTAGCAGCCATAGCCCTCCGCCTTTTGCAGTTGCGACTGCGGAATCTCTGCCAGCCCCAGACTGCAGGATTCGTATTACCCTTGATATGGGAGCCTTTCTCCTTCCCCATGATTGGTAAGACCCTTTCTGTCCATCCTATTCTATGTCATATCGGACGATGCCTGGTTCACGGATCATGCACGAAAGAAGCGTTCTCCAGTGACCTGACGCTGACGCCGAACACTGGAGAACTCGATCTTTCGACTAACCCCATCGGGCCTATACGGTGCGCGTTATGTCACATTGCGGCCAAACCTATCATTCTGATTTCCCACTCAGCCCGATGCTCGCACATCAGCCCCCCGTTAAAGCCGGTCCCGGTAATGAGGCACTCCCGCCGGCTAACGAATCGGGCTCCATTTTTCCAGAGGAACGATCATTCTCTTGCTCGTAACAGATCAAACAAGCATATATTCGCTCTCCAATCAATCACAACCATAGCAATAGAGCTGGCCGCTCTTCCATTCATAAACGAAATACTCATACCGATCATGTGTGAACAATCCACCTTTCGGTATCAACCACCTCGCCGAAGATCCGTCTACCATAAGTCCTTCAATCCCTCCATCGCCTGATTTGTCTCTCACGGTTCTTACAAGCTCTTCCTCTCGGCCGCCAACTCTGATCGTGACGAAATCATCCGATACTCCCTGCCCGTTGACTCTTGCCCTGACCTCAGCCATCAATCTTGAGCGGCAGAGGTATCTGTAGTGCACATCGTATGTTGGAGGAAAAGTGTCCTCTTGTGAATCGGCACCTGCCGGTATATATGGAGTTGCTACGGACTCAACACGCGCCTCACTTCCTGGGCATGAAAACCCCAGCTCTGGCAATTCATACATACGGCGCATTGAACTGCTGCAGGCCATAGCAAAAGAACTCATGACCAGCAGGCTGATCCTTAAAGATTTCATATCCGCCCCCTTACGGAACAAGAACAGGCAGTAGTGGTTTACGATCAACTTGAGAAGTAAAACCAGAAGTACAACAGAAGAATCAGAAAATAGTATAGACCCACCCCGGTCAGCCCGAGCAACATCGCTGAAAAAAGAAGCCTTGCTATGCCTCTCATCTTCGCGCATCGGACCGCGTCGGATCACTGACGCCGGGCGGACACGAGTCAAAGAAGCCCACATGCGTCGTCGCCTGATCGGGGCGGGCGACGTCTTCGAGGTAGCTGTGCAGCGAGAACTGCACGGCCGAGAAGGCGATCTCATCCCACGGAATTTCGTCATGCAGAAAGAGCCGCGTCTCAAGCGTTTCGGTACCCGGATGAAAATCGAGATCGAGCAGACGGGCGAGAAAGAGCAGATAGACCTGATTGATATGCGGAATGCTGTAGACGGTCTGCAGTCGCAGGATCTCGACGCGCGCATTGGCCTCTTCGTGCGTTTCGCGCATGGCGCCTTCTTCGACGCGCTCGCCCAGCTCCATGAAGCCGGCCGGGATGGTCCACTTACCGTAACGCGGCTCGATTGCCCTCTTGCATAAAAGGATCTTTTCGTTCCAGACGGGCAGACAGCCGACGATCATGCGCGGATTCTGGTAGTGGATCTCTCCGCAAGAGGGGCAGACATGCCGCTCCATGGTGTCGCCGTCGGGCACCCTGACTTCAAGCGGTCCTCCACAGATGCTACAGTATTTCATGCGTATCTCTATATCGGGCAGTGCCCGAGCTTCGTGCAAGTAGAAAAAGGCTTTACTTCACCGAAGCGACGCCTCCTTTCTATAGGAGCTCGCCGGTCCGGCATCGGCCTTGCGGAAAGCTGTGATCAGGTATTGAAGTGTGGGATTATCTTGTTAGAATTCTAAAGGCCGAGGATGTGCCGCGAAGACCGTCGACGCCCGACGTTCCGCATGCTGCCGATGCGCCACATGGCGTGCGCAGCAGCACGGAGGGCGAGCCCCAGGCCGCTGCGGAGTTCGAGGCCCTGCCGCATGCGACGGCTGAGGCGGCCTATTGCCCGCTCTGTCATGTGCGTATGCGCCACGAACGCTGGCATAACGCCGAGGCCTATCTATGCCCGGAGTGTAAAGGCGCCTTTTTAAGCGAAGCGGCGTTGAAAGAGCTGCTTGGCGCCATCGTCGATTTACAGGGAGACGAAAAAGAACCGCTCATCTACACGCCACACGGACTGCGCAAAGGCCCGGCCGAGCCGCATCGCTCCGACCAGGCGTGAACGTCGCCGATGGATGCTTGCAGATGCGCGCTCGCTGCTGCGCTCTCGCAAAAACGCCCTCTCTGATAAGCGATGCCCGAGCCCTGCTCGATCAGAATCCTGAATCGTCGATGGACGGAATCAGCTCGGGCGGACGCGGACGTTCCTGATGATCATGGTCCGAGCCGCCGCCTGAATGGATCTCACAGATCTCACGTGGCTCCGTGCCCGAGATGAAATACTCTTCGATCGTGTCAGAGCAGCTTGAGGCCGGCTTCTGTCCCGAAGCCTCGCATACCTTCGCGCGAACGATGCCGGCGGGTAATTCATAAGAGCGAGCGACCTTGCGGTTATACGTTCGCTCCATATACTGACGCCAGGGCGGAGCGGAGATCGATCCGCCGCTTGCGCCCGATCCCATGCTTTTATTGAAGTCGTAGGCGAACTGAACGACGGTGACGTTATCGGGAATAAACCCGGCGAACCAGGCGCCCGAATAACGGTTTGTCGTCCCTGTCTTGCCGGCGACGGGTAATCCTGGAATGCGCGCTCCCGTTCCCGTCCCTTCGTTAACCGCATCTTGCAGAATCGACGTCATGATAAAGGCCGTCTCGGCTGACATGAGCTTCTGGCGCTTCGGGCCCTCACTCTGATAGAGCACCTCGCCGGTCTTTGATTCGATACGGTCGATAAAATAGGGCTCGGCCTTGTAGCCTCCGGTCGGGAACATCGTATAAAGAGAGGCCATCTGTATCGGCGAGATATCCTGTGAACCAAGAGCAATCGACGCCTCACGCGGAAGCGATCCCTCGGGAGCGCCCAGAAGCTTTTCCATATACGGGTTGATGGCCGAAGGACCGAGATGCACGTAGGCGTTGATAGCCCAGATATTTCGCGATAGCGTAAGCGCCTTGCGCAGACGAATCGGACCGAGATAGCCGCTTCCGTAGTTCTCGGGTTCATACTCCGAAAGATCCTCGGTTAAGAATTCTACAGGGGCGTCTTCGAGAACGGTGGCCGCCGTCAGAGTCTTTGACGCATCGGGATGCTCTCTCGTATACTCAAGGCCGGCGGCATAGAGGATGGGCTTGAAGGAACTGCCCGGCTGACGGGCCGACAGGAATCGCAGAAGCTGGTTGCCGGGCGTGAAGCCCGAGCCGCCGACAAGCGCTTCGATGGCACCCGTTTGCGGATGAAGACTGATCAGCGAGCCTTCGATATAGTCGATCTTCTCTTCGGGGTTATTCGTCTGTCGCGTAAGCGCACGCTCAAAGGCGCCGACGACGTTTGATTCGCCGGCCAGATAGCCGAGCAACACAAGGTCTTCGCTCGCTTCTTTCAGATACTTCATCTGCAGATCGCGCTGCGCCCTTGTCATCTTCACTTTGAACGGAGCGATTCCAAAGAACTGTGAGAGAAGAGGCATCGCCTCGCCCAGTCGATCGTCGAAGACCTCGAACTTCGTGAAGGGCGATCTCGGAGCGACACGCGAGCGATTCACCTGCTTCAGCCAGTCATACATCGTCTTCTCGGCTACGGCCTGCTTGTCGACGCGCAGCGTCGTATAGATGCGGTATCCGGCGCGGTTCAGGTCCCGCTTGAATCGCTCGGGAAGCGCATGCACACGTAGATATTCGGTGGCGTAGGGAAAATCGTTACGCCTTCTTGAAAAGGAGCCTTCGTCTGGATAACGATTGAGAACGAGGAAATAGTTCTGGATGATGTCGTTGTATTCTTTCTCTGCCTGCTCGGGCGTGAGCACGCCCGTCTCTACAAGACGCCGGAATGTCACGCGGATCTTCTCCATCGACCTGCGCGGATATTTCAGCGGACTGAAATCGCGCGGACGCGTCGTCAGCGACGAAAGCACCGTCGCCTCGCCCCAGCTCAGATCGCGCACGGATTTATCGAAAAAAAACTGAGCGGCGGCCTCGACGCCGAGCGTTCCATGCCCGAGCGGAACCTCGTTAAAGTAGATCTCGAGCAGTTTATGCTTCGGATACTTGAGTTCCATCAACGTGGCCAGAGAAGCCTCGCGAGCCTTTCGCGCAAACGAGCGCTCCCGATCGAGGAAACGCAGACGGGCAGCCTGCTGTGTGATGGTGGAGGCGCCTTCTTTGATGCGCCCGGCTGCGAGGTTAACGAATACGGCTCGAATGATGCCTACAAAATCGACGCCGAAATGAGAGAAGAAGCGCGTATCCTCTGAGGCGATAAAGGCCGCTGCCACGGGCAGCTTTTCAAGATCGTCTTTTTCGAGATTGACGAGACGACGATTGAAGTTATAAAACTCTGCAAATTGAACCGGATTGCCCTGAGCATCGACGCCGTAGACGATCGTCGGCTCTTCGTATCCTTCGTCGAGCCAGACCAGAACGGGATCGGCAAGCGTGAAGGTGATGAGCACGATCATCAGGGCGATCAAGGCGCCGACAAAGCCGAGAGCGCGAAACATCTCGTTGCCCGACGATCGATCGCCCGTTCCGAGCAGACGCTCGATGCGACGATAGAGAACGGGAAAGAAAAGGCGGGAAAGCAATCCCACGCCTTCGGGCGGATTGAAAACACTTTCGCGATAGGCCTTCATGCGCTGTCTCTTCCGGTCAGGGCCGACGGGAAACTACCACGTCTGTAATAGTGCAGATAGCAGTAAACAAGAAAGATCCATCCCGGAAACTGCGAGAGCACCGATGAAATGGCCGCTCCCTTCGCTCCGTATAGCGGAATCAGAATCGAATTGATGACGATGCCGCCCAGCATACGAAGGCCCGCTTCGATGCCGATGATACGCGGCTGATCGAGGGCGAAGAGGGCGGTGCCGAGCGGAGCGAATAACAGACGCAGCATAAAGCCAGGATAAATAATAAAAAATAGCGCAACGGAGCCCGTGTATTCGTCGCCGAACCAGACGGGAATGAACCATGCAAAGAGCCAGAATCCAGGAAGAAGAAGGACGAGCGCCGGAGCAATGAAGGCGTACATCTTCTTGAAAAACGAGAAGTATTCGTCCTTCGTCGTAAACGTGGTGAACTTCGGAAGAAGAATGGACTGCATCGTCGCCAGAAGGATCAAGAATCCCTGCATCGGCATGCGGGCGGCGTTATACAGAGCGGCATCGGTCTGTTCCTGTAAGAGCAGCACCTCCATCCAGTCCGAGAGAATCGAGAAGAACGAGGCGAGCACAATCCAGCGATTGAAATGCATCAATCGATCGATCCACGCCCGCACACGCTCATTGCGTACGGGAGCGAAGAAGAGCGAGGCGTCAAAGCTGCGAAAATAAAACGGCCAGGCAAGAAACGCTCCGGCCATGAAGGCATAGAGGACGTCGTCGATACGAAGCGTTCCGTCGTTCAGAAAGTACAGGGCGAACAGAAGAACGATGCGAAGCGTGCCCGTCGTCGGAATCCAGAAGGTTAACGATCGGTAACGGCGAAACGAGACGAGAAGCGAATCGAAATACGAGAAGAAAGAAAGGCCAAGCGCCGAAAGCACGACATACGAACCCTGCACGATGTGGTCGGGCGCCCTGACGTCGGGAAAAAGCCCGCTGCGAAACGGTAGAAAGCCTTCGATCAGCCAGTATAAGAGTGCGACGCAGACGATAAGCCAGGCGTACAGCTTCAACTTGAGCGAGGCCCTGATGATCTCGGCCGCCTCCTGCCTGTCGTTTGCAGCGGCCGCCGGCGCCAGATATCTTATAATGGAATACTGCAACCCGGCTTCCAGAATGGCCTGAAAGACGATGATGCGAGCGAAATACTGACCGTAAAGCCCGTGCTCCTCGACGGTTAACATCCGGCCGACAAGAAAGGAGAAGATCAGCGAAGAAAGAGAATGATAGGAACGCGAGAAGAACAGTCCTCCGGCGCGGAGCACCTTGCGCGGAACAAGCCTTTCAATCGCCGCAATCATGCAAAGAACGGACGGCTGCTGCGCAGATCTCCGTTCTCCTGCTCGACGATTTCGACGGAGTTCATCGTCCAGACGACCGTCGATACGAGATGTCTCCAGCGCTGCACGTCCATATCCAGCATACGATTCTTCGGATTCCGTATCTTGATGCGGCGAACGCCGTCCAGCCAGACCGATGAATGGATGCCCGAAATCAGGAGTATGGCATCCTGCTCCACCCATTCATCCCGAGAGAGCGTGCGGCCGAGGATGCCGTATTTCTCGGCCTCCAGCTCGGTCTTTTCGTTATGCGGCTGCACTCTGCCGAGGAACTGGAAGCCCGACGCCTTCGCCATAAACGAAATGATAAGGCCTTCGGGAGCGCCGAACGTTCCCCACATCATCGTATAACGCCCTTCTTTGCGACGGATGATCTCGGCGGCGGCAGAGATGCTGCCCGATTCGATCAGGGCCACGCCTGCTCCCATTTCGCGAATCTGTTCGATCAGCTCCTGATGACGCGGACGATCCTGAACGACGACCGTGATCTCAGATACGTGCGATTCAAGGGCATCGGCGACGATCGGCAGCAGTTCAGACGGCTTCATATCAAGCGAGATGCCCGATATGTCTTCCACTTCTTTAGGAAGAAGGATCTGCTCCATATAAGTGCCCGGAACGGGAACAATCGTCCCTTTGCGCGCCACCATAAGAACGCTCATCGAATCGGGAAGCCCGCGGGCGAAATTAGTCGTGCATTCCAGAGGATCGACGACGGCACAGAAGGGTTCGGTCGTTTCAACGGGCATACCGAGCTTCTCGCCGGCATAGAGCATCGGAGCTTCGTCCTTCTCACCCTCGCCGATCAGGATCTCCGTTCGGTAGGGCAGATTATTCAGAGCGTCGCGCATAATCTCGACGGCATGGTAGTCGGCAAGATGGCGGTCGTTCTTCCCCGAATACTGTATAACCTCGCGAGCGACGAGATCGGTAACGCCCAGAAAGCGGTGGGCGATTTCATGCATGCCTTTCATAGAAGACGACCTTGATAGCGAATTTGACGACGAATTCATCAGCGATCTCCCTGCTCACGCAGCCAGTAGGTCAGCTCGTAGCCGGTGGGCAGCCCGAGATAGGAATACTGACGACGCTCGAAATAACGAAGAGGCAGACCTGCGTTTCCTCTATCATCAGACTCACGAATCAGAGTCATATCAAACGTCGCCCTCACATCTGAGCGAGGAATCATCGTATCGCCGTAAAGTTGAATGGCCGCGCCCCTGCTCTCTCCGCCGCGAAAGATGCGAAACGGATTTGCCGGAACGCCGGCCTGGGCGTAATCAAGATGAACGGCAAGTTCGTTATCGTATCTGTAATCGATTGCAAAATCGACGGATTCACTTTCCGGCTTGCCCGTGGATTCGTTCTGCGAATGGTTCCCTGAAGCGGAGGTCTGAGCCGATTGAAAGGTCACCGTATCGGTGCACTGTACGCGCTCCTTCTCGAAATCGGCCGTGCAGCGACGCCGCACCTCTGCCGTAGCCACAAGCGAATCGAAGGCATTAAAAATAAGACGACGGCCTTGAAAGTCGCCGACAAGCTCTCGCTCGACGACGAAAAAAGGCCCCTCAGCAATCCTGTTCGGATGAAAGAGGTTGCAAGAAACAGCCTGAGTGAATAGTGTCAATCCGATCAGGATGCGGAACGTAATGGAAGATCGAAGCACGTCCTCGTTAAATTCTGCTTCCTCATCCCGTAAAGAAAAATACCTCGTGTCCGTGCGGAGGAGAATATGAATCAAGAATCCGGTCTCGGCGTGGAATATCTCGAAGAAGAGAATCCCGAACGACTCTTTGCCCTGCCCTATGATACGATCCGTGAGGGGTTGAAGCTCGTCATGGAGCAGACGATGCGCCTGCGCATCACCGGCGAAGAGAATATTCCCGAAACCGGAGGAGCGATCATCGTCTGCAATCATACGGATTATCTTGATGTGCCCATCCAGGCCGTTTCATCTCCTCGCAAGCTCCATTTTCTCGGGAAGGCCGAACTCTTTGAGCCCGAAAAAGAGCTAAAAGAATTCCTTGACAGCCTTCCTTTTGCCGAAGGCCCGCTTTCGGCGATCTTCAGGCCTCTAATCGAAGGCATCGCCAGTCTCTATGGCATCGTGCATCGCGAGGCCCTGAAACAGCTCGGCGGCATTCCCGTCGATCGAGATCATCGCGGGCCGACGGCACGAGAGACGCTGAAGTATTTTCAGGAGCTCGAAGAGTTTCTCATCGGCCTTCTCAAACAGGGCGAGGTTCTTTCTATTTTCCCCGAAGGCACGCGTAGCCGCACCGGCATCATGGGTCCGTTCAAGCCCATGACGGCGGGTCTTGCCGTCAAGGCCGGCGTTCCGATCATCCCCTGCGGCATCAACGGCGCCTTTCGTCTCTCCACTCCGGGCGCCCTTCTTTCCGGAGAGCTCTTTCGGCGCGAGATCTTTTTCAATGTCGGATCAGCCATTCACCCCGAGCAGTATCCTCAAGAAGACCCGAAACGGGCGGCGCGCATGATCACCGAAGATCTCGAGAAACAGGTCTTCGCCCTGAGCCAGCATGCAGAGCGACGCAAAGAAGGACGCCTGAAAACGGAGCCATCTTGACGCCGTGGCGCCCCGGCCTTTCTTTGAATCAGTGTCCGGTCGCCTTCCTGAACTTCTCGCTCCCGTTGCAGACCTCGCCATGGCCAGGGCTGCCATTGCCGGCCATGCCGATGCCATCTACGTAGGCTTCCCGGAATTCAACGCCCGGGGGCGATCCGCGCTGCTGACTACGACAGAGCTGGACGAGATCATCACGCTCTGCCACCGTCACGGCCTGCATGTATATATTGCGCTGAACGTTCTTATCTTCGAGCATGAGTTCGATACGCTGGTCGGTCCTCTGACCGAGGTTCTTCAACTGCATCCCGACGCCTTCATCGTGCAAGATGTTGCGATTGCGCGCTGGCTTGCCGAACTCGGCGTGCGCATTCATGCCTCAACGCAGATGACCGTCGCCGACGCCGATTCGCTTGCCTTTTATTCACAGCTCCCCTTCGCCCGGTTCGTGCTTGCTCGCGAGATGTCGCTCGATCGCATCAAACAGGCATCCGAAAAAGCGAAAGAGCTGCGGCGGGAAGTCGAATGCTTTGTTCAGGGAGCGCTCTGCGTTTCCTATTCGGGGCAATGTCTCACGTCAGAATCGTTCGGCGGAGGATCGGCGAACCGCGGACGCTGCGCGCAGAGCTGTCGCTTTCTTTACGACGTCGTTGTCGACGGAAAGACCGTCGCCCGCAATCAATATGCCGTCTCGGCCCGCGACCTGAACGCCGCTCCTGTTCTCGATGCTCTGATCGACGCCGGCGTCGACTGTTTTAAGATCGAAGGACGCCTCAAAGAGCCGCAGTATGTTACGGCCTCCCTTCTCTATCATCGGAACCGAATGCAAGGTCAGCGACGCGACGATACTTCGACTGTACTGACCCCTGATCTTGCCTTCTCGCGACGCTCTTTTCCAGGCTGGATCAGTGGCGTTAACCATCAAGAGCTTGTCGATGCGCAGATTCAATCGCATGTGGGCGAGTTCATCGGTCCGGTCGTGCAGATCGGTCGTGACGCTATCGTCGTGCAAACAGGAAGCGACAACTCATCGGCAAGCAATTCTCAGAACGATATCCTTCCCGGCGACGGCATCGCCATCGTAAACGCCGATGGTTCACGTACCGGAGCATCGGTGATGCAGAGAGACCGGGAGGGCGAACTGCTGACATTACAGCTCCGAAGAGGCGCTTCTCTGCAATCAATCACCGAAGGCAGTCGCGTCTTTCGAAATCATTCCGTGCAGTTCGAAAGGCATGCCCGCTCTCTTCTCAGCGGAGATCTTCCTGCCGTTCCCGTCGACGTCTCAGCCGTCGCACAGATCGGCCAGCCTCTGAGCGTCACCTTCACCACCGGTGACGGATGCAGCGTCCCCGTTCAAAGCGACGTGCCCTGTGTAAGGGCCGAGAAATCGCCTCTTTCAGAGGAACGACTGAAAGAAGAGTTAGGCGCTCTTTCGGGGACCGCCTACACCCTGCGAACGTTCCGCCTGCACGCAGATGCGCCCGTGTTCCTGCATCAGCGGGAGTGGAAGAAATGCCGGCGGGAGGCCGTCGAAAGATTAGACCTTATTCGATCAGCTCACGTGCCGATAACCGAAGTCGACGTAGCGAATGCCCTGAGTCGCATTCGAGAATGCTCTGCGACAACGCATAACGACCCGCATGCCGCACATGCAATAGATCAACAAGGCCAGGTAATCTCGGCGGCACCCTCAGCGAAAGGCGCCACCGCTGGCAGGCTTCATCTGCTTGTTCGCGATCCTGAACACGTAATTCTACTGAATGCAGGCGAGGTGGCATCGGTTACGCTCGATTTCGAGTACGGACGCCATTTACAGAGGAGCCTCGACATACTGAAAGAGAAAGGCATTCGCACAGGCATCGCCACCTACCGTGTGATGGCTGACGGCGAAGATCTGAAGTTGATCGAAAAGCACCGCCCCGACGTCGTTCTCGTCCGTAACGCCGGCGCCCTGCATCGCCTGAAAGGTTATCCAGCAGAGCTTATCGGAGACTTCGGTCTGAACGTAGCAAATTCGATCTCGGCTGATTTCTTTCTGGATCAGGCCGGTCTGCAACGCATCGTTCCTTCTCTGGATCTGAACGCCGAAGAGCTTCTTCAGATGATCGAGAATGTCGACTCCAGTCGCATCGAGATCATACTGCATCAACGCATCGCATCTTTTCACATGGAGTACTGTCTTTATGCGAAGTATCTGAGCAACGGCTCGGACTATCGCAGCTGCGGCATCCCCTGTCATTCTCACCGACTATCGCTTCGTGATCCGGAAGGAGAGCTTCATCCGGTTTATACGGATTTTGCCTGCCGCAATACGATGTATCGCTCGAAGCCGCAGAGTATGGCAGGTCATCTGCAAACTCTGATAAAAAAAGGAGTTCAAGATTTTCGCATCGATCTACTTGATGAGCCGAAAGAAGCGCTGCGCCATCTGCTTGACCGCTATACATCTGCACTTGCACATCCCGAAACGGGCCGCTCCCTGATTCGGGAAGAAGGCTGGAGCGAAGGCCAGCTTCGTCGTAACGAACGCAGCATCAAGCATCGCAAAGAGGCCAGGCGCTGATCGCAGCAAACGCCGGAATTCAGCGCCAGGCCTTAGAACCCGTCCAGAGAACCATGCCGGTCCTGAAACTCAGGATGGGTTTCAGGACCGATTCTTAAAAAGACTCAGCTCAAAAATTCACGCCAAGAGCAAAAAGCGCTTCCTGTTCAGGCGTCGGAATCTTGAGTTTAGCCGAGCTCAGACTCGTTTCGAGACCCAGACCCGACTTCTTCGCCAAATTGTATTCGATTCGATTCAGGCCGCCCTGCACGACAAGAAAGAGCGTCTTATTCAGATTGAGACGCGCTCCGATTCGGCCGCCATATTTGAATGCGGTACAGGCGCTGACATTGGCGTTATCCACAGAACAGATACCCGCACCGGCGACGGCGCCGATATAAGGATCGACGTCTCCATCCGGATTCATGTGAAGATTGAACCCGACATCAAGCAGCGTATGCTTTGATTGCATGCCCTTGCTGTCGAATATGTCGGGACGCGACATATAGATGAGCGAGGCCAGCAGCTGCTGATCGGCAGGAAGAGCCGCCACACTCTGAACGATACTTGCCACGTAGTATGTACGCTCAATGTCGCCACAGTTCTTCTGACAGAGCTGTCGATTTTCCGTGTGCGAGAATCCGACGGTAAAGCCCAGAACCTGACTGCTGCCGAGACGATGCTCGTATTCTCCGAAAACCTTTTTCTCACGACCTTCATATTTTTTTGGCGAGATGCTTTCCAGCGTGGCAAGATTCCGGATGGGGTCGTTCGATGGGAATACCTGGACTCCACCCTGATACAACCTGTTGTAAACGTTAAAGGCAGTCGGATGCTCCGTGAACTGGTACAATCCTACACCGCCACCAAGGACGATCGAAGAAGGGCCCGCCGCAAAAAGAGGAGTGCCCAGAAATGCAAGAACGAGTATTCCTGCAAACCTGCTGATATTCTTTCTCATAGCATTCGTTTAGACGTGCTGCGACTCATTCTGTCAATTTTTTTCGGTTGAATAGTAACAGGAGGCTTGAAAACCAGAGGTAATCGTTCAGGCCCTGACTATGGAAGGAAAGATGACGGAACGCGAGTTTTTTACGGCATTGCAGCAGAAGGTCCGCGAAACAGGCGAGATCGGCGACGTCTTTCCCTGCATGGTTGAGTGGAATGTGCCGCGATTCTTATTGAGCCATCTCTGGCCCGACGTTCTTTCACAATCCCCGACTCAAAAGATCACCGGCCTGCCTCTTTTCTGCTATGCTGCAAGCGAAACGGGGTGGAATCAGCGGATCCAGAATATCAAAAGCCGGGCCGAAAAGAACGGCGACGGATCTTTTACTCTTCACCTGAACAAGGCCTATGTGATGCAGGCCGAGACGATTCTGCTACTGCTTCGTCTTGCAGACGACGTCTGCCTGGCCATGATTCCCTTTTCAGATGCACAGAAAAGGTTCACACTGATGGAACGCGACGAGCCGCACACGGTCTTTAACGCGTCGAATGGAAACGCCGTTCTGCATTACAGGCTTTCTGGAACGGCAACGATCGACTCCGGCAGAGTTCATTCGATAAAAGAACGAGCCTATTCGCTCTATGGCGTTCAGATCCCCGCTCGCGAAATCACAGGCCTTGCTCTGCTTGCCGTAGCGCTCGCCGATCATCATTCGTTTCACGCAATTGAAGATCGGCGACATTGGTTTCGCGAAGGCGAGACTCAGCTTCTCGCTGCCCGGGACAACAGGCGATTGCAGAAGCACGACATCTCGCTGGCCATTGAACTGATCGAGGCCTTTGCAAAAAGCCCCATTCAAAAGCATGCTATTTGGGAGCATTGGACGTCTCTGGCAGCTCTGTGGAAGCGTTAGGCTGGTAAACCCTTCTTCCGTCTCCCTCGTTTCGAAAAGGAGGGAGACGGAGAAGTACCTTCCAGGGAAACCTTAGAAGTTGAAACCGACGCCGGCGAGGATCTGCTTAGACGGAACCGGTTGTACTGCCTTCCCGAATCCGCTCGGCCCTGCAACGGATAGCTCAACGCGATCAATTTCCGTCTGCAGCGTCATAAAAACTCGCGGTGAAAAATTTATGCGAGTTCCAAGTCGTGCTCCGTACTTTACACCTGTGCAGAGTGTGCCAGATTCTGCCCCGGAAATGGAACATGTCCCGAGCCCAGCACCAATGCCTACATAAGGCGCGATCATCGAGTCGGCAGAAAAATGATAGTTCAGGCCCACGTCCAGAGTTGTCAGGGTGAATTCTGAACTCGACTCCTGCAGCAAGCCGGGATTGAACATCAGTAGAGAAACGCTGCTTGGTCCCATAGATTGGAGGAAAAGAAGTCTGGTGTAAGTCCCACAGTTTTCGACGCATTTTTCGCTGTAACCTGCGTAGCTTAACCCGGCCGTAAGACCGAGGCTCTTCGAATCAAGAAACAGGTGTTCGTATTGAAGACGCCCCAATCCTTGCTTTCCCTCAATGGTCATCGGCGAATAAGCCTCCATATCGGAGAGCAAACGCAATGGGTTGCTGGCTGCTGACGGAAAACTAACAGCGGCCATTTCATAAAAAAACACAGATGCAGGGTCCGGGTGAACGCGATATTCGTAAAAGCCCGCACCTCCAATAATTGAGAATGAGTTTCTCATTCCATCCGCAGCCAGGCTACCGGGGACAGTAGCGAACAAGGTCAACAGAACTGCAAAAAGTGTACTCTTGTTTTTTCTCATGCTTTCTCCTCGCTGAGACATATTCGATCAGATTCTTTCATATATCTTTATCTCAGCAACTTGTGCTTAGAAAATCTATATGTCCCTGAATGTCAATGGTGTTACTGTGTTTCCATTAAATCAGTACCGAACATCAAGTACAACTCTCGCCGTCACCGTAGCATTCCCACCGACGACCGGCGTTTGAACCATGCGCATCTCTGTCTGAAGAATCGGGCCCGAGCCGCTTTCATCCACATGGATCTGCACGATTTCCTTTATGCTGAGATTCAATACGGAAAGCACGGTTTCGGCCTGAGTCTTCGCATCGCTGACGGCCCGACGCAAGGCCTCTTTGCGAGCTTTTTCGAGTTCGGCCGGTTCGGGAAGGAACGTCAGTCGATCTATGCGACTGGCCCCTTCTTTTACGGCTCCGTCGATTACCGTACCGGCGTCCTCGGTCTTCACGCGAAAGACGACCGTGTTCACAGCCCTGTATTCGCGAATACCGGCCTCTGAAGCAGAAGATAGTTTCGACGAGTCAAAAATCGGCTGAAGCGAGATTCCCGTCGTCTGAAGATCCATGACCTTCTTCGACTTCAGAAACCGAACAAGTCTATCGCTCTCTTTTGCCGTCTCTCGATGAGCCTCGCCGGCGGTCTTCGCGTGCCTGTCGACGCCGAGACGTATCTCTGTATAAACGGTAGGCAGGCTGATCTCTCCCCGACCCGTAACATGAAGCACCCGGGAAGGCTCCACGTTTTGAGCCAGAAGGGGTGAGCTGAGGAAAACCGCCGCGAAGGCGAGCAGTGTAACTGATTTCTGGAAGCGCATACTCCTCTGACGTGAAATCCAGATAGGAGTTCGCAGAGAAGCTGGATTTTCCGGTGTCTTCTGTCGCGAGCGATGTGGTTTGAAAACAATAATGGAAATTTCCCGACGACTCTCTGTTAACGAAACTATGCATTGCCTATCGTATCACAAATCAGAGAAACTCATCGCCATCGGATGGTCGACCGGCCTTGTCGAAATCCGCCGCGTAGATGAACGGGACGGATCTGCGGCTGAGCGACTCACCTCGTCCTTCTTACATAAGAAGCCTGTTAAGTTCCTTTCTTTTATTAAAGACGATCGCTTTGTTTCCGTCGATGAAGACGGCCATATCGGCATCTGTGGCATACAGGACGGACAGCCCATCCACAGGGTAAAGGTCGGCGGAGAATACGTCGAGGCCGCTCTTTCTGCCGATCAGAAGACGCTCTTTCTTTTCAGCTACAGGGGCATCGAAGATACGAATACCTTCGCCCTGGATATCGAGAGCGGACGATTGACTTTCGGGCCCGACGTCGATGATCTTTCCGTCCGCTCGCAGGTCTTCGCCGTCGATTCGCATCGCGCCGCCTATCGTTTTTTGCATGAAGAGAAGCTCACCGGCGAGGCAGAAAAGGCCTGGGGCGATGATGAGCGCATTCGCGACGCCCTTGCTGTCGTAAATTTTCAAACAGGCGAAATTGAAACGATCCTTTTCGAAGACGGGCCCGAGTCTACATTTGGAGATCTTGCTCCGATGTCCATTGCGCCCGATTTCAGCGTTGGCGTTCGTCCGGCGATTGGCAGCCCGCCTCCCATTGTCGCCGGTCCTGACGGCGCTGAATCCGTAGCATTGCAGGTCGAGCTTTTTGATCCTCAAAACGCAAAGGTTATACGGCGCATCTCCGTATTTGGAACGGGGATCGAGAGAAAAGCCGATAAAAAAATCCTGTCCAACCCTTCGTTTCGACCGGCGGAGTTCCGGGAGAAGATGGATTCTCTTCTGAAAAATATAAGCTCACTGCAGATTACCGATGACGGCAAGCAGGTCTGGGTTGGCGGTCGTGGCGGCGTGGTACGCGCGGTCATGCTCGACGACGACCGACGCACAACATTGATCCGCCACGGACTTGCAGGAGAGCGTCAGGGCTTTACACTGAACGATGTCTTCGATACCAACGTGCATAACAATCAGACCCTTGCCGTCAGCGCAACCGGTCGCTTTGTAGCCTTTGGCGCTCCGAATGATTTCTTTGCGCCCGGCAGTCTGGACCTTTTTTCAGAGACGCCGATTGAGCTCCAGCCCAGGATCGCCGACAGCCAGTCAGGAGTACGACCGAATTTCGCAGCTCTGCAATCCGACGGGAACCATATAGCGATGAACGTGCGCGGCGAGACGGCGTTGATCTTTCCACTCGATGGACAGGAACCGCTGCTTTCTCTCGACGTGCCCTACGGCGATGAGCTGCTCGACGCGAGCATCTCTGCGACAGGGAAGGAAATCATCCTATCTTACGGGGGCCGGAATTCGCTGCGCATACGCGAGACGCAGGCCGCCGGTAATTCAGAAGCCGGTTATGCGATCGAAGAGCTGCCGCTGCCGCCTCATACCATGTTCGGCCAGCATATCGACGATGACCTTGTTGTCTTTGTGAATTCTCATGGGACTGTCGTTACCCTGCATGATGACACCTTTGCCGCCATCCGAAACGAAGACGAAGGTACGGATGAAGAAGACGACGACGATGAAGAGGACGATGAGGAATACGAAGATAGCGAAGATGATAGTGATGACGAGGACGATAGCGACGACGATGAATACGATGAAGACGAAGATGAGCCTGATGAGGAGGAAGATAGCGAAGAGCTGAACGAGCCACGCACGGAATGGAAGGTGCGGCAGATCGAAGGCTTTGCTGCTCTCAGCATAGAAGGGAATTACGAGGGAGATTTCATCTACAGCGAACATTTCGAGCAACGGTACGATCTTTACGCAGCCGCAGTCGGCAGCATCGAGAACGATCACATCATCAGTACGCTCTCTGAAGACGGGCGCCTGGACGTATATCGCTTTGACCGTGAAACCATCGCACCGCTTTATATGCATAGAGTCGCCGGATGGCCGAAACGCATGTCGGGCGGCGGATCCCACATTGCGGTCTTCAACTCTGAAGGCGGTTCCGTCGAAGTCTTCAAACTCGGACGCTCCGAGGCGCAACGGCTGTTTTCGTTTCAAGAAGACGGCCTTCGCATCGCAGAGCTGAAAGACGACGGCAGCGCTCTAATTCTCTTCAACGAACTCACGGGCATCGTATCGGTTCTCGATATTGCGACCAGGCAAGAGCAAGCGACATTGCGCTATAACGGTCCGGCCATACACAGCGGGCACCACCATAAAAAGTCGAACAGATTGCTTCTCGTTGAATCTGACGGAACGATGCTGATCGTCGATCCGTTTACCGGCGCCCTGATCGAAAGCCTGCGCCTTGAGAACATCGATGAGGATTGGACTTTACGCAAAGAATCTCAAACTCTCGGTTCCATACAGAGTACCAACGAAAAGGTTACCCGTAGCTTCGCGGCCGAAGAGGCGCAGGCGAAAAAAGATGAAGAGGCGGCCCGGCGAAGAGAGATGTTCGGCCATACGGTGACTCTCAAAGCCGATGAGAAGCCCGTTCGCAAACAGATCGAAAAGGCCATCGAAAAAATCAAAAAGATGAAAAAGAGCGACCATGCAAATCGGGCCGCTCTCTTCGATGAACTGCTGGCACCTTTTGCCGACCTGAGCTACGAGTCCGTATCCTTTAATGATTCGACGAAGGTCGATATCGGCCGCTGCTTTACCATCCGCGGATGCGAACGTCGCGACCTGGACGACCTTCCTGGCGCCCTTGCAGATTTCGAACAGGGGCGAAGATTCCGCTACCCACTCGCAGTGGACGAGATCCTCGAAACCTACGCCTTTCACGAAAAGAACGCCGAAAAAACACTTGCGTTATCCGATCGACTCTCGCTCGATTTTGAGGCAAAAAAAGGAATCGGCATCCGAAAATCAACGGGCGTCTACTGCTCGATTCTGCAGGCATACCTGCTTCAGAACGACGAAGCAGGCGCGCGCCGTACGGTTCGCTTTATCGTCGACGACCTACTTCCGTATCTCGAAGAGAAAGACGACAAGCATCCTCTGCAAAGAGTGATGGATACGCTGAAGAAGGCAAAGATCCCTTTTGCATCTGAACTGCTTACGTCGGTTAAAGAAGCCTCCAAGCCGAAATCTCCCGAACGCGACGAAGAGAATTTCACGCGATTGAAAAATGCTCTGAGTCGAGCACAGTTTCTCGTAAAAAACGAGAGATGGCATGATGCAGGCGCCTTTCTCTCGGACGTCCTTGCTCCCTATCAGGATCTGCGGTATGCCGATCGCGCCCTTTCCAGCGCCGAAACCGGTCGAATATCAGATCTGCTCGGTCTGCAGGCCGAGATACTTTTCCGATCGGCCGATTACGAGAAGGCTCTCGTATACGCCGAACGGGCGATCGAATTCCGAGAGGCGAAGTACTATGGCATGGCAATGGAATCATGCATCCGACTGGGGCGTTACGATCGCGTCATCGAACTGTTCGAGCATATGCGCCTCTGTCCGTTCAACTGGTCGTCTGAGTATTTCAGTCCGCTCGCAGAATCGGACTATGCGCACGCAATCGCGATGCATGCGATCGCCGCTGAAAAAACAGGCCGTCCGGATTTTCTGCCACTGTTAACCGAATTGTACGGCGAGCAATCTGAGGCCATAAAAGGTCAAATGGCTAACGATCTGTCCGTCACGCTTTGATCACAGGAGAATGTCGGTGACCGGGTAGATGCAGGAGAAATCCAGGCACTGCCCGTTCATCGTAGCGTCATTAAATTACTTCAGCCGAACTCCAAAGGCCAGAGAGGCGACGGCATCACCATAATCCTTCTTATTGAAAAATGTATGATCCTCCGTAGCGAGCTTCATCGATCCTACAACAACCTCGTGTCGCTTCATTTCCTGTCGGCCCCATTCCATCTCAGCTTGCACAAAGTAGGAATCCACCAGATGAAAACGAAGCCCGATCTGTAGGGCCAGACGACCTATGTTGCAGCTGGAGTCGGAGCTATCAAACCCGGGATAAGAACAGAAGCCGACTCCCAGACTGCCGCCGAAGTAAGGATCCAGACGGCTATCATACAATGGATGATAGGCGACGGCAGTTTCAAGCATCGTATAACGAATCGTAACCTCGGTCCTCTGCACAAGCGGTCGCTCAAGCGAGGAGAGCAGTATGAGCGGAAAGGGACCTTCTCCCGGAATACTCGCCCTGTATATATTGCCGATCTGACCGCAAGGGAACTGGCAGCTCTGACGATTTGACGCGAACCGTATTCCGGCCGAAATTGCGAGGGCCGGAACACTCTGAGGTGCAAATTCAACTTTCAAGAAGGAATGGCGGCTACGCCCCGTCCATTCCTGGGCCATTGCAGCCTCAACATCGGCAAGATCACGCAACTCGGCCAACTCCGGAGATATCGGATCCTGGTAGTGCTGTACCGACCGCACCATGTAGGATTCGAAGATGGTCAGCTGGTTGACATAGCGATAGGATCCGGCGCCATAACCGAATAATAGATGCGCGCGCCCGTGCTCAAAGAATGACTCGGCCATCAGGCTGAATGGCGTGATCATCAACACGAGAACCGAAAGATACTTCATAGATCTTTTTCTGCTCGTTAATTCCAGAGTCAATCACTCCGTCTCCTGTAGCGATGAGCTGCTCTCCAATAAAAGCGATTCACGATGCTCCTGCTTTTTTCGCTAAAGCATTTTGCTCGGCTGCCGAAGAATGAGTGTGAGTCGGAAGACCCATTCCATCTGACAGCAGCCTGTAAAGGCGCCTCAATCAGAACCGCGGAAAAATCCGCCCGGGGGAATTTTTTTCTCTTCCGGGCTAAAGGCGCGGTGCCCTCCCTTCGATAAACGAATCAGAGAAAAAGGATAGATACACGAACCTCAGAGGTCCGTGGTGCGTTCACATAGAAGAAAGAAGAACGTCACCGCCTTCGATTACACGACGAAGGAAAAGGACAGGCAGGGTTCGGGCGTTCACCGGTGAAAGCCGGCCGTCATGAGGACGGATGACGCACGGGCGAAGAGATTCGGTCGGACGTCGGGAGAAATCCCTGAGCGCTTCGTTTCAAGGAGGAAACGAATGATCATCAACCACAATATGAGCGCGATCAATTCGAATCGCGTTCTCAAATTCCAGCACTGGGAAGTCTCCAAAGACATGGAGAAACTCTCCTCGGGCATGCGGATCAACCGCGCAGGCGACGACGCCTCCGGTCTGGCCGTTTCCGAGAAGATGCGCGCCCAGATCAACGGCCTCCGTCAGGCAGAGCGTAACTCTGAAGACGGTATGTCGATGATCCAGACCGCAGAGGGTTATCTTTCAAGTCTCGCCGACATCATCCAGCGTATTCGTGTGCTCGCCGTACAGTCTTCGAACGGCATCTACAGCGCCTCGGATCGCCAGATGATACAGGTGGAGGTTTCGCAGCTTGTCGACGAGATCGATCGCATTGCCAGTCAGGCTGAGTTCAATAAAATGAGCATCCTGAAAGGCGAATTCGCGCGCGGCTCTCGCGTAAGTTCCATGTGGTTCCACATGGGGCCTAACCAGCATCAGCGCGAGCGGGTTTATATCCAGACGATGACGGCAATGTCACTCGGGCTCAAGCGTATGGACGGGAACACGGTTTCTCTTTCCACCGCAGAACTTGCGAATAACGCCATCGGAGAACTCGATGCCGCTCTGAACCAGATCAACAAGCAGCGTGCGGATCTTGGCGCTTATTATAACCGCCTCGAACACACTGCTAAAGGACTCATGAATGCCTACGAAAACGTTCAGGCATCGGAGTCGCGGATCAGAGACGCTGATATGGCTGAGACGTCCGTAAGCTTCACGAAGAATCAGATTCTCGTGCAGTCCGGGACGGCGATGCTCGCTCAGGCGAACATCAGGCCTCAGACGGTTCTGCAGCTGCTCCGCTGAACAGGGATTGATACTCCTGCCTCTTAAGAGGCATTCTGAATAAGCGTCTTTCCACCGCCCGGGCGGCCGGTGTCGGCCGGGGGG